>Ga0193747_1000353_pt1 | contig 16759 bp, 17 predicted proteins | sample L1m2metaG_FD_143048 | JGI IMG/M metagenome (GOLD analysis project Ga0193747, IMG submission 143048) | Soil microbial communities from a riparian zone of the East river system, Colorado, United States - L1m2 | ecosystem: Environmental > Terrestrial > Soil > Riparian zone | place: USA: East River...
ACAGCGAAATTATTTCCTGTAGCCGCTTCGCTGTGCGAAGCGCGGTGGTGAGCGCGGAGCCCGCAGGGCAACGGCTACAGTTTGGCTCGATCAAAGATCGCGTCGATTCGCCTGCACGATGCGAGCGTAAGACCTAACGTTAAAACCATCGCGCGCACTTCGCTGCGTGCGACTTTCACTGGGCGCTGCAAGGCCGCGGGACCGGATGCATTCAGAAGCGCGAGTGTGCGCACGCCGATTAATGCCGGCAGCACCGTCGCAGCGCGCACGCGACGATTTTCGATCGCGCGCGAATATTCCATTCCAGACGCAAGGCCTGCCTTTGCTTTCTCCAGCCACGTTCGATAGATCGGCTGGAAGCGCTCTGGTTCGGAGAGGATCTGCAAGGGAGTCAGATGCATCGCGCTTAATTCGTGTTCCGGGAAATAACATCTTCCCGCTCGAAGATCCGAGCCGGCGTCGCGCAACACATTGATCAATTGAAGCGCCATCCCGTAACGCTTTCCCAGAGCAAGCATCTCGTCTTCGGTCCGGCTCGAGAACTGGCGAACGTGCCGGAAACAGAGTCGCGTCCAAAACTCACCGACACAACCGGCTACCAGATAGGTGTATTCGTCGAGATCTGCAGCGGTACTCAGCGCGCGGATCTCCTGCGGATTACCGAAACGCTGCAGGTCGAGCATCTGGCCACGCGTAATTTTTTCGAGCACAATGCGAATGTCGTTGCGGTCTGCGTGCTCCATTCCTTCCAGGCGTGCCAGGCAATCGGGTAGTGATTCCAGGAGTTGTCGTTCGCTTACGTTCTCCTGCAGCGAAACAAACGAAGCAATAAGCTCCACGACGACATCACGGGAAGCTGTGCCTTGGATGCCCTTGGAAAGCAGATTTAAGGTCTCCATTCGCACGCTCCCGGAGATTTGTGCGGTGTCGGCAACGGTGTCAGTTGTTCGGGCCAGCAGATACGCCAGCGCAATCGGCTCGCGTAATTGCACCGGTAAAAATCGGATCGACAGGTAAAACGAGCGCGAAACAGAGCGCAGAATTTCAGCGTCCAATGTTTTTTACCTCTATTCGATTGGTAGCCGAGTTACCGAGCCCGAGTTGGCTGGCGTAATCGATGTAGGACGCCACTGAACCGACAGGAGGGAGACTCCCGCGCTTCCGCCATTCTTCCAATCGTTTCAATGCGATGGCATCCAGAGCCACCGGGTCCTTGCTCGCATACAGCGTGGCATAGTGCACTGCGTAATTCGGTTGCGGCTGCGGCCCCCCGGCATGTTGCGCGATGAGGCCGTCCATCAAGTTGAACACCACCTTTTTTGCAATGAGGGGGTTAGCATAAATTTCGGCGAGACTTCCCGCGCCGAACCGCGAGCCCTGCGCGAACCGGCGCCAGTTGTCGATGTTCGGGATGGTCATGTTGTAAATGCAACCCGCGATGCCATTCGTTTCGCTGACGCTCATCACAGGGACGTTGATGACTTTGTCCACGTCGCTGGAGATGATCTTCGAAAAGTGACTGACGTTGCTCGTAGCGTCGGTATCTGCGAAAAGCGGCATCTTCCCTGTGTCGCCGACATATTCGAAATCTCCCCACACCAGTTTCCCGGCTAAAGGAGCAGATTGCATTGCTTTCGCGTCATATCCGTCGTGAGGCGCGATTGCTTTTACCTGGTAGCCATCAACCGATGGCCGGTATCCGGCCTCTTTGATTCCGCCGAGGGAGCGATCCCAAACAATGATGCTGCTGCGAGGATGACCTGCCGCCGCCAGACCGTCCACGATCGCGTTCACAATGTCATGGTGCGTTGTGAAAAGCTCGCCACCCGCTGCCGAGATCTTGATACCGACGCGATCACTGGGAGAGACCAGCGACCCCCATGCTTTGGCCACGTCAGACTCGCCGGTCACAGCCATCACGAGCCGGTTCACCATTTCGCGCACGACGTGCGGGTTCGTCTTGTACTGCTTGATTGAATCAGGATTGCGCACCGCGTACACAATCGAGGGCGTCGGCGCGGCCTGCTGGCCTTGCGCCAGACCGGACGAGATGGCACAAAACAGAACGAGAGCTACGTTTCGGATCAGCATGACAGAGTCGACGGCAGACGGATTTTATGAGTAACCGCGCGAATCACAACTCTGGGGCTGTAGAGGCAGCCGTGTCGGCTGCGGGATCACGCGCCTACGCAGGCGACGCGCCTGCCACCACAAGACGGCACGTTCGCCACATCTACGTTCACATCCCCTTCTGCGCGCGGATTTGTCCGTATTGCGCGTTTTACAAGGATTTACTGGATCGCTCGCAGACCTCGCGATTTTGTGAGGCGATCCTGCGCGAACTCGAACTGCACGAATCGCATCGGCGGACTGGAGACCGCCGCTCCCTGCTTCGTCCATCGACGATTTACTTCGGCGGCGGCACGCCTACGGCGCTTAACATCGCGCAACTGGAATTATTGCTGCGCGGATTTCACGAAAGACTCGAATTATCGCAATTCGTTGAATGGACGATCGAAGCAAATCCGGGAAGCGTCTCCGTGCGAAAGGCAGCCCTCCTGAAAAAATTCGGAGTCAACCGGATCAGCCTCGGCGTGCAGTCGTGGGACGACGAACTGTTGAAATTGCTGGGACGCGAGCACAACCCGCCGCAGGCAGAAGAATCGTTTCGGATTTTGCGCGACGCAGGTTTCACGAACGTCAACGTCGATCTCATGTTCGGTTTGCCGGGCCAAACGATTGATCAATGGCGTGCGACTTTGGAAAAAACAATCGCCCTGCAACCGCAGCATATTTCTACTTATTGCCTGACATACGAAGAGGACACGGAATTTTTTCTGCGCCACGCGCGCGGCGAATTTCGACAGGATGCGGATACGGACGCAGAATTTTTCGAAATCACAATGGCGATCCTGGAAAATGCCGGTTACGAGCATTACGAAATTTCGAATTACGCCCGTCCCAGTTTTGAATCAGTTCATAATCGTGCCTATTGGCTCGGTAAAGATTATCTGGGAATCGGACCGAGCGCGGTTTCGACCATTGGGATGCAGCGCTGGCAAAATGTCTGCGATTATCGCGTGTACATCGATCGCGCTCTTGCCGGCCAATCTCCGCGTGAATCGAGCGAGAATCTCACGGATCAAATAAAACGCACGGAGCGAATCGCGCTTTCTCTGCGCACGCGCGATGGGGTTTCTGCCGGAGACCTGAAAGATTTCGGCACCGAGACTGACGAGCTCGTCGCACTGGGGTTGCTCCGACAATCCAAAGGAAATTTCATTTTGACGCCAAAAGGTAAAGCACTGACCGACTCCATCACCGAAGTACTTCTTTGAACGCCAGGGCCAGACGACTATCGGCTCCCCCAACAAGACTCCGTGGTGCACGGATCCTCGGGCGACAATTTATCTTGCCGATATCGCTAGTTTTTTCCACACTCGGAGTCGCTCAACGGATCTGAATCAGGCGGAGGACTTCCCCGCTAGGTTCTTCTTCTCTTCCGGACCCGCCATTCCAAACTCATACAGCGGGGGAACGGAAAGGAAGAGTCATGATTCTGAAAAATCATCTCGAAAGAGCAATGCCATCACTGTCTTCAGTCGTCTTTGTGCTTATCTGGTTTGCGATTGCACCTCTGGCGCGAGCGGTTGTCCCAGCGCCAGACGGCGGTTATCCAGGCTTTAGCACGGCAGAAGGACAGAACGCCCTGTTAACCTGACCACAGGCGTAGGGAACACAGCAGTAGGCTGGTTTTCGCTTTGGAGCGATACTGACGGCAGCTACAACACCGCTGTCGGTGCGGGAACCCTCCTTTTCAACGTCGGCAACCAAAGTATGAGTGAGGGAACCCAAAACACGGCCATTGCGACGGCAGCCCTTTTGAACAACACGACCGACAGCTTCAACACGGCGACTGGAACGACTGCACTTGTCAACTACACCGAAGGTGTGGCAAACACGGCCGTCGGCGGTAGCGCACTCTTTAGCAATATCACGGGCATTAACAACACTGCTGTGGGACATCATGCCCTCTTCAGCAACAACGGAGACCCTTCCTTCGGCGAGGGATCCTACAACTGTGCATTTGGAGCGTTTGCGCTCGCTGACAATTCCACTGGCCATTACAACAGCGTCCTCGGTACGTTTGCACTTCAATTCAACACTACCGGCGAAGCCAATACGGCCATCGGTTATCGTGTGCTCCGAAGCACATTCAGCCCATGCACACAGCCAGCGAAGCGATCTATCAACTTAAGCCGGTAAGCTTTCGCTATCACAAGCAGTACGATCGAACACAGACGATTGCCTTTGGACTGATCGCGGAGGAAGTGGCGGAAGTGCATCCGGACCTAGTGGGTCGCAATCCAGCAGGACAGCCCGAATCCGTTCGCTACGAGCAGATCAACACGATGATGCGCAATGAGTTTCTCAAAGAACACTGCAGAGGCGAGGAGCAAGATTGCAAGATTCAGGAGCAGGAAACGACGATTGCAAAGCTAAGATCTGAAATTCGGAACTTGGCCGCAATGGTAAACGACCAAGCAACGGAATTGCGGAAGGTGAGCGCACAAGTGCAGATCAGCAGCGCCGCTGCGCAAGCGATTGCGAAGAATCCTTGAATTGCGATGCGTTGTAGCGGTGCTCGCGGGAGCGAATCCTCTACTGACTCGATTAGTAAATATCGTTGTCTGAGCTGTAGCCCGAATCGCCGCGAATAGAGCGCAAACGCGCGCGGCTGCCCCATTCGGACTCAGGACGATTGATCTGGCCGACGGTGATTTTCACCAGCCACGGCGCCGCCGCCAACACGCCGATTGCCAATAACGTAATCGCCGTTGCCTGACGAATCGGAGGCCTGATTTTGTCCGCGATCAAGATTCCCAAACCGAGTCCGATTGCCGCCCGAGTAAGGACCAGCAACGGCGCAACTGGAAGGTCTTCAGGACTTTTTGGAATGGATATGAGGGAAGACATCGCCTACCATATACGTCGCGTTTGGGAAAAAGAAACGGCAATTTTCGCAACCCAATCCTCCTTGCACCCACATGTCTGATTCGATGTACGCGCTCATTCTCGCCGGCGGCAGCGGCGAACGTTTTTGGCCGTTGAGCAGGCGGGCGCGCCCCAAACAACTGCTGAGCCTCGTCTCGAAAAAAGCTTTACTGGAAGAAACTCTGGCGCGACTCGAGGGGCTCATCCCGCCCGAACGCATTCTGATTCTCACGAATACAGAACAGGAAAGCGCAGTTCGAAAGTTGCTTGGGAATTTTCCAAAGGAGAACATTTTAGCCGAGCCGGCCAAACGCGACACCGCAGCAGCCATCGCGCTCGGGACCGGCTGGGTAGCAGTGCGCGATCATGCAGCCACCATGGTTGTTCTCCCAGCCGATCACGTCATTACAAATCGTTCGGCGTTTCAGGAAACACTGGCCCTCGCTGCGGAGGCGGCCGACGAGACGAGCGAGCTTGTGACTATCGGCATCAAACCGACATGGGCGTGTCCCGGATTCGGTTACATCGAGCATGGCAAACCGGTGCGTTTGCGCAAGCGTCCCGACAACGAAGCAATTCATCGTGTGGTGCGTTTTCGCGAAAAACCAAATCCCGATCTGGCGGAGTCGTTTTTACGCAGGGGAAATTACAGGTGGAACGCGGGTATGTTCGTCTGGTCCGTGCCCACGGTGCTTCGCGAATTTAATCGTTACGCACCGGAGTTGGCTGATTTCATTTCACAATTGCGCGCGCCGGGAAATTTCGAGACAACGTTGCATGAGCGCTTTAGCAAACTGCCGCGCATCTCGTTCGATTACGCGATCATGGAAAAAGCCGACCGCGTTCTTGTTGTCGAGGCCGGATTTGATTGGGACGACATCGGAAGCTGGCACGCGGTCGCGAATTATTTCAAAAAGGACAAACGCGGAAACGCCGCGAACCGCGCTATCACGGCGGTCGATTCCAGCAACAACATCGTTTTCGATGAAGAGGGAACAACGATCGCGCTACTCGGGGTGCATGATCTAATCGTCGTCCGTACGCCAGATGCTCTTTTGGTTTGTCATCGGCACGAAGCGGAAAGAATCAAGGACTTGATCGGCAAACTTCCGCCGGAACTGCAATGACGTGACGCGCATGAATCGGATTTTGGGACTGGATTTTGGGCGCGCACGCATCGGAGTGGCGATCTCTGATGAACTGCAAATGCTGGCACATCCGCTCGAGACTATTTCAGCAAACCAACAACCGGCAGCGCGCGTTGCGGAAATTGTTCGCGATAAAAATGTCGATCACGTCGTGGCCGGCATCCCGCGCCAGATGAATGGGCAGATCGGTACCGCTGCGACTGAGGTGCTCGAGTTTGTGGAAAAGTTGCGGGCGATGCTCCCCTGCCCCGTCGTTACATGGGACGAGCGGCTCACGACGGTCGCAGCCAACCGCGCATTGCGTGACGCCGGAAAGAAAACGCGGCACACCCGCAGCTACGTGGATCAGGTGGCGGCACAAATGATTCTGCAAAGCTATCTGGATAGTCGCGCGCAGAAGAAGGCGACAGGCGGATTGTGACTAGTGATTGATGACGCTGTCATTCTGAGCGAAGCGAAGAATCTCGGATCACTTTCGCAAATGGTCGCCATCGAATCGACCAGAGATGTTTCGCTTCGCTCAATATGACAGCGCCTTAATAGAAACTTCTGATCATCGTCACCGATCACCAAATTTGCCATGCGTCAAAGACTAAAACTGGTCGTCGCTTACGACGGCGCATCTTTTGCCGGCTGGCAGAGCCAATCTCATCGCAACACGGTGCAAGATCGCCTCGAGAGCGCGTTTGAGCGTGTCACTGGTGAAGCTGTGCGGGTCCACGGCGCGGGACGAACAGATGCCGGTGTTCACGGCTTCGCACAATGCGCGCACGTTGATGTTTTAGATTTCTTGCCAGCTGACCGCTGGGTTAAAGCGCTCAATGCGCAACTGCCTTCCGCTGTTCGCGTGCTTCGCTGTCGATATGTGTCGAATGATTTTCACGCGCGTCTTTCGGCCAAGGGAAAAATCTATCGCTACAGAATCTGGAACGCGCCTGTTCTGCCTCCATTCGAGTATCGCCGTGCCTGGCATGTCGCGCGCCCACTCGATCTGAAGGTTATGAAATCGGCAGCGAAATGTTTCGTCGGCACTCATGATTTTGCCGGCTTCGCCGCCAACCGCGGCAAGCCTGAACGGACTACGGTCCGCTCAATTAATTCCGTTCGTGTCCGCAAGAAAGGTCCGTGCGTCACGATCGAGTTCGACGGCAACGGCTTTCTCTACAAGATGGTTCGCCTGATGGTGGGCGCACTAGTGAAATGTGCGCTCGGCAAAATGCGTATCGAAGAAATCACTTCGCGACTGCACTCCGGCAAAGTCGGCTCCGCCCGCTTTGCGGCGCCCGCCGAAGGATTATTTCTCGTCCGCGTGCGCTACTGACTCGTTTTGAGCGTGAGAAATGAGCCACCGAGGGCGAGAGACAGGTCGCAACTTGCAGTGCCTCACACCGTGAGAAGAACCAGCCGGCTCCGGCTGGGGACTGCCAGTTTGCGAAAGACTGAGTGCAGGTGCTTTTTCACGGTCGGCAAACTCAAGCAGGCGTTCTGAGCAATCTCCTTGTTGCTTCGCCCTTCACAGGCCAGTTGCGCAACTTCCCGTTCGCGCCGTGTGAGCCGGGCGATGCCTGGCAACCGGAAAAGCCTGAATCCTCCAGAGCGTTCCTCGTTTCGGCAACGATCTTCGCAGGCGATGAGAAAATGTGGACCCGCCACGCCGACGGAATTGATCTGCTTGAGTTGAATCGTCGCGCGTAAATGCGGGGATCGCGGATGACGCACCTGTTCTTCTTTGAAATCCGTGCGTTGCTCCGAACGCACTCGACGTCGCGCATCCATCCATTCTTGTTTGAGAACGCGGCATCGATCCAAAATCTCAACAGGAATCGGCGAACTCGCTTTTGTTCGTTTCGCCTCTTCGGGTCCTTTCTCCCATAGCGCGCAGAACTCGCGCGCGGCTTTGTTTTGGTAAATCGGCCTCAAGTTCCAACGCAAGATGATCGTGGGGAGTGGCAAACCCCGGAGGACTTCTTCAAAATCCGCTCGCACGCAACGCTCGCGCTCGAGCGATTCGATCCCGCGAAGCGCGCCCAGAAATTGCGGGTACAGTTGCCGGAGCAATTTCATCTCCGTCGTTGAAAAATCGCCTTGCTTCGCCGTGCGCAGAATTGCTATCGCGCAAATGAGTCTCTGCCGTTTCCAAAAGAAGAATGCGATGCCGTGGGCGCATTTTTGTGGCGCCATGTAGCGGCGATAAAAGCCTGATCGTACGAAGCTGGTGCGACTGCGGAAAAGATCATTCAGACGCACGAGCCTCTTGCGTGGCGTTTGGACGGCGCACCGCTTGAGAACCTTTGCCGCAAAGAAATCGTCGGGCATAAATCGCGTCCATTTTGCAATTACAGGCGCGCTTGGGCTTTGCTGAAGCAACAGGCCGACGTTGCGATACGCGATTGAAGCCGAGAGTAACCGGTAAACAGCTTTCCAGAACGACTTGACGTCCATGGCGCGATGCAGTTTGAGCAGCGGCTTTTCCAACGCCGGACCGATCACCGGTTCATGTTTGCTACCAAGCCAGCTGTTTCCCCTCATGTGTGCCCCTGCTCGCGCGCGAATAAGCGCGTAAATAAAGGACTACGCCTGTCACCGGAATGTTCAACGAACGCCGAACGAAAAAGGAAACTTAAGTTACCTCGCGATTACGAGGTGGTGCACGAAACTCGGGGATTAAAACGAAGAGAAACCAAAAAAAAGGGAGGTATAGCAAATGAAACTAGAAATCAATGTGCCCGTAAGCGGACTGGATCTCGCCAACCTGCTCGACGGGGAACAAGGCGCGTTCCTCTGCCAAAACAGAGGGCAAAACTACATTACCGTCGCGAAGTCCGGTCATTCGATCGCCTTCGGACCGACGCCCATCGGAAAGGCGATCCAGGAGCAGGCGGTATCGACGCTCGCACCCGAGCCGTGGTTCGTCACGAAAATCAGCCACTCAACTGATCTCGCTGAATTTCGTGGAAGCTTTGGCAGAGAAAACCGCTGAAAACTGTCCCCGTAAGCTGTGGCCGTAGCGGAACTTCCAACCGCGAGAGCCTGGCCAAGTCTCTGGGGTAGCAGCCCCGAAGGCTTTCGGGGCTGCAAAAACAAAGCCTCGGTGGGGCAACTCACCGAGGTTTCTGTTTTGAGCCAAGGAGTGACGGCTTCCCAGCCGTCAGGTGATTGTCGACGGCTGCCAAGCCGTCGTTCCTTGATTATTTTTTCCAGCCGTTGCCGTTCCCGTCTGGCGCGAGTGCAGGCGCCATTTCAGGAGCGGGAGGGAGATCGACGTCCTCCGGCGTGTCGTCCCAGCCGATGTCCATCAGAGATTTTTCGTGATGTTCTTTCGCGATGAGCATGTACAGCGACGGAACGATGAACAGCGTGAAGATGGTCCCTATGGTCAACCCGCCGACGAGAACAAGACCGATTGAGTTTCGCGCAGCGGCACCGGCGCCAGTCACCATTGTAAGTGGGAAGTGACCCGCAACAGTCGCGACGCTCGTCATCAAAATCGGGCGCAATCGAATTCGCGAGGCTTGTGCCACAGCGGCGAGTTTTGCCACGCCTTTCCGCTGAAGCTCGTTCGCGAACTGCACAATTAGAATGCCATTCTTGGAAACGAGGCCGACCAGTGTAACCAGGCCTACTTGAGAATAAATATTGAATGACGTAGTCCAGCCGTCCGTGAAAAATTTTCCAAATGGCATCTTTAGAAACATGAACACAGCTGCGCCGAATAACGCGAGCGGGACGGACCCGAGCAGGATGATCAACGGATCGCGGAAACTGTTAAACTGCGCTGCGAGAACAAGGAAAATCAGCAGAACAGCGAGCATAAAGACTCCAAGAAAAGTGTTTCCTTCGTGCCTCAATTGACGTGAGCCGCCCGTATAGTCGATCACGTATCCTGGCGGCAGGACCCGATGTGCCTCGTCCTCCAGGAACTTGAGTGTGGCATCAACCGAACCGGCCGGAACCCCGCTGATGGTGACGGCATTCAGTTGCTGCATGCGATTAAGCGATCGCGCGACGGTTGTATGCTCGATGTGCGCGATCGTGTTCAGTGGGATCAACTGGTTGTTAGGCCCGCTGACGTAGATTTGGTCCAGCTGTTCGGGGTTCAACCGGTCCACGCGTTTGATCTGTGGGATGACTTTGTAGCTGAGGCCTTCCATGTTGAACCAGTTGACGTAATTTCCGCCGATGCTGGCAGAAAGGTCGGCGCCGATTTTCTGCATATCGAGTCCCATGGACGAGACCTTGTCGTGATCGATAATGATCCGCGCTTGAGGCTGGTCGATTTTCGTGTCGTTGTCGCCGAACTGAAACACGTGCGCCTGCATCGCTTTTTGGAAAATGTCCTTTGCGAATTCAAGAATTCGCTCCTGGTCTGCGGTGGACGCGATGACAAAACTGACCGGAAAATTGTCCGAGCCGGGAAGCGCTTCCGGCATGATTGGAAACATTTGAATCGCCGGGATAGCAGCCAATTTCTGTTGAACAATGGGCAAATAATCTTTCGTCGGCGTTTTGCGCACACCCCACGGTTTCAACACCATTCCGCCAAACCCGCTGCTTGGGTTTGTAATCTGAAACGTGAAACGAGTATCGGGAATATCCTGAAACACTTTTCCGGCTGCGTCGGCATATCGAATCGTGTCATCAATGGTCGCATTGGCCGGCGCCGTAATGACGCCAAAGATCACGCCCTGATCTTCCTTCGGCGCGAGTTCCTTCGTCGCTACCTTAGGAATTGCGAGATACATCAAACCCGCGAGCAACGAAATCCCGGCCCAAACAATGTAAACAGCAGGGCGGGCCTGCAACGTGCGATCCAGATGGTTCCCATACCACTCGCGGAGACGATCAAATGTGCGATCAACCCAGCCTTTAAAGCCGTGCTCGACGTGATGAGGCGGCAACAGATATGCCGACATCATCGGTGAAAGAACGAGCGCAACGACGCCCGAAATGAAAACTGCACCCGCTAGTGTGAGCGCAAATTCGCGGAACAACGCGCCGGTTAGTCCACCCTGTAAAGCGATCGGCGTGTAAACCGCCGCAAGGGTGATCGTCATCGCGATGATTGGGCCAATCAGTTCGCGCGCGCCAACCAACGCTGCCTGCATGCGCGATTTTCCCTCTGCGATGTGGCGTTCGATATTTTCTACCACGACGATCGCATCATCGACGACCAATCCGACTGAAAGCACGATCGCGAGAAGCGTCAGTAGGTTCAGACTAAACCCGAACAGCTGCATTAAAAACAGAGCGCCGATTAGCGAGATCGGAATCGCGACAATCGGGATGACGACAGATCGGAACGAGCCGAGGAACAAAAAGATCACGACCATCACGATCAGCAGAGTGTCGATCAACGTTTTTACGACTTCGTGAATCGCGTCGTTAATGTAGGCCGTGGTGTCATACGCCATCTCCGCTGTCATGCCTTTGGGCAACTCCTTCTTAATTTGCTCAAGCTCGACACGTACGCGTTTGATCACGTCGAGTGAGTTGGCGTTTGGCAGCACCCAAATGCCCATGAAAACAGCCTTTTGTCCGGAGAATCGCACTTCGGTGTCGTAGTCTTCAGCGCCGAGCACGACGTCAGCAATGTCGCCCAGCCTAACGAGCGTGTTCTTGTCCTGGCGAACAACCAGTTGCTTGAACTGGTCCGCCGTGTGCAGGTCCGTGTTGGCGGTTAGGTTTACCTGCAAAAGCGACCCCTTGGTGTTACCGACTGCAGCAAGGAAATTGTTTTTCGTCACTGCATCGCGAACCTGCGAAGGACTGATGTTCAATGCTGCCATCCGGTCCGGCTTCATCCAGATGCGCATCGCGAAAGTGCGCCCACCTAGAATGTCCGCCTTTTGGACGCCGCCGATCGCTGTAAGTCGCGGTTGGACGAGCCGCACGAGATAATCTGTGACCTCGTTAGGCTGAAGGATGTCCGAAGTAAAACTCAAGTACGCGGAAGCAATTTGCGAATCTGCGGCCTGAATGGCGATGACCGGGATCTGTGATTCCGGCGGCAGATTGTTCCGGATAGCGCCCACTCTCGCACTAATGTCGGAGAGCGCTTTGTTCGCGTCGTAGTTAAGCTTCAATCGAGCGGTGATCGTCGACACGCCCTGAGTGCTTTGTGATTGGATGTAATCTATTCCATCCGCAGCTGCGATGGCCCGCTCGACCGGTGTAGTAATAAAGCCGCGCACTAACTCGGCATCAGCGCCGACGTAAACCGTAGTGACGGTGATCGCCGCGATGTCGCTGCGCGGATATTGCCGCACGTTCAACGTCTTCATCGCTTGTAATCCCGCGATGAGGATGACGAAGCTGACTACAATCGCCAGTACAGGGCGCTTGATGAAAAGATCGGTGAACGATGTCATCTACAAATTCGGTATTCGGGCTTCGGATTTCTTAAGTATCTGGCGGTTTCGGGTTCAGTTCCGGTTTGGGCGCAAGATCGTTGTTCACGGTCACAGCCATTCCGTTGCGCAATTTAAAGACTCCGGTGCTCACAACTGTTTGGCCTGCTTTCAATCCTTGCGTGACTGCAACGAAATCGCCACGTGCTTCGCCGATCCGCGCAAACTGCTGCCGAAGCATCTCCGAATCCTTGCCCGTCTTCGGGTCCTTCTGTTTCTCGATCACAAAAACCGAATCGCCGTATGGCGCATAAGACACCGCCGATCCAGGAATCACGATCGTCTTTTTTGTCTCCGCCAAAGCAACTTCAACCTTTGCGAACATGCCGGGATGGAGCGCGTGATCTGGATTTTCCAATGTCGCCTGCAACGACACGTTGCGCGTGACCGGGTCCACCATGGAATTAATCGCAGTCAATTTCCCTTTGAACAGCCGGCCAGGGAACGCGTCGGAGCGCACCGTTACCTCCAGATCTTTCGCCAGCTTCGAGAGATATTGGTCGGACACCGCAAAATCGACGTAGACCGGATCAAGCGCGGTCAGTCCGACCACCTGCTGACCTGCATTGATCATTTGGCCGACGTTCACCTGGCGAATACCAAGCTGCCCATCGAACGGGGCGGTAACTGTCTTCTTTGCGATGCTGGAACGCATCTGATCGACAACGGCGTTCTGCCGCGTGAATTTTGATTGGGCAGAATCAAACTCGGCGCCTGAAACGACTTTCTTCATGGCAAGATCGCGGGATCGTTCGAGATCTGTCTTTGCCAGCTGCGCGTCAGCTTCTGCAGATCGCAAAAGTGCTTCCTCTTGTGACGCATCGAGTTTCATGAGCACCTCACCCTTTTTTGCCTCGCCGCCATTGTCGAAATTGATTTCGCTCACAACGCCAGCGAGCTCTGCGGAAACAACTGCACCTTGGACAGCGCTAACCGATCCCACCGCTGTCAGCGTCGGAGCCCAATCTTCCTCTTTCACCGATGCGCTCGTGACAGTCGTCGGCGGCATCGTGTGCGGCGTGCTCATCATTTTGCCGATTTGCAGGAATTTGGTGCCAAAAATGAAAACGCCTATTGCCAGCAGCAGCGCTATCGCGATAACGAGACCTTTTCGTCGCCGCTTTGGCGGGGACTGCACCGGACGATTTGAAACTGGTCTGGCTACATCATGCATAAGCGAGTTCTGCTTCCGGTTTGAACAAACAGCTCCATAGTCTGCGCGTCACTTGCAATTGTCGCTCCCGCCGCTCCGTCGCGGTCATTTCCTGTGGACGCAACACATCAAGCATCAACATTCCGCGTGCGACCGCAAAAATTAATTCTGCCATTTCGCTTGGCGAGAGCCCGCGCGTCGTGTTTTGAGCCTCAGGCGCCCTGCTAATCAGTTCGGTAACGCCGGACATCGCAGTTTGCAAAACGTCGCGCACCAAATCGGCGACGCCCGGGTTTCGTGACGCTTCCGCATAGAGATCCACAACGAACGCCGAGACCACTGGCGTCTCCTCTTCACAGCAATGAGCGGTGAACAGGATTTCGAGCGACTCGAGCAGCGTCGGCGCCTGTTTAGCGCGCTGCAGCATTTCGGAAATCTCTTTCTTGTGGCGGTCCGCCATTGCGGAGATGACCGCCTCTTTGTTTTCGAAATAGCGATAAATCAACCCGACGCTGATCCCCGCCTCAGCGCTGATGTCATGCATGCTGGTTTGATGAAAACCCCGCTTGGCGAAGCAAACGAGGGCTGCATCCAAGATCTGACAACGCCGATCTGGAACTGAATCTGTTTGGGGTTGCTGCATAGATTTGGGACAATGAATGAACGTTCATTCATTGTCAAATCCGACCTCAGAAGCCATTTTCCTTAGGTAGCGGACCCGGTGTGGGTGATTTAGGACACTCGCTGCGAATCGCGAAAAGGACGCCCCGCTACGCCGAAAACTTCGGCACTCGGCGCAGCGTGGCGCCCCTCTCTTTTCTGATGTATCTCGACACGGCCTTCAGGACTTCGTCTCCCACACTGCTTCCACAGCGTGCGAAACAACCGGAGCGGGTTGCGCTGCGGGGTCGAACCCAGCGAACGGATCTGGCGTCGGTTGCCCCATGAACTGGAAGATCGCGGCAGCCACGCTCAAAATGCATGTGGCAAACACCGCTGTTTCCATCGCGCCCCGCCCTTTCTCTTCCGAGCCAGCCAGGATCCCGTATAATGTGTGATCGTTTTTCATAATTTTAAGACGCCGCGGACTTCCCGCTTTGTCTGTTGGTTGTTGATTGTTCATGATTGGTTTTGAAAGTTGGATGCAGTGCCGCCGTGAATTGGATTCAAATAATTGTCATGTTGAGCGAAGCGAAACATCTCTGGTTTGCTCCTTCGCACGCTTTGACCACATGATCTGAGATTCTTCGCTCCGCTCAGAATGACAGAAAGAGCATTCATGGAGAGACTAAGCACCCACTCGCGAGTAACCCGCGACTTTCCCCCGAACGCGCGCTATCTGATCGGTGTGTCCGGCGGGCGTGATTCGGTCGCGCTGCTGCACTGGTTAATCAGCCTGGGTTACGAACGACTTATCGTTTGCCACCTGAATCATCGATTGCGCGGACGATCGGGCGATGCCGATGCACGGTTTGTGAACAGGCTGGTTGAACGTTACAACGAACCGGCGCTCGGCCTGCCACGTACGCGGACGGGCAAGCGAAGTCCTCGCCCTATAACGGACGGCAGCATTGAATTCGAACTCGGTTCTGCCGACATCCGCGCGCTCGGGAAGCAACAGAAGATGTCGATCGAAGCTGCGGCGCGTGAAGCGCGCTATGCATTCTTTGCTGAAATCGCACGGCGCCAAAAGTGCAGGACGATCTTCGTCGCGCATCACGCCGACGATTTGGTCGAAACGTTTCTGATCAATCTGTTTCGTGGCGCCGGCAACGCCGGCCTTGCTGCGATGCGGGAAATTTCTACACGACGAATCGACGGCATCGACCTAACGATCGTGCGGCCGTTTCTTTGGGTCTGGCGCAAAGAGATCGACGATTACGTCCGTGAGCACGGGTTGAGATTTCGCGAGGATGCTACGAACAAAAATCTCACACCGCTCCGCAACCGAATTCGACATCGGATCATTCCTTATCTGGAAAAAATGCTTGGCCGCAATATCCGTCAAAACATTTGGCGAACGGCAATGATTGCGGCGGACGAAGAGAAATGGATCGAGAGTGAACTGCGTGATGCGACACATGCAGATTTCTCCGTGGTAAAGCTTCGCGCGTTGCCAATCGCGCTTCAGCGGCGAGCGCTCTTGAAATGGCTGCGGGCACAAAACGTCTCTGACGTTGGATTCGATGCGATCGAGCGCGTTCGTTCGCTCGCCGATCGTGACGTTCGAATCGCGAAAGTGAATCTTCCAGGAAATCGACACGCGCGGCGCCGTGCCGGGAAAATTTTCTTGGAGTGAGGTGTAGAGGCGCTCGCCGCGGCGAGCGCCCGGCGGCTGACACAGCCGCCGCTACAACATTTTTGAAAATCTGTGTATGCAATCTCGTCGTTCCGAGCGGAGCGAGAGACCTCACATCTAATCGAGGATTTGCGAGATCCTTCGCTTTCGCTCAGGATGACAATTAATGGCTTCTGACATTCGCGTTCGCTTCGCCCCCTCGCCTACCGGTTATTTGCACATCGGTGGAGCGCGGACTGCGCTTTTTAACTGGCTATTCGCGAGACATCACGGCGGGAAATTCGTTCTGCGCATCGAAGACACCGATATCAAGCGCAACACTGAGGAAGCGATGGCCGCCATCTACGAAGGATTGGAATGGCTGGGCCTGAATTGGGATGAAGGCCCCCACGTCGGTGGCGATTTTGGGCCGTATTTGCAGAGCGAGCGCACAGAACTTTACGAGCGTTATTTGAAAAAACTTCAGGACGCCGGTCATATTTACGAAGACCAGGGCGCGTTGCGATTTCGGTCGCCGCGCGAGCACGTCATCGTGGACGACATCGTTCACGGCAAGATCGATTTCGATTTGTCGAACGAAGAGACGCATCCGGACATGACGATCCGCCGACCTGACGGCTCATGGATTTTTCATTTCGTGAACGTGGTCGACGATCTCGAGATGAAAATTTCGCACGTGATCCGCGGCGAAGATCATCTGTCGAACACACCGAAACATATTGAGCTGATTCGCGCGCTCGGTGCAACGCCGCCGCAG
>Ga0193747_1000355_pt1 | contig 16609 bp, 18 predicted proteins | sample L1m2metaG_FD_143048 | JGI IMG/M metagenome (GOLD analysis project Ga0193747, IMG submission 143048) | Soil microbial communities from a riparian zone of the East river system, Colorado, United States - L1m2 | ecosystem: Environmental > Terrestrial > Soil > Riparian zone | place: USA: East River...
CCTGCTCGAAGCGGCTCGACAGCGCGTCGGCCGGCAAGAAGAAGCGGAAGCTCTGGGGCTCGGGCAAGGGCAAGTTCCGCACGAAGGGCAAGAACGCCTCGGCAACCGTGCGCGGGACGATCTGGCTGACGCAGGACACCTGCGCCGGAACGCTCGTGCAGGTCAAGCGCGGCGTCGTCGACGTCCTGGACTTCAAGCGGCACAAGCACGTGCGCGTGAAGGCCGGGCACAGCTACTTCGCGAAGCGCTAAGCGTTAAGCGTTAAGCGTTAAGCGTTAAGCGTTAAGCGCGGCGCCGGCGGTGGCGCAGCCAGTGCAGGAACTGGCCGAGCGCGATCACGCCGACGAAGACCAGCCCGACGACCAGCATCGCCTCGATGACCTCTTTGCCTTCCTCGGCGGCCGTCTTGGCTGCGAGCGGGAACACGGGCGCGATGCTAACTCACCAACGCGCGATGGGCCTCGAGCGCCGCCTCAGCGTCACCGCTCCAGGCGGAGCGGGCGGCTGGGCCCGCGCCGAGGGTGGCCGCCGTCGCAGCCCAGGCCTCGCCGTCGCCCGGCAGGCCGTCGGCGCGAAGCTGGGCGCAGTGCGAGATCAGCGCCGCCAGGTCGGCGACCGCCTCGACCGTCCCCGCCTGTGCGATCCGGACGAGGCCGTGCGCGTAGAGGTAGTCGCCGAGCAGGAGCGCGGTGTCGTCGTCGGCCGGCGCGAACAGGCGCGAGCGGCCGTAGTGCAGCAGGTAGCCCTCGTAGATCGTCTCCAGCCCGAGCGCGTACCGCTCCTCGCCGAGCGGCGAGAAGACCGGCTCGGGCTCGCGCTCGCCGGCGGGGCGCAGGGCGTCAGCCCAAAGCGGGCTCTCGGCGGCCGCCTCCTGCGCGATCGTCCCCCAGAGGTCCAGCGCTACAGCCAGCCCGCGAGCTCCTTCGTCCAGTAGGAGACGACCAGGTCGGCGCCGGCGCGGACGATCGCGGTCAGCGACTCGAGCGCGGCCTGCCGCTCGTCGAGCCAGCCGCGCGCGCCCGCCGCCTTCAGCATCGCGTACTCGCCCGAGACGTTGTATGCGCCGACCGGCAGGTCGAAGCGCTCGCGCACGGCGCGGATCACGTCGAGGTTCGGCAGCGCCGGCTTGACGATCAGCGCATCGGCGCCCTCGCGCACGTCGAGCTCGCATTCGCGCAGGGCCTCGCGCACGTTCGCCGGGTCGAGCTGGTAGCCGCGCCGGTCGCCGAACGCCGGTGCAGAGTCGACCGCGTCCCGGAAGGGACCGTAGAAGGCCGAGGCGTACTTCGCCGCGTAGGAGACGATCGGAATCTGGCTGTACTCGGCATCGTCGAGGGCCGCGCGGATCGCCGCGACGCGCCCGTCCATCATGTCGCTCGGGCAGACGATCTCGGCTCCTGCCTCGGCGTGGCTCACCGCCGTCCGGGCGAGCAGCTCGAGCGCTGCGTCGTTGTCGACGTCCTCGCCGTCGAGCGGGCCGCAATGGCCGTGCGAGGTGTACTCGCAGAGACAGACGTCGGTGGTCAGAACGAGATTGCTCGAGGCCTCGCGCAGCGTGCGCAGGGCGCGCTGAACGACTCCCTCGGCATCCCAGGCGCCGGAGCCCTCCGCATCCTTCTCGTCCGGGATGCCGAAGAGCATCACCGCGCGGACGCCGAGCCGCTCGAGCTCCGCTGCCTCGGTGGGAAGATCCTCGACCGCGAGCCGGCCAAACGGCGGCAGGTCGGGGTTCGGCTCCGTCCTCGGGCCGACGAAGAGCGGAAAGACGAAGTCGTCGAGGTCGAGCCGCGTCTCGCGGACGAGCGCGCGCAGCCGGTCGCTGCGGCGCAGCCGGCGGAGACGGGTCGCAGGGAAGCTCATGCCAACAATCTACGCGCTCCCAGGCGGGCGAGAACGCCGAAGATCCCGCCGAGCGCGAGCAGCCAGAGCGCCTGCCGGGCGAGCTCGCCCCACGGACTGAGGTCGAACAGCGCCGAGCGGAAGAAGCTGACCGCGTGGGTGAACGGGAGCACGGTGCTCGCCCAGCCGGCCGGCGGCACCACCTCCGCCGGGATCAGGCCGAGGAAGACGATCGGTAGCACCACGAGTAGCGCGACCAACGAGGCCGACCGGGCCTCCTTAGCCAGCGCCCCCAGCAGCGCGCCCAACGCGCCGAGCGCGCCTCCCGCCAGCACCAGCCCGATGACAAGCAAGGGCAGCCGCTGCCAGGGCTCGCCCCCTTCCACCCCGCCGATTTCGATGATCAATCCGAAGGCGACGGCGATCGCCACGCCCAGCATGAGCGCGAGCGCGGCCGCGAGGACGATCTTCGCCCAGACGAGGTGGCCGAGGCTGACCAGGCCGCGGGCCAGCCGCCCGATCACGTTCTCGTCGCGCTCGGAGGCGAGCGAGCCGGCCGCCAGCATCAGCGCCAGGAAGGTGATCGTCAGCGCGATCGCGGTCGCCTGCACCTGCGCCGAGAGCGCCGAGGTGCGGCCGCGGTTGCCGGTGTGCGCGATCTGGATCGGATGAGCGGTGGCGCGCAGGGCGTCACCGGTGTTCGCGAGCGCCAGACGGGCGTCGTGGATGAAGTCCTCGAGCACGCGGACGCGGCGCGTCTGGGGCATCGCCTGCAGCACCTTCTGCGACCGCTCAAGGCCGATCACGTCGATCGGCTCGCCGAGGAAGGTGCCTTTGCCGCCGCTCAGGATCAGCGTCACGTACTTGAGATTCGTGTCGATGTAGGCGCGCTGCAGCTGGCGGTTGAGCGAGTAGACGAGCGCCTGCACCTGCTGGTCGACCCGCGACGAGATCGTACCGTGGGAGAGCTGCACCTCGAGCTTCGGGCTCCGCACCATCCCCTCGAGCGTCGAGATGAACCCGGGCGGGACGGTCACGACGGCGACGACCTGGCCAGTCCGCAGCTGCCGTTGCGCGTCGTCGGCGGAGAGCCGCACCAGCTTCACGTTGCGGCTCACCTCCTTGATCGTGTGGTCGACGTGGAAGCGCTTGCCGCCGATCACGACCGTCGCGGGCAGATTGTCCTCGTCGACGAGCGCGACCCGCGGCTTCGAGTTGGAGTAGCCGGCGACGAGGCCGACGAGCAGCGCGATCGCGACCGGGTAGGCGAGCAGGATCCCGAACAGGAACGGCGAGCGCCGCAGCACCAGCGCGTCCTTCCGGACGATCAGCCAGGTGCGAGTCATGCCGACAGAGTGTCTGCCTCTGGGCGGTCGTACTCGTCGACGGTGCCCGCGAAGACGAGCCGGCCGTCGCGCAGCGCCACGACCCGGCCTGCGTGACGCTCGATCTCGCCGAGGTGCTGCGACGCGAAGACCACGGCGCCGCCTGCCTCGCGCAGCGCGTCGACGCGTTCCCAGAGTCGCCGCCGCTGCTCCGGGTCGAGCGCCGCGGTCGGCTCGTCGAGCAGCAGGACCTCGGGCGCGCCGAGGAAGGCGATCGCCAGGTTCAGCCGCTGGCGGTTGCCGACAGAGAGGTTCGCGCTCGGCTTCGGCGCCCCCGGCAGGTCGAAGCTCTCCAGCAGCCGCGCGGCCGCCTCCTCGGGGTCGGCCTCACCCTCGAGCTTCGCGAACAGCTCCAGGTTCTCGCGCGCGGAGAGACGCCCGTACTGGGCCGGGCGCTGCGGAGCCCAGCCGACCCTCACGCCCTTACGCCGCTCGACGCGGCCCTCGCTCGGCTGCAACGCTCCGGCCAGAAGCGAGATCAGCGTCGACTTCCCGGCCCCGTTCGGCCCGACGAGCGCCAGGCCCTCCCCGGGCAGAAGCTCGAGCTCGACCGCCTCGAGCGCGACGGTCTCGCCGAAGCGACGCCCCGCGCCGCGGGCTGCGAGCAGCGGCTGGTCGCTCACCGACGACGCGCTGCGGCGGGCGGCTCGGGAGCGGGCGGCAGCGGCGTCACCGGCCGCGCGCTCTCGACGTCCACCTCGACCGGGACGGGGCCTGCACCCTGCCAGCGCTCGAGCTCCACCCGCTCGCCGAAGAACTCCCAGATCGCCCGCAGCGCAGCGAGCAGCGGCAGCGCGACGAGCGCTCCCGGAAGGCCGTAGATCTCGCCACCGGCGAGCAGGCCGAAGATCACGAGCAGCGGGTGGAGCCGCAGCGCGCTGCCCATGACGTTCGGCACGACGACGTGTCCCTCGACCTGGTGGATGCCGAGGAAGAGCAGCGCCACCCAGATCGCCGAGATCGGATGCACGACCAGCGCGTAGATCAGCGGCGGGATCGCGCCGAGCCAGGGCCCGAGGTACGGGATCAGCTCCGTGATCGCGACCCAGGCGCCGAAGAGGACGGCATAACGGTCGGCGCCCGGCACCCGGCCAAACGTTCCGAGCAGCCACATCCCGAGCCCGGCACTCGTGCCGATGATCAGCGAAAGCAGCACCTGCCCGCGGACGTAGCTGGCGAGCGCCTGCTCGATCCGCGGCAGGAGAGACGGCGAGCTTTCGTGCGGGGGGAAACGCCTGTCGACCACGCGCCGCAGCCGCGGCATGTCCAGCAGGATGTAGATCGAGACCACGACCACGAGCACGAGGCTGAATAGGAACTTGAGCGTCCCGATCGCGGCGCCCTCGACGAACGAGATCACCTTGCCCGTGTACTTCGAAACGTCTTTCTTCTGGATCTTCCGGACGAGTTCGTGGCCCTTCTTGCGGACCTTGAGGGACCCCAGGCGGTGGGTGTTGAGCCAGTGCTGGAACCGGTCGACGTCGCGGTCGGCGTGCGTCCGGTTGGCCTGTCCGTGAGTGACCGTAAAGTAGTCGTTCACGCGGCTCGCGCTCGATTTCGTCTGGCTAACGACCACGGTGCCGATCGCGATCGCCGCGGCGATGACGATGGCCACGAAGCTCAGGTACACGATCGCCACGCCGAACCCGCGAGGGATCCAGACCCGGGTCAGCCCGCGCACGATCGGGTTCAGCAGGAACGCGATCAGGGCCGCTACGAGGAACAGGAAGACGACGTGACGCGCGGCGCCCGCCACCACCCACAGGAAGAGCAGCAAGATCGGGAGACCGACGAGCTGAATCCAGCGCGGGATCTGGATCTTCGCGGCCCCGGCAGGAGGCCCCGTCATGCGCGCCATCGTAGCGCTCGCGTCGTACATCTCAGTGGAGAGCGGCCGCCTGCGTGGGACTGGGATTTCGAGCTCGACGGCGCCCTCGCGTTGCAGCCCGAACCGAGGTCGGCTACCGTCCCGCGGATGCCACCGCCCTCCGGGCATGCACTAGCCGTGAGGCGCAGGCAAGCGGAGAACGCAGCCGCGCGCCGGAAACGGCGACTCGTCGGCCTGCTCCTGCTCGCTGCAGTCGCGCTCGTCACGCTTCTCCTGACCGCCTTCGGGTCGGGCGGCGGCCGCGCGCCCGTCGCCACGACCGCGCCTGCGCCGGCCACCCGGCTGCTGCCGTCCGGGCCGCCTCAGCCCCAGGTCGTGGCCATGCACGGAACCCTCCGGCTCGAGCTGCCGATCGCCCAGGGCCGCGTGACCGCGATCGGCTACCACGCCTCCGGCGACGGCGCGCTCGCGCTCGACCCCGTCGGCCACCAGGCGAACCAGGGGTTCGTAGGCCGGATGGTGCACCACCTGTTCGGCGGTAGCGGCAGCGGTCTCCGCTACTACGTGATCGGCGGCGGCGTCGGTGCCTCGACCGGCACGCTCGATGTCGGCTCGGTCTCCGGGACCGACGTCTACTCGCCGGTCGACGGGACGATCGTCGGGATCACGCCCTTCGTCCTCGCCGGGAAGACCTACGGCGCCCGGATCGACATCCAGCCGAGCGGCAGCCCCTCGCTCGTCGTCTCGCTCACCCACCTGCGGCCGGACCCGAGCCTGCGGGTCGGCTCGACGGTCTCCTCGACGACCTCGAAGCTCGGCACGGTCGCCAACTTCACCGGCGTCGAGCAGCAGGCGCTGGCGCGCTACACGCAGAACGCGGGGAACCACGTCGCGATGTCTGTGCACCCGGCCGCCGCCGCGCTCTCCTTTCCGTAGTTAGGCCGCGCTGAAGATCCTCTTCGTCGCGGACGTCTTCGGCACGCCCGGGCGGGCGGCGGTCGAGGAGCGCCTGCCTTCGCTGAAGGAGGAGCTCGAGATCGGCTTCTGCGTCGTCAACGCGGAGAATGTCGCCGACGGGGCGGGCGTCACCCCGCGCCTCGCCGAGCGGCTGCTCGCGGCCGGGGCCGACGTGCTCACGCTCGGCAACCACACCTGGCGGCGGCGCGAGATCATCCCCTACCTCGCCGACGCCGAGCGGGTGATCCGTCCGGCCAACTTCTCGTCCGGGGCACCGGGTCGGGGGCTGGTCGTCGCCGAGTCGGCCGATGGGACGCCGGTCGCCGTGCTCAACCTCCAGGGCAGCCTGTTCATGCAGACGCCGGTCAGCCCGTTCGAGGTTCTGGACGCGCTGGTCGAGGAGGCCCGGGCGAGCGCCCGCGTCGTGATCGTCGACTTCCACGCGGAGGCGACGAGCGAGAAGGTCGCGGTCGCCCGCCTGCTCGACGGCCGCGTCACGGCGGTGATCGGCACGCACACGCACGTGCAGACGAGCGACGCGCGCGTCCAGCCCGGCGGGACGGCGGCGATCACGGACGCCGGAATGACGGGCCCGCACGACTCGGTGATCGGCGTCAAGGCCGAGCTGGCGATCTCGCGCATGCGCACGGGGATGCCGGTCCGGTTCGAGCCGGCAGCGGGCGGCGTCCGGATCGAGGGCGCCGTGGTCGAGTGCGACGCCGAGGGCCGCGCGCTCAGCTGCGAGCCGCTGCGCGTACCGGTACCAGCAGGGTCGTGAGCAGCGCGAGCAGCACCAGGTCGCGGGCCAGCACGAGCCAGGAGGGGAAGGCGGCGAGGCCGCGCGCGAGGTCGAAGTAGCGCGTCGGGAACCAGAGCTGCGTCAGGACGAGCGCGACGCCGAGCAGGGCGGTCGCGGCGAGCCCTCGACGGCCGCGGACGAGCGGCACGAGCGGCAGCAGCCAGATCATGAACTGCGGCGAGAGCACCTTGTCGAAAGCCACGAAGGCCGTCACGCACGCGGCCGAGTAGCGGACGAGCCGTTCCGGGTCGGGCGGACCGAGGGCGAAGGCGATCCAGGCCCCGAGCATCACCGCGGCCAGCAGCAGCGTCTGCACGAGCCCGAGCGAGTCCGGCAGCGAGCCCGCGAGGTTCTGCGAGCCGTGGCTCGTGATCACGTGCAGGTGCAGCCCGCCGGCCTGGTGCGCGGCGAGCAGGATCGACGAGCCGAGGCTCTCGATCTGCAGCGGCCGGCCGGCCTGGTCGTGGACGCTCGTCCAGAGCCCGTGCGGCGCGAGGACGGCGAACGGCACGACGATGATCGCGACCGCGGCGGCGGCCGCGCCGAGGCAAACAAGGGCCTCGCGCCGGCCCCGCGTACGCCAGACGTACGCGAGCGCCGGCGGGACGAGCACGCCCGGGAAGATCTTCGCTGCGAAGCCGACGCCGAGCGACACGAAGCCGAGCCGCTCCCGCCGGCAGAGGATCGCCGCGAGCCCGGCGACCGCGAGCGCGGTCGGCCAGATGTCGTAGCGGTAGATCAGCACCGAGCCGAGGGCGAGCGGCGCGAGCGCGAAGAAGAAGAGCGCCCCCGCATAGCGCCTGGTCGAGGCGCGCAGCGAGTCGAGCGCGCTGGCCATCGCCACCATCGCCCCTCCGGCGAGCAGGCCGACGAGCACCTGGAACTCCCACTGGAAGCGGTTGAAGCCGGGCCGGCCGATGGCGGGGAGCGCGAACAGCGGCAGCGAGCCCGGCGGGTACTCGACCTTGAAGTCGCGGTAGGGCAGCTCGCCGTGGGCGATCGCGATCCCGTAGCGGTAGTACTCGACCGTGTCCCGGATCAGCTTGTGGTGGTAGAAGCCGACGTAGAGAAGCGAGAACGAGACGAGGAAGAGCCCAAGGGCCGCGTAGAGGATCCGGGTTCTCAGGAGGCGGGCCTCGTGCGGGCGGCGAGCGGCACCTCTTCGCGCCGCGGGACGGTGGCCGGAACCGCCGCCGGGGCCAGCACGGCGAAGGCCGCGAACGGGAAGAACCACGGCACGTAGAGATAGAACCAGTGCGTCAGCACCAGCTCGAAGCCGAGCAGGAGCGCAGCCGTGAGCGCGGCGAGCTGCAGCGGCGACTTCCGCCGCGGCAAGAAGTAGGCGGCAACCGCGCCGACGATGAGCGCACCCTCGAGCACGCGCTGCAGGATGTGCAGGTCCGGCAGGCCGGCGTGGTACTGCCGCCAGTCCCAGATCGAGAAGGGCGACTCGCGCCGGAGCTGCCAGCTCAGCGTCCGCTTCCAGAACTCGTGCGCGGCGCCGAGCGGGTGCCCGTCGAGCAGGAGGATCGAGAAGGCGGCGAGCGTGGCGAGGAGGAAGGCGGCGAGGAAGACGAGCTTCTGGCGGGGCCTGGCGTAGGCATCCGGGTACGAGGCCCAGAGCGGCGCGAGCAGCAGCGTCGCGAACTTCGTCCAGCCGGAGAGCGCCACGGCCGCGCCGCGGGCCGCCGGCGAGGTCACCAGCCAGAAGCCCCAGATCAGGAAGAGCGGCGGCAGGGCGTCGTTCGTGTTCGAGCTCGAGACGTACTGCGTGAACGGGTAGGCCACCCAGGCGAACGCCAGCGTCGCGGCGAGCCGCGTCCCGCCGAAGCGAAGGCCGATGAGGGCGAGGCCGAGCAGGCAGAGGAGGTCGAACGCGATCGAGCTCGCGTGCGCGGCCGGCAGGTCGTCCCACTTGCCGCTCCAACCGAAGGCCAGGTAGCCGGGCAGGTAGGCCTCGTAGGCGACCGGCCCGTACGTGTCGCCCTGCGGGTTGGCCGACTCGCAGCGGCCGTCGGCCTGGATCCGCTCGCGGATCTCGCCGTCGGCGTCCTTCGGCCCGCAGGCCTTGAGGTCGTCCTCGACCGGGAAGTGCCCGTACGGCGACTGGCCGTGCGCGATCCGCTCACCGCCGATCACCCCCGAGTAGCCGACGTCGATCACGTTCGACGAGCTGACGTTCAGCCCAATCCGGAAGCCGGCGAGGAAGATCGTCGCCGCGACGAGCGCCCAGACCGGCCAGACCGGCGCCGAAGCCGTCGCGAGCCGCCCGCGCCAAGCGCTCCAGACCATCCGCACGAGCAGGTAGACGAGCGGCGGGTAGACGAGCGGGACGCTCGTGAAGACGTCGCCGCGGTTGAAGTAGAGAAGCGAGACCGAGAACGAGAGCAGCGCGAGCAGGTCCAGGTTGCGGACGTTCAGCGGGCGGCGGAAGTCGGCCAGGCCCAGCAGGAAGACGGCGCAGAAGCCGAGCCAGATCCCGGCGTTGTTGATCTCGTTTCCGCCGAACGCGCCGGAGTAGCCGCGCGCCATCTTCCAGGCGACCTGTGGGCCGGTCCACGCCTCGGTGACCGCGCCGCTGCTGTCGTCGACCCGGCCGGTCGCGATCTCCCCGGCCTCCCCCCACCAGACGTTGACCCGCCAGCTGCCCTTCGCGTAGGTCGCGTCGGTCGTGCGTCCCTTCTCCGGGTAGCGGTCGAGCCAGGAGGCGACCTTGCGGTAGGCCAGGAAGATCCGGGTCACCTCGGCCTTGGTCAGCCGCGGCTCGGGCGGCTGCAGCGAGGAGGCGGGCAGCGGCTTGTGCCGCGGGGGAGCGGCCGTCGCGAGCGCGGGGGCCGCCAGGGCCACGAGGACGACGCCGAGGGCGACTACGCGACCCATCGGGCGCAACCTAGCGCCGGTGCCGAACGCGAAACGACCAGAGCTTGTTGCCGATGAAGTTCAGCGGCGTGACGAGCACGACCGCGATCGCCTGGGACAGCACCTTGTCGAGGCCAAGCGCGATGAAACCGGTCAGCAGGGCAAGATTGGCCGCGTAGGCGACCAAGGCGACGATCAGGAAGCGGAGGCCCTGCCAGCCGACGTGGCCGCGCTGGTCGTGGAAGGTCCAGAGCCGGTTCCAGATGTAGTTGTTGGTGACCGCGACCACGAAGGAGCAGGTCGCCGCGACCGCGTAGTGGAGGCCCGCTTCCTTGAGGAGGACGGTGTAGACGACGAGGTTGATCGCGTACCCCGTCGCGCCGACCGCGGAGAACTTGGCGAGCTGCACCCAGTTGTGCGGCCGGCTGAGCGCGCGGCCCGCGCGGGAACGGGAGAGTACGGCTGCGGGCGAGAACGCCATCGGCGCCCGAGCCTAGCGGCTCCGCAGGGCGGAACCCCGCTGCAACGCCCTGGAACCGGCACGTTTTCGTCACATTCGCGTCACACCCCCGTGCGCATTTCAGCGATAGGCTCGCAGCGGGGAGGAGGTCGGGTGGGCCTTGACCAGAGCGTCGGCGGCCCGGCTAGCGGACGCGGAAGCCCGCCTCGCCCACCGGCTCCTCGCGCTCGACGTCGACCGCCTCGACCTCGGCGCCCGCCGGGCCGCGCCGGCACCACTCGACCATCGACTCGACGCGCTCGTCCTCACCCTCGAACACCGCCTCGACGCTCCCGTCCGGCAGGTTGCAGACCCAGCCCGCGACTCCCAGCGACTCGGCCCTCGTCCGCGCCTCGGCCCGGAAGAAGACGCCCTGCACGCGCCCCCGCACTTGAACGCGCGCCCGCGTCACTCGTCGTAGCCCTCCGCGCCGACGAGCGGGACGAACCGGCACGGGACCGAGTGGATCACGGCCGGTCCCTCCGGGCTGCGGACGATCACCTCCAGCCGCTGGGCCCGCGGCCCGCCGACCGGGACGACCAGGCGCCCACCCGCGCGTAGCTGCTCGTAGAGCGTCTGCGGGAACGCCGGCGCGGCGGCCGCCACGGCGATCCCGTCGTAGGGCGCGTGCTCGGGCCAGCCGAGGGTCCCGTCGCCGACCACGACCTCGACCCCCTCGTAGCCGGCGGCCGCGAGGTTCGCGCGCGCCTGCTCGGCGAGCTCCGGGATCCGCTCGATCGCCACGACCTCGGCTCCGAGCTCCGCGAGGACCGCGGCCTGATAGCCGGAGCCGGCGCCGACGTCGAGGACGGACAGCCCCGGCCGCACTGCGAGCGCCTCGACGATCACGGCGACCATGTACGGCTGCGAAATCGTCTGGCCGTGCCCGATCGGGAGCGCGGCGTCGTCGTAGGCGCGCCGCCGCTCGTCTTCCGGGACGAACAGCTCTCGCGGCACGCGGCCCAGCGCGCGGAGAACCTCCTCGTCCTCGATGCCGCGGGCGCGAAGCTGGCGACCGACCATCCGCTCGCGGGCGCGGACGAGATCAGGCGGCATCGGCGGCGTCGCGCGCCCCGACGCCGAAGTGCGTCAGCGCGAGCTGCTTCAGGTCGACGATCCGGCGCGGCACGGGCGCGTCGATCCCCACGGTCAGCATCGGCACCTCCGAGTCCCCCGCGTCCAGGGAGCCGTGGCTGCCGCCGCCGAGATGGCTCCGCCCGGCGAGATCGGTCAGCTCGACGCCTGTGGGCGGGGAGACGATCAGCTCGCCGGCGTTCGGATTCGCGAGCGCGCACCAGGACCGCTCGAGTGCGTCGGGCTGGTCGAGCAGCCCGGCGTCGCCGCTCGTTCGCCAGCCGCGCCCGGCCGGCGCGAAGCGCAGCTCCTCGCCGTCCCGCCGCGCGACCGCCTCCGCGCCGTCCCGGTAGAGGACGACCTCGGCCGCGGGCGACCCGTCCAGCCGCCGTGCCAGCTCGTCGGTCTCCTCCCGGCAGCTCGCCAGCCGGTAGACCATGCCGGCGCGGTTCGAGGCGGTGACGAGCACGCCGTCGACAGAGGCGAAGGACGTCTCGAGCGACTCGGCCCGCTCGACCTGGGTCTGGCCGTGGTCCGAGCACACCACCACCGCGTAGCGCTCGAGGAACTCGTCGGGCCCGCCGGCCGCTTCGATCAGGGCGCCGACCGCAGCGTCGCTCCGGGCGAGCGCCACCTGCGTTTCCTCCGGCCCGAGCGCGTGCGAGGCGAAGTCGTAGTCGGGCAGGTAATAGAAGAGGAAGTCGAAGCCGTCGCGGGTCACGAGCCAGCGCCCGACGGCCGCCGCGTAGGCGTCGATCGAGCCGACCGAGCGTCCGAAGACTCCGACCGGCGCCCCGGTCACGTCCGACTCGAACAGGCTGTAGAAGAAGAAGCGCCGTGGCCCGAACGCCGGCGCGAGGCCGGGCAGCGCCGCGCGGTGCCGCGTCCGGCCGCGGTAGCAGGTGACGTTCACCGCGGCTGCGGTCAGGCCGGTGTCCTCGAGCGCCTCGTAGACCGTGACGGCGTCCCGGCCAAGATGCTGCTCGTTCATGTTGAAGACCGCGTCGAGGAACGACCGGCGCGTTCCGGCCGCGCGGATCGCCGCGAACGACGAGCCGTACTCAACGATGCGGCGGTCGCCGCGGTGGTACCAGACCAGGTGCGGGATCCAGTGCACGTCGGGGTGGGCGCCGGTGGCGATCGACGAGAGGCAGACCGGCGTCAGCGAGGGGAAGGTCGAGACGCCGCGCCCATAGCTGCCGTGCGCGGCGAGGAACGCGAGCGCCGGGGTCGTCCCGCTCTCGACGGCGTCCTCGAACACCGCGGGTGTCAGGCCGTCGATCACGACGAGGATCAGCTTCACCGAGGTGGCCTCTCAGTCTCGCGCGAGGCTGCGGAGCCCCGCGTGACGGGCGGGCCGCCGCTTGCGGGCACGGGCCGCGAGCACCGGCACTCCGACGGCCTCGAGGAACCCGACTGCCGGCACGAGCGCGAGCAGCGCCAGGACGAGCCCGCCGAGAACGCCCAGCGCCGCCGTCCCGCCCCGCGTGCCGCCGCGGGCGAGCGTGCCGGCAACGACGCCGGAGACGGCGATCGTTGCCACGACGGCTCCCACCGCTCCGGCGACTGCCTCGCCCCAGCCGAAGGCGTAGCCGGCCGCGGCTCCGGCGACGGCGGCCAGCGCCGCGACGGCCACCATCAGCGCGCGCCGCGGGGCGAGCAGCCCGGCGAGCGCCGTGCCGATCGCCGTTCCGAGCCCGAGGAAGAGCCCGATTCGGTACCACTCCCACATCGCCGCGAGAGTGTAGACGCGCCCCTGCGCCGGGTGTTTGAGGGCGGCCTCTGCAGGGAAAAGAAGCTTGCAACTCGCCGTCTCGTCTCGAACCGAAGGAGTTCCTCTGAGCGCTGATTCTCGACCGTTGCTGGTCTTCTTCTCCAACCCTCGCTCCGGGCCTGCCCGGCGCATGGAGAGCCTCGTCGCGCACGTTGCGCGCAAGGAGCGAGCCCGGCTGCGCGTCCGGCATGTGGACACCGACGAGCAGCCCGAGCTTGCCGACCGGTTCCGGATCACGACCGTTCCGACGCTCGCCCTCGTCAAGGACAAGCGCGTCGTCGGACGGCTCGAGGGCCGGGTGAGCGCGCCGCGGATCGAGGAGATGCTCGAGCCGCACCTGCCCGAGCTCGAAGCGGCTTAGCTACTCCTCGAGCCGGCGGATGACCGCCAGGCCGAACTCGGCCGCGCGGGCGCCGTCGATCACGCGGTGGTCGAAGGTAACCGCGATCGTCCCGACCGGCCGGACCACCACCTCGCCGTCGCGCACGACCGGACGGTCGGCGACGCGCCCGACGCTGAGGATCGCGACCTCCGGATGGTGGACCAGCGGCGTCGTCAGCAGGCCGCCGAGCTTGCCTGCGCTCGTGACCGTGAAGGTCGAGCCACGGATCTCCTCGGGCTTGAGCGTGCCGGCGCGGGCGGCTTCGGCAAGGCGCGAGACCTCCGCCTCCAGCTCGTCGACGCTCGCCGTGTCGCAGCCGCGGACGACCGGGACTACGAGGCCGTCGTCGGTCTGCACCGCGACGCCGATGTCGTAGCGTTCGAGGTAGGCGATCTCGTCGCCTTCGAGCCGCGCGTTCACCTCCGGGAACTCGCGCAGGCTCTCGGCGACCGCCTTCAGGACCGTCGGCACGACGCGCTTGAGGTCGACGGAGCCGAAGTCGCACTCCTCGACCCACGTGACCGCCGGCACCTCGCGGTGCGCGCGGGCCATGTGCTCGGCCACGAGCCGCCGCACCCCGCGTAGGCGTTCGCGCCGTCCTTCCGGGGCCTGTCCAGGGGACAGTCCCTCGGACCTGGCTGCTCGCTGGACGTCCTCTTCGGTCACCCTCCCCTGCGGCCCGGTCCCTTCGACGGTGGAAAGGTCGATTCCGATGTCCTCCGCCATGCGGCGAACGAGCGGCGTCGCCCGCACCCGTCCCGTTTGGCCACGGCCGGGGGACTGTCCCTGGGACACGGCCGAAACCGACGGGGCGGCGACCTCCGCCCGCGATTCATCCGGGGTTGCGCCATCTCCACCGATCACGACGAGCACGGTGCCGACGGGGACGACGTCGCCCTCGGCCACCAGGATCCGGGCGACCAGCCCCGCCGCCGGCGAGGGGATCTCGACTGTCGTCTTGTCGGTCTGGATCTCGACCAACGGATCGTCCTCCGCGATCTCCTGCCCCTCGGAGACGAGCCAGCGCGCGACCTCGCCCTCCGTCAGCCCCTCGCCCAGATCCGGCAGCTTGAACTCGTACGCCATCGAGAGCGGCAGCCTAGAGAACGCGGGTACCGGCCGCGTCGAACGCCTCGAGCCGTGCCGAGGCGACCGGGCTCCCGGCAAGCCCGTCCCGGAACAGCGCGAACGAGATCATGTCCCGCGGCTCCTCGCCCGGCCGCGGGATCAGACGCCTCTGCAGCAGGCCCTCCTCGACGAACCCGAGCTTGCGGGGCACCGCCGCACTCCGCTCGTTCGCGGGATCGACCCGGATCTCGATCCGGTCGGCGCCGCACACCTCGAGGCCGACCCGCGCGAGCGCCGCAGTCACCTCGGTCGCGTACCCCCGGCCGATCGCCGAGGCGCTGATCCAGTAGCCGATCTCGAACGAGATGTCGTCGGCCGCGCGCGGGTGCAGCCCGCTGCCGCCCACGACCTCGGACTCGTCGGCCGAGAAGAGCCCGTAGACGAAGTTCTCGCCGCGGTCGAACTGGCCACGAAACGTCCGCAGCAGCTGCACCTTCTGCTCGAGCGTCTGCGGCTCGTCGTGCGCCCACGGCATCCAGGGCCGCAGGTGCTCGAGGCTGGAGTCCACGGCCTGCTTCAGCAGCGGCGCATCCGCGGGCTCCCAGCAGCGCGCGACCAGGCGCTCGGTGACCACGCGGTACGGCGGGTCGGTCAGAACTCGAGCAGCCTTCGCGCCGCGTCGGCGACGCGCTCGGCCGACGGCATGTAGGCGTCCTCGATCTGCCAGTACGGGTACGGCACGTCGTAGCCGGTCACGCGGACGACCGGGGCCTGCAGGTCGAGCATCGCCTTCTCGGCCAGGATCGCCGCCAGCTCGGCGCCGTAACCCGCGGTCCGGGGCGCCTCCTGGACGATCACGACCCGGCCCGTCTTGGCCGCCGCGGCGAGCAGCGCCTCCTCGTCCAAAGGCTTCAGCGTGCGGATGTCGAGAATCTCGACCGAGGCGTCCAGCAGATCAGCGGCCGCCTCGGCCACGGGCACCATCGCCCCGTACGCGACGAAGGTCAGGTCGTCTCCCTCGCGCACGGTGCGCGCGACTCCGAGCGGTGTGACGTGCTCGCCCTCGGGCACCTCGCCGCGCAGCGTCCGGTAGTGGAGCTTCGGCTCCAGCACCACGACCGGATCGGGATCGCGGATCGCCGCCGCGAGCAGCCCCTTCGCGTCGGCCGGCGTCGAGGGGATCGCCACCTTCACACCCGGGGTGTGCACGTAGTACGCCTCGGGCGAGTCGTCGTGGAGCTCCGGCGCCCGTACGCCGCCGCCGTAGGGCATCCGGACGACGAGCGGGAAGCCCATCTTGCCCCCGGTGCGCCAGCGGTAGCGGCCGACGTGCGTGATCAGCTGGTCCAGACACGGGTACGAGAAGGCGTCGTACTGCATCTCGCAGACCGGCCGCCAGCCGGCCATGCAGAGGCCGACCGCGGAGCCGAGGATCCCGGCCTCGGCGAGCGGCGTGTCGACGCAGCGCTCGGGGCCGAAGCGGTCGAGCAGCCCCGCGGTCGCGCGGAAGACTCCGCCGGCGCGGCCGACGTCCTCGCCCATCACCAGCACGTCGGGATCGCGCTCGAGCTCGACGACAAACGCGTCGTTGATCGCCTCGACGAGGGTCAGCTCAGCCATCGAGCACCCTCCGCAGCTCGGCCAGGTCCTGCTCGAACGAGGCCGGCGGGTCGACGAAGGCGTGCGAGAAGACCAGCGAGGGGTCCGGCTTCGGCTCCGCCTCCGCGGCGGCGATCCCCTCGCGCATCAGGTCCGCGGCCGCTGCGTGCACCGTCTCCGCGGCCTCGTCGGAGAGCAGCCCGAGCCGCCGCAGGTACGCCTCGTAGCGGGCGACGCACTCGCGCTGCTTCTCCTCTTCGACGCGGGCCTCGTCGATGTAGGCGGACGGATCGTCGGCGGTCGCGTGCGGCGCCGCGCGGTAGGTGACCGCCTCGATGAAGGTCGGCCCGTCCCCGGCCCGGGCCCGGGCGACCGCCTCGCGCGTCGCCTCGTAGACGGCGAGGACGTCACCGCCGTCGACACGCACCCCGGGAATCCCATAGCCAACGGCCTTGTCGGCCAGCGCCTCGGCGGCGGTCTGCGCCGAGAGCGGCGTCGAGATCGCCCACTGGTTGTTGTTGCAGAAGAGGACGAGCGGCGCGCGCA
>Ga0193747_1000358_pt1 | contig 16576 bp, 15 predicted proteins | sample L1m2metaG_FD_143048 | JGI IMG/M metagenome (GOLD analysis project Ga0193747, IMG submission 143048) | Soil microbial communities from a riparian zone of the East river system, Colorado, United States - L1m2 | ecosystem: Environmental > Terrestrial > Soil > Riparian zone | place: USA: East River...
CGATGAGCACCACCACGAAGAAAGCCAAGCAGCAGTCCGCCAAGAAGGAAGGATTCACGACGGAGGAAAAGGCCGCGATGAGAGCGCGCGCCCGCGAGCTGAAGAGCAAGGAGGATGGCGAGAGCGCTGTGCGCGCGGCGATCGCCGCGATGACGCCGCAGGATCGCGCCATCGCCAAGCGGCTCCACGAGCTCATCAAGGCCACCGCTCCAGAGCTCTCGCCGAAGACCTGGTATGGGATGCCCGCGTACGCGAACAAGGACGGCAAGGTCGTCTGCTTCTTCCGCGACGCCGCTAAGTTCAAGGAGCGGTACGCGATGCTCGGCTTCAACGACACCGCGAAGCTCGACGAAGGCTCCATGTGGCCGGTCGCCTTCGCGCTGACGAAGCTGACCGCAGCCGGCGAGGCCAAGATCCGCGCGCTCGTGAAGCAGGCGGTGGGCTGATGAACGAGGCCATCGTCGCCATCCCGAACGAGCTCGAGATCCGCGTCGAGCGGACCTTCGATGCGCCGCGCGCGCACGTCTTCTCCGTCTGGACCGACCCGAAGCTAATCCCGGAATGGTGGGGCGAGGGCACGGTGGTCGAGGAGATGGACGTCCGTCCCGGCGGGACGTACCGCTTCCGCACCGCCCACGGCCCGGTCGAGGGCGAGTTCCGCGAGGTCGAGCCACCCGAGCGCCTGGTGCAGACGTTCCAGAACCACCTGCAGACGCTCGAGTTCGAGGATCTCGGTGAGCAGACGAAGCTGACGCAGACGATGCGCTTCGAGACCACCGAGCAGCGCGACACGACGATGCAGTACGGCGTCGAAGAAGGAGCAAAGAGCGGCTTCGCGCGCGTGGACGCGCTGCTGCAGCGGCTACCGCTCGATGCGTGAGCCGCCGACGGTGGCATCCGTGCAGTCGAGGATGACCTCTCAAGGAGGTCGTGGTCGAGATCGGCTGATGGTGTTCACCGGCGTCTCTGGCTAGGGCAAGAGGGCAGGCCGCGTTTCTGGGAGGATCTGTTGCGAGGGCCTGGTCGCCTTGCCTCGTTACTACGGCGACCACCCTCGACGGCTTCACCTTAGGTCGGTCTGCAGGTAGGCCGGCACTTAGGTGCGCCAGCCTGGCCGGGCGCGATTGGCTCTGTGTGCCGTGTCTCTCAATGGCGTCGGCGTAGGCCGCTGCCCGGAGTTTGCTCGACACGCCCGACTCCTCCACATTGCCGGAAGAGCCCGGCTGAACTAGAGGTAAAAACCAATCTTGCTCTTGTATCAAGGTCCATCTATACTAGCAGCGAAGAACCCTGAAAATGACAAGAACGTAGAACATACATACGTTCTAGTGGAGTGGAGAACACGGTATGACTGATGATGTACATTCCATTCTTAGCGGCGCCGCCGATGACGTGGAGAAGTCGGGCGTGCCGGACGATCTCCGGGCAGCGGCCTTCGCCGCCGCCATCGCGATACGCACAGGCCGAGGGCCGGCAACTTCGACGGCTTCGCCGGAGGCTCCGGCGATTGAAGGAGGCGACTCGGTGGACTGGCGCAGTCCTGTCGCGTCCGCGCTGTCGGTCGGCGCCGACGACGTCGGTGAAGTGTTTGATCTCGTCGACGGGCGCATGCACTTGACCGTTCCCCCGTCGCGCCTGCCGCGTCACAAGGCGGCGGCGATGAAGGACGTCGCCCTGCTCGTCTGCGCTGCTCGCCAGGCGGCCGAAGTCGATTCCGATAACTGGACTCCCGTCGGCGTCATTCGCGACGAGTGCCGCGACCTCGGCGTTCTCGACGCCAGCAACTTCGCGGCGGAGATCTCCCAGCTCGCGGAAGTAATGAGCTTTCGCGGCAGTGGCCGCTCACGCCTTCTTCGCATCAATCGGCGCGGCTACGAGCAGGCCGGTCATCGGCTCCGGGAGCTTCTTGTGTCGTGACCGGCCGGACCCCACTCGCGCTTCAGGTCCAAGATCTGCCGACAGGCACCGATCGCGTGCTCGTCATTGCGGCGCTCGTCGCCCAGCGGAGCCCGTACGGGAAATTCTCCCCCGTGGAGATCAACAAGGCATTCGACGCGTTCCGGCTCTCGCCACCATCGAACACAAGCCAATCGTTGGCGCAGCTCCGCTCGCGCGACTTCGTGGTCAAGCGCCGCGAAGGAGGATGGTCGCTTACCCCGCGTGGCGAGGCCCAGGTGATCGCGCTGCTCGGCGAGTTGCCCGCCGCGTCGACGCCGAGCAGCGCGGTTGCTGGCGGCAGAGCCGAACTCGGGGAAGGAAAGCACACTGTGATACCGCCGTTTTTCGCGCCAGCGAGGTGGAGCCACGAGATCAGCCGATTCCTCGAGCGCTATCCGTTCGACGAGAACGTGTTCTGTATGACGCGATTTCCGACGGCTGACGAGCTTGACCCGGTTCGGGAGGTCATCGCGACTGCTAGGCGGGCCCTCGACTCGCACGGCCTGACGCTTCACCTCGCGTCAGACGGAAGCATGCACGACGACCTCTGGAGCAACGTCGCTGGATACCTCTGGGCCTGTCGGTACGGCGTCGCCCTCTTGGAAAATCGCGTCGAGCAGGGGTTGAGCTACAACCTCGTGATCGAGGTCGGCGCGATGTTGGCGACCGGACGACGCTGCGCCCTGCTCAAGGACAAGACGCAGGACGCGCTGCCGACCGACCTAGTCGGACACATCTATCGCTCCGTCGATTTCGACGACCTAGATCGAGTGAGCCTGGCGATGCACGACTGGGCGGCAAATGACCTCGGTTTCGGTGTCTGCCGAGACTGCCCGCAAGAAGTGCAAAGGAGTAGATGAACATGACGATCGCTGACGTACACGACGTGCTGATCGATCGCTTGCGCCTTGCGCAGGAGATCGTGGACAAATCAAAGGTAAAGACCGACCTGAGACCAGCCGCTTTCGCGGAGACCATGCGTGTCCTCGGTGTGGGTAGCGTCGAGCCGCCTGCACCTGCCGAGCAGGAACAAAGCCAAAATAAGCGCGTTCGCAACTCGGACAGCACACGGCTCGCAGCGGTGGCTGAGGCGCTTAACGTCGACGCATCGGTTGTCGAGCAGGTCTTCGCGGACGACGACGGCGAGTTGAAGTTCGTCCTTCCGGCTCGGCGGCTCACTAAGACCATGCGCGGTGCAATGCGGCAAATTGCGATCCTTACCGTCTGTGCCCGCCAAGCCGGTGGGGATGAGTCGTGGACTAACGCTGAGCAAATCCGTGCGATGTGCCAGAGCGTCGGTGTGATCTCCAGGCATTTCAGCGAAGTCGTCAACAACCTCGACATGTTCTCGACCACTGGGTCGGGCAGCGATCGCAGGCTGCGCGCGCACGCCGGAAGCTACGAGGCAGCTCGCCAAGTCTTGACCGAACTCGGCGTGCTGCAGGCAACTGCGGTGGCCTAGGGATGATGGCCAAGCCTTAGAGCAAGCTGTCGTCGTCTGCTTCTCGATCGGGCCTGGGGCCGCTGTGGCGCTGATGCTTGCGCGGAGCTTCGTCGATAGGGCGAGTACGTCTCGGCGAGATACGAATGCGGGACCCGGCCGACAGCCGGGGAATGTCGGACTCTTCGGGAATGCCTGACATCGATTAGCCTCAAGGACCTGGGAGTGACCGGCATGCGGATCTGGGGGCGGGCAGACGGCTCGTGTTAAGCGAGAAGCTGCTACTTGATTTTGGAACTGCTCTAGCAAGGAGCGTCTTCAAGCTCTGGGTGCGCGATCGCCACCTCGCCTCGCGCGGGGGCACGAGCCTAGGGCGGCTGGCGGCGCTCGCGGTGGGGGATCCGCTCGACCAGCGGCGGCTTGCTAGAGATCTCGATCGCGTGTCCGAGGTGCTCGCCGCGCGCATGGCCGCGTTCATCGGCAGCGAGTTAAGAGACCTTGCGGAGAACGAGCGGGATGCGGCCGTGGCTTCGGTATCCGACGCGTTCTCCCGCGCTCCGTTTACCAAGGACTGGCTCTTCGAGAGTGAACTCAACCCTGCACGACTCGAGAGATACCTACAGGGGTCGTCCTATCAATCGAAAGGGCTGTTGAGTGAGCCTGCTCGAGCTTACTTCGATCTCGTCCTTCGTGAGGCGTGCGAGTACGTCGTCGAGTTGGCAGGTGAGCTTCCGGATTTCCAGCTTCGCGCGACCCAGGAGTTGCTTCGACGCGAAGCTGCGCTCGAGACTCTGGTGCACGAAATCCTGAATCGACTTCCTGACAGCACACCGCGCAGGCGTTCGACTCACGTTGACGACGACTTCGAACTCGCATACCGCCGTGACGTGGTTCGTCAGTTGAGGGAGGTCGAGGTGTTAGGTCTTGACGCGCCCGAAGCCGTGCGGCGACACCCACTCAGCGTTGCGTATATCCCGTTGGGCATCCGGCGGCCACATGACACGGCTTTGGCGTCGAGGGGTGACAGGCAGTTAAGGGCTGCTCCGCGAGTCACGGAGATACTCAGTGCGGCGGACAGGATCCTCTTACGTGGCGATGCTGGCTCAGGCAAGACAACCCTCCTCCAGTGGCTCGGCTTACACAGCGCCGGCGGCGATTTCGGCGGTCCACTCGATGCCTGGAATGACACTGTGCCCTTTTTGATCAAGTTGCGGCGCTACGCGCACAAAGAGCTACCAACTCCGGAGCAGTTCCTTGCCGATGTCGGCCGAAATGTTGTCGGAGAAATGCCACATGGTTGGGTCCACCGTGTACTTACAGAAGGGCGCGGCCTCGTGTTGATTGACGGGATCGACGAGGTGCCACAGGATGGTCGAGAGGATGTGCGGAACTACCTGCGCGCGTTGACGGAGACGTTCGCAGCCTGTCGTTTTATCGTCACATCACGTACCACAGCGCTTGATGAAGCATGGTTAGTGGCGGAGGGATTCACAGAAGCCGAGTTCACTCCCATGGCGATGCCCGATGTTGATCTCTTTATCGAGCACTGGCATCGGGCAACCGCACAGGGGCTGACCGACGAAGATCAGCGCCGCGAACTCGATGAATATCGTGCCGAGCTTCAGGCAAAAATCCGTCCGCAGGCAGCTCTGCGAGCGCTTGCGAGTAATCCTCTTCTCTGCGCGCTCATCTGCGCGCTCCACTACCACCGCCATCGCCAAATTCCAAATGACCGTATGGAGCTTTACCGGGTGGCGCTGGAGATGCTTCTGGAGAAGCGCGACGCAGCACGGCGTGTCGACACGATTCTGTCGACATCGCTCAGCCTGCGACAGAAAGAGGAATTGTTACAGGATCTAGCTTTTTGGCTTGTTCTGAACGAGCAGCTCGATATTGATGAGGACGAAGCTCGCGAGCGCATCTCTCGCCGTATCCGCACCATGCCAACGGTCACGCTGGCCGCCGAGACCGTCCTTGAGTATCTGATCGTGCGGAGCGGCACGATACGCCGCCCAGTCGTCGGCCGCCTCGATTTCGTCCATCGGACATTCCAGGAATACCTTGCCGCAAAGGAAGCGGTCGAAGACCACGACCTCCCCTTGCTCATCGGTCATGCCCATCGGGACGAATGGGAAGAAGTTGTCGTCCTCGCCGCGGGTCACGCGAATCTGCGTCAGCGGACGCAGCTTTTGGAAGGCGTCTTGCAGCGAGCAGTAGCCGAGCCAGAACACCGGTACCGACTCCATCTCCTCGCAGTTGCGTGTCTCGAGACTGCGGTTCGGCTGCCTGAGGAACTTCTTGCGCGAATCCGCACTGTTCTCGACGGCTTGCTACCTCCGCGTACGTTGACTGACGAAAGGGCACTTGCCGCCGCTGGCGATTTGGGAGTCAAAGCGCTGGCGCAATTCTCCGGCGACAACGTCGCAGTAGTCACGGCTTGCATTCGGACGCTCGGGCGCATCGGCACCGAATCCGCACGGCACGCATTACATGCGTTCGCGGCCGACGCGCGCGACGCCGTCGTGCAAGAAATACTGAATCTATGGTCGGTTTTTGATCCAGTTGAGTACGCTCGCGACGTCCTATGCAATTCGCCTCTTTTTTGGCGGCGAATTGCAATTGGATGATGGCTCGGTTCTGGCGGGCGTCCCCTACCTCCGGAACTTAACCGCTTTGTCGGCAAATTTTCGCGCTCAGTCGATCGCTGATCTGGGTGGGCTCCGTGATGCGCCGCTCGTTTCGTTGGACGCGAGCTACTGCACCGATCTGGTGGGGTTAGATCCTCTCGCCGGCCAAACGAAGCTGAAGGAGCTCCGGCTCGTTGGTACAAGACTGAAAGAGGTTGAGGCGCTTGGGACCATCCCGTCTATCGATCATCTTGATCTTCGGGACTCTGCCTCGTTGATCGACTTCGACGGACTACGTGGACTCGTGAACCTCGTCGAACTCAACCTAGCCGGTTGCGGCTATCTGCGCGACCTTAGGCCGCTAACGGGCATGCAGAAACTCAGATCTCTCGATTGTGAAAGGTGCCAGATGCTGACCGACCTTGAGCCCCTATCCGGACTTCGGGGGCTGAGAACCCTCAACCTGGCGGAATGCTCGGGTATTCGATCGCTCGAATCCCTCGAAAACCTCAAGGAGCTGCAAGCTCTTTCACTGGCGGGTGTGGGTCATCTTAGTGACCTTGGCGTCGTTCAGAAACTTGCGAACCTTCGTCGCCTTGATGTGAGTGGGTCTCCGCTCCTAGCCGACATTAGCGCCCTTGGCGGTCTCGGCAAGCTCGAGGCGCTCAATCTTAAAGACTGCCCGCTGATCGTTGACCTAGAACCCCTTCGCAATCTGACGGCGTTGGCGGAACTGAATCTACGCGGCGTACCCGCGCACCTTGGACCGCTCGCGCAGCGCCGCGGACTGACTCTCGACGCCGACGCGGGCGCGCTGAGAGATATGCCATCGGAGTTCATCGCAGCGAACGATGTCCGCGTTGCATAGCTGCGGATGCGTGAGCGACCCCCAACAGCGGTCTTCTCCCTACGAAGTGGTCGCTGCGTTTGGCTGAGGCGAGGCCGACATTCGCCGGAAGCAAGACGGCGCATCTCGGCGGTGGGACCGAGTCGTCGCCTGATGCGGATCATCCCGGATCAATGCTGGAGAAACACGCAGGTCCGCTCAAGGAGGTAGCAACGAAGCGAACCTTCTTGGGGGTTTCTAAGAGCCCTCTGACGGACTCGAACCGTCGACCCCCTCCTTACCATGGAGGTGCTCTACCAACTGAGCTAAGAGGGCAGGCCGCCGATTGTAGCCGCGCGTCGAGGGACGTTCGAAAATCGGAGGAGGGGGTATCGCGCACTCCGTGGGTGGGCGAATGAAGACTCTCGCGGCCGTGCTCGCGCTCGCCGGAGCGGTTGCCGTGCTGAGCGCATCGCCGGCAACCGGCGGAGGTGCAGTTGCCGAGCCGCCGCTGGCCGCGTCGAGCAACGTGCATCTCCTCGCGCACATCCCCGGCACCGCCGCGGGGATGAACTTCAAGGATCACTACGCCTACGTCAGCGGCTGGGGCGGCATCACCGTTCTCGACATCGCGCAGGCAGATTCGCCGCAGGTCGTCGGCGCGCTGCCGTTGCCGCATTTCGAGAACGAGGACATCGACCTCTGCGGAAACATCCTGCTCGTCGTGAACGACCGCGAGGCGAAGGATCTGGGCTCGATCATGTACGTCCTCAGCATTGCCAACCGGACGGCACCGACCGTCAGCGCAATCCTCCCGCTCGGCCTGACCGGAAGCGGCCGGGGCTCGGGTCACATTGCGAACTTCGTCAAGCCCGACTGCTCGCAGGCGTGGGTCGACGGCGGCGACCACGTGGAAGTCGTGGATCTGTCCGTTCCGAGCGCACCCCGCTCCCTCGGCAAGTTCGAGTCGGCCGCGTCCCTGAGCGACGCGTTCAAGGTCTCGCACGACACCGAGCTCGACAGCACCGGAACGGTGTGGAACGTCGGCGGCGGCGGCGCGGCCGGCTACCGGCTGACGCCGAACCCGCTCGCGCCTCAGCTCCTCGGCACAACCGGCACGGCCGGACGGAACCCATCTCCCTACAACGACTTCATCCTCCACAACTCCCAGCGCCGCGGGAAGACGCTGCTCGTGACCGAGGAGGACTACATCGACACCGACGAGGTTCCGCCGGGCGGCTGCCGCGGCCAGGAAGTTCGAGACGTGGGATCTCTCACGGCTGAGCAAGGGCGCGATCACGCCGCTCGGCACGTGGGAGACGGAGCTGAATGGGATGTTCACCGGCGGAGCCGTCGACTCGAAGGCGCCCGTCACGGTGAACTGCTCGTCGCACTGGTTCGACGCCAAGGACGGCGTCGCGGCCGTCGGCTGGTACGAGCAGGGCGTGCGCTTCCTGGACTACCGCACGCCGACCGACATCGCGCAAGTCGGCTACTACATCCCGGCGAGCGGATCGACGTGGGCGGCCTACTGGTCTCCGACCGACCCGAACGGCGAGATCGTCTACACGGCGGACGCGTACCGCGGCGTCGACGTGCTGAAGATCGACGGAGGCGGCACGACCGGGAAGAAGGTGAAGGCGCCGGTCCCGGACAAGTGGTTCGGGAGCCCGACCGCGGACGCCGCGTCGTTCCAGACGAACGGCACGTTCGGCTTCGTGTGCCCGCTGCTGAAGCCTGAGCTAGACACGCCGTAAGGCGCTCTACTCGACTTAGGGCTGCGGAGCCGCTCTCGAACCTGCGTCCTACGCTTTGAGTCGTAAGCGGGCAACGCCGCGCAGATCCTCGATTACGTTTTTCGCCAGTGGTCGCGCCTTGCGACGCGAGATCCTCTGGCGTCGAGCAACTACACGCGTCATGCGTTTGAGCCAGAGCTTGTCCCACGTTGGCTGGAAGCCGGTGTCGGGAAGCTCGACGAGGACACGATGCGCGTCCATCGTCGTTGCGAGCCGATCACCGGGCGCCCCAGCCTGGACCCAAACACCCTGCCCGTTCAGCATCGCCTCTACAAGGATGGCTTGGCGCTCGATGCTGAAGCGTAGGAGAAGCTTGACGTCCATAGGCCGGATGAATCTCAAATCCAGGGCGACTTCGTCATCGCTGTCGCGCGAATAAGCCCAGTGGAACGTGACGTCACCAGGGGGTAGGTGCTCGTGGACACGCAAAACTTCACGCACATCGGGGCGATTTGACGTATCGAGAATGAGCAGGGGAACCAGTCGTCCGTGAGCGACAGGCCCGGCCAGCGCGCCGTCACCGACGATTGGCACGACCAACGCTGCCGGGAGCGTTGTCTTGCGAAATTCGCTCAGAGGGACACCTCGTGGAACACAGCCACTTGGACGCTTTCCTCTATGCCGTGGACGTCTCGAATGACAACTTCGTACCGATCAGCTGGGTAGTCGCCGAGTAGCTCGTCGCTCAACCGGAAGAGACACCAGCCAGACACAGCGTCGTTGGCGTCGAGCCGCGCAGGAGGGTCAAGCGAGTCGACATCCGGTCTCGGCGCGTCCAAATCTCCGACTGAAACAGACGGGACCTTGACTGCGTTGACTACGCCGTCTACCGAGTAGCTGATCCGCAGCTCAACCCGTGTGATAGCGCTCGCGCGGTCGCTCGGGTTTGAAACGACGATGTTGAAGCCGAGTACACGATCGCCGTTCGAGCTCCTCCGCCAGGCGACTGAGTCGTTTAAACGAACATCAAGGCGCGATTCGCGTCGCGCCTCTTGGCGTTCGGATAGTTCGAGCGCACGTTTTGCAGTTTTCCGCGTCGAGAGCCCGAAGGCCAGCGCAATGAGAATGGCGAGACCCGAGAGCACGACCGAGGCTCGCTCCGTCCAAGGCGGATTGCTTCGCGTGGCCGCTTCCACCATCACATTCGCTTTCCAAGCGATCATGAAGTGACTTGTACCCAAGACGCACCGGGCTTGAGCTTCGCGCGCCGACTAGCGTGGGGCGTGGTGTGCAATTTCAGATGGGGGCGGGAGGATTCGAACCTCCGTAGGCTGAGCCGACGGGTTTACAGCCCGTTCCCTTTGGCCACTCGGGCACACCCCCAGGGACGGCGATTGTAGCCTTCGTCCCGTGGAGCAGTTCGACGTCGTCGTGGTCGGAGCCGGGCCTGCGGGCTCGACCGCGGCGCTGCGCCTCGCGCGTGCGGGTGCGCGCGTGCTCGTCGTGGACAAGGCGCGCTTCCCGCGCGACAAGCCTTGTGGCGGCGGACTGACCTACCGCGCCGTGCGCGAACTGCCGGTGGACGTCTCGGCGGTCGTCGAGGACACGGTCGACCGCTTCGAGGTGCGGCTTCGCTATGGCCGTAGGATCGAGAGGACGAGCTCCGAGCCGCTGTGTCTGATGACGCAGCGGCGCCGGCTGGACGAGTTTCTCGCGCGCGCGTGCGCGAGGGAAGGAGCCGACTTCCGCGACGGCGTGCGGGTCGCCGACATCGCAGCCGACGGGGACGGAGTCACGCTGACCGTAGACGGCGCTCCAGTCAAAGCGCGGGCGTTGCTCGGCGCAGACGGCGTGAACGGCACGGTCGCGCGCTCGACCGGGCTCGACCAGAGCCACCGGATCGGCGTCGCCCTCGAGGGCAATCTCTCCTATCGACTTAGTAACACTTTGTTACTTGGGGTCGAAAGGGAGCGCTTTGCCGGGCGGCTCGTGCTCGAGCTCGGCAACGTGCCGGGCGGGTACGGCTGGGTCTTTCCGAAGGGCGATCACGTCAACTTCGGGATCGGGGGCTGGGAGAGCCAAGGGCCGCACTTGCGTGAGCACCTCGCGCGGCTCTGCGCGGAGCACGGAGTGGACTCCGACAACCTGACCGACGTCCGGGGCTACCGGCTGCCGATGCGCCGGCCTGAGGCTCTTCCCGCCCGCGGCCGGATCGCACTGGTTGGAGATGCCGCCGGGCTCGTCGACCCGCTTTCCGGCGACGGGATGTACGAGGCGTTCGTCAGCGCACGGCTCGCGGCCGAGGCGGCGCTGCGCATCCTGGACGGCCGCGAGGACACGTTCGACGCCTACGCCGGCGAGCTCGTGCGGACGCTCGGCCCGAACGCCGCCGCTTCGTGGAGCGCGAAGGTAGCGCTCGACCGCTTCCCGCGCGCGGTGTTCGCGGTCGTGTCGCTGCCGCCGTTCTGGCGGATGCTCGAGCGGCTGGTGCGCGGCGACATCGACCATCCCGGGGAGGCGCGCGGTTCAGTCCGCGGTCCGCTTCGCCTCGTGAAGGCGCTCGCTCGCCGCGCGGGCGACCCCGGCACTGCTTACAGGACCGCGTAACTAAAGCCGCACCCCTCGCCTGCCGATTCAGGGCAGGCATGGAACTGAATGCGCTTTTGCGGCGCGCCGTCGAGCTCGGCGCCAGCGATGTCCATCTCAAGGTCGGCCGCCCGCCGATGCTTCGGCGCGACGGCGCGCTCGGCGCGCTCGAGGGCTACGAGGCGCTGACGGGCACGGATCTCGCGCTCGCGCTCAACCAGGTCACGAACGCCTCGCCCGCGAAGCTCGACGGATTCAACGAGGCGGGAGACCTCGACATCGCCTATCAGGACGAGGATCTGCCGCGGTTTCGCGTCAACGCCTTCCGGCAGCGCGGTGAGATCAGCTTCGCCTTCCGCGTCATCCCGAAGACGGTGCCGACCTTCGCCGACCTCAATCTCCCGCCGGGCGTGGCCCGGCTCGCCGAGGAGCACCGCGGGCTCGTCCTCGTGACCGGCGCGACCGGCTCCGGCAAGACGACCACCCTCGCGGCCGTGATCGACCACATGAACCGGACACGGAGCCAGCACATCGTGACGATCGAGGACCCGATCGAGATCCTCCATCCCGACCACGGCTGCATCGTCAACCAGCGCGAGGTCGGACTGGACACCGCCAGCTTCGGCCAGGCCCTGCGCCGCGCGCTTCGGCAGGACCCCGACGTCATCCTGATCGGCGAGCTCCGCGACGCGGAGACGGCGCAGACCGCGCTGCAGGCGGCCGAGTCGGGCCATCTCGTCCTCTCGACGATGCACACGGTCGACGCCGCCGAGACCATCGGCCGGATGATCGAGTTCTTCCCCGAGGCCAAGCAGCAGCAGATCCGATCCATCATGGCCGGAGTCCTGCGCGGCGTGGTCAGCCAACGGCTTCTGCCCAAGGTTGCCGGAGGTCGCGTTGCCGCGGTCGAGGTGATGGTCATGAACACCCGCATCGCCGACCTGATCCGCGAGAACCAGGCCGAGAGCATCCCCGAAGCGATCGAGGACGGCGCCTTCTTCGACATGCAGAGCTTCACCAAGGCCTTGATCGACCACGTTCTGGTCGGCAACGTCGACCGCGAGGTTGCCGCGAACGCGGCCACGAACCGCCACGACTTCCTGGTCTCGCTCGATCAGGCGCTCAAGCAGCAGGACGCGGACATCGCGAAGGCCGTTCAGCACGCCCAGGAAGCCGCCCAGGCCGAAGTCGTTCCGGGTCTGCGGATCGCAGGCTCATGATCCTTCCTCGCGCCCGCACGATCGCGGCTGTCGCACTCGCCGCCGGTCTCGCCGCGCTCGCGGGCGCCGCGCAAGGCGGCTCGTTCGGGCCCACCGTCTCGCTGCCGAGCGCGGACGCGCCGAACGCCACAGGCTCGATCCAGCTTCCGGCGGCCTTCACGAGTCGGCCGGCGGTCACCGACGTCCGCTCCGCGGACGAGCTCCAGTCGCTCTGGCATCGCGCCGGCGCCGCGTACGGCATCCCGTGGCAAGTCCTCGCCGCGATCAACAAGATCGAGTCCAACTTCGGGCGCAACATGGGCCCGAGCTCGGCCGGCGCCGTCGGCTGGATGCAGTTCATGCCAGACACGTGGCTCCGCTGGGGCGTCGACGCGAACGGGGACGGCGTCGCCGACCCATGGAACGCGGACGACGCGATCTTCGCGGCCGGCCGCTACCTCGCGGCCTCGAACGGCGCGACCGACATCCGCGCGGCGGTCTTCTCCTACAACCACGCGGACTGGTACGTGAACGAGGTCCTCGCGCTCGCCCAGACCTTCGGTTCCGCCGGCTCCGACGCCACGTTCCAGCTCGACGAGAATCAGCAGTCGCTCGACGCCGCGCAGCAGTCGATCGTCGCGGCGAATCGGCGGCTCGTGCGCGCGCAGGCCGCGGAGGCGCGCCTGGCGAAGGTGTACGGACGCGCGCTCGCCCGCGTGAGCTCCGCGAAGCTCTTCTCGGACCGCCTTGCCTTCCAACGGCGGGCGACGCTCGCCGGGGTCGCGCACGACAACGCGGCCGCGGAAGTGGCGCGACTGAGCGGCGAGCTTGGCGCCCGCGAGAACGATCTCACCGCAGCCCGCCAGGCCGTCGCGACCGCCCCGGCCACCAACGGCGTCTTCGGCGCCCCGGCCGCCTCGGGCGACGGTTACGTCTTCCCGGTCGGCGGCGGCCCGTCGGTCGTCTCGGTCGGCCACACCCATCACGACTATCCGGCAGCCGACATCGCCGCACCTGCGGGCTCGCCGGTCTACGCCCTAGCGGATGCGCTGATCGAGAAGGCCTGGCACTCGCCAGACGCACGCTGCGGCATCGGCCTGACCTTGCTGGCGAGCGACGGGCAGCGCTGGACGTACTGCCACCTCGCCTACGAGGAGCCGCAGATCGTGAACGGGACGACCGTGACCGCCGGGACTCTCGTCGGGCTCGTCGGCTCGACCGGACACGCGACCGGCCCGCACCTGCACCTCCAGCTCCAGCCGGCGACGTCCTATCCCCAGATTCAGCCCTGGTTCCAGTCGTTCGCCGGCACCGCGTTCCGCTGGCAGGACGCCGTCACACCCGAAGTGGACGGCCCTGCCCAGGCGCGTCGCAGCGACGTCTTCGCGGTCGTGGGCAGCCCGCACGGCGCGGCGCCCGACGGCGTCGTGGCCTTTACCCGATAGGGGCTTGACTTCTCCCGTGTTTCTGCCGAAAGAGAGCCTATGGCGGCCCGCCTAGTCTCAATCCTGCCTCGCTTCGCGATCGTCACGTTCGTGTTTCTGTTCGCGACGGCCGCGGTCACGTTCGCTGCCGGCAAGCAGCTAGCGGCGAAGCCGGCGAATAAGGCCGCTGCAGCCGCCACCGCTCCCCCGACTCTCGTCGTGCCCGACGTCCGCAAGCAGGCCTTCGTCTTCGCGAAGGGCTCGCTGGAGGACGGCGGCTTCGCCTGGCGCGTTGCCGGCTCCGTCCACGGCTTCGCGGCGAACACCGTCGCGGCACAGAGCCCGGCGCCCGGCGTCCGCCTGATCGACACCGGCGCTCCGCTCGTCACGGTCACGCTCGCGCGCAACCCGCGGTACGCCGAGCACGGCGCGCCCGAGGACGCCTCGTTGCTGCGCGGCACCAAGGTGCAGCTCGCAGACATTCCGTCTACCCCGATCGTCCCCGCGAGGCCCGCGCCGGCGAAGCCCGCGGCCAAGAAGGCCGTTCCGCTCGCGCCCCCCAAGGTCACGCATCCCAAGAAGACCCCGGCCGCTGTCGTCAAGCGTCCGCCCGCGTTCGTGGTGCCCGGTGCTCGCAAGGAGCCACTGGACGAGATGCCGCTGACCGACCGCGCGCGTCTCCTCGGCCGGTTCATCGACTCGCATCCGCGGCCCGCGAACGCGAACGTCAGATATTGGCTCTACCAGCACGAGTGGATCGTCGTCGGGGCGAAGCTGGGCTGGTGGCACGGGGCGGAGGCGCTCCGGATCCTGATTCAGGACGACGCCAAGGCACAGACCCGGTGGGGGGTCGGCAGCCGCAGCGCCCAGGTCGCGCGCCGCGCACTTGCCGGGGTGGAGGCACGCACACGGTGAACCTGCGCTCGCAATCGGGATACAGCCTGATCGAGATGCTCGTCGTGATGAGCATCCTCGGCGTCGTCATGAGCGCGCTCACCGCGCTCTTCGTGCAGAGCTCGAACGCGCAGATCGACATGAACGCGCGCTTCAACGCGCAGTCTCACGCGCGCGTCGCCCTCGATCGGATGCGCAAGGACCTCCATTGCGCGACGTCGGCGACGAGCTCTTCCTCGACCTCGGTCACCGTCAGCAGCCCCTGCATCGCCGGCAGCGTCCTCACCTGGTGCACGGCGACCGTCTCGGGGCGGGTCCGCCTGATCCGCGTGGTCGGCGCATCGTGCGACTCGACCGCGGCGGCGTACGCGGACGACCTCGTCTCCGGCGAGACGTATTTCGCCTACCAGGCACCGTCCACGCAGAGCCTTGCCGTGCTCTACGTGTGCATCCCGGTCAACCCGAAGAAGGGCGCCGCGAAGGCGACCTACGCGCTGACCGGGACGATCGCCTTCCGAAACAGCACGCGGACCGGCACCTTCGCCGCGGCGACCCCGCCGGTGTGCACATGATGCGGCGACTCAGAGAACAGCGGGGCATGGTGCTCCCGATGGCGCTCGGGATCATGCTCGTCGTCGGGATCCTCACCGCCGCCGTGATCGACTACTCGGTCACGAACGGCCGCAGCGCCGTCGACTCGCAGCAGCGCGTCGTCGCCTACGACGCCGCCGAGCAGGGGATGAACGACGCGCTCTCCGTTCTGTACAAGGCGAGCGACTTCCACTCCTCGAGCGCGCTTCCGGCCCGGTCGAACGTGAGCGTGGGCCAGAACACGAGCTACTCGTACTCCGCGACCTTCGTCGACCCGGTCTGGACGATCACCTCGATCGGCACCGCCCCGAACAAGACCCAGGGCTCGCGACCCGTGACCTGGACGATGAAGCGGTCGATCCGGATCACCCCCTCGGCCGGCCAGGGTGTCGATATCAGCGTTTGGAACTACATCTATTCGGACGCGCCCCCCGGCAGCTGCCTCACCCTTTCGAACAACTCGACGATCGCGACGCCGTTCTACATCAGGGGCGACCTGTGCCTGAACAACAACGCCCACATGGATGCGAACACCACTTTCGGATCCCTCTATCCCACCACGCCGCAGCTGCAGGTGGGCGGGAAGATCACGATGAGCAACGGGGCCTACATCGGGACGTCGGCGGTGCGGCTGAACAAGGTGCAGACCGGACTGGGCTGCGGCTCGACGCCGCACAATCCCTGCACGACGGCCGACAACGTGTGGGCGAACGCCTACAGCACGACGACGCCCGCCCTCACGAAGCCTGTGATCGATCTCGCGACGTGGTACAAGGACGCGTCTCCAGGCCCGAAGCACGCGTGCACGTCGGGCACCTTCCCGGGCGGCTTCGACGGCAACACCACGCAGGACAACAGCCTCGGGACCGTCAACCTCACGCCCGCCTCGGCGTACGACTGCAAGTTCGTCGACTCGCTGGGGAACCAGCTCGGGCGCGTCGCCTGGACGCCGGGCAATCCCGGGACGCTCACGGTCTCAGGGACGGTCTTCTGGGACGGGAACCTGCTCTTCAACACGAGCGCGATCTACTCCGGCCGTGCGACGTTCTACTTCGCGGGCTCGATCCTGTTCAACAACTCGGCCTACCTCTGCGGGATCGCGGGCTGCACGGCAGCATGGGACACGGCCTCGAACCTCCTCATCCTGGTTGCGGGGTCGAACGCGCAGTCGCCGAGCTTTGCGTTCGACCTGCAGAACAACGCGCAGTTCCAGGGCGCCTCGATGGCAGGCGGTGACTTCAACGAGTCGAACAACGTCGGCGTCTGGGGCTCGGTGATCGCGCATCAGGTGTTCATCGCGAACAACGCGAGCGA
>Ga0193747_1000359_pt1 | contig 16575 bp, 16 predicted proteins | sample L1m2metaG_FD_143048 | JGI IMG/M metagenome (GOLD analysis project Ga0193747, IMG submission 143048) | Soil microbial communities from a riparian zone of the East river system, Colorado, United States - L1m2 | ecosystem: Environmental > Terrestrial > Soil > Riparian zone | place: USA: East River...
TGCAAGCTTTACGATCTCGTTTTTGTTTAGGAGATAATGCACAATTAAAGCGTTCTTCGAAGAAAAAGGGTCGATGGCCAGAGAGCGGCCTGATATTTCATTGCCATTAACGGTTGCATTGAAAGATCTCGAATCGCCTAGACCTTTCCATGCTTTAGGAACTTTAAATTCTTCATGAACAAAGATGTTTTGCTGCTTAATGCGTGATAAATTCCAGTCAAATGGCATTGACCATGAAAAAACTATATTTGCAGGGTCAAATTTAAAGCCCTTAACCTTATCATAGTATGATATAAGAGTGGTATTGTAATTATGGTTTTGATAAGTAACATTATATCGATAGACATCTCCAACGCTAAGATAAGAATCAAATTTAGGAGCATTTTCTGGAACAAAGATATTTCTATCATTATCAATTCCAAATATACTGACCTGAAAGTGGTATAGTCCCCCTTCAAGTAGGATAGGCCCTTTGATATTTACGGTGCCACCTGGATCGGATACCCAGGCATTCTGAAAAGGATCCCTATCTCCAAATATTTGAAGTGGACTATGACTGGGTTCTATCTTCAAAGTTAGAAGTCCATTGTGTGCATGAAAAAAATCTCGCAATAACGGCTTTTCTCCTCCAGACGAGGATATGCCTTTGGTTATCGTTATTTCATAAGTAACATGTTGTATCGTCTGATTGTTATTTGCATCAAATAATCTAACTTGTATGAATGCGTTTCCTTTGGTCTCGGTAGTTAAGATAGGAGGACTAACTTTAATAAACAAGCTAGCCTTGCGATTTCCGACGGTTGCTGGAGGTAGATTCTCTTGAGATAAACCGTCGCTATAGGCTTTTTGAATTAGGTTGTGAGGAGTAAAATACAATAACAAAATCAAAATTAGAATAACGCTTTGAATAACGGAAAACGATGACGCACCAAAAAAAAGCAATAGGAAAAGTTTTCGCCGACCATATTTAATTATTTCATTTTGTAGGGTAGGAGATCTACCAGTTGAATATCCGTGAGAATAGGAGTATAGTCATTGACCACAGTTACATAAACAAATATGTGAAGACAAAGATGTTCAATCAGTCGAATTGTTAAAAGATATTGCAGCTGGACCAGTCAAAAACCCCAACATGTATTTAAATATGCACCTCCTTGATTCTAGTATCAAATGAAAAGGCTGAATGACCATATACTGATTATGATTCTATTATTACCGAGGAGGCAGGAGTTGAAATCATAACTTGCGAATAAAATTCGGTTTCACACAGGGTCTGAATGTAGCAAGGTTGGGTCTAGATGAAAACCAGATCATGACGGCATGTCAGATAGCCGACAGAATGAATTACGATTCAATCTGGATGATGGATCACTCCAACGTCCCCCAATGGAAAAATGCAGTCGTGAATGATGCATGGCTCATGTTGGCCGCTATAGGAGCAATAACGCGCAATGTAGAGTTAGGGACTTGTGTTACTGATGCGATAAGAAGACATCCATCATCTATTGCCCTTTCTGCTATTACCCTAGACAGGATTACAAACGGCAGAGCAATCTTAGGAATTGGAGCTGGAGAGGCACAAAATGTTGTTGATTTTGGAATAGAATTTAACAAACCAGTATCTAAGTTCAAAGAACAGCTGGAAGTTATCGAAAGTCTATTTGAATCAGATCCGGACCACCATGTTAATTATAATGGCCAATATTACAAATTGAATAATGCGTGCCTTCAGGCCAAAAGTATTAGGAGTCCCAGGCCTCCAATATTTATTGCGGCCGGAGCACCCAAAACACTTGAACTCTGTGCTAAATATGGAGATGGCTGGATCCCAATAGGATATACTCCAGAATTATTTAGACACCACGTCGACGTAATAACGGAAAACGCTAAAAAAATAGGCAGGAATATATCTCATTTTGAGTTTGCAAACGACGTTGACGTCTATTTTACGGACGACGGAGAAGAGGCATGGAATAAGATGAAAAATGCAGTCAAGGTTAGCCTTTATAAACCTGAATTGCTTCAAGTCCACAACATACAACAAGATACTGAATTTGATTTTCGACGATATTTCACGGAGTATGCTATGAACAAACCAGAACTTATGGAACAAATGAAGAAAGCGGCCTTAAAAATTCCAGATAGTATCGCCCGAACGGCAATAGGTGTAGGAAAGGCTGACGATGTGATACAGATGTTAGAACGCTTTATAAAAGCTGGGACGAACCATTTCATCATCAGATTTTGGGGAGAAGGCTATTTCAAAAATATAGAACTATTTGGCAACAAGGTTATTCCATACTTTAGAGATGGGTTAGGAAAATAGTGCTCATTTGTTGATGTAGTCGTCCAGAGAATAATCTGGGAATCTGCTCGAGCGGTCTTTTTTAACCTGTCGTTTTCTCTTTTGTTGTATAGGCTCAGCATCAAAGCCCATTTTCCTGAGAGACTGAGCGAAGTCCGATGAGTATCCATGAGAGGTGTATATCTTTTTTGCATTGCATAATTTAACCACGTCGATCAATTCCTGAAAGTCACAGTGATCGCTTATAGGCATCGCATAATCTGTACCCATAAAGCATCGATACCTATGGTTTACTGCCCAGCCACTGAACCCGATGGTGATCGCTCCATATTTTTCTTTTATGTCTAACAGCCAAGTCGTTTTTGAGCGGCCTAATGGCGAAATCATTAGCCAAGGCTTCTGCCTCATTAACAACCCCGTCTTCTCAGCCAAAGACACCTGCATGGACTCCTTTAGACTAACGCCTAAATCTTTATATAAACAGTTCATTCTGTAAATCGAATCGTCAACGTACAAAGGGTCCCAATGCGAAAAGAGTTCAGTAAGTAATTGAGCCTTTCCTAACGGATAACCTAGTAAGATGACTGGTACGCCACGACTGTACATTTCAGAAATAATCCTGTTCGTCCTGTCAATAACCTCTCTAAGATCTGGGAATACATACTCAGGTCTACCGAACGTCGATTCAATTATTAGAGTATCGGCTTTAGGGATAAAGGCCGGTTTCATGAAAGCTCTTTCTCTAACCGAGATATCGCCTGTGTAATAGAGGTCATCGCCTATCAACAATCCTTTAGAACCCAATATATGTCCTGTATTAACTAGCTGAAAGCCGTCGTATTCCTGCGTTACGTCATCGATTCGGAAACCTCTAGCGTGGGCAATCATAGAAGTCTCTCTTGACGTTAGCGTTTTAGTTTTCCTAGACGAGAGTATTTTTTTACATGATCGAATTAGATGATCAGTATGGGCGTGTGAGACAAAAACCAAGTCGCAATCTATCCCTCTATTAGGATCAAGCAATATCTTCCTGCCATTACTATATACTGTAATTCCACATTCTGAAAAAGTTACAGAGGTTGCAGACAATTCCTTCGTAACTAGACTTTGTGATAAGACTCGTATTTTAATATTAACACAAAACAACGAATATTGGAACAGGCCAATCGTCAGCACAGATAATCGTCAATACGCAATCTGATAACTACGAAAGTTGGATCTAAAAACGTAGAATATACTTAAGAATAGAAACGTCTAATCTAGATTACTATTGACAAACCTTGCGATCTTAATTTCGGGGAGAGGCAGTAATATGGAGGCCATTTTAGGTGCCATAGCATCAGAAAAGATTAAAAATGTTGTGCCTAGGGTAGTAATATCAAATAAGTTTACTGCAGCAGGTCTACGCACTGCATCAGAAGAATTTGGAATTCCAACCAAGGTCATACCTGACGCCGGTTTAGAGGGATGGAATTATGATCGTCATGTTGAAGACGTGCTAAGTCAATATTCTGTTACCAGCGAGGATTGCCTAATTTGCTTGGCAGGTTTTATGAGGATCATTAGTCCTGAATTTGTGAGAAAATATAAGATGCGGATTTTTAATATTCACCCTTCACTTCTACCTTCCTTCCCTGGCCTTCATGCGCAAAGGCAGGCAATAGAATATGGCGTCAAAGTGTCAGGCTGTACCGTTCATTTCGTAGAAGAGGGATTGGATTCAGGACCTATTTTGTTGCAACGTGCAGTCAGTGTCTTAGACTCGGATACTGAAGAGAGCCTTTCTGCAAGAATTTTGGAACAAGAACACATACTTTATCCTAAGGCCATTAGGTTATTTTGTGAAGGAAAAATAAAGTTTAATGGACGAAAGCTTTTAGTAGATTTTTGACCAGCTTGTCTGTTTCTTTTTTCTGTGTTTTTGCTCGATGTATTTGTAACAGATATATACTAATACAATCCTAAATCAAGACACTGACAGCTAATTTCGTAAAGCAAAAAAATATCTTACTTGATATGATGATTAGTTGACTGGTCTGATAATTGACGGAGCAGAAGTAGCAGCTCATATAAGATCCCAAATAAAAAAAATTGTCGAAGAGCTAAAAAACGATGGTATTCATCCATGTTTAGCCACTATCCTTGTCGGCGATGACACAAGCTCTTCTATTTATGTAAATAACAAGCAGAAAGCAGCAGCAGAAGTAGGAATTCTTACTCTCGATCATAGGTTGCCTTCTGGTTCGAACCAAAATGAAGTTCTTGAACTTGTGCGGTCCTTAAATCACGATAATAGGGTGCATGGAATCTTGGTGCAACTTCCTCTTCCCCCGCAGATGAACGAATCTATTATCACAAACGCAATTTCTTCTACTAAAGATGTAGACGGACTGACTTCACTTAACATGGGCATGCTCTTAACTGGAAGTAGTTTCATGAAACCATGTACGCCTTCAGGAATAATCGCTTTACTAGATTACTATCGAATGGACGTCGCAGGTATGGACGCTGTAATAGTTAATCGTAGTAATCTTGTGGGTAAGCCCCTTGCCTTTCTATTATTGGAGAAAAATGCTACAGTGACTATTTGTCATTCAAAGACTAAGGGAATAAATGAAAAGTTAAAGGCTGCAGACATAATAATTACGGCAGTCGGTGACCGCGAGCATTTTTGCATTACGTCGGATATGGTTAAGGACTATGCAATCGTTATAGACGTAGGTATAGCTAGATATAATGGAAAGCTAGCGGGAGACGTGGATTTTACTTCGGTAAAAGAAAAGGCGTCGTGGATCACACCTGTTCCCGGCGGAGTTGGTCCAATGACAGTCTGTATGCTGTTAAAGAATACAATAACCTCTGCATCTATAATCAGGGATATGACACGTTAGACACGATTATATCACTGATTTGTGAAATATTGCCGAAAGGAGTTTATGATCAAGCTGCCCCGTGCACACTCCAAGAAAAGCTTACTTCGCATATCAATGCTAAATAAACGCAATTCCTTATCGAAGCTTGAAATCTTTGAAAAGAGCAGAGTCATTCAAGAGCAAGTTATTCATTCCCATCAATTCAAACACGCGGATGTAGTAGGCGCATATTTCCCTATTGGCTCGGAAGTTAATACTCAACAAATTATTAAAGTTCAATTGGAAAATGACAAAACTCTCGCGCTGCCAAGGATCGATAATGACGAAATAATCTTCCATAAAATTTCTGGTAAGTATTTTCAAGAGCGCTTACTCATTGAGGGAAGGATGGGAATTAAGGAACCCAGAAGTTCATGTATACCAGCAAGTGACCTAGACCTAGTAATTGTACCAGCCATAGCCTTTGACAAAAATGGATCCAGACTAGGATATGGACGGGGATACTATGATAGATTCATCGCAGGCAAGAAGAATCGCATTTTTACAATAGGACTGGGATTTGATTTCCAATTAATCGAAGATGAGATCCCTACTTCCTCTTCAGATGAAAAAATCAATATGATAGTAACCGAGCAACGAGTGTTAGATCTTTCGTCCGGAATTTAATGAATTAATCCCGACGTCAGTCCTGTAATGCTGTTGATTCTTTCCCCAAGATATTTTTTTAACTGCAGAATAAGCATCATCTCTAGCAATCTTCATGTTTGGACCAAGTGCCGTGATTCCCAATACCCTTCCTCCATTGGTGATGATTCTATTTTTCCTGTTGCGTGCTGTTCCAGCATGAAAGATCATTACGTTCCTTCCAAAATCATTATCAAGGCCTCGAATAACCATGGATTTCTTATATTTCTGAGGATATCCCTTAGAAGCCATAACGATACAGACCGAAACCTGATTCTCCCATTTTATAGATTCCATGGTATCAAGACTCTCTTGAGCTGAAGCTTGCAAGTACCCAAAAAGATCGGACCTCATTCTCATCATTATGGGTTGGCATTCAGGATCTCCCATTCTGACGTTGAATTCAAGAACTTTGGGTTCAAGTGTATTATGGTCGACCATTAGACCTGCGTAAAGAAACCCTTTAAAAGAACGACCTCTCCTTTTCATACCTCTTATTGTAGGCAACATGATCCGATCCATAATCTTCTTGTGAAGTTTCTTGTCTATCAATGACGTAGGGGAAAAGCTACCCATTCCTCCTGTGTTTTCGCCTTTGTCGTTATCATATAACTTCTTGTAGTCGCTACTAGATGCGAGAGGGATAACAGTCTTACCATCACAGATAGCGATGAATGAAGCTTCTTGACCAGATAATCTCTCTTCAATTACTATGGTATCTCCCGAGGCTCCAAATTCCTTCTTTATCATCATTCTATCTATAGCAGTGATCGCTTCTTCAGTATTGTTGCACACTATCACTCCCTTACCTGCTGCTAAGCCATTAGCTTTAACAACAAGCTTTCCCTTCTGTTTCATGACATAATCCTTGGCCCTCTCTGGCTCGTCGAAAATCGAAAAATCAGCAGTTGGAATCTGACTTGTCTCCATAAATCGCTTTGCATAAATTTTGCTAGATTCTAACAAGGAAGCGCATTTCGTAGGTCCAAAAATCGCAAGTTCTTCCTGAATAAATGAATCCACTATACCATTAGCCAGTGGTTCCTCTGGACCTATAATTGTGAAGCATTTATTCTTCTTGGCAAATGATACAAGTTCAGCAATCTTCAGGGGGCTAATATTCACATTCACACTTGTTCCTCCATTACCGTTCGCGTGATAGATATTATTGACTAAGTTACTCTGACAGAGCTTCCATCCAAGAGCATGTTCCCTCCCACCAGAGCCGACAATGAGTAAATTTTTTTTTGCAGAATGGGTCATAAAGAAGAGAGTAAACTTTCATTAGTGCGTGCAATATGAAGGTTCGCTAGTTTTCTTCTAGTCCCCTTTTATTTGATATAGTTTAATACAATCTATATGGAAACAGATCTAGAGGTTCTTGGAAGAAAAGGACTTGCATCAGCAAGTGAAGAAACGAGATTGAGGGTAGCAAGAAAAGGGGGCATTGCACCACATCTCAGGAGAGGGCTTGAGGCTGCAGACTCAGATACAAGAACAAGGGTTGCAAAAGCAGGAGGAGAAGTAAGAGCCCAAGATAAAGAAGGCTTAAGAATCGCCGGCAGAAAGGGTGGTCATGCAGTAAAGGCAGAATACGGCATCGGATTTTATCAAACCATAGGTGAAAAAGGGGGCAAATCTGTTAAGCAGAGATATGGTATCGAGTTTTACAAACAGATTGGAGAAAAGGGGGGTGGCATAGTTAAGGAAAAGTATGGCCCAAAATTCTATAGCATGATAGGTAGGCGTGGACGCGAGAGAGGGAAGGAGGAACGTGGCCACACAGCTCTATTGAAAAAAAATAAAACAAGTGAGACCAGCACGAAGCAATTCGCTTCAAACAGCCAACAAACTGCTTAGGATATCGCCAATCAATGCCGACAGGAAGTCGTTATATTCAGAGTCATCAAAGCCAGTACTTACATATTTACCCTCGGTCTGTGCACGTAAGATGCTGCTTAGGTGGTAGCATAATGTACCTCTGGTAATTGCTACATAATAAAAATACTTGCAGCAACAAAATTCTAAATCAGGATCTGCCCAATACTCACTGTCTTTTCCTACAACAGTCCAAATCTCTCTTCCGCTGGGATGAAAAAAATGACGCTTCACTGAACCATTTTTTAGTATATTGCCAATACGGTCGCTATTCTGTTCCGTCATGTGTACTAGACATAATAGATTGCTTATATCTACATTAGTGCCTGTTTTGCGTTCGGATATCTGGAAAGCAAAAAGTATACAACTCAAAACAGGACAACAAATAGAGAAAAAATTTACCTAGTATTTACCTATTCTTGCCGTGTATCTAAGTTTCTGAGTAGCGTGATTGTCCGGGAAGATATAAACAAACATGATATCATCACCTTATTCTTCAGCATCCGAAAGTGATCTGTATATCGCAACAAACCCTCATGTCAATTTTAAAGAATACCAATTATAGTAACTATTCACATCTAGCGAAGATTAGATGAAGCCACTGGAAATACGTATAACGATTGATTTTAAATCTTTATATTAACGAATCCTTGTAGGCTCTGGCATACAGTTGAGTTCATGGAGATTTATTTCTGCTTTGGTCATAATCATTGTAGTAGGAGGAGTGGCAGTCTTCTACAGTCAATTTTACCCTGATCAAAGTACTCCCCTCAAGAATGAGACATCAAGCGTAATCCCTAAGAGTACTCCTAATTATCGTGATTATAAATTAAATAAGAGTGCCTATCAAATTGGGCAGGTTGGATCAGCAGCTGATAGCTCGATCCTGACATTACCACAATTATTTGCAAAAGTAGAAAAGTCAGTCGTTCAGATAACTGGTAGAATAGGTACCTCTTCAAATCTTCCGGAGTCAGGTATAAGATTGGGATCGGGATTTGTATATGATAACAATGGACATATCATCACAAACAATCATGTGGCGGACGGAAACCAAGATCTAGATGTTACTTTTTTAGATGGAACAATATACAGAGCTAAAGTAATTGGATCGGAGCCGTTTACGGACCTTGCCGTTTTATATGTTCAAAATGTTCCAAAGGACAAATTGGCTCCGTTACCTTTGGGAAATTCTTCAATGCTACAAGTAGGTGAACAAGTAGCAGCTATTGGGAACCCCTTCGGTTTATCAGGGTCTATGAGCGAGGGAATTATCAGCGGACTTGGACGACGACTGCCTGCTCCGAATCCATCTAGTACCTCGCAATATTCTATTCCAGATATGATCCAGACAGACGCTCCCATAAACCCAGGGAATTCTGGAGGCCCTTTGCTAAACATGAAGGCAGAGGTAATAGGCATCAACTCTGCAATTTATTCAAGAACAGGAGAGTTCTCAGGTATAGGTTTTGCTATTCCCTCAACTACGATTATCAGGACAATACCATTACTGATTACCAATGGATCTTTTGCGCATCCCTGGCTAGGGATATCGGGTAAAGATATGACTCCAGAAATTGCTGATGCAATAGGGTTAAGAGAACCAAGGGGCTTTCTAATCGTTGACGTAATCCCTGGAAGTCCTGCTTCTGCAGCTGGCTTACGTGGAGGTAACCAAACCATAGATTTACAAGATGGACAAATCTCAGTAGGAGGAGATGTAATATTAGAAATAGACCATAAGCCTGTCAGAAAAATTGATGACGTCTTAATTTACCTGGAAAGGTACAAGACAGTTGGCGAAAAAGTAGTGTTGACCGTTTTCAGGAATGGCGAAAACCGTGATATCATTATCACGTTAGGAGCACGACCTAATGCAGGAGCCCCTCCATAAGCTAACTGAGCGGCCAATTGCAATATGATCAGTTCGTTACTAACAAGATTAATATTCATGAATAAGAAAGTGGTCCTAGTTGAAGGACTATGACAATGTGATTGTCTGGTTGGACTACTTTAACAAGAACCTCTCTAGAGCCAAAGGACGAAGGATAAAACGGGATCAGGCTATATATGACCCCATATTAAGTGAACTGATAGAAGCCGCAAAGGCTGTTGGTTTCAACCCGGGCCCTGATAGCGCTGGCGAGCAAGCACGATACCCGAAAAGGGCGTTTGTCAAATCAGGATATGTAATGCTTCCTAAAAGACCAAACGAAAAGAAATCCGCCCTCCTAAATGTTCTATCCGAAAGGATGATCAAAAGAAGAAATAGGCAGAAATAATCATGATTAATAATAAGCATTGAGAATGACTAACAATTCTATTTTTTCTTTTATTTATCAGTAAATTATGGCTCTGTGTGTGACACAATAACTTAGTTTATCACTAAACTAATTATTCTTGACAGAAGACAATGATAAGAAGTATATCCAAACTGATAACAAAAGTTGGAGGTAATTGGTGAAGTTATGCACTTAGCAAAAAGTGGTAGACTTATTATAAGACTTTATCAGGGTATCAGAAATATCCAGAGCGGGCAATTATTAGTGGACGAACATGGAAAAAGCATTGGAAAAGTAATCGAATTAATAGGCCCAGTAGCGGCTCCTTATGTATCGTCCCTACCTTCTACAGATCGAGCGAACAGAATTGTCGGTTCCAAGGTATATGTCAGAGAGGCTTCCCCATCACTAAACAAGAGAAATATTAAATTCAACCGAGGAAAGCGCAGGTATTTACATGCAAAAGGGAAGGCGGATTACTTCAGAAGCAAAGCAGACAAGAGGAAATGATATACTATGAATTCTTCAGAATATTATACGCGTTGTCCTGAGTGTGAATCGGGTCTTGTCCATGATTGTAGCAAAGGCGAGTACATATGCCAAAAATGTGGATATGTAGTAATGGATCAAGCAGATTATTATGGACCGGAATCACATTCAACTGACTTTAAGGAAAAATCTAGAGTTACACGTGCTAGTGGCTCTACCAGCTATTCCCTACACGATTATGGTTTGAGAACAGAAATTGGTTTTAGCTCAAAAGATTACAGCGGTAAATCTATTGACTACCATATGGCAGAACAGATGAATAACATGCGCAAGTGGCATTCAAGAATAAGAGTTGCTTCTCCTAAGCAAAGAAGACTCTCAAATGTTTTATCTAAAATTAATGAAACTTGTTCTTCGATGTTACTTCCAAAGACATTAGTAGAAACTGCAGCTATGATTTATCGAAATTTTGAAAATAAGAGCGAAGCAAAGGGAAAATCAATTAGATGTATGGCAGCAGCAACAATTTACTTGGCATGTAAAAGATTATCAGTAATACGCTCATTGGAAGAGATAGTTAAAGCAACAGGTATTACTGAACAGGATAAGTCCAATCTGAAACTTGCATCCAAATATTATCGAAATATGGTAATGGAAATAGGTATTTTTATACAAGAACAACAACAATCTTTGCGAGCAGAAGCAACATCAGTAATATCTACTTCTCCCCCTCCTTCTCCTTCTCCCTCGTCATCAGCACCAGCATTTGCACAATTTACAACAACAACATCATCAACAACAACAATGACAGAGACACCACTACTACCACCACTACCACCACTATTACAATCATCATCATCACCATCGTCATCGGTTCCATTAACACCTGCAATAGATCAATATATAGCCAAACTTGTAAACATAGCAAAAATTAATACGAAAGTTGAGAGACTTGCAATAGATATTGCTCATAAAACTAATAACCATCTTCTTGCAGATGGTAAATCCCCAAATGGACTTGCTGCAGCATATATATATTTAGCAGCTGTACTGCTTGGCATCCATATTCTACAAGTAGATATATCAAATCTAGCAGGAATCACAGAAGTAACAATACGCAACAGATGCAAGGACATCTTAACCAACTTTAAACTGGTAATAATAGTTCAACCACTTGAAAGAGCACTGATTAAATAAGAGCAGGTATTAAATCTGATGTAAAAACGCATCATAAACACAAGTGAGTATCCACTGTTCAGTGCATAACGATTTAATCTCAATTTAGTCTAACAAATGTCATTTCTTTTTTTCAAATTAAAAATACAAAAATTGAGTAAAAGTATCCTTTATAAAGATAATGTAGATTATCATACGCAATGGTGATGATAAATGGAGAAACTATTACGGGAATTGCCCTCGCATTCTTAGCACTCTTATTTATTTTCGCAGGTACAGTAAACAAAGTATGGGCTTTATTATTGCCTGCTGATTACCTAATATTAGCAATTGGGGGGGCCTTTATAGTTCTGGGCATTATCTCCATTAGAAAATACCGAGGCGGTGAACTCGAAGAGCAATCACATCAATAAGCAGTGAAACATCGTTAGAGGATAATTAGGTTGAATTCATTTCGGACCACTCACTATAAATGAAATCCTTTGTTTGAAAGACTATATCCAAGGTACGATGCCATCACTAATATTGTTGTGAGCCAGGTTTATAAATCGGCTCAAAGAGATTCGATATTATTTATGGGAAGTAGAAGAAGAACCAAAATAAGGCCTCATCGGAAGAGTCGCAGTATTGATGGCCGATGTCCCAAATGCACGACAATTGTCAAGTTCACCGTCTCTGGACCGGTAGGAGATGAAATCTATGAGTGCACAGGATGTACGTCAAAGTTTCATGTCGATGAATTGTAGTTAGCTTTAATTGATAATATCTGGAGAGTAATAACGAGTAAACCGACTAGTACATTATGATGTAATTCAGTAGTTAGTTTCAGTACTACTCTAGTTAAACTATATTCTCAATGCAAATTATTAATAGGCTGTATGAATGTAGAATCTGCAGAGCGACATTTAACTGATCAAATGTCATCACACATCCTGTTGGATGCATGGTCTGTAATTTGTATCTCAAACCAGTCAAATCTATTCTGAAGCAGTATATTTTAGTATGAGCTCAAATCGATTAGTTAATACATAATGGATAAGATTGATTACCTAGGGAAGGTTTACATCTACAGCAGTGGGATGTCTGAAGAGTTAATTAAAATTAGCAAAGAAAAGCTACAAGAGCGGGGTGTAAATGAAGATGATATTACGGTTATTCACATACCTGAGGGTGTTCCACAAGGATCTATTATAGCAACGATTTGGCCTCACTATCTGTCAGTAGCAAGAGTAAAGCGTGTGAGAGAAGGATCTATCTATGCCCCACAGCTATTCAATATCCAATTCTAAATTCCACACAGTACAAACGGTATATCTAAAACGTTAAAAGCCCTTTTTCCGTTTAAGAAGATGTGGACGTTACCTTCTTCTGTAAACGAGGACGACACGTCGACTGCCCGGGAGAATGGCCTACGAATGACAGTTCATGTGGACCTAGTCAAGACTGTTCATTTGATATTAAGATGAAAAAATGCGAATGTCTCTGTCATGCAGCATCGGGTAATGATTCCCAAATCACCAATTCACGCCAGATTTAAAATTATAAGGACTGCATTACCACTTCTTTCTTGCTGTATGTGATTACAATTTGAAGATTTCATCTGCCAGTGTCATTCATTTCCCAGGCAAAGATCTTGAATTATCTAAGTAATTCTAGCTGATCCTTAAACAATCAAGGGGGTCAGAGATCGCGAAGGTACAATCACTTTTTCGTATAAATCATACAGCCACCACATCATCATGCCCCTTTGCCTATAGAAGTTTCATTCTGTCCATTAAATCTTTGGCCTTTCTTTGAACTGGGGGAGTAATTTTAACTATTACCAGTCCTTTCTTTGGTTGGCCGTACAATACCAAAGCACCGGTTGGAGCAAAGACAAATACGGGTAGTGCCAACATATCTTCTTCGCCTTGAACAATGATCCTTACAGGGAATGCACATGATAGCGATTTTTTCAAAATAGTGATTGCCTCTTGGGATATTGTACCTGCGGGATTAGAACACCTAAATTCCTCGATTGCTCCATTTCTCAAATATGCCTTCAGGTTGGGAGAGTATTTATGAGTCGCTAGGCGTCGTTGTTCTCTGCCGTCAAGAATTGAAATATCAGGCGTGAAGTTGAAGGAAACGATCCTGTCTGTAGTTGCATCGCCGATGGATACGATTGGGCTAGAATTAACTAAAAAGTCTTGAATCCTTCTTTTGGATACATATTCATCAGCTATAAGAGTGCCAAAAGGTTCCTTTAAGATTTTGATATATTTAGGAGCTAGAGGCATTCTGAGCCTCTGGTTGAGTAGCTACACCCGGAGATTCTGAGGCTTTAGATTCTGCTTCCTCCTGCGCTTTCAGCTCGTCTGCGATTACACTAATTCTTCCTGCGACTAATTTTGCAATCTTGGTAATGGCCTGTGCTTGGATAGAATCTGGTCCAGAGATTATTATTGGTTTTCCAGTGTCACTACCCTCCATGATCTGCGGATACAATGGAATATCGCCTATAAATGGTATATTGAACTTATCGCTGACCCTCTGTCCGCCTCCCTTGCCAAAAATATTCAAATCTTGTCCACACTGAGGACAATTCAAATGACTCATGTTTTCGATCACACCTACGATTGGCACATTCAGTTTGTTGAACATACCTATTGCTTTAACGGCAACGTTCATAGCGACTTCCTGAGGCGTGGTTACGATCAGAATTCCTGTAATGGGAATTGTCTGGGCTAATGTTAAGGGGGCATCACCAGTACCTGGCGGGAGATCGATGATCAAGTAATCGAGCTCGCCCCAATTTACATCAGTTAAAAATTGCTTGACTATCCCTGATACTATAGGTCCCCTATAGATTCCAGCCTGTTGGGATTGTTCATAAAAGAAGCCCATCGAAATGACTTTTACTCCTTCCGTAACTATAGGTTGAATTTTATTATTCGTTACTTCCGGAGTTTCTTTTATTCCAAGCATTAATGGAATGCTTGGTCCATAGATGTCCGCGTCCAACAAGCCCACCTTGGCACCTATCTTTGCTAGCGCAAGAGCTAAATTTACAGATACAGTTGTCTTACCAACTCCACCTTTTCCGCTAGCAATTGCCACAATGTTTTTCACCCCGGGGAGAAGTTCGTCCATAGATACTGCGCGACCTTCCATTACCCTTGCTGTTACTTTCAATTCAAGATCTTGTACACCTAGAGACGCAATTGCGTTTCGTACGTCCTGTTCAATATCAGCGTTGAATGGACACGCAGGAGTGGTTAGTTCAAGATTAAAAGCGATTTTTCCACCAGTAATTGTCAGATCCTTTACCATACCCATCGAGACGATATCCTTGTGCAATTCTGGATCGACTACTTTTTTCAATGAAGAGAGAACCTGATCCACTGTTACCATTTTGTCTTACACAAAATTCTTCCTCACTGTATTTAAATGATATACATTCAAGTGCAGGGTAGAATTAGTATAGACCGATTTACAAGAAAAAAAGAGTTTATGGAAATATCTTCCTTACGTCTTGGAATCTTTTACGCAAGGTTACGATACTTGTATCTCCTGCCAAAGCAATCTGAGCTTGGCTAACTTTTTTGCCCTCTTTCAAACAAGCAGCATATAGCACTGCTACTGCGAGAGCATTAGGATCCTTTCCATGAGCAATAGGATTTTCTTTCATAATACTTAACATTTCGAAAGCCTTCCTAGATATTTTCTCTCCCACCCGTGCCTGACTTGCTATCTTTGCAAGATAAGAATTAGAGTCAATTACAGGCAGGTGGAGTTTCAAATTTCTTACAAGTAACCTGTAACATTTCCCTGCAAATATTGAATCAGTATTCGCTATTTCAGCGATTTCATCTAGCGTTCTAGGAATATTGAATTCCCTGCAGGCAGCATAGATAGAAGCAACCACCAATGCTCGAATAGACCTCCCTTTAATGATTCGTTTATCAAGTGCCTTGCGATAATTATATGCCGATTTCTCCATTAAAGCATCATTTAAACTGAGTTTATCTTTTACGCTACTTAGGATCGCAAATGCGTTCTTCAAATTTCTGTGATAGCTTCTATTGTTACTAGAGATCTTATTCCATCGTCTCATCCTCTGCACCTTGGTTCTCTGTTCTGGGCTTAATGCTGCACCATTTGCGTCCATGTTAGAATAGGATATAAAAGTAGAAAGACCCATGTCATGTAGGGCAAGTGACATCGGCATACCTGTTCTGCATTTACTTTCAATGTCCTCTCCTGTATAATTTCGCCACTCTGGGGCTAGGGATTCTATGTTATCGTAGATGACCATGCCGCATCCGCTGCATAATGTCTCGCTAGTCTCGCTATCAAAAACCAATGCCGTAGTATTGCAAAGAGGGCAAATATCCTTCTTGTTGAATTCTTTTTCTTGCTCTTGGGATAACATGGATTGCATAATCCATGATTGAATCAACTTGATATAAGCATCGTGTACACACAAGGAGCTAAAGTAATCATTAGTAGCTCAAATGAGCACAATACATTACAATGTCCTAATTTCCACCACTCACTTTAATAAGGTTGCATGTTTTTCTGTAATCACTTGTCACCTAGATTAACCACTGATGCCCGGGCAGAAACTATAACGAGGTCTTTTAGATTTGACCAAGATCTTTCAAACATTTTGGATGAAGAAGCGGAAAGGATGGGAGTCTCTGTCAATGCTTTAGTTGGGATTATCTTAAAGAGATATGCCGAGTTTACTAGATATCTTTCTAAAATCGATATGGTAGTGGTAAATAGAGAATTCCTAAGGTCCCTCATCGACTTAATGGATGAAGATAGCTTATATCAACTAGGCACGAAACTAGGCTCAACCATACCTATTGATACGATTATGTTTTGGAAAAAAGAGCTTACC
>Ga0193747_1000360_pt1 | contig 16451 bp, 19 predicted proteins | sample L1m2metaG_FD_143048 | JGI IMG/M metagenome (GOLD analysis project Ga0193747, IMG submission 143048) | Soil microbial communities from a riparian zone of the East river system, Colorado, United States - L1m2 | ecosystem: Environmental > Terrestrial > Soil > Riparian zone | place: USA: East River...
CGGGCTCTTCCATCGGTTTCGCGCCGATGATTCTGTGCGAATGATTGGCGTCGAAGCCGGCGGGTTCGGCAGCGAACTGGGTGAACACGCGGCGCGGTTCAACGCGAATGGCGGCGGGCGGCCCGGGGTTCTACAAGGCACGATGAGTTATGTGCTGCAAGACGAGCGCGGACAGATTGCGACGACGCACTCGATCTCTGCCGGCCTCGACTATCCTTCCATTGGACCGGAGCACGCGTTCCTTCATGACAGCGGACGCGTCGAATACGCCCGCGTTTCTGACGATGAAGCGCTCGAGGCTTTTCAAACCTTGTCGAAGCTGGAAGGAATTATTCCAGCCTCCGCGCACGCCGTGGCGCACGCTTTGAAAGTTGCGCGCGAGATGAAAGGCGATGAGGTGGTGATTGTCAATCTGTCCGGGCGCGGTGATAAAGACGTCGATATGGTACGCGAGAGACTGGATTTTCCGGAGCCCCGTTAGGGGCGAAATATTTATAGAACCGAATCGTTCTGAAATCCTTTGAAAGCCCTGTAGGGGCGAAACTCGTATGCCGCTCCTACGGAGTTCGCTTTGTTCAATATTTCGGGGAGCTATAAACATTTGGCTCCTGCGGAGCCATGAATGTCACGCATCGCTGAAGCTTTTACCGATCTAAGACGCGCAGGCAAAAAAGGCTTCATCCCTTTTATCACTGCCGGCGATCCCGATCTTGAAACCACGCGCGAATTAATCGTTGAACTCGCGCGCGCCGGCGCGACCGTAATCGAATTAGGCGTGCCCTTTAGCGATCCGATGGCCGATGGGCCCGTCATTCAACGCGCTTCCGAACGCGCGCTGCGTCACGGTTTCGGTCTCGACGAAGTTTTGAAAGTCGTTACAGACGCGCGCATGCAGACCGAAGTTCCGATCATCCTCTTCAGTTACTTCAACCCGCTGTTGCAATTCGGACTGGACAGGCTTGTCGATGAAGCTGAAAAAGCAGGCGTCGATGGGATTCTGGTAACCGACCTCATACCGGAAGAAGCCGGCGAGTTTGCAGGCGCTTTGCGAGCACGCGAACTCGACATGATCTTTCTGGTCGCGCCAACTTCAACCGACGACCGTCTAAAGATGATCGCTGAGCACGCCAGCGGTTTCATCTACGCCGTTTCGCGCGCCGGCGTCACCGGGGCTCGCGATGCGTTGAGCGCCGAAGCTGAAAAGCTCGTCCGCCGCGTGCGCCAGTTTTCGAACTTACCGGTCGCGGTTGGGTTTGGAATCTCAAAGCCGGAGCACGTCGTTGATGTTTGGCGCTATGCTGATGCGGCCGTTGTTGGTTCGGCGATTGTTCATGAGATTGAAATAGCCCGCTCACCGGACGAGGCGGTGCAGCGAACTGTCACTTTCACTAGAAACCTATTAGGCGATTAGGATGGCCGGGCCAAAAGGTTGAGCTGACGACTCAGCGAGCCCTTCGTTTCGTTTTCCGTTTCGTACCTGTTGGCCGCCGGTGCCCGATCCTGCAACTGCGGTCGCTGTACTCGTCAACTTTCCGGGCTGGTATCGCAGGTTCGATGAAGATCGTACATGAAGCTTTGCTCTCACAGCGGACAGGCAATCCGCCAACCTCCACCGTGGCAGTCGTGCTACTCATATCTATCCGATGCACCACAATTGCAGACGTGCCTTGTCCACGGGATATGCTTCCGCCGACTACTGACCATTTCCAATTAACCAATTCCGGAGAAACACCATTGAGATGTGCGACGAATCTCACCTCAGATGCGATCTGGTCCGGACATTCCACGACCAGGTCGGGACAATCAGCGATTCGCCGTTCCTGAAGCAGCGCCGCTTCGGGACCCGACAGAGAGAGCATGGCAACTCCGATTAGAAGCTTGTAAAGGTTCACGACCACTTTCTACAATGAAAAACGTCTGGCCTTCAATACAACGAGAATTGCATCCGCCCCTAATAGCTTTTACTATGCCAAGTTGTACATTATCTCGAAGTCTCCGTCGACTTAGCACTCGACGTAACTAAATCATCGGAGTATTCTTACGCCGCATTTTAACCTTGAAATTTTGAGTCGCGCGGTCTCACCTCCACAAATATGGATAGCGCAGAGAGGGCTGCCGAGGGCGCGCAATCGGTTGAGAGAACTCCTGAACCCTCTGGAGAAACCTCCGTTTCATCCATGAAACTCTGTTCCATTCTTGCTTGAGTTGTGTTATTCTCTCTCCCATTAAGCTGTGGGACGAACGAAATCACAACTAAAACCAAAGCGGAAGAGGAGCAGAAGAAAGAGATGCCTATCATGCCTGAAGATCGAATTGCAGATCGCAGCCGCGCCATTGAAGCGGCGCTGCTCAACATTGAAAAGAGATTCGGCAAAGGATCGATTATGCGTTTAGGCGAGCGCGACGTTTCCGACGTGCCGGCCATTTCGACGACTTCGCTATCGCTCGATGCGGCGATTGGCGTCGGCGGTGTGCCGCGTGGCCGCATCATCGAGATTTACGGCCCGGAGAGTTCCGGCAAATCAACGCTGGCGATGCACATTGTGGCGCAGGCGCAACTCGCCGGCGGCGTAGCGGCGTACATCGACGCCGAACACGCCATGGATGCCGAATATGCGGCGAAGCTCGGCGTGAAGATTGACGACATGTTGATTTCGCAACCGGATTCGGGTGAGCAAGCGCTGGAGATTGCCGAGGCCCTGGTGCGCTCGAATGGCGTCGATGTGATCGTGGTCGATTCAGTGGCGGCGCTGGTGCCGCGCGCGGAACTCGACGGCGAAATGGGCGATTCGCTGCCGGGCTTGCAGGCGCGTCTGATGTCGCAGGCCTTGCGCAAGCTGACCGCGATCGTGGCCCAGTCGAACACTTGCTTCATCTTCATCAATCAGATTCGTGAAAAGATCGGCGTAATGTTCGGCAGCCCCGAGACCACGACCGGCGGCCGCGCGCTGAAGTTTTATTCCTCGCTGCGGCTCGACATTCGCCGCATCGGCGCGATCAAAGACGGCGATCGGGTGGTCGGCAATCGCACGAAGGTGAAAGTCGCAAAGAACAAAGTCGCGCCGCCCTTCCGCGAGGCCGAGTTCGACATCATGTACGGCGAAGGCATTTCGCGCGAAGGCGACCTGCTGGATCTCGCTGCCAACAATCGCGTGGTCGAAAAGAGCGGCGCGTGGTTCTCTTACAAAGGCGAACGTCTGGGCCAGGGTCGCGAGAACTCTAAGCAGACTCTTAAGGATCATCCGGAAGTGTTGCTTCGCATCGAGAATGACGTGAAGCGCGCGTTGGGCCTTCCGGTTCGCGAGGAGCCTGCGGACGCAGCGCCGGCCGAGCAAAAGAAAGCTGTAGCGGCGACAGAAAAGAAATAGAGTCGCCTGCGCCGCCCACTTCAGCAAAGAAGGGCGACATCACTAGGAACGTAATATGCGATTCACAATCGCGATTATTATCTTAGCCGTGCTCTTCGTCAGCTTGGGAAGCGGTCAGGAGCCAGCATCTAAGACCAGCGACGATGCCGTCGTTTATGTCTACGCCACCAAACACATAAAGGGGATTTTAGGAAGGGTCACCGCTTCGGTTTTGCTGGATGACAAACTGATCGCCAAACTGGACAGCAAGCGATATTTCATAATCCACCTGCCGCCGGGCCACCATACTTTTTCTGGTACGACTAAATCTCTTGGCGGGGTGGATGTGAACGTTGAGGTTGGCAAGACTTACTACCTGAAGATGGGCTGGGAGTACGACACAAAAGCTGGGCCGGCCTCAAGCGGTATTGTCCTGGTTCCACCCGAGAGCGCGCTGTTTGACCTAAAACAACTCAAACCCATCGAACGCCGCGACATTCGTGACCCGCGGGTGAAGACCGAACCCTAAATCGGCACGTCTACTGTGAAACTTGGGAACCTGTGACATGGCGGAACTCATAACTGCCGGTGCTTTACCACAGTCTATGCTTTGAGAATTGAACCGACGTTCCTAGCCGAGACCGCATGAAAAAGAGACGAATGATCCTATGAAGCAGTTGTGTACCTACATTGTTACCGAGGATTCGGGTTTTGCTCCAAACCCCTTCTGGGGATGGTGCACCTTGGCCGCGTGCACACCAAATCATCGGAACGCTCAACTCAATAAGGGGGATTGGATTGCCGGGTTCCTCTCCAAAAAGCGGCAAAACAGTCTCCTGTACGCAATGGAACTTGCGCGGGTTGTGGATATGAGCGACTACTTTACTGAGAAAACCTTCCAAAAGAAAAAGCCTAATCCTAGCGGAGGCTGGAAAGAACTTTGCGGTGATAACATTTATGAGCGACAAGGCGAGCAATGGCTGCCACATACAATACTGTTTCATCATACCGCGAAGAACCACAAGCAAGACACAAAGAATCATAAGGTCTTCGTGGGCTCACGCTTCTGGTATTTTGGTCAAAGCTACAAAGGCGTCCCTCCAAAGTACAGGCCGCTTATTAAGCGTTATTCCTACAAGAGTCACGACCCGGTGCTAGCTGCTCAATTTATCACCTGGGTTGCACGGTCGTTTTCCACGGGAATTTACGGTGATCCAAACGACATTCGAGGTTACGGAGTCCAACTAACGAGGCACCGATAATTCCTTGCTCGCTATCGACACCTTTCCCGTCTTTACAGCCCATTCTTAAGGACGCATAATCCGCGCGGCCTGATTTCAATTCATGAGCGAATCAATTCTTCATTAAGAACGGCACCATTGTGACGATCGTGTTAGAATCATCGAGTCAGACTACTGAATAGAGCAAATTATTCATGAGCACGGTTGCCGAAATCGAAGAGGCGATAAAAGCATTGCCGCCAAGCGAACGCGAACGACTGGCGGAAGATTTACCCTTCATTCTGCCGGAGTTGCGCGGCGACCTCGTTTGGCAACGCATCATTAACGACGAGCGATCACGACCAGCGCTCTCGGCTCTTGGAGACGTGATTGAGACTCAATTCAAAACTGCTGCTAGGCAATTTCCAGAAATCACAGATATCGACCCGAATGCGACTTAACCTCGGCTGGCTTCGGCGTGCAACTTCAACCCTAATGCGTCAATGACCTTTAGAACAGTATCGAGGCTCGGACTGCGTTCTCCTGAGAGCGCCTTGTAAAGACTTTCTCGCGACAGACCAGCGTCGCGCGCGACCTGGGCCATGCCCTTCGCCCGCGCTATGTCGCCGAGCGCTTTGGCAACGAACGAAGCATCACCCTCAGCCTCTTCGAGGCAAGCTTCGAGGTAAGCAGCCATCTCTTGCGGTGTTCTGAGGTGCTCAGCAACATCATAGCGAGTAGTAATAGTCTTCTTACGCATACCTTGAATTACTCCTGAAGATTATGAGCGAGGAGAAGCGCCGTCCTGATGTCCCTGGATTGCGTGCGCTTGTCTCCGCCAGCCAGCAGAATGATCAGCTCTCGCCCTCGCTTCGTGAAATAAACTCTGTATCCCGGTCCAAAGTCGATTCGCAGTTCTGAAACTCCTTCGCCGACAGACTTAACATCTCCTGGATTTCCGGCAGCAAGTCGTTCAATCCTTGCTTGGACACGCGCCCTTGCTCGGAGGTCGCGCAGATTGTCGAGCCAACGCGCGAAAACATCGGTCTTACGAAGCTCGACCACAACCTCACTGTAGCCACGCGGCTACGACCTGTCAATTCGGGGTCGGGCCGCAGAGCGGCGAGGTGTTCATAGACTGAGCGCATCCTAATATTTTCCAAGTCGTTTTGGTGTCGGTGTGGATGTGTTCTATAAACATTTATCGCCTACGGCGCTTTCTTTTTGTGCCATAATCCACGCGGATTCTCATCCGATGAGCGAATCGATTCTGATCAAGAACGGCACGATTGTAACGATGGACGAAGCGGATTCCATCGGCCGCGGTGATCTGCTAATTCTTAATGGGCGCATCGCTGAAGTGGGCGAAGAAATTAGCTCTTTCGCTGATGAGACGATTGATGTGGCCGGCTGCGCCGTGCTGCCCGGTTTCATTCAGACGCACATTCATCTTTGTCAAACTCTGTTTCGCGGCGCGGCGGATGATCTGGCGCTGATCGATTGGTTGAAGAAGCGCGTGTGGCCGATGGAGGCGGCGCAGACGGAGGAGTCAATTCGCGCGTCGGCTCGCCTTGGTATTGCTGAACTAATTAAGGGCGGCACGACGTGCGCTCTGACTATGGAAACGGTGCGGCACACGGAAGAGGTCCTGCGTGTCGTAGAAGAAAGTGGATTCCGCGCGACTGTCGGCAAGTGCATGATGGACAAAGGAGACGAGGTGCCGGCCGAACTTCATGAAGAGACGCGCGAATCCATCCGCGAGTCGGTTGAATTGATTGAGAGTTGGCACGGCCGCGCCGATGGCCGCGTGCGGTGTTGCTTTGCACCACGGTTTGCCGTCAGTTGCACGCGCGAACTGCTGACCGGAGTTTCAAAACTCGCGCGTAAGCATCAGGTGATGATTCACACTCACGCTTCGGAGAACAAGAGCGAATGCGAGATTGTCGAGCGCGAGAGCGGCTTACGTAACGTTGCATATCTCGATTCGCTGGGAATCTCGGGCGCGCACGTGGTGCTGGCTCACTGCATTCATCTTGATGATGAAGAAATGAGCACGTTGGCGCGGACCAGGACTAACGTCGCGCATTGTCCTTCGTCAAATCTGAAGTTGGGATCGGGAATCGCGCGTGTGTCTGAGTTGCTTTCGCTCGGCATTTCAGTTTCTCTCGGCGCGGATGGTGCGGCATGCAACAACCGTCTGGACATGTTTACCGAAATGCGCACGGCAGCACTGCTTCAGAAAGCTTTGCAAGGGCCGGAAGTTCTGCCGGCGGCGCGCGCTTTGCGCATGGCAACGATCGACGGCGCCCGCGCGATGGGATTGGAAAACGAGATTGGCAGTCTTGAGATTGGCAAGCGCGCAGACGTAATCGTGGTCGATCTCAATCAACTGCATTCCAGTCCGAAACAGGATGTTATTTCCTCGCTGGTTTATTCGGCGCAGCCTTCTGATGTGCGGGTGACGATGATCGATGGGCGCGTCGTGATGCGCGATCGCGAGTTGATGACGATGGATGAGGGCGAAGTAATTGAAGAGGCGAATCGCGAGGCGAGTGGCTTGCGAGAGCGAGCGGGTATTTCGGATTAGGAGAGAACGATTTAACGCAAAGGACGCGAAGGCTTTCGCAGAGGAGCGCAGAGGTTTTCCTTTGCGTGAGTTCGCGAAACCCTTTGCGGCCTTTGCGTTTAGACTCGTATCCAATTGTTTATGGTTGCGCCAAGTCTGACAGTGCCCGCCTTTGCCAAGATCAATTGGAGACTGCGTGTACTCGGCAAACGCCCGGATGGTTATCACGAACTCGACACTATCTTTCAGACGATCAGTCTTCACGACGCCATTACTTTGGAAGTAACCAAGACCTCTGAAATCGTTTTGTCGTGCGACGATCGCGCTCTACCGACGGGCCCGGAGAATCTCGTCAGTCGCGCGGCAGAGGCTTTGCAAAAACGCTTCGCGCCAAACAAAGGCGCTCGCATTCGCCTCGAAAAACGAATTCCAGCGCAGGCCGGCTTAGGCGGCGGCGCTTCAGACGCAGCCGTCACCTTGCTCGCTCTCACTCATCTGTGGAACCTGGAGGCAAACCGGAACGACTTGCTTGACGTGGCATCGAGTTTAGGAGCTGATGTTCCATTCTTCCTTTTCGGTGGCACTGCTTGCGGAACCGGCATCGGAAACAAGATCACTCCGCTTTCCGAGATGGACGAGAAGGGTGTTTTGATAATCAAACCGAACACGAACATTTCAACGGCGCGTGCTTATCAATCTCTTAATTCATGTTCCTTGACAACCACTGAGGCCAAAACTATTCTTTCTAGTTCGCAACCTGACGAAATCTTTGGCAGTTTCAATCCTGAAGCTCTACAAAACGATTTCGAGCGCGTTGTGTTTGAACTCGCGCCTGAGATCGAAAGGGTGAAGATCGCGTTAATGAATGCCGGCGCGGACGCGGCGCTGCTTGCCGGCAGTGGCTCGGCGGTGTTTGGGATTTTTGACAGCAAAAACGCGCAGGAACGCGCCATTCAGGCGATCGTACTCGAGGCTGGTTGGCGCGCGTTTCCTTGTAGAACGGTTGGGCGTAACGGTTACCGAAGCGCGCTGGGCGATCTTTTCAAGCGCTTGGATTAGAATCTAAATTGAGTTCTCTCAAAATGCTGGGGCGTAGCCAAGTGGTAAGGCACCGGTCTTTGGAACCGGCATTCGTAGGTTCGAATCCTTCCGCCCCAGCCAATTTATGTAGGACAAACTTCAGTTTGTCGAATCCGAGATTAGCGACAAGCTGAAGCTGGTCGGACATTCAATGAGCACCACTGGCGGCATTAAAGTCTTCTCGGGCACTGCGCATCGGAAGCTGGCTGAAGAGATTTGCCACGAACTCTGTTGCGATCTGGGAAAAGCGATGACCGCGCGCTTTTCTGACGGCGAGTTCAATTTTCAGATCGAAGAGAACGTTCGCGGCGCGGATGTTTTCATTGTGCAGCCGACGTGCCCACCGACGGACGCATATCTGATGGAGTTGCTGGTGATGCTCGACGCATTTCGTCGATCGTCGGCCGAGCGCCTCACCGCCGTGGTGCCCTATTACGGTTATGGGCGTTCTGACAAGAAGGACCGCCCGCGAGTGCCGATTGCGGCGAAGCTGGTTGCTAATCTCTTGAGGACCGCAGGCGCCGATCGTATTCTGACGATGGATTTGCACGCGGCGCAAATTCAGGGGTTCTTTGATATTCCGGTGGACCACTTGTACGCGGCGCCCGTCATCATCCGACATTATCAAGAACGGCCGCTGCCGAATCTGACGGTGGTGGCGCCCGACACGGGCGGCGCCGAACGCGCGCGCGCATATGCAAAGCGGCTCGATGCCGAATTGGCCCTTTGCGATAAACGCCGCGAGAAACCCAACGTCGCGGAAGTTATGAACGTCGTGGGCGATGTCGAAGGGCGAAGTTGTTTGATAGTTGACGACATGTGCGACACTGGCGGCTCGCTGACAAAAGTCTCGCTGGCCCTGAAGGAAGCGGGGGCCGCCCGGGTCCACGCTTGCTTCACGCATGCCGTGCTGTCTGGACGTGCGGCCCAACATCTGGCAAACTCTGGTATTGAGCAGATCGTGGTGACGAACACGATTCCGCTGAATTCAAAGGCAGCGGAGTTGAAAAACATCAAAATCTTGAGCATTGCGCCTATTTTGGCGAAAGCGATCAAGTCGATCCATGAAGAGACCAGCGTCTCTTCGCTCTTCGTATGAAGCGAAGGGCAAACACTGAAAGCTAAGTAGCCGTCGGTCCTCAGCTTTCAGCAAAACAATTTGAGTTCTTTTGTTTAGAGGCGGGCTACGCCCGCCTTGGTCGGGCATTAGCCCGACTCTAAACGAACGCACGGATTTATTGATCAGGAGAGTAATCATGGCGGAGAGAAAAGAAATTACAGTCAAGGCCGCGTCGCGAGATGGGCGCGGAAAGAATGACGCCCGTCGGGCGCGGCGAAACGGGCAAGTGCCGGTCACGATCTACGGCGGCGATGGCGGAGCAGTGTCCGCCCTGGCGCCTCTGCGTGAGCTGGCCGCCATCCTGCGATCCGATACGGGGCGCAACACGATCTTCACGATCGATGTTGAAGGCGTCGGGCCGAGTGAAGTTATGTTCGTTGACCGCCAGATCGATCCGGTGCGCATGCGTCTGATCCACGCGGATTTCAAGCGGCTGGTAAAAGGCGAAAAGATCGAGGCGACGGTGCCCCTGCGTCTCGTTGGAGAACCTATCGGGGTGCGTGAGCAGGCCGGTATGCTCGAACAAATCATTCGGAACATCGAAATCCGTTGCGAGCCGCGCGAGATTCCGGAAGCGCTGGAGGTCGACGTTACAAATCTGGCGGTTCACGATGTGCTGCACGTTTCGGATATTCCGGTGAGTGCCGGCGTTGAAATTCTGGCAGATCCCGATACGGCGATCGCGACCGTCGGTATTATCAAGGAAGAGCCGGTAGCAGCAGCGGCTCCAGTCGAAGGCGAAGCGCCGGCCGAACCCGAAGTTATCGGCAAGGGCAAGAAGGAAGAAGAGGGCGGAGAGCCGGCCGAAGGCAAGAAGGAGTAAGACATTGCCGATTTTCGATTTTCGATTGCCAATTATTTGTCAGTTACGATCAGCAAATCGGCAATCGGCATTTGGCAATTGGCAATGTATCTGATTGTTGGACTCGGTAATCCCGGCAACGAATACGCGTGGACGCGTCACAACCTCGGATTCATGCTGATTGATAGGTTGGCCGCAGACGCAGGCGCGAGCGTTAAGCGCCGCGAATGCCGTTCTTTGGTCGGAGGCGCGCTGATCGAAGGTGAGCGGGTGGAACTCGCGAAGCCGCAAACGTTCATGAATTTGAGCGGCGAGGCTATTGCCTGTTTGATAGCGAAATCCGATTCGCCTGATGCCGGCAAGTCGCTGATCGTTATCGGCGATGATTTGGCTCTACCGTTTGGAACTATCCGCTTACGCGCGCGCGGCAGCGCCGGCGGACACAACGGCCTGAAATCGATTATCGCCGCCCTGGGAACTAATGAATTTATTCGGCTGCGAATTGGAATACAGCCGGAACATCCGGTTAGCGACGCGAAACGTTTCGTGTTGGATGAATTTCCGAAAGCGGAGCGGCCCGCGGTGAAAGAAATCGTAGAGCGCGGCGCTGAAGCGGTACGCGCCGTTTTGCGAGATGGCATTGCGAAGGCGATGTCGATCTACAACTGATCTCCGATCTCAGATTTGAGATCTGAAATCTCAAAAGGAGGCAACTTGGCAGACAAGAGAACTTACGAAGTAGTTTTCATCGTCGACCCTGGGGTCGGTGATGATGAAGTAATGCGGCTCAGCGAGACCGTACAGAAGATAATTACCAGTCAGGGCGGCCATATCGTCAAAACCGAAATGATGGGACGGCGGCAGCTCGCTTACGAGATCAATCACCGGAGGGAAGGCACCTACATCCTGCTCGAAATCGAAGGGTCGGGCGCCGAGATTGCCGAGCTGGAACGTCGTATGCGCGTTAACGATCAGATTCTTCGTTACATGACGATTCGGGTCGATGAAGATCGAAGACGCGCCGAGAAACTAAAAGTGCGGCGCGCCCGCAAAGCGGCGCAGAAGTCGGGCGCCAGAGGAGTTACCGAGAAAAAAGGCGCACTCGAATCCGCGCCCGAGGTCGAAGAGGAGTTCGCAGCTTAGCGACGAAAGTCCGACAAACTTTAATTTGTCGTTTCGCAATTTCTAAGCAGGTGAAAGAGCAAACGACAAACTGAAGTTTGCCGGACAGAGGGGAAAGATTTAATGTCATCAAACTACGAAGACCGCGATTTTGGTTTTGAGCGCGAGTATGACCGCACCATGCAGGGCCGCGGCCCGCGGCGCATGCAGCGACGAAAGATTTGCCGTTTTTGCATCGACAAAGTCGATTTGATCGACTTCAAAGATGTGAGGCTGCTGCAATCTTACATTCCGGAGCGGGGCAAGATTCTACCGCGTCGCATCTCGGGAATGTGCGCCGCCCATCAGCGGATGCTGGCCGAAGCTATCAAGCGCGCGCGAAACATCGCTCTGCTGCCGTACGCAGCGGATTAGTTTCACAGTTCAGAGCTAAGCTTCAGCTTGTTAGGCGATATGTCCCAGCAACCTAAAGGTTGAACTCTGAACACTGATATCGAGGAGTTCATATGCCACACAAACAGGTTCTTTTACGCGAAGACATCGATAAACTGGGCGCCCGCGGCGAAATCGTCCGCGTCAAGGCGGGTTACGCCCGAAACTACTTGCTGCCGCGCAAATTGGCGGTCGAAGCGACGACCAACAACGTTCGCCAAATCGAAGGCGAACGTGCGGCGCTCGCAAAGCGCGAAGCCAAGGAGCGTTCGACGGCAGAATTACAGGCCGATAAGTTGCGCAATCTGACGTTGAAGTTCGAGCGAAAAGTCGGCGAGGCCGGCGTGCTCTACGGCTCAGTCACCTCGATGGACGTCGCGCACGCATTAAAAGATCAAGGTTACGAAATCGATCGCCGCCGCATCGTTCTGCGCGAGCCCATCAAGCGGTTCGGCAATTACACTGTGCCGGTACGCTTGCATCGCGATGTGACCGTCGAATTGCCCGTGAGCGTTCTGGGCGAAGGCGGCGTCGAAGTTGCCGTCGAAGCATTGGCAGAAACAGCAAGTGAAGTTGCGGCGGAAACGCCCCCAACCGACGCTGGCGCGGAAAGCTGAAGAGTAACGTTTGGTAATTATCCCTTGACAGTAGGTACGCTCCGTGCTAGACTCTATATCGTTACGGTAGGTAACGAAGGAGAGGCGAACGATGAGCAAACCGAAAGTTAAGCGCCCGAAGATGATCCGATACACGTTTAAGGACTTCGAGCGCGATTTCCCAACCGACGATGCTTGCCTTGAGTGGCTGAGAGACTACCTCTACCCGGATGGTATCTTTTGCCAGCCGTGCGGCAAGGTGACGAAACATCACAAGGTTGCTTCGCGGCGCTCGTACTCTTGCCAGTATTGCGGTCATCACGTTCATCCGACCGCTAACACGATTTATCACAAGTCCAGCACGTCGCTGAAAACTTGGTTTCACGCGATCTATTTGATGGCTTCGACTCGTTGCGGTATCTCCGCGAAACAGCTTGAACGGGAAACGGGCGTCACTTACAAAACCGCGTGGCGCATGTTCAAACAGATTCGTAAAATGCTCGAAGAAGATCGTGATCCCTTTAGCGGACAAGTCGAGGCCGATGAAAGTTTTTTTGGCGGCAAGGCCAAGAACATGCACAAGGATGTTAGAGCGCGAAAGATTCAAGGTCGCGGCGCGTCTGGCAAAGTGGCTGTCGCGGGTGTGCTTCAGAGACAGGGCGCGGTGATCGCCAAAGTGATAACCGACACGGAAGCGACCACGCTCATTCCGTTTCTCGAAGAAAGAGTCTTGCCTAGCACGATGGTCTATACGGACGAAGCACCGTCCTACAATTCGCTTAACGCGAGCGGATACGAACACAGACGGGTGCATCACTCCGCAAAGGTGTGGGTACGTGGCGATGCCCATACGAATGGAATCGAAGGCTTTTGGTCCCTCGTCAAGAACGGCATTCGTGGCGTCAATCATTCAGTCAGCGCCAAGTACCTCCAAAGCTACTTGAATGAGTATGCCTTCAGATACAGTCGGCGCTTTGATATTATCCCGATGTTCCGTTCTTTCTTGACTCAGGTTCGGAAAGCTTCCGACTAACACGCTTTAGCGCGTCACCGAAGTCCGTTCGGGCAAAGCCTTCTGTCTTCCCTGGTGAGTTTGCGAAGCCCGTTTTTACGTGCAATATTTCGTGGTTGTAGGCTAGGCGGATATTCCTAACCTGTAGCGGCTTCTGATTTTTCAGTTTGTTCGTTTTGGTCATCTTGCTTCTCCGAAATCTTAGCAAAGAGTGGTTTTTGCCGTATCCATTTGAAGTGATCAAATGGAGTTATCAGCGCAACATCTATATCGCCGCCAACGGTAGGCATTGTTCGCAAGAACTGCTGATGAGATGCGGTGGCGCTGATTAAGAATTCTGCGTATGTTATGGCGTCTTGGAGAGAAAATTGATCATAGATAGGCTTGTCGTCAGCGTCTGGAGTCAATCCCCACAACGCCCCTACCACTTCTCTTTGGCCCATTACCGTGCATCCGCCTCCCGTAAATGTTTGCTTATTCACTCCCTTGCCAATTCCAATTAGTATAGTGGTCGCAGTTTCGGCTTCGTATCCAACCACTTGAAACGAGAGCGGCTCCCAAGTGTCAGGTAGTGTGTTTATGTCGAGAGACATTGCGGTCGTTTGTTTCATCAGTAAGTCGTGAGCCCTCTTGCCTATTAAGTCTGCAACTTCAGAGACTTTGGTGGGCCAGTCTTGTTTGTCTTTTGCCCTAACTTCTTTTTCTAGTTCCCGCATTGCGAAATACATCGTCTTGCCCATTACTTGGCCCGCCCCAGAAGTGCCGACGCCAAACTCACCCACGAAAGGGAAAATCTTTTGTGCATAGGCGAGCGTCGTAGCAGGCAACGCTGCGGCTTGTAGTTTAGCGCATCATCCTATATTATAAATTCCGAAAGGCAAGTCTTTTGTCATGATTTTGTCCTGTTCGGGACACGATTTCGGATACCTACGGTGAGGGGATAATTACCTAACGTTTAATGCGGGTGTGAGAGTCCCAACTTTAGTTGGGGTTTTTCTGTCAGAACCGCCTGCGGTAGCGGGCGGTTGATCTCGATAAATGAATTCGAGCGATGATCGAGTTCAACCACCCACTACGGCAGACGATATCCGACGAAGAACCCAACTAAAGTTGGTACTCTAACGCCCGTATTCAGGATTAACTTCCAGATCGCGAAGATAAAACAGAAGCAAACTCTCAACTCATCAGTCTCATGTAGTATATTTCGCATCTCCCAAATTGATCATTCGAGCGGATTTGCGTTTCATCGCGAACACGCAACAGTTTTTCAATCAATGGCAACCCCTGAACCGATTCGCGACTCCATCCTCGAACGACCTCTTCCCAGCAGTCCCGAAACCGAAAGAGCTATTTTGGGCGCGATCATTCTGGACAACACGCTCATCGCGCAGGCCGTCGAGTTACTGAAGCCTTCGGATTTTTACGTCCCTTCGCATCGTCGCATCTTTATCGCAATGACGGCGTTGTTCGAGAAAGGATCGGAGATCAATCCAATTCTCGTCGCCGAAGAATTGCGTCGCGAGAACTCGCTCGATTCATCCGGCGGAGTGCTTTTTCTGACCAATCTCACTTACGGCTTGCCTCACGTCACCAGCATCACGCAGTACGCGAAGGTGGTGCGCGGAAAGTCTCTGCTGCGACAACTCGTTAAGGTCGCGAATAAGATCACCGCCGAGGCTTTGGAAGAAGAAAACGAGCCGCAGAACATTCTCGACCACGCCGAGCACGCGATTTTTGCGCTGGCTGATGAGCGGATTCGGCAGGGCTTCGAACATATCAAGCATCCGGCCGAACGCGTTTTGGAAAAGGCCGAGTCCGTGGAGCACCGCGACTTGGTCGTGACCGGTGTGGCGACGGGATTCCGCGGGCTGGATGCGCTCACTTCGGGCTTTCAGAAACAGGATTTCGTAGTGATCGCGGCGCGTCCATCGATGGGCAAGACCAGTCTGGCGTTGACGCTCGCCCAACATGCCGCGATTGAACATAAAGCAGTCGTAGGCATCTTCTCGCTCGAAATGTCCGCGGAGGCGCTGGCGATGCGCATGCTCTGTTCGGAAGCCAGCGTCGATGCGCAGAAGTTTCGCAGTGGATATCTCTCCAACGAAGAGTGGGCGCGTCTGGGCAAGGCTTTGGGCAAACTTGCTGACGCGCGCATCTTTATTGACGACACGGCTGCGATTTCAGTCCTGGAAATGCGCGCAAAAGCACGCCGCCTGGCGACAGAGCAGAAACAACTCGACATGATCGTGGTCGATTATCTTCAGTTGATGTCCGGCTCGACCCGGCGCTTTGAATCTCGCCAGCAGGAGGTTTCGCAGATCTCGCGCGAGCTGAAAGCGTTGGCGAAGGAATTGAACGTGCCGATGGTTGCGCTCTCACAATTGTCCCGCGCGCCCGAGAATCGGACCGACCATCGTCCCCAACTCGCGGACCTGCGTGAGTCAGGCGCCATCGAACAGGATGCGGATCTCGTCGCCTTCATCTATCGCGAAGAGCAATACAACCGCACCGATGAGAATCGAAATATCGCCGAATTAATCGTCGCCAAGCAGCGCAACGGCCCAACCGACACTGTCTATCTCGCCTTCCTCAATCAATTCGCGCGCTTCGCCGATCTCGATCGAGATGCGCTGGGCGCCTATCTCAGCCGATTCGATCGCTCGAAGGGCTCGGCGCGCATCAATCGCGGCGGCGATGGATTTTAGCGCATGCAGTCATGTTTTCTGTTTTCTCTAGCCCAGGTGTTTACACCTGGGAAAGAAAAACCGAATTAATCACAGGCCCCTTCAGGGGCCTTCGGTGGGAAGCCTCCTGAAGGAGGCTAGGACCAATTCGTATTCCTTGCTCCTCCCCAGGCGTAAACGCCTGGGCTGGAGAAAAGACAAAACCAGCGATGACCGTTGCAGAGCAAAAGATCACTGGCCGGCCTACCTGGGCCAAGGTCGATCTCGACGCGCTGGCCCACAACTTTCACCTGATTCGCGATTGTGTCGGCAAGGAAGTGAAGATCCTGGCTGCCGTCAAAGCCGATGCCTACGGACACGGCGCGGTCGAATGCGCGCGACGTTTGGCGGCTGAAGGCGTTGACTGGTTCGGTGTGGCAATGCCGGAAGAGGGAATCGAATTAAGAGCAGCCGGCAACACGAAACCAATC
>Ga0193747_1000361_pt1 | contig 16395 bp, 20 predicted proteins | sample L1m2metaG_FD_143048 | JGI IMG/M metagenome (GOLD analysis project Ga0193747, IMG submission 143048) | Soil microbial communities from a riparian zone of the East river system, Colorado, United States - L1m2 | ecosystem: Environmental > Terrestrial > Soil > Riparian zone | place: USA: East River...
GGTTCTTTACCCACTCTAGCCTCCTAGCGGCAGCCAACGAGCTTGATGTCGGCGTCACAGCAATCGAACGCGAGGCATCAGGCGCCGACTGCGGACCTATTCCATTCGATTGTTGTCCGGTCACGCCCCATCCTCCAACTTGCCGCCGCTTCGCTTCATTCTCCAGTTGTGCGAGTTTTTCGCGTTCGTCAGCAGAGGTTGAGCCTCCGGGCGTTGCGGCGGTTGTCCCGTGGATTCTTGCGAGGCCGTTGGCGACCAATTGTTCGCCGAGATCGCCTTGTTTGGTTCGCACAAATCCATAGATTCGCTGGACTTTGCTTCGTCCTAATCCTCCCGCCAATCGTGTGACGACGGTGAACGGCTCGGACAGTTTAGCGTCAACGAATTTTTTGGCGTCTAGACCGATTTCAATGACCTGGGGGACGCTGACCCCAAAATATTCGGCCTGCTCGATCAGACGCGCCGGACCGACGCTCGCCGTTTCCGGGGCATCAACAAAGTAAAGTCGAACGAGATACTCGGTGTCATTCGCTCGAACGTGGAAACTGTCGCCGTCGTTCGCCTTGTTCGGAATAAGCTGACAGTTATCAAGCGTGATCCACTCTTTCTCTTTCCCCCTTGCGTCGCCTCGGTCGAGTGCGGCTAGCCAGATCGCACCGCAGGTGATCGAAACGAGAGGCGATGAAAGCTTCTTGATCACCTTGAAATCTCAAAATGGCTCATGTTCTAAACGTCTCGCAATGCGTTCACGCGAGTTGCTCGGCTCTTACTGCTGTCACTAACCGGCACGCTCGCACGGCATTTGTTGAGCCGCGCCAAATGTGTCGCGTACACGGCGACCAGTGCGCCTAACACGCTGCCGGCGATCACGTCGCTGACAAAGTGATAATTCATCGCCACGAGACTAACGAGCATCGGTGCAGAAAGAACGATCGCTACGACGCGACTGCCTGGCATAGCCGTCATCCATACGCCCGCGAATCCGAAGATTCTGCAGGCATGACCTGAGGGAAAACTGCCGATGTCATCACCCCGTTGAAACGGATGGAATCCGTATGTGCCAGTGCCGATCAGCGATGGATTGTCATGTGTCCAGGTCTCCGGCCAGTAACGACCGAAAACATCGCCTAACGAGATCCGGAAATCATCGGCAACGATCAAGCTGATACAGGCGACGAGCAGCACCTTTTGCCATCGCAAAAATGGTCCCCACGCTCGTCGAACAATCAAGATGGTCAACACCAGAGCCGACCAGTTCTGCACCTCGGGCGGCGGATACGTGAGCCAGCGAAAGACTTGAATCGTGTTGACGTGATGTTCGTAAACAAAAAACGCCACGCTGCGATCAACCCAGAAGTAACAGATCACCACCGCGAGAATGCACGAACCCGTTACGACCAAGCTGCGGCGCAGCAGATTGCGATACTCCTCGTTCATTGTCATTCTGGCGGCACTTCGAATTGGCTCATCAGTTTGAACGTCTCGTAGCGCTTTGCGATTTCCTCCATCGAGAGATTGCGCAAACGCTCCAGACTGAATGCTTCCACGCAGAAACTGGCAAGAACAATCCCGTAGATCATTGCTTTCCGCAGATCGTTGAAGTGCACCTTTTTTACTGTGCCTCCGAGATAGCCCGCCATGCCGCCGGCGAACGTGTCCCCTGCTCCGGTTGGATCGTGGATGTCTTCGAGTGGATACGCGCCGCAACTAAAAAAGCGATCGCCTTCGCCAAACAGCAGCGCGCCGTGCTCACCTTTTTTAATGGCAACGTGGGCCGGCCCCATCTTCTGAATACGCCGTCCGGCCTTGATTAAACTGGTCTCCTTCGTCATTTCGCGCGCTTCGCTGTCGTTCAGGATCAAAAGGTCGACGCGTCGAAGCAGCGTATCCAGATCCGACCTTGCCGTCTCGATCCAAAGATCCATCGTGTCGGCGATAACGAAACGCGGACGCTCCATTTGCTCGAGCACATGCGCTTGCAGTGAGGGCGCGATATTGGCCAGCAGAACGAAATCGGTCTGCCGGTATGTCTCCGGCAACGCCGGCTTGAAATCTTTGAACACATTGAGATCGATGGAGCGCGTCTGCCGCGTGTTCAGATCCCACGAATATTCGCCTGACCAGCGGAACGTTTTTCCATTCACTCGTTGCACGCCTTCAGTATCAATCTTGCGCGATCTCCAAAAATCGAATTCTGATTTCGGAAAATCATTTCCGACGATGCCGACTAGCCGGACCGGCGAAAAGAAACTTGCCGCAAGTGCGGCGTACGAAGCCGAGCCGCCTAACAATTCCGAATGTTCTTCCACCGGCGTCTTAACCGTGTCGATTGCAATGGATCCAACAATGAGAACAGACATGATCAGAATGACGAAATCCGAACGACGAAGCACGAACGAATGACAAAGCTCGAATGACGAACCAAGTGTCGCGCGTTTGCTTTCTCGCGGGCGACTTTAGCCTTGTTATTCATTCTTTCGGCCTCTCCAGATTCTTGAGAAGATCAAATGCGGCTCCCTGTCCATCCACAGCTCGCGTGCTTGCAGCTTCAGCTCTGGCACCGCCCGAGCAATCATGCGAAGGAAATGCTTTGTTTCGCGTGCTTCCTTTCGGCACGTTCCGATGCTTTTTAGAAAATCCTTTTTCGAGACAGAATCATCGGCTTCGACATAATTCGCGCCGACACTTGAGCCTGCTCCAACGAGCTGACTAATCAGGCGGTTAGTTACCGGGTTCTGTGGAATTGTCTTGGCGAAATCAATTACGGCTTCGCCGAATCGCGCGGTGCGCTTTTCCAAATCGTAAACTCGGTTCTTCCCGGGCTCTTCACGGATAACCCATTCTGCATCCCCATTCCAGAACGAATCATCGGCGCTACCCGGCTTTTGGACTTCGGATTTCATGATTCATTCGTGATTCGTCATTTGGCATTTAAGCCAGCATATCTGTGGCGCAGCGCGCGTAATCAACAATGTTGTGCGCCTTAAGTAACGCTGAAACCATGACAACGCGCTTTGCACCGGCCTCAATCACGCTCTGTAGATTGTCCACGTTAATGCCGCCGATGCAGAAAATGGGTAGATTCACTTCTGCGTGAACGCGTCTGATGTCTTCAAGACCAATCGGCGCGTAATCAGGTTTTGTCGGAGTCGCGAAGATCGGACCGAATCCGATGTAGTCCGCACCTTCGCCTTGGGCGGCGCGTGCCTGCGCCTGGTTGTGCGTGGATTTTCCGACCAAAATGTCGCGCGCCGCTTTCTGTCGTACGATTTCGATGGAGTCATCATCCTGGCCGACGTGCACTCCTTCGACCGGCACGCGCGCCGCGATTTCAGCGTGATCGTTCACGATCAGTGGGGCGGAAGATTTCGCTGCCAATTCATGTAACTCAGCTGCGAGATCCGCAAGTTCGCCGATCGATTTGTTTTTTCCGCGTAGCTGAATCAGATCAACACCGCCCTCGATCATTTGCTCCACTATGCGAGCGGCATGACGTCGTTCCACGTAGCCGAGATCAATAATCCCATAGAGCCGGCATTCGTGCAGTGACCTCATCAAACGCTGTAGTGTCCGCTGTCCTCAGCGGATTGCAGCCGCGCTAAACCCAATGCGCTGAGGACAGCGCGCGCTACAGCACGCAGCGTTTCACTCATGCAAACGAAGAGGCCGCGTGCTCAAGTTGAGCTTGCCCGCTGACATGAGGCGGTCGATCAAACCAGTGTCGTAATTTCCGTCGCGAAAATCGCCGTTCCGCATCATGGCGGCATGAAACGGTACTGTGGTTTTGATTCCGGTGATGTAATACTCGTCCAGAGCGCGTCGCATTCGATCGATCGCATTGATCCGTGTGGAACCAATCGTAATTATTTTCGCAATCAGCGAATCGTAATATGGCGGCACGGTGTAGCCGGTATAAACGTGCGAGTCGATGCGAACGCCGCGGCCACCTGGCGCATAATAAAAGTCGATGCGGCCCGGCGTTGCCTGGAAGTTGTTGGCCGCGTCTTCGGCATTGATACGGCATTCGATCGCGTGCAGCCGCGGTTGCGCGCGCGCGACATGCGGCGAAAGCGGCTGGCCTGCGGCGATGCGTATCTGCTCCTTAACAAGGTCGCATCCATAAACTTCCTCCGTCACAGTGTGCTCCACCTGGATGCGTGTGTTCATTTCCATGAAGTAAAAGTGCCTGTCCTGATCGACCAGAAACTCAATCGTTCCCGCGTTCTCGTATCCGACTGACTTAGCCAATTTCACGGCAGCATTTCCCATTTTCTTGCGAAGACTTGGCGTCATTACCGCCGACGGACATTCTTCGATCACTTTTTGGTTACGCCGTTGAATGGAGCAATCGCGTTCGCCAAGATGGACGATGTGTCCATGACTATCGGCCATGACTTGAAATTCAATGTGGCGCGGATTGACGATGAGCTTCTCCAAGTACACCTGATCGTTTCCAAATGCTTTCTGCGCCTCATGACGCGCGCTATGGAAAGCGGATTTAAGGCTTGGCTCATTATGCGCAGCGCGCATCCCCCGACCGCCGCCGCCGGCGGACGCCTTGATCATCACCGGGTAGCCAAGCTTCTTGGCGATTTTGATCGCCTCATCCTCTGTCTCAACGATTCCATCGCTGCCGGGCGTTACGGGCACGCCGACTTTGCGCGCAGCCGCACGAGCAGCGTTCTTGTCGCCCATCGATTGCATCGCACGCGCGGAAGGGCCGATGAACTTGATATTGCAGCTTTCGCAGACCTCCACGAAATGCGGGTTCTCAGCGAGGAACCCATAGCCGGGATGAATCGCGTCAACATCGCCGATCTCGGCCGCGCTCATGATCCGATCGATTTTCAAATAACTCTCAAGACTGGGCGCCGCACCGATGCAGATCGCTTCATCGGCGAGCTGGACGTGCAGCGAATCGACGTCTGCTTCCGAATAGACTGCGAGGGTGCGAATGCCGAGTTCGTTGCAGGCGCGAATCACCCGTAGCGCGATTTCTCCGCGGTTAGCAATCAGAACTTTCTGGAACATGTGGGACACCCGATTCGGCGCGCCCGGCGGTCGCGCCCTACTGTGTTTCTGTTAACGCACTCTGAAGAGCGCCTGGCCAAATTGAACCGGCTTCCCGTTATCAGCGAGCACTTCGGCGATGACGCCGCTGGTTTCGGCCTTAATCTCGTTCATCACCTTCATCGCTTCGATGATGCAAACGACGGTGTCTTCGGTGACGGGTTTCCCGACTTCAACAAAAGCGGGCGCGTCGGGCGATGCAGCGCGGTAAAATGTACCCACCATCGGCGAAACGATCTCTTTCATCGGAACGCTTTCGATCGCTTTCGCAGCAGGCGGCGGTTCAGCTCCCGCGACTGCGCCTTTGGCCGGACTGCCAGACGCAGCTGGTGCAGCTACCGTCGGTTGTGAAGCGGAAGCGCCTCTCTGCAGCTTCAGACGGAAGCCCTCCTTTTCGATCTCGAACACGGAGAGATCGTGCTTTTTCATCAGATCGATGATCGCTTTGATTTCTTTGATATCTTTGGAATCCAAGGCCAGCTCCTGGTTAAGGCTGAGGCGTTTTAGGTAAAGCAGTTTTGTTAGCTAGGTCAAGCACGGGAATCGACGGTTCGATTACTGATTGATCGAGTAATCGCCTTTGAACTCAGGCACATTCCCTCCTCCATTATTCCATTACTCCACTCCCCCACTTCGAAATCGTAGATGAGACCGACGACTACGTTGTCGTCAATAAGCCGCCGTTTCTTCTCATTCATCCCACCAAGCCAAACGGCGCACCGACGTTGTGGAAGCAATTACGCGAGCTGCTCGCATTCGAGATCGCAAGCGGCGGACAGGTTTCAATCGTGAATAGACTCGATCGCGAGACCAGCGGCCTGGTGCTGGTTGCAAAAACCGCCGCGGCCGCACGCGACTTTGGGCTGTTGATGCAGCGACACTCGTTGCGCAAAGAATATCTCGCGATCGTTTGGGGCTGGCCTGAATGGGAACACAAACTCATCGACGCTCCCTTAGATCGTCAGAGCAAACACCAACACTCTGCGATCTGGCTCAAACAAATGATTCACGTTGCGGGCGCACCGGCACAGACGGAATTTTTTGTTGAAAGGCGATTCGGAAGATCGACGTCGTCCGGCGATCGGTTCAGCGTCATTCGCGCCATTCCACGCACCGGACGCACTCATCAGATTCGGGTTCATCTCGCCTCAATCGGCCACCCAATCGTAGGCGATAAAATCTATGGTCCCGACGAGAAGTTGTACCTGCGTTTCATCGAAACTGGGTGGACTCATGACCTCGGTCAGAAACTCCTGTTGCCCCGACATGCTTTGCACTCGGCGAAATTAGCCATCGAGGACTACCGAGAATGGACCAGCGGGCTCCCTTTTGATCTTGCCGAATTCTGTAGCGGCGTCTGACCATCGATGCCAAGGAGCAGCAGTCTCTAGCCCGCCGGTGGGCGATCTGGAGAGCGCCCTTTCGTGCCTTTCAGCGCTCAGAGAGCGCGGCTAAAGATTGCAATCCGATCAAGCGTTCCTATCGTAGCGCGCGAATGAAATACGCTCGTGCATGCGCCGTCTTGTTGTTTCTCAGCGTTTGCCTTCGGCTCTTCGGCGGCACGCCGGAAACCCAAGTTGAATCGGTGCGCAGCGACTTTAATCCCCAGCGATTCGATTTCGCAATTGAGTCCGCCTATTTGTTAGGCGCGATCAATGCCCCTGCCGGCTACGAAATCGGAGCTGAATTCCTGACCGGCCGAATTCGTTGGGGAGTGGTAGACAACGACACGTGGCTGCGCGGTTACCATCAATTTTACGTAAGCGCGATGGGAGAGCCGATCTTTCGCGGAATCGAGAACTACTATTTCGGATTTAATCTCGGCTTCCGCTACAATTTCGTGCCAAAGGGCAGCCGGTTTGTCCCGTACATTTCCGGCGGAGTAGGCGGAGGGTGGATCGACAGCCACGCGAATATTCCCGGCGCCCAGGGCCAGGATTTCACATTCAACATTTTATCGGCCGCGGGTATTTCCTACATTGTGAATGATCACTGGAAACTGGAGGTCGGCGCGCTTTACCAGCATCTGTCCAACGGCGGACAAACCGATCCTAATCCCAGCCTCAATCTGTTTGGCCCGCAGGTGGGCGTCACGTACTCGTTTTGACGTTTCCTGTCATGTCGAGCGAAGTCGCTGCAACGAAATGCGAAGCATGAGGCCAGGCTTTCAAACATCTCTGGACATTCTCTTGCCAGTCTGCGAGCAAATGATCAGAGATTGAAAGCCTAGCCTCGCGGACTTCATCCGCTGCGTTGCAGCTTCGCTTCGCTCAGAATGACAATAACGATGAAGGTGACTGAGGAAAACGTGCTCGTCGTACGGCGCAGCTTGTTCGATGAACTTGGGGCTTTTCACGGCCTCAACTTCGAACCGCAAAAATATCTCGATGCGTTCCTCTCGCGTGGAAACAATTTCTTTCTCCCGCGCCCGGAAGCTGAGATCAATCCTGCCTACAAACAGATCATTCCTTACGCGCTCATCGCGTTTCAGAACAAAGTCGCTCACTACGTCCGCGGAAAGAAAGCCGGCGAACAGCGCCTGGTCGCGAAAGGCTCAATTGGGATAGGCGGTCATATGAATGAGACCGACGAATCTCTCTTTGCCATGGATGAGCAGGCGTATCGCGCGGGTGTGGAACGCGAAGTCAACGAGGAGATCAAAATCGATGCTCCGTTCGAAGATCGAATCGTTGCGCTTCTAAACGATGATACGACCGAGGTTGGTCGCGTGCATCTTGGCGTCGTTCACGTATTCAAACTGACCGAGCCGAAAGTGCAAAAACGCGAAGCGATGATCACCGGCCTCACATTTCTTGCGAAGGACGAATTGTTCGCGTGCCGCGAAACCATGGAGACGTGGTCGCAGATTTGTCTGGATTCGCTCGACCGCCTCTTGCTGTAACCCCTTCCCTGTGGGAAGCGCGATGCTGACTTCTTCTAGCCTCCGGCTCTAGGTGCAGCTGTGGATGCAGGTGGAGATTCTGGTGCGGGCGCACCTGGAGATGCAGGTGGAGCTTGCGGTGCAGGCGCAGCTGGCGGTGGAGCTACGGGAGCAGGCGCAGGTGCAGGCTGCTCCCTCTGTGGGATGAATGCGATTTCGTCAATCTGCCAACGGCCTACCGGGTGCGAGATGGTGAGGTCCATATCGGCGTATCTCGCAGGATAATATATCCGCGAATGGAAAGACCCGTGTGGCTCAAAGAATTGTGAATTAAATTCAATCTTGCCCTGAACGTCGACCGGACGAACCGGCGCTCCGAGCCTCACAATCTCGTTCATGAACTCCTGTTGCGTCGACGCCGGAAAATTCATGCGCGCCTGCGGACTGAGCCGCGAATTGAAGAAATTAATATCGTGCTGGACAGCAATTTTCTGGGTCGCTTCCTTCGCAAACGCTGTTCCTTCTTTGGCCGCATTCTCTTTGTTGGAATTAAGCCACCACCACGCGCCACCAAGCAACGCCAGCACGATAATGAGCAGAACGACGACCTGCCCGGATGATTTCCGTTTAGAACTCAATTTGAATTGTTTCATCTTCGTTTAATAACCGAACCCCATGCTCTTGATTACTTCGCCGTTACGAATGAGCACAGAATGTTTTTGCTTGCCTGTATAAGAGCCAAAACGATTTCGCGCGTTCACGGTGAAATTAACGAGATAACCGGACGCAGCTTCGTTGCCCTTGCCCACATCGGATGACTTTGGTTCTCCATTCCATTCAATGCGTGCGCTGTCCGGATCGATCAATTGCTTGTTCAGCCACTGCGTAATGAGCTCCTTGTAGTTCGTTGGGTAAGGGCCGTAACGCGCTGTGTCTGCTGAGGGCGTTTGGGCATTCAAGCCGCCGACGAAAGTCATTCCCAAAGCGAGCGCGCAGATCAGCGACTCCGACACGAATGCTTTCATATTGTTTGTTTACCATCGTCGGCGGCGGCTAGTCCAGCCTAATGCAACGGTGACTGTCAAGCTTTAGAGAGGAGGCGGTTTTTTACGTTAGGGCCGCAGTCCCGACGTGCACACGCGCACCGATGCGGATTGCGTCGCAGAAGATCGCTGCTTTCTTTGACAACTCGGTATTACCGATGTCGTGCCCGTGAAGAAATTCCTGCTTCCAATTGCGATAGTCACCGGATTGGTGATCTCGTCGATGTCAGTTTTAGCTGACGAAACTCCCGCGCAGACTTCAATTCAAAGTGCCACGTCAGGCGATACTGCAGGCAAATTCAGCGGACCCGGCAACGAACCCCCCGCCCTGCAACAATCGACAACCCTTGATCCGGCTGCGGCCACACAGGCGTGGTTGGACAGTGTGCCGCAAGACAAGCGTGAAAAATCAGATGCCTACTTCGAGGGCGGTTACTGGCTGATTCTGTGGGATTATATTGTGGCTGCCGCCATATGGATTCTGATGCTGTCGTCGCACACTTCAGCGCGGCTACGCGATTTTTCGGAACGACTAATGAGATATAAAACGCTGCGAGTCGCCTGTTACAGCATTGCGTATTTGTTGCTCATTTATGTCTTGAGCTTTCCTCTCAACGTTTACGAAAACTTCGTTCGCGAACATCAATATGGACTTGCTACACAGAGTTTCCCGGCGTGGTTTCGGGAGCAGTTGATTGGTCTTGGCATCACGCTCATCGGCGGCACGATCTTCTTAGTCGTGCTGTACGCTGTGTTCCGGCGAGCACCGAAAACGTGGTGGATCTGGGGAACCGGCGTGGCCGTGATTTTCTCGTTTGTTTTGGTCTTCATCGCACCGGTATTCATTGAGCCGCTCTTTAATACGTATAAACCGCTTACAAAGCCCGAAGTCAGCGAGCCCATTCTCGCAATGGCGCGGGCGAATGAGATCCCGGTAAAACAGGTCTTCGAGGTGGATGCCTCGCGTCAAACGACGCGTGTGAGCGCGAATGTCTCAGGGTTCCTCGGTACGACCCGGATCGCGCTCAATGACAATTTACTCAAGCAATGCACCGTGCCAGAGATCCGCGCGGTGATGGCACACGAGATGGGCCATTACGTTCTAAATCACGGCGCGAAGTTGCTGACTTACCTCGGAATTTTCATACTCATCGGATTCGCGCTTACTCGAATTCTGTTTGATGCAGCCGCCAGACACTGGGGCGACAAATGGAGCGTGCGCGGTATTACCGATCCAGCCGGACTCCCGCTTTTGGCATTGATTTTTAGTACATTGCTGTTTCTCGCCACGCCGTTTCTCAACACGGCGGTGCGTGTGACCGAGCGTGAAGCGGACGCTTTTGGAATCAATACCGCGCGTGAGCCCGATGGGATGGCAGAGGTGGCGCTTAAACTTGGCGCCTATCGCAAGCTCAACCCGACGCCGCTCGAAGAATTCATCTTTTACGATCACCCCAGCGGCCGCGCTCGCATTCGCATGGCAATGGATTGGAAAGCCGCAAATTTGCCCGCGGGGGAAAGTCCGAAATCCGAATCTCAAAATCCGAAACAAACCGAGGAATGATTTCGTCAACCCATCTCGCGGGGATGCTGAGAGGGCGCGGCAGCAGTGGGAGCAGACTTGCCCTTCTGGATCAGCATCAAATTACGAATGTAGATCAACGAGTTGGGGAGATAGGCGAGAATGCCGACCGGATCGCGTTTAAAGATGAAGTAGAGACACATGAGCACGCTGCCGGCAATGCTCCAATACCAAAACGAGACCGGTATCACGCTTTCGCCCTGCCGCTCTGAGGCAATCCACTGCACAAGGAAACGCATCGAAAACGTGGCGTTCCCGATTAGGCCGAGGATAACGAGGTAGCTCCAGTCCAGCCCAAGGAACCGGTACTCTTTGCCGATCCAGGTGATTGCGATAAGTGCGAGTGTGTTCATACGATGCGGTTGTTTAATCTGTCGCGCTTTGTTTCACAAGCGGCAGGCTGTAGCCGAGGGCGCCGACCTCGGCCCGGTGGATGCGAAAAGTAGGTGCGCTGCCGCGGTCATCGCCCGCGGCTACAATCCCTCTTCGTCAATCGCAATTAGCTAATTCGCTGATTTGGTAGCGAAGTTGTTTTGGTTTCATCCAGCGATCTCCGAGCAAGTCACGGAACGATTTGAACAAGCGATTCCAAACACCGTAACTCGCAGGCGGATTACGCGGAAACCTTCATTCTCGATATGAGCGTATCGGCGATTACAGCGGGAGTCTCGGCTACGGCGATTCCCCCCGCTTGCAGCGCTTCGATCTTTCCTGCTGCAGTTCCTTTGCCACCGGAAACGATCGCACCCGCGTGACCCATCCGTCGCCCCGGCGGGGCTGTTTTTCCCGCGATGAATGCTGCCACGGGTTTTTTGCAGTTCGCTTTGATCCATTCCGCGGCCTCTTCTTCGGCGGACCCGCCGATTTCCCCGATCAAGATCATCGCATTTGTGCCCGGATCGTCATTGAACAACTTCACGCAGTCGAGGTGCGACAGACCGTGAATGGGATCGCCGCCAATTCCGATGCAGGTGGATTGGCCATAGCCGCGTGATGTTAACTGCCAGACCGCTTCGTACGTAAGCGTTCCGGAGCGCGAGATCACGCCAATGTTGCCGGGCTTGTGAATGTAGCCGGGCATAATCCCAATCTTGCACTGCCCGGGCGTGATGATGCCCGGACAATTCGGCCCGATCAGCCGCGATTTCTTTCCGCGCAGGAGCGCTTTCACGCGCATCATGTCCATCACTGGAATCCCTTCCGTGATGCAAACTACGAGCTCGACTCCAGCATCAACTGCTTCAAGGATCGAATCCGCAGCGCCAGGCGCAGGCACGAACACCATCGACGCGTTGCAGCCGGTTTTTTGTCGCGCTTCCCAAACAGTATCGAACACCGGCACTTTGCCGTCGAACATTTGGCCGCCCTTCCCCGGCGTGACGCCGGCGACCACGTTGGTGCCGTAATCCATGCACTGCCGAGTGTGAAACGCGCCTGCGCTACCCGTGATGCCCTGCACGATAAGCCGCGTGTTCTTATCCACCAAGACAGACATAATTGGAATGACGAATCGAATGACGAAATAATGACGAAGTTCTAATAACGAAAATCCCGGAAGACGCGTACGCTGTTGATTCGGGCTTCGTCATTTGATCATTCCTTCGACATTCGTCATTCGCGCTTCGTCATTTTCTCTTGTGAATCACCAGCTTGTTTCCGTCGGGGTCGCGAAATTGCGCCATCCAGCAAACGGGCGTCTCCATCTTTTCCATATCGAACGTCACACCGCGTTCCTTGAGCTTCGCGTACGAATCATCAAAATCTTCCACCTCGAACGCGACGGTGGTTCCCTCGCGTGAAGGTTGCCACGCCGGATGACAACCGACTCCGATCGTGGTCGGGCCTAGATCGTACTCGACCCACCCGCCATCCATTTGTGTGCTCGTAGGTTTTAACTCCAACGTCTCCTGATAAAATTTTCGCGCGCGTTCCTTGTCAGACACCGCAATGGCAACAAAGGCCACTTCATTCGTGATCATTTGCAGACTCCTTTCTCGTTTTCTGGTTTGAGCTTGTGAATTATGAGTTTGTTTCCGTCCGGATCTTGCACCACCGCCATGTGACAACACGGCGTCTCAAAGGGCTCAGCGGCGAACGGTACGCCTTGATTTCTGAGCTGCTTAATTGCTTCGTCGAAATTTTCTACCTCCAGCGCGGCACCGGTCCCTTGATCTGACGGCTTCCACTGCTCGCCGACGTTCGCAATCGCGAGCGTGTTATCACCAACCGTGTATTCGATCCATTTTCCGTCCATCATTTCGTCTGAGACCTGCAGGCCAAGAATATCCTCGTAAAACTTTCGCGCTCGCGGGATGTCGGTTATGGGAATTGCGACAAAACCGATTTCCTTGATTTTCATCCTGCGGGTTTCCTTCGTTGTTGTTCCAACCAATCTGTCATGGTGCGAATAATCTTCGGATCAAACGGCGCCTGCTTCCCAGCGAACGCGTCAGCCATACTTAGATAATGCTGCCCCCCGTGTCCCATCTCCGGCACTTCGATGAAACGCGCCGCACCGGGAACATTTGCGTTCACAATTTGCGCGATCAGCTCAGAATCTTCGCGGCCCATGATCCAGTCGTATTGTCCGTGCAAGATTAGCGCCGGAACTTTCACACTGGACCAGGCAGCGGCCAGATTCAGCCTCTGCAAGTCTTGATAAAACTTCAGCGGTCGTCCGTAAAGATGCGTTTGGTCTTTCCCATCGGGCCATAGTCCTGCAAGCTCCGGCTTTTCTAAGATCTCCGGAACGCTGCGGCCCTTAACTAACCACTCATAATAAAGTGTCGTGGCTCCCTTTATCCGATCAGTCACTTCGCCCGGCGATTTTTTCATCAAAGCAAAGCGCCGGCGTTCGATGTCGAGCATGTGCTCGAACCACGTTTTGACCCACCCACCGATCGTGATGTAGCCGCGCACCTGCGCCTGTTCTGATTCCGTCTCCGGAACCAAAGGTGCGAATCCGCCTCCGTTGCTGCTGCCGAAGATGTACACGCGGTCAGAGTCAATGAAGTCGTGATTTTTCAGCGCGCGGAACGCCGCGCGGTAACCGGCAAGCTCGGTGTCGAAATCCGTTTGCGAACAATCGCCTTCGCTGTCGCCGCAGCCCGGCTTATCGATTTTGAAGAGGCAGAATCCCGGCGTTTGCGCGAGTCCGCGCAAAATCAATCCGGTCGTATCTTTCGTGTCGGCCGGCGCTTCGACCGAATCGCAACTCAGCCAACCGGTGAGAAAAATGACCGGCAATTTTTCTTTCGCGTCACGCGGCTTGGTGATGAGGCTACGCAAGCGTTTGCCGTCGGGCATTGTCACCGAATCGTAGATAACGTCGACGTTCGGATAACTTTCGCGGGGGGCCTTCGTCTTGCGCGGAAGTTCGTCCGCGTGGAGTGCGACTGCGAGTATCACCGCCATTAAGATGGTCCATGTTGTCTTCATTCGACTCTTCACGAAGTTCCAAATCCCAAACCCCAAAACCCAAGCAAAGTCAAAATTCCAAAATCAAAAAAAAGAGGTTGTCATTACTCGCTCTTCGAGATGATCGACGAGAAAATGAGCACTAATTCGCGAGCCTCGGCAATCAACGCGTCTCGATCACCAACACTGCCCTTCGCTGACCCTGTATCGATTAATCTTAGGAATAACCGACACTCTTTTGCCTCTTTTCGACAAATCTTTACTCGCATCAGAAAATCCTTTTTGCTGAGCGCTTCATCCGCTTCGATCCAATTTGCAGCCACCGAACCGGACGCGCGGACCAGTTGTCGAACATCCTCGGCGTTGCTGACGGTTCTCGGCAATGGTTTGACGAACGCTCGCACCGATTCCGCGAATCGAAACGTTCGGTCATCGAGGTCGCGTCGTTTCGCGCCATCTTCCATTTTTGCCTTTTGGAATTTTACTTGGGATTTGGGGTTTGGGATTTGTGATTTGCGGTCGCTGCGGCAGTGACCGCTTTTTGCGCTGCATCGGCGAGGTCGTCCGCTGCGATTAGCGCGAGGCCGCTTTCCTTCAACAGTTGTTTGCCTCGCTCGACGTTTGTTCCTTCCAAACGAACCACAAGCGGCACTGACAGCTTTACTGATTTCGCTGCATTGATGATGCCTTGCGCGATGATGTCGACCTTCATGATTCCGCCGAAAATGTTGACGAGAATCGCCTTCACGTGTTTGTCGGCAATCAGGATTTTCAACGCTTCGGTCACCTGCTCTTCCGTCGCGCCGCCGCCGACATCGAGGAAATTCGCTGGTTCGCCGCCGTAAAACTTGATGATGTCCATGGTAGCCATGGCGAGGCCGGCGCCATTGACGAGGCACGCTATGTTGCCGTCGAGTCCAATGTAATTGAGCCCGTGCTTTGACGCTTCGACTTCGCGGGGGTCTTCCTCAGCTACGTCACGCATCGCAGCGATCTCTGGATGCCGATACAGCGCGTTGTCGTCGAAGTTAAACTTGGCATCCAGCGCAAGGACCTCGCCGTTGTTGGTAACGACCAGTGGGTTGACCTCGACCATCGAGCAATCGAATGCAATGAAAGTGCGATAAAGTCCGTCGAATAATTTCGACGCGTTCTTTAGCTGTGATGATTCGAAACCAAGTCGGCTTGCCAGTTTGCGCGCCTGATATGGCAGCAGGCCGGCTAATGGGTCAATCGGCTCCCGAATAATTCTCTCGGGTGATTTCGCCGCAACAGCTTCAATTTCGACGCCGCCTTCCGTGCTGGCGACTATTAAAGGCGCAGCGGTGGCGCGATCGAGCAGGACGGCAAAATAGATTTCCCGCGCAATATCGGCTGATTCTGCCACGAGAATTTTGTTCACCAGACGACCAGTTGGGCCTGTCTGGTGCGTCACCAGAATCTGGCCGAGCATTTTCGCCGCAACATCACGGACTTCGTGAGGCGTTTTGCTAACGTGCACGCCGCCCTCAAATCCGTTCTTGAAACTGCCCTTGCCGCGCCCGCCGGCGTGGATCTGTGCCTTAACAACAATATCGATATCGCCCAGCTCATGCGCGATCTGCTCCGCTTCATCGAGTGTCGCCGCGACTCTGCCGCGTGTTGTGGCGACATCGAATTTCTGCAACAACTCTTTGGCTTGATATTCGTGGATGTTCATCAGGAAGCTAACAATCGAACACGTATGTCATTCTGAGCGGAGCGAAGAATCTCTGATCTTTACTGGACCGGTCGTCCATAAGAATAAACCGAGATGTTTCGCTTCGCTCAACATGACACTTGCTATCTATCGATGCCCAGACGGGCAGAGTGGAATAGCGCGCGCAACGCGACTCAGCAACGATTTTTCTTTTTCGAATTGGCTTGGTTGCGGAAATCGAGCCGACTACCGTGGTAGCCATGAAAACCTCGACCAAAATCTTTACAGTAGCTGGCGCACTCGTACTCACGCTCGCGTTCGGCATAGTAGCCGCCACGCCCGAACAGGAAAAAGCTTTCACCGACAAGTACAAAACAGCAATGGAAGGCAAGGACACAGCCACCTTGGTGGCTTTCCTTTACACACAAGGCTCCGACCCCGAGGCCCTCGAGTTTTACAAGATGATGCAGTCGGGGGGAGCCGGAGGAAAAATTTCAACGATTGAGCTTGTTAATCTCACGCCGGAGGACGTTAAGAAAGCAACGACCCCGATGGACGGGCCAACCGGCAAAGTTTGCCTGAATCTCAAACCGACGAAAAAGCTCGTCATCAAGGTTGAGAACAAAGACGCAAGCGGAAGCTCATCCAGCAGCTCCGAAAACTTCGTCGCCGAGAAGGACGGCAAACTGGTGATCCCTGTGCCGGGACCGTGTAAATAGCGCTG
>Ga0193747_1000362_pt1 | contig 16390 bp, 10 predicted proteins | sample L1m2metaG_FD_143048 | JGI IMG/M metagenome (GOLD analysis project Ga0193747, IMG submission 143048) | Soil microbial communities from a riparian zone of the East river system, Colorado, United States - L1m2 | ecosystem: Environmental > Terrestrial > Soil > Riparian zone | place: USA: East River...
CTAATCAGGAAGTTGGAAGCGATGGGGTTGAAGGTGACTGTTGAAACGCTACCGAAGGCGGCGTGAATAACCGAGTCACAAGCCGATTTTCATAGCAGTAACACGGTTACAGAAGATCAGTCGGCGTCCGATAACGATTATTTCAACTTTAATGCCCGACATCAGAAAGTCAAAGACGGGTTCTGATCTTCACCACGCGAGCGGCTCACATCTGAGACACGCCATTTCACAGGCTTGAATGACTCTTACACTCTCGCATACGAATACAACTTATCTGGCGAGCTAACGAAGCTCACAGCTCCAGTCAATGCAAGCGTCAGCTATACCCGCGACCGTATCGGGAGAGTGACGGCAGTGACAGGCGCAGCCTTCCCGTTTGCTACTAACGTGCAGTACCGGGCTTGGGGAGCTATGAAGGCTATGGCTTATGGGAACGGGCGTGCTCTTACACTTGGGTACAACGACAGGTTTAAAGTGTCTGACTACAACATACCCGGTGTGCTCTCCAAACAATATCAGTATTATGCGGACGGAAGGCTCCAATACTCGCATGACTTGATAGATCAGCGCTTTGACCGCTCCTACTCTTATGACCATGCGGCAAGAATGGTGCAAGCCCTTTCTGGAGCGGAGGCGCGCGGGGAAGCGGCGACGGATAATCGTCCGTACAAGCAGACCTTTGGCTATGATGCCTTCAACCATCTGACCAGTCGTGTGAGCCACCACTGGTCTGCTCAGTACACAGACTCGGCCACGTACAACACGCATGGGCGGAACACTGCGTGGCAATATGATGCGGACGGCAATCTACTGAATGATGGCGACTATCAATACACCTACGACGCAGCAGGGAGAGGAAGCACAAGCACTGGAGCTAAAAACATCTGGCAGTATTTCGATGGCGACGGGCAGAGGGTGAAGTCGCGCGAGACGGGGCTGATAAATCCGGGGACGGATTTCGAGCAACCTTACGACCGCATAACCTATTTCTTAAGGTCTAGCGTTCTGGGCGGACAGGTCATTACAGAGTTGAATTTGGACGGGACGAAGAAGCAAGGTTACATCTACGGCGCTGGCGGGATGCTAGCGTGGCAGTTAGGCAACAACCAGATAGCGGAGTGGGATCATTACGACGCGAGGCGGGGCAAGCCACAGGGGGACTGACCAGTCAGGCAGTGTACAGACGGCTGAAGATGGACAGGAGCTAGACCCTGTGGGTGCGGATTCCGGTGTATATGATCCTTACGGACTCAACTTCAACCCTCCGCCCGACGAAAACTCAGGATCGTTGTTTCCAAGCTACGGGAATCCTGCCAACCAGCAGACCACATTCTTGCGTGACGGCATGCCCATCCCTACCGATGAGTTCATGATGATGGTCAACTCTTACTTCGCTAGCGGCATAGGGTTCGGCATGCTGGAATCTAACGCCCGTATTTCTAATACGATGGTTGGCATTCGTACCTTTAGCCAAAGATACGTTAGGAGGACTTATACCTTCGAGGGCAGCGTACAGGTTGGATTCTCGTATAGAGTGGGATATGAAACTTGGCATATGCCAATTTATGACATGAGTTCATGGGGATTCTCTTCTTTCTATGTTATGAGCCTTCAACAACGACCTGCACAGCAAACCCCTCAGTTGAGCAGTAATAAGATGGCAGTAGTTGGAGCTATTGATAGAATCGAAAATTTCCTCAAAAACAATCCAAACTCCTCATGCGCACAATTCTTTGGGAATACTAACGACGCCATAACTGTTCTAGAAGCCATGAAGAAGAATCTTCAGGTAGAAAGGAGTAGTTCAGACCCCACCACTAGCACTCTCACCGGTATTAGCCAAAGCCGCCAGACGGTAGCGGGAGGAAACTATCTCTTACCAACCAAGTTCATCGTATACTCGAATGGTCCTTTCTTTGTTGGTGGAAGAAGCTCAGCAAAGGCATATGCTGGCTATCCTGCCGGCTCACCAATGATCAGGAACTTAATCATCTTCCACGAACTTGCTCATGACATTCTAAGGAATGGAAGCCCTCTAATACCTAATGATGATGACAGAACTCCTGGGGGAATAGAACGAAGTGAGCAGAATTCTATACTAATAAGGAAACAATGCGAAAAGGAGATATTTAAGTTGCGCTGAATTTCGGCACGTTCTGGCAACGTATACCCTTCTAAAGTAAACAAAATATTGCTCGATAAGAATAAAACGGGCGAGATGAAAGCAGACCACTTTATCGTCAAAGAATTTTAAGCGATAAATAATCTTCAGGGTGAGCTCTTAAGCTAAGAGAAGAAAAACGGGGAGAAGCAGTTATGCGTTCTATCTATTCTTGCGCTTTACATATCATCCTTTTGGGGTTGACGTTTTCCTCTTTAATAAATTCTTCCGTCACTGCTCAACGAGATGGAAAGATATTTAATAGTTTAGCGACAAGGTCAAGGCTCGACGGCCCTACCAGATTGGCTATTGATAAAAGTGACAACCTTTTCATTATAGATTCAAGAAGGAACAAGGTTCGGCGCGTGGATGCACGAACTAAGATCGTCACAACTGTAGCAGGCAACGGGGTGGAAGCATTCGGCGGTGATGGCGGGCTAGCTATAAATGCTAGTTTGGACGCTCCTACCGCTATCGCCATTGATCCTTCGGGTAATCTGTATATTGCGGAAACAGGTGGCCGTATACGCCGTATAGATGCTCTATCAGGTATTATTACTACAATAGCCGGGAACGGTAAGTTAGGGGATAACGGCACTGGCGATGGCGGCCCGGCTATTAAAGCCAGCTTCCGTGAGCCTTTCGGATTGGCCTTTGATAGAACGGGGAATCTACTGATAGCAGATGATCTAGACCACCGCATCCGTAAAGTAGACCTCACAACAGGTATCATCACTACGTTTGCTGGTACGGGACGAGCAGATATACTTGGTGATGATGGTCCTGCAACTGCTGCGGGGTTGAATTTCCCTCAAAGCCTAGCTGTGGATAAACAAGGCAATGTCTTCATCGCCGATTATCAAAATCATCGTATTCGGAAAGTGGATGCCCAAACGGGTATTATTTCTACCATAGCTGGCACTGGCAGGGAAGAAAGCAACGGAGATGGTAGCCCTGCAATTATGGCTGGGGTACAATACCCTTCTAATATCACCATAGATCAAGAAGGTAACCTTTATGTCGGTGATGGGCGGGGTAATCAGGTTCGACGGATAGACGCCCGAACGGGTATTATTACGATCGTGGTAGGTAATGGCAGCCGTGGATTTGGAGGTGATTGTGGCCCGGCTCTCCAAGCGTCTTTAAACGGTCCATCTGGACTGGCGGTAGATAATCAAAATAACCTGTATATAGCAGAGTTCCTAAATAATCGCGTCCGTCGTGTTAACGCACGAACAAGTATCATTACCACCATAATTGGTACAGGTTCGATTTGTCCTCATTAACCGATACCTCCTCAACTGCAGCATCATTTGTGCAGAACCAAAGGTCTAACGTTCTGGGCGGGCAGGTTGTGACGGAACTGAATCAGGACGGGACGAAGAGATGGGCTTCGTCTACGGCGGAGGCCGGATGCTGGCGCGGCAGGCAGGTAACACGCAGATAACAGAGTGGGTTCATGGTGATTATCTACTTGACGCAATTGATTAATCGTCAAGCCAGCAAATCTTCAGCCATTTTGGTCGATATACCGAGATAAATAATCCATCTTGCGTCAAGTAGATAATTACTGGAAGTTCAATCGAGAACTTGCCAAACGGTATCCTCAAGTGAAGGTAGAGTCCGAGCCAATCTGGGTTAAAGACGGAAACATTTATACCTCGGCGGGTATCTCCGCCGGAATTAATCTAGCACTGGCCCGGGCAAGTCGTTATAAAGTTGCGAGCCGTCTCGCTCAACTATCGTGACCTGCTCGTGGTAAACGGCGTCGGACGTAGACATTCTCTCCCACGGATACCGGCCTCGGACGGTGTTGGCGTCGTCGTGGCCCGTTTCTGCCAGCAGTACCTGAACAATTACATCTTATTTGCAGTTACTTTGAACGCTGTACATTTCTTACGCGCACCCGCCTCCAGCCGATACAATTTCCTACGTCATTGTGACGAGCAATCTGAATTATGCCTTGTAACAGTATTACCAAACCTTAACTGATATTCACTGCTTGTCAGAAATGCACACACCATGTTGCGGAAATTATTAGGAGGAGGCAGATTATTCAATATTCCCAACCAGAAATCATACCCTCCAATATCCACATCTCTCCTCAAATACCCGTAATACTGCATCAACACAAACGCACGGTTGAACTCTCTCTGCTTGAACTCTGGCACCTCTATTACATCCAGTAGAACTTGTGCGCGGGTTTTGCCCGACTGCATAGCTATAATCTGTGCCTGTCTTTCACTGGTGTAGGGAGTCAATCCCGCAATGTTATACAATTTATTGACGAAATCAGTATTCGTCATAGTGTCTGGATAAGCAGTCTTAAACTGTGCCCTCTGAACGAACGTGTTGGCAAAGTTTACCGTGCTCTGCTGAATCTGCGCTGGGTCCGGGTTAATCAATGGACGATCAGCAATAAACTGCTGGTAAGAGACATTGGCTACTAATGGATCGTTCTGTAGAACGCCGTATGATGCACGGTACATTCTATAGATTACAGAACCCGTCTTCTGGAACTCTAGTTCTATGTAGAATGCAGCCGAAACGCCTATTCTCTGGTTATGTATGCAGGTCTGATCTGTCCCGCACTGTGTAATCTGGCTTGTCCAGTAATCCCATCCTCCTTGATCCGGCACACGGTTAAGGAAGTCCATATAATGCTGTCGAACAAAGAAACGGGCGTCATCTATGGGGTTCCCAATGCTCTGGTAATAAGGATTAAAACCCAGTTGAGCAAAGACGTTCCATGCCGTAGCCCCAACGTGAACTCTTCTGAAGTATAGGAAGGGAGTATTCGTAATCGGAATGTCGAAGCCTGTGGATAGCCCGTCACTAGAAGCGGCCACAATCCCGCCGCTATCGCCGAACGGCTGTGTCTGCTGAGCGCGCCGCAACTCCTGGCGAATACTTTCGGCATCCAATGGGCGCGCGGCATTAGCATAGGCAGTTGCCATTTGACCAGTACCCTCGAACCAGACGCCATCGCGGTCATCATTGAAATCATATCCTGTAAACCCGTCATGCGTGTTGCGGTGATACAGTTCAGCGCACTGTAGCACCTGTGGATGACGCGCGAGAGCACTGGGCAGCGCCAGCACGCTCCATGCTTGCACGTCCACCGGCAATTGGCCTGCCTTCGTGTTGCGATTCTGCGGATCAGTTGTCCCAGACAGGTAGCAGTTTCTTTGCGAATCCCACATAGCTTCTACTAGGTCTGCCGCGCGTTGCGCATCAGCCAGCCATTGCGTCTCGCCCGTGACTCGATACATCGTCGTGAAAGCAGCGTAGACATCCAAGTTGTGTTCCGAACTGGCATAGGCGCGATATTTGGGCGAGGTAGCCTCAGGGTTCTCTATGCCACCCAAGAATCCCTGGAACATACCGGAGTCGTTGCGGAATGTTCGTATGACTTCGCCTAAACGGCGCGCAGCTTCTAGGTAAGATGTGTTGCTGGTTCTTTGATAAAGAGCCAGGAGCGCGATCATGGCCCAAGCGTTGTTGCCTGTGTCTATAATGGCCGCTTCAGTGGTCTCAAAAAATTCCTGCTGGCTCTCATCGTAAAATCCTGGAATAGGAACAGTGCCCGTGCGATTGTTCGGATTCCAGCCCGGAGGCAAAGAGATGTCGCCTGCTGAATAAGCACTTCGTAATTGCCCGTTGTCGAATGTGCGGTCGTGCTCAGTCGTATAGACGAAAGCATCTCCAATCAGACGCGCGCGTCGCAAGCTATCGTCTCTGTCATCTGCTAGAAACGCCAACAGCGCGACTGCGTTGTCATAAATGAAAGCTGTGTTGCGCAGCACTAAGTCAAAGCTTCCGACCGGAGCAGGCTGGCTTTGGAAAGGGCCAGTGAGAAAACTTCTGATGAAGCGCGGCTTATTGAGTCTTTCATTGAGGTGCGCAGCGTCCAGTTCATATTGAATATCATCAAGATAGAAGGCGACGCCCGCAGGGTTATTGCGTGTCGGGTCGGAATTGCCGCTAATGCTGGCTACCCATCCGAACCCACCAAGCACATAGCTCAGGTCCTTGCCGCGCAGATCAATGCTGAATTTCTGCCACTGCGTGCTCAACGTGACCTGGATTTTTACCGCTGGCGTGGAATCAGGGTAGGGCTGTTCCGGCAGGCCCGTAGAAGCGTTACGGCCAACTCCGCCCATGAAAAAGTCTATTTTCTCTCCTCCGACTTCGCCACGCGCCCAGAAAGTCAGTGTGGTCGCTCCGGTTAGATTTATTCCGGCATTTGGTACAGTACCGAAATTTAGTTGAGGCGCTCTCTCGTTTCCGGAAAGGGTGCCGTTTTGAAAATAGAAACCTGCAAAGTTAGACGTGGATGTACTAGCCAGTGCGCACCGGATCGCTGTAGCTCCCGTGTGTGGATTATTTGTAGATGAGCCATTGATACTCAAAGCAGGTTCGTCATTCGGAATCTTAGCAAACGCATAAAAATGGTCTCCGGCTGAGCTGACATCGTCGTAGACCGGGAAGCGATTGTGGAATTCGTCCATAGCGTGCGAGAGGTAATCAATTGACATTACTGCTGACTGTTGTGCTGTAGATGCGTCTAGCGCTCTAACATTAGGAGTCCTGACTGAAAAACCTGCCGCGATGGAGTTCTCATGGCTGTTCGGACTCTGTAATAACGCAGGGCGACCATGTTTATGAGAGTGCTCCAGACTATACGTGCTCGGACCAAAGCCGACTGAGAATGTTAGTAGCAATGAAAGGATGAATCGTGCGGCAGTCATTGCTTTATTCCTTTCTTGTCCGGTGACAGTAAATACAGACTTTTACCGCCAAGCAACTTGATTGCTCTTGCGTAACCAAAGCAGCTTGGCTTGTTGCGGCGAGTGATGAGTTAAACTGCATTGCTGTACTCTTTGGCAAAACATTGAAGTGAGGCTGGCGGAATAAGTCTCGTCAGCGAACACAAAGCTCATTTATGAGAAATGCGAAGGCAGAATAACAACAAAAGGTGATTATCCCTTAAGTGTAGGTTCGCGCTATCCCTAGCGTTCATTGGTCGAACAATAACTACTAAGCTTCATAACCTACACTTAAGGGATAATCGCCTAATATTAAGATACGAAGGGCGGGTACAATCCCGCCTGTGTGGCAACTCAATCCCGACGTACAGAACCTGCCGGAGTTCGGCAGGTTCTGTTTCATTACGCGCAGTTGCGGACGCATTTATTAATGCAGCGTGGAAGATGATGCCGCCTTCAGCTTCACCGAGAAACTGAGCGAGCGTCTTCCTATCATGCGATTACCCCAGCGTCCGTGTCGTAACTAATTGATGACTTTAAGTAGTACCCTCACTATCACTGGGTGATGGCCATGGCCACGGTTGTTGGGTGTTGGATAACTGTGGAGGCGGCGAATATCGTGATGCAAAAGCTGGCTCGCCGTCGCTTGAGGCTCCTTCCTCTTCTGCCGTGACGGGACTACTTGATATTTCTATGAACCCGTCTTCTCGGAGCGTCATCAGTCCAAAAAGACAGGCCTTCTCAGCCGGTATTCCTTGCACCTCGTATTCGAGCGAAGTGAACTCGCAGATTATTTCTGCGATTGATCGTTTTCCATCACACAAACGTATAAGTTTAGCGGATAGAGGAGCCAACTGCCAGACCTGCGTTCGCCTCTCATGTATCGGACGGAATACGATTGTGACGTTTCGCTTTCGCACCCGGCTAAGGTCTGCCTTCGTCCTCAGACTCTCAATTAGTTGGCAGTAGTCGGCATCTAGATCCATCACAAATAGGTTCTCCATACGGAAAGGAAAATAGTCATAATCTAACTGGTCAACTCTCTCCGCAGACGGAGTCTTGCGGTTGCAGGTATTGGCCTCAGCCCCTTCGCTCTGAATCAGCGTGGCAATGGCAGCGGGTGCGTTTGCGACTTCCTCTAGATAGCACGTCCGCACAAACTCTAAGACGTCCTTTCGGAACTGCTCATGACAGTAGTAGGGTGCCACGCCCAAATCTATTTTCGAACCATCGTCACTTCTTTCCGCCAGCCACATTTTCCACAGGTCAAAGACTTTAAGTAAATCCCCGCTATCTTGCAGTAGGGCCACGGGCAACCAACGAAATCGCGCCGTTAAATATGTGAAGAAATCTCTGACCTCTTTGAAGTAACTGCGCTCGAGCCAAAGCGTTGGCACCGCGTAGTAGTTAGGGAAAATATCTGGATGGGACCTTATTAGTTCGACATCAGCCGGGTCCTGCTGCCAGCCCTGATAAGACATGTCTGAGAAGATGTTGTCCAGTACTATCTGATCCTTATACTGCTCGTAAATCGGTGTTGCTGCAAGCGGCGCTAAAAGTGAGAGCTGCGGTTCCGCGTAGTCGAAACGAAGTGAGTCAACGAAAAAGTGAATCGTGTCTCTGAAATCATCCCGCGTCTCGTCCGGAAAGGCAGCAATGAGAGCCACCGCCATCTTGATTCCATGTTGATTCGTACATTGGATTCGTTTTCTCGCCTCAGAGAGATCGAGCTTCTTTTTGATAACGGACTGTAGACGGTCTGAGCCGGTTTCAATGCCGAAAAAGATTCCACGGCATCCTGCCTTCGCCATGAGACCGATCAACTCATCATCAATGCAGTCCGTTCGGGCACTGCACGCCCAGGTGAAGCTATCTCCACACTCAAGAAGGGCATCACAAAATGCGATCACCTTCTTACGGTTGACCGTATACATATCATGAATCAAGCTGAAGTTGACGATGCCATACTCCTCCTTGATGCGCTTCATCTCCTCTATCATCTTCTCCGGCGACTTCAAACGAAAATTCCGCCGGAAGAAGTCATTCGTCGAGCAGAAGGTACAGACGAACGGACAACCGCGACCGATCTCCAGATAAGCGCTGCCACGGTTCTTGAGATTCACATCGAGGTCAAAGGCCGGCAGTGGCAGAGTGTCAAGGTCCTCAATGACAGGAGCATTGGGATTGCGAATCACCTCGTCGCTGCGCCTGAAGGTAAGTCCCGGGAGATTTTCCAAGCTGCCGCTGCAATCCTCATTCGACAGGATTAGATCGAGTAATGCAGGAAAAGTTCGCTCGGCTTCTCCCCTAACCACGAAATCAATGTAGGAAAAGGCGCGCATCGTCGCCACGTCCACAACAGATGCCTGTGGCCCACCCAGAACGATTCTTGAGGTTGGATTGAGCCTTTTAACCTCTTCAGCCAGGCGCACAGTGAGAGGATAGGAACTGCAAATCGAACTGAACCCGAAAACATCAAAAGAGAGCGTTTTCAGATGCTCGATTACGAAATTGAAGAAATAGATCAAGCCCGGTTCGGCGCTGCTCGCCGGTTCGCTGTCAACCGCAGGTGAGTCTGACACCTTATCCACGGCCTCGCCCTTGGACTGCTCCTGACTCTGCCTGCGAAAATCAAGAAATAGCTGGTCGAGGTTCAGAACATGAGGGTTATATCCCCTCTCGCGCAACACCGCCGTTAGAGTTAGCACACCAATATTACCGGGCATAATATCTCTAGCGCTCTCAACGGTCAGATCAGGATCAATAAAGTCTATCAGAGAGAGGCAGGTAACGAGACACACCGTTAATGACTTCGCATTACCGTTTCCAGTCTCAGGAGGACGATTATTGGCATCGAGGATTTTGAGGAATTTGCTCATGATCTTTCCTTTCGTCGGCAGCCTTGAGGGCACGTAGAATCGTACCTTCGCCCGCGAGGTGGGCCAAGGTACAACACGAATGTTCTCATCGATGCTGTGCTACTACACAACTTGAACGATTACTTCTGGATGAACCTGCTCTACCTTTCCCACAGTCTTTGGCCTTGCTAGCGCTTGCGACTGTTCCCCATGCCGAAGAGTCTCGATAAGCTGGTTTCCAAAGCTCTCCTGAAGCTGACTTGTCTCTTCGTCGGTAAGGCCCAATTCCTTAGGAATCTGAACTTTGACTTCCATGTGTTTACCTCCTAAATTTCGCTGCATGTTCTGAAAGCGGAAGCCTTTTCGCTCGGTACTCTCGGATAGCTGCTCCTCACTATCCGCACCGCACACCCTGCTCTTACATAATCCAAACTTGCGCTTAGGGCTTGACGACCTCTAACCAGCGCTATCATGCCATTACTTGGTTACTTCAATAACTTTGGTGCTTGCCATAGCTTTGGGGCTTACTACTGTTTTTCTCGCTTCTACTATGGCTTTCCCTGTTCCCGCCTCGATAGCATCAATAAGAAGGCTGGCAAATTTTTGCTGAAGCTCTTTTATCTGCTCCTCAGTGAGTCCCAAATCCTTAGGAATCTGAACTTTAATCTGCATTATATTTACCTCCAGATTTTCATCACTTCGGTGCGAGGTGGAGCTTTTGCGCCTGACACACTTCAGTTGTAGGCGTCTTAAAGCAAACTATTGATTACGAGTAGTGATTCTTCATGCCATGACCCTTTACGGGATACCAAATGAGGCTTGGATCAGAAGCATTTCAAAGACGGAAAGTTTTGGCCGATTCCGTGAAATAGCGAGCCGCTATTTTCCGTGCCATGCTAGGCTGGAATAAGAAGGATGAGATGAATTACAAGCTCCTGAGGCCAGCCAGTAAGTTTAGCAAGGTGCCAGCACCATACACCTAGTTCGCGCCAAGGTCAATAGTTAATCGCTCTGACCCAGGGTCATTCAGTTTTCAGGAAGTAGAAGCAGGAGCTAAGAAATAGTAGTCTCACCTCATAGGTTTGCGACAACCACAATGAGGTGAGACCATGACAAGACAGTCTCCTGTCCTGCTCGACGTATTATCCGAGATTCCGGACTTTCGTCAATCTCAAGGCCGCCGTCACCCGCTCCAAGCCGTGCTGGCTCTGGCCGTCTATGCGATGCTGTGCGGCTATCGCAGTTATGGTGCGATGGCTGAATGGGGACGCAACTATGGCACCGACTTGATTGCAGCACTTGGCTTTACGCAGGCCAAGACTCCGTGTGCCGCGACCCTCAACGCTATCTTCCGCCAGTTGGATCGGGTCGCGGTGGAAAGCAAACTGGGACAGTGGGCGCACAGCCTCTTAGAGCGTGCCGCTGGCGAGAGCGATGATCTGGAAGCCATTGCCATTGACGGGAAAACCTTGCGCGGAAGTCGCCGCCAAGGAGCACCGGCAGCCCATTTATTATCAGCGCTGGGACACCGCTTGGGAGTAACGCTCTGCCAGCATGCGGTCGCAGACAAGACCAATGAGATCACAGCCGTGCATGAAGTGTTGAGCAGTTTGGTGCTCGCAGGTCGTGTCATCACCGTGGATGCCTTGCTCACGCAACGCGAAGTGGCGCAAACGGTTACTGATCGAGGCGGCGACTATCTGATGGTCGTTAAAGGCAACCAAGCCACGCTCCAGGCAGACCTCCAACTCTTCTTTGAAGACCAGCGACTGCCCGCAGAAAGCATAGACAGCGTGGAGACGTTAGAGGCTGGTCATGGCCGCATTGAGCAGCGGCGATTGCGAGCGAGCACCGCGCTCTGTGGTTATAGCGACTGGCCGGGGTTGCACCAAGTCTTCGAGATCACACGTTCGATCACAAGGAAAAGGACGGCAGAGCAACGCACGGAAGTCGTGTACGGTGTGACGAGTCTGTGTCCAGAGCAGGCTGATGCCGGGCGGTTGCTAGAGTTGTCACGGCATCACTGGCACATTGAGAACAAGTCGCACTGGGTCAGAGATGTGACCTTTGACGAGGATCGGTCACAGGTCAGAAGTGGCAGCATCCCGCAAGTGATGGCGGCGTTACGCAACACGGCCATTGGGTTGATGCGCTGTGCAGGTGAGACGAACATGGCGGCTGGCTGCCGCCGCTTTGCTGCTCAACCGTGGTCAGCACTGGCGCTGATTGGCATTACTCAGAAAACTGAATGACCCTGATTAAAGATTGACTTACCTTATGTTCTGACATAGAAATTACTTGCTCTAACCTTATTCTTTCTCACGTTCCCTAATTAGGTGACGTTATGAACTTATTTCGAGAACCTTTAATCTGGTTTCTAGTCATGGCATTTATAGCGCTTTGCGCTTGCATTGCCCCTGTCTCATGAGCCATTGATAACTCATGAGGGCTTACTCGACTGATTTACGCGAGAAGATCGTAATGGCTTACGAAAGTGGTGAAGGAACATTAGACGAGATGGCATCAACCTTTGAGGTTGACCGCCGCACTGTCTCTCGTTTGCTCCACCGTTATCGTGAATGCTACGGCTTGACCCCGAAACCGCACGGTGGAGGCTACCCTGCCACCCTCGATGACAAGCGCTTGAGATTGTTGCGCCAGCAAGTCGAGCAGCAGCCTGACGCGACACTCGAAGAACTTGTGGCTCACTTGAGAAAGAGAGCCAAAGTCGAAGTGCATATCTCAACTGTCTGCCGTGCTCTGCAAAAGTTCGGGCTGCCTCGTAAAAAAAAGCCTTGCTGCTTCGGAGCGGGTCGAAGCCGACCGACAGCGCTTTCGCCGCAGAGTTGCCCGCCTGGATCGTCGCCGTTTGGTCTTCACCGACGAAACAGGCTTTCATTTGGCCTTGACCAGAGCTTATGGGCGTGCGGCGCGTGGCGAAAGAGTCAATCAGAGCGTGCCGCGCAATCATGGCAAAGGAGTGACTTTGATCGGAAGTTTGGGTTTGCGCGGACTGCTTGCGCCGCTCAGTCTTGAGGGCGCGATTGATACTGTAGCCTTTGATTCTTATATCAATCAGGTGTTGGTTTCGCAGTTGCGTCCCACGGATATTGTGCTCTTGGATAATTTGCCGGTACACCAAGCCAGTCAGGTCGAGGAGGCGGTCCGCAACGTCAAAGCAGAGGTCTTGTGGTTGCCGGCATACTCGCCGGACTTCTCGCCGATTGAGAACTGTTGGTCGAAGGTCAAGACTTTGGTGCGCGGAAGCCAGCCCCACCTCAAGGCCTGCATCTAGAGCAGTCAAGTATTCCGCAACTGTTACAGAGATCTCCTCCCCTGAGAACTCATCTGGTAGTTTAATTTCAGTGGTGCCTCTATACGGCGAGCCATATCTCGTATGAATGATTAGCAGATAAATATCACATTGGCGCACAACTGAAAGACAATTATCGTAAGTCGATATTTTGTTATCAACTGGAAAATCTGAAGCTTCACTAATGTAGACAGTATAGCCAATATCTTCGAGAGCAGATTTAACCTCAGCTCGAAGATCTATCAAGTCGAAGCATGTTGAACTAAGAAATATCTTTTTCGCTGATCTCATAATTAATATCCCTTGGCAGTAATGATAAGGTAGAGGAGTTCTGAGTTTGTTATTAACTTCCAAAACTGTCCAAAGAGGTTTCTATTTCTTTGTGAAACCTTTTATTCTCAGAACATTTAATACATGCGGCTTAACGCATACCAACCTGCTTATTACGTTCTCAGTGCGGGATGGACTCTCATATAAATTCATGCATCATGGCTAATAGATGTGGTGGGTTGAATTACTCTACCAAGATCAAATGAGAAGCGGGAGACGCGTGGGATCCACTCAAGAAAGACTTCTGATGAACTTGGGAAACCACTTTCAGCTATGATTGGCTGGATTTTTTCCTCCAGTGCTATGAAGGTTGTGGACGACTCTAACCCTAAAATTTTGAACTGCTGTAGAGCTTCTGCCATATCATTCCCCTCGGCGGCATGCTGTAGGAGTTTAGGGAATAACAGTGCTGATTCGGATGGTGCACCAATCAGGATTGCGAGCAGGAGCATCGGAATCTGGAAATCTCCTGGTACTTCAGCACTTCCTTCGAACTGAGAAAGGTGCTCGCGGCGAACAGGGGCTTTAAGTATCCGGTAGATATTCGAAAAGCGTTTAGCCGCACGCGGGGTCGGGATTAAAGCATAGAGGCGTTCAGCGAATTTTGCCTCCCAAGGCTTGATTGCAAGGGATTCCTCATTGATCACAAATCCGGATTTTTCACCATCGCTGGGCTCTTGATTCTCGCCCTGTGTGTTGATCGAACCAGCGGTCTGGAACGAATCGGCTGTCGCTGTACTGGTTTGAGACTTGTCATCGTCCTCCGCAGTAGAGGGGGGCGGCGATTGCTGTACTGGTATATCTCCGCGCGGCCGAACTGCTGAAGGCGTCTCAGACTCTTGGGCCGCTGAGGACAGTAATAGCCCTTCGATGAGCTTTTCATATCCTTTAGAAGTCATTGGTCGTAGGCTGAATGGTATTTGAAAGATCTTTTCGAGATAGTTCTGAGGTGTAGTGCGCCAAAGATCTGGGTTCGCACTAAAACGACCGCCCTCACTTTGAAATGCCGAATATGCTGTTCCAAGTGAATGTAGCAACCATCTCGGATCAACCCCTACCACCACGACGAAGAGTGGATAAGCTAAGATCAGGTGAACAGCTTGAAGAACTTCCAATACCTTATCAGCAGGACATCGATCCAGGTCATCAATATACAGGATGATCCTGTCGACAGGACGAAGGCTTTCACCGGCACTAGATCGAGCGTGCGCAAGACGATCTGCCAGGGACTCAAAGTCCTGGCGGATGGTTGAGATCAAGCCTAGATGTTTGCGGTAATCCTCAGAGCGAGTTCGCTCAGCCAGAAAACGGGCTAAGCTTCGTCCTTCTTTCAAAGCACGGATTCGCTCTTCCAACTCAAGAATGCGTGCGGCAACAATTGATAGGCGGGCCGCTTCCTCCTGCTCTTTCGCCTTTAAGGTCGCAATCTCTTTCTGTAACTCAATCTCATTGTCGGTCGGATTGCGCTTCTTTTCGGCGATCAGTTCATCTACTCTTTTTTTGGCGCGTTCCACCTTTTCAAGACTGGTCTTGGTCACGGCGACGGCTTTACGGAGCATCGCCGTTATTCCGATGATAAGGCCGACTATTTGTGAGAAGATCGCGGATGCAGAGACGAGCAGATCGTTCAACGAGAGAAACCTTTGAACCAGGTAAGCGATCAGAGGGATGACAAACAGCACGCACAGGAGAAGTGTAATGAGGACCCCGCGGTTTCTTCCCTTCACCAACGCTAGAAAGAGTGCCATTACACGGCCCTTGATGGTATGAGCCTCAGAAACGACCTGTGATAACTCGGAGACGCTATTGAGGGCCGCAGGAACGCCCATCTGCTCAAGCGAATTCTCTAAATCCGCTTTTAGTGCTGTTTCTCCTGCCAGCAAGGTCGGCAAATCAGACATTCGCAGGTCTCCCAGCCGGACCTCCTTTTGCTGACGTTCGAGTTGAAGTCTTTGTAGTTCGCTTTGACCATCAGCGATCAGTTTTTGGGCACGACGCTTCTCCGCTTCAGCCTCATTGGCAGCCAGCTTTGCGCTGCCCAATTCGGCCATGAGCGTGGCCTGCTGTTGCTCAGCTGAAAGCTGCGGGGTCACGTAAGCAGCCAACTGCTCCAGAATGTGACTAACCAGACTGGCCCATAAATTCGTATCCACGTAATGCCACGCATTAAACTCGATTGAGACAATGTTTGAACAGAATTTTGAGTTGGTTGAAACTTCAGCACGCTCAGCGAGGTCTTCCGCAGTAGCTCTCATTGATTTCATGAAGTAGCTCTTGCCAGTCCCCCAGTCTCCGAAGAGTCCAATAGCGAGTGGTGGCTTTACTTCCTTCGCTAACATCACGGCTGTAAGCGTTTGAACATCTTCTTTAATATCTAGCGGGTCATTCCTTACGTCAATTGTATCAGACGCGTAACCAGCGACGGAGACTTGATTATTCGTGCTAGGGCGACGGTACTCATTGAGGTATTCACGCAGTAGGCGCACAGTGTCGCGTGTAACAGGATCACGCTCAGCAAAGGCGAGGGCACGATCAACCTCCTTGCTATCAAATGCTGCGAGCAAGACTGTGAAATTTCTACTAGCATTCTGGTTCGAATCGTGAGCCTCAGAAATAACACGGGCAACGACGCCCTCTACCCCTAGGCGTTCTAATAATATCTTGACCGCCGCGCGAGCCATGTCAGGCTGAGATAGCGCGTAAAGCGCGTCATAGGCTAAAGCTGTGCCTGAGGCCGAACGGTCGAGTTGCTCGCAGACCGTGTCGGCGAGTTCAGGTATTGGGACGATTCGTAGGAGACGTAGAACTTGCCATACAGTCTCGAACTTATTGTCCAATAAGAGCCTATCCCAAAACTATCAATCGATAGAGTTGGATTGAAAAAGCAAAGTGAATCAAGGCCGCATAGTTCTTATCACTCTTCTCCCAGCGCACCAGCAAGCGCCGGTAGCGGTTGAGC
>Ga0193747_1000363_pt1 | contig 16330 bp, 17 predicted proteins | sample L1m2metaG_FD_143048 | JGI IMG/M metagenome (GOLD analysis project Ga0193747, IMG submission 143048) | Soil microbial communities from a riparian zone of the East river system, Colorado, United States - L1m2 | ecosystem: Environmental > Terrestrial > Soil > Riparian zone | place: USA: East River...
CCAATACGCTTAGGATTCTGCTTGCTCCCCTCCATCCACTCTGCTGCTGACTCCCCTGCCCCACCTATAGCTCCTCCCAACAGGGTCCCTGGTCCAGGTTCCCAACCCACTGCTGTTGCTGCCAACCCCGCTCCCACACGGGTAGCTGCAGGAGCTAGACTCTTAAGGTTACTTAGCCCTGTATCCACTCCCTCCCCAAGCCCCTTCTTAAAGCCTCCCCAATAATCCCCTGGCTCATTCTGGCTAGTAGGACTAATGGTCGGAGTTGGTTCTGGAGCCTCCGCCTGTGTCTGAACCTCAGGCTCAGCCGCCGCATCAGTCGTATCCCCGCCCAAGCCTAACAGCTTACGCAGACCTGTAGCTGGAGCGCCTTGCGGCGAATACCAAGGATATTCCTCTACTGGCTTACGACCAAAAGGCATTATGGTCTACCCCCTACAGCCATCCACTGCTTCTGAATATAAGGTACTGCTGCTTGCTCCTCTGGAGTCAAATCAGTCATTGTCAACCACTCACTCATAGGTCTCGTATTCCCATGCTCATGATACTCATCACTCATATGTTGCAACACTTCGGGAGGAATCTGATGTGGAGCCTTAGCCATAATAGCCCCAAACGCAGTATCTCTAGCTATTGTATCTTGAGTAGGATTGCCGAACCAATCTGTAGCATCTTTCCCTACTACAGCCGGTCCATACTTAGTTAGACCACCTGTCAACGCAGGAGATATACCCCTATCCGGCGCAAAGCTCACATGCCCGCCGCCACCAGGAGCTGTTACCCCACTAACATCCTGCCCAGACATCCTAGCTCTAGCCACATTATCCCAGAAATCAGATACCTGTTGCCCCTTGGTCTCTGCGAGTCCAATAGCCTGCTCACCCTTTAACTGCTGTAGACCTGACTCCCGTTCCCCTCTAGCCTTATCCAGAGCCATCTGCTGCTCAAATAGATTCTTCTGCAACCCCACCGGCTGTCTAAGTTTCTCCTCCTCCAACGCTTCCCTACGAGTCTTATCTCTCTCATCCGACAAGCCTTGGGATACGGCAGCAGAACTACCAATCTCTCTTTGTATGGCCTGATTCAACCTATCCTCATCCTGAGCAGGCATACCCGGTCTACGAGCACTCAATAGCTTAGTAAAGCTAGCTAAATCGGGACTCATCGTATTAGGCCCCATAGCCCCATCTTGGCCCCCAGTAAGGGCACTCAGAGCAGTAGGCTGTAGTTTACGCCAATCAGCCTCAGCTTGGACACCCCCAGTAGGTTGTACCGTCCCAACATCCCCAGCAGCTTGCAACCCAGCCATAGCCGGATGCGTACCTCCACCCAACCCTGTCTCTTGATGCATTGGATCGTTTATAATCGCATCTGCCCTTTGATTAACATCATCTACCGGATACCCAGATGGATGCGCTGGAGGTACGGGCGTATGAAGATTAGCAGGCAACTCCCCTCCACTCTTAGGTCCTGCAGGGATGGATGTATTAGGCACCCCCCTAGGAGGGCTAACAGACTGCGGTGGTCTAGATACTCCCCACGGCGGAGCAGCAGGCGGATTAGGCATCTGTAGCCCCTGCAACGCATCTGCACTACGAGGAGAAGGCAACTCAATATCCCTACTCCCCATAGGATTCTTATATACCGGATCCTGCCACCCCTGATCTGGAGTCTTGGGTTGTGCTGGTGGAGCCCAAGGCGTCTCCGGTCCAGAACTAAACTCATCTGGCCCAGCTCTCTGCTCTAATGGTAATGGCTGTGGCTTATAAGGACTCCCCGGAGCCTCTGGCATCTGAAGATTTTGCAGCTCACCCAACGCTTGAGCCGAAGGAGCTGCAGGCTGATACCTCTGCCACATTGGATCAGCGTGATATATCCCTGTCTTAGGGTCAATAGGCATTATAGTATGCTCTTAATACGCTGAGTTTAATCCGCTCAACGCTTGTATAATTGTACTAAAATTGTTATTCTTCTGCCCTTGTTGGAACTGAGTTGCTTGCAACGCCAACCTAGCCCTCTCATCTGCGCTTTGCGCCATCATCCCCTGCTCAGAAATATCTTGTCCACGTTCAGAGACATTCTGTCCTCTCTGAGTCAGTCCGCCCTGATACTCAGCAATATTAGCTCTCAACTGTGCCGCAGTCATATCACTCAATGGGTTCGTAGCCTCGCCAAGCTGTCTCACCAAGCCTCTAGCTCCTACTCCTGACCCACTCAATCCTCGCTCAGCCAAACTACTCTGCAACCCTCTCATAGCAGCCTGCCCTAAGCTACCAGCCTGTGCTTTAGCCTTCCCAAACTCAGCAGCATGAGCAGCCGTAGCCGCTGCACCAGGCTCATTTCCTATAACTCTGGTTAATCCTGGTGCAGATGCCTCACGAGGAGGAGTAGAGAACTGGAATTGAGGAGATAACGCTCCACTACCGTACAATGCGGAACTAGACCCTCCATAGCCCCCTCCAGCCCCTTGCAGCCCGCTTAAAGCCCCGTATAGCGTATTAGAGAACTTACCCCTTTGCTCATCACCAGCAGCTCGTCGTCCTTGCGTGTACTTATACGTATCAGCTATACGCTCTTGCTCTGCGCCCTGATACCGATTAGAAATACTGCGCTGCTGTTCAGCAATAAGATCTTGAGCTCTCTGCCGATTCTGTTGGTCCTGATAATGACCAGCAGCTGTCCTATTCGCTCCGTATGCAGCTGCTTGCTGATCCGCATACACTTGGGACGGAGATGGGCCTCCACCCGAGGTCTCCCAATAATTACCCTGTGCTATTGGAAGCTGCGAACCAAACGCCTGAGGCGTCCCAACCGTATTAGTAGGATTATTATACACCGGCATAATTATATACCTTTATTGATCAAGTACTGTACTATAAGTACTGTACTTATACTACAGTTATGCGAATTGATTGTTTCTTCTAACAGCTAAATACATCGCAGTTGTATCAAATGCTTTAACCACATTTTCTCTAGTTTCCAGTGCAATATAAGCCGTCGATACCGCAGTTTCCAACCCTGCTGTCTGTATAGGGAGTGTTTGAGTCGCACCACCTATCGTAAAATCAGCAAACAAATTTGCACCAACAGGATAAATCTTAATTATAGCTGTATATATGGTCGATGCAACAATATTCGCAATTTGAGTTGCGTTCTGTATCCTAACCCCACCAGCGCCTGTCCATGCCATCCAACCAGGATCTGTTAACGTCGTATAATATCTAATAAGAGCAAACGTACCAGCTGGAGTATCTGTATTAGACTGCGCCCCAGCAGAGTTTAGACCAAGCGTAAATCTCATAACAGCAATACTGGAACCTGTACGAAACTTTACAGCAAATAGCATTTCTTGATCAAGCCGAAAACTAAAAGAAGCAAACTGAAGCTGCGCAGTGCTGCCTGTTGTATTCGCACACGTATCTCGTGTCCATGTTGTTGTCGCATCCGTGACATTTGTCCGAGTCTCTGTCCCTGCTACCGCAGCCCAGCCAAGTCCAAACGGATTGGTCGCATCCACAACAGCAGCTAACTGGGGAAACGCAGCCATTACCTTAGGCCCACTATACTCCTTAGACCCTGGTTGTATAATATAACCGCCCCCTGCAGCAGGATTAATGACATCTGCAGCATTCCTATACTTAGGTATAAGGTCTCCCGCTGTAGCATCTATGGACATAACCTTATTGTGGTCTGTGTCCTTAGTTATTTGCCCTATTGAGTTATCCACATCAGATATAATAAAGGAAGCTTGAGGTACCGTTGTCAAACCAGTACCCCCATGAACAGCTGTCACTGGATCAGCTAAACTAGCCCCTGCTCCTCCAGGCTTAGCCTTTATACTCCCATTAGCATCTGTTACATAGAACCCAAGATCCACTTAACTCCACTCCCCATATATTGCTGCTATATCTATAAACCTAGTTCCTGCTACCGTGGTTGTAACTTGGATATTGTTACGCATAGCCGTCCCGAGAGTAGCGGCCCCTATAGCTACGTTCTGAGTAGTGCTTCCCACCGTAATATCTGCATCAGCCCCCGCATTATTAACCTTAATAGTCATAGCATATACGGTCCCAGCTGCTATAGTGCCTAAGTTTACACCACCAGTAGCCTGCGTCGTTCCATCAGACTTCCACGTCACCCATCCAGTATCTGTTCCTGCCGAATATCGTATTCCTACACCTTTTAAGAGATGCTGATCATCAGCATTACTCACTGCAGCCGATGTATTAGCAATAATGATCCAATACCTACTACTTGTAATATCCGTACCAGTACGCAGATAAACCTTCATCGTTGGATTATGGTCAATCCAGTTCCAACTCGCATTAAGCCTAAATCCAGCTGCTGCTGGTCCTGCTGCTGTCGTATGACGAATCCAGGTTGAAGTTGCATCTACAACAGAAGTTAGCGTCCCATCAGAGTTAGCTGCCCAAATAGCTGTTGCTGGAGTAGCAGTACCTATAGCCTCCATGAATGCAAACTTCCGAGTCGTAGGTATAGGCAATAAAGATAGACCAGTCGTAGGATCAGTCCATGTAGGATTATTACTCGTTCCTTGATTAGTTAATATCCGTAATCCACCCGTATCCTTAGCTAAACGACTAATTACTCCAGCAGCGGAAGCATACAATACATCTCCCTGCGCAACTGTAGTAAGCCCGGTTCCCCCATGAATTACTGTCACAGGATCAGGGAGAGCAGCTCCTGACCCAAACGTAGTCAGTTTAAGGTTCCCATTAGGGTCTGTAACGTAGAATCCACTCATTATGATGTTGGAAAAGTAAGAGAACCTCGAACGTGAGTTGCATTGGTGGCAGCTACCCAGTTTGCGCCAGCAAAATCTCTAAACACTAAGATTTTAGTAGTTGAAACAGCCGTGTTAGCTGACAACAACCCAGTGAGAGCCGTCCCATTATCAATCGACTGGCTTGGCGTAAGTTGGGAAGTTGCAATAGTGTAACCGTTTGGTATAGCAATTCTTAACTGAGAATCAAGTACTCCACCAACTGTTGTAGTACTAATGAAGTAAATAACTGTTAGCTGTCTACCATTCAGGAAGAATGCATTAGTTGCAACGTCCCCTGCTTCCACTGTCCACGTCATTGATGCGCTAGCTGTATAATCTCCTGCTGAGTAAGGAACAGCAATCGCAGCTCCTTGCTGATGCGCTACTAGTCTCCACCTAGCCGTAGTGCCATCGTATTGGTAAATGGCTGTTCCTACTCCTGCGGCTAACGGAGTGACCCCACTCGTGACATAATTTATTAACCTATTCGCTACAGCAGAGTTAGTATTCTGATGTGCAAAATCTACTTCCCCTGCCCCAATACTGACAATAGTGACTACTTGTCCCGCTGTTCCAGCAACTAGCCCTCTAATAGTGCTAACTGTCGCATTATTCATCCTAATGATGTCAGCATTAGAGAAGTTTAAATCATCAATATTGCCAGTAGTCGTAGTAGTAAACTCTGTAGGCGTTAGAGTGACAGTAGGGTTGCCTGATACTCCGTCCCCATTAGTCACAGCTATACCTGTACCAGCAGTTATAGTACGGGCCGATGCGGTTCCGGCTCCAGTACGAGCTAACATCCCGTTACTAGAAACTCCAGCCAATGCCGTCAAATCCGCATCGTGAGCCTCTATATCGGTACCAATAACAAGTCCTAAAGAGGTTCTAGCAGCCGAAGCAGTAGCTGCGTTTGTGCCGCCATTAGCAATTGGTAATATACTTGTAACACCTGTTACCAGATTAACTAAGCTAACTGCACTAACTTGCTTAACAGCCCCAGTTGAGTCCTGAACTATAAAGCCAGCCATTAGCCTACGTACTGCAGCGTATCGCCAACCGCGAGAGTCCCTTTCCAAATAATACGTAGGGTCCCGTTGTTGTTCAGTTGTATAGTTACAGTTGCTACTGCGGTATCCACATTGAATACCGATAGAAACTTAATCTGTCTAGAAGTTGTCGCACCTGGAGCAGCCACCATCGTCACAGCAGTACCAGAATTGGTTGCTCCGTCCGCTTCCGAAGCAGCCGATACTGCAAATGTAGACTGATTAACATCTACATACGTAACGACCCACGGTAGCTGAGTGGTTGTAATAGCTCCCGCGAGCTTAACCTCCAATGTTTTGAGTGCAGAGTCTAATATTATCATAAAGCCCTTAGAGAAACGTTTGCTGCCACTTGTGCGAGAGTCACGCCACCACCCGCTGTAGTTTTAAGAGCACCGTTTAAATCAGTAACGACCCAACCTGCACCACCCCCACTTAATACTTGATACGTATCTACAGCGATAACCTGAGCCATTGAGGTACCAGAAGCAACAGTAACCATCTTGGCTGTGCCAGTTGAGTCATATACCGTCCAACCACTCCCAGAGGCACCTTTTGCACTACCGGTGGAATCAGTTACATGAAATCCAGTTCCCGATATGGAAAAAGCTTCAACCTCTTCCACAACTTGGGCTAGTGTTGGGCCACTAGCTGCTACAACCATCTTCACCGTACCCGTGGAGTCATATACTGACCACCCACTACCTGACGCTCCTCTAGCCTTACCATCTACATCATGGACTCCAAACCCAGTACCTATAGATCCCAGTACAGAGCCAGCAACATATTCCGCTACCTGGGCTGAAGAAGTACCTGCAGCTGTAGTGTTTGTAATAACCGGGTTAGCTGCAACACCGTCTCCATTGGAGATGGAAATCCCAACACCTGCGGTAAGTGACCTAGTAGTTGCTGTTCCACTACCAGTCCTAACAATGAACCCAGTACCAGACAAAGCAGCAAGAGCAGAAAGATCAGTATCAAACGGCTGAATAGTAGAACCAATACCCGTAACTGCGACAGAAGCGTCACCAGCTACTCCACTACCATTCGTGACAGCAATATTGGCACCACCAACAATATTTCTAGTGACAGCTGTTCCCGGTCCAGTTCGGACGATAAAACCTGTGCTGAGTAGAGCAGCCAAGGCGTCCAAGTCAACGTCGTGTGGTTGAAATACTCCACCTGTTCCTTCAGCTCCTATAGTTTCCGTAGCTAATAACTTAAGGTCATCAAATAGAATCTGGAACATCTCGTCCAGATTCTGAGCTTGTAACCCAGACCACTCACCTTCAACTCTGTGAGGCTGCGAGCGTACACGAACAGCCACTTTAGCGTCTACCTACAATATTCACCGGATCCACGTCAAACCCTGTTATCTCAACCTTATCCCCAGGCATAGCGTGAGTAAAATTAAGCCTCATACTGCGCCCTACACCGAGCCTGCCTAGACGCTCTCTTGACGAGGTAAGAGTGTAGGAGAACAACGTCTGGGGCGTATCGACCTCTGGCTCACCTACTATGGGTATAACGTTCATAGTACTAGTACTTAGGGGTTGAGCCTTAGTAAAGACGGATAACTCACCCCAATACCCCATATGATCCAAGTCGTCTGGGAACCAGTGATTAGTCAAACCATCCACTGCAATAGATGTAGCAGTACTATCTTGTCGGGTCTCTTGCTCAACAACTACAGACAGTTCTCCAACACCTATCGCCACTTCCTTCACATTACTATCATCAATGAGAACAAAAGCACTAGTAGGAGTATAAGCATTAGTAAGGTGTGGACCCCACCATGTTCCATCTGTTAAGTCCAATTCTATCCATCTATCAATGACTTCGCTACCAGCAGAGGCTAACCAGAGCTTATAGCGATTTCTAGTTGGATCTAAGGTAGCGAAAGACTTGTAGAACAACCCACGGTTAAAGATATCGTCTTTAGTAAACCATGAACGTACCTTCTCATCCGACAGGCACTTAATACCGTCATCTGACCAAGAATATACGCCATCTCTCCACAGGAAGTAAGCAATATTCTTATAGATAACTACGCTCTCCTGAGACTCAATACCTACGTTCTCACTGAGTTTAACGATACGGAAGTTAGTATCATCATTTCCTGTCAACTGAAGGAAAGTATTATTTCTAGCTACTCCTAGGGCATCTCGCCTGGGAGCTAGAGCCGTAATACCCCTTGCGTCATCCCCTACGTGGGGGATCGGGAAGAAGTTATCCTCTGGCCAAGCAAATCCTTCACTTACTTCCGAATAGCGGAGATTATCCACATCATCGTGACTAACACCAAATAACCTATCCCTAAACTCAGCAATATATGCCAGATAAGGAGGAGTACCTCTGGCAGGTTCGGAGAAGGTAGCAAGTCCTGCATCGCTAAGATCATCTTGAGCACTCTTTACGACGTTCCCTTCTATATCAAACCATTGGAAGTAGGTATCAGTACCAGAGGTTGTACGATATAGTCTCCGACCCGTTAAAGGATTGCTTGTTACGTCCAAATGAGAAGCTTTAAGGAACTGGTTGGCAGTAACTTGAGTGTTGGAGATTGGACTATAGTCGCTCTCATAGACAAGCTTACCGTTCTCGTCTCGCTCAAAGAAGGTATAAATAACCTTAAAGGTACCTGATAAACTACCAGCGGAACCAGCACTTAGAATAGCTGCAGTTCGAGGAGCTTTAGGGCTTAAAAGCCTGACTGTTCCAAGTTCGTCTACAGTCAAAGGCTCATTAGGCGTGTTAACAACTACAACCTTACGATCGAAGACAGCAAATCGAGGGGGAATGTCGTCTCGAAGAGTTACGCCAGTAGGCAGAGTAAGAGTCGTTACAGCCCCATTACCATCCATAAACTGTAGCGTTGTGCCTGATTGAATTAGTGTCCAAGACATTAGACAATCACCCTACCAAAAGCAGGAACCAGCTCATAAGCCACATCTATAAAGGCTGTAAGATTCTCCCACGTAACTCCAGTAAGTCTATAGAGTAATGGACTCACATCCTTAGCTCCTCCTATAGCGTACATGTATGTTAAATCTACAGCGAGGGCCATGAATGGTCGGGCAGTAGCCCCAGACAACGACAAAGAAGTCGTCCAGCTAGTTCCATCAAACTTATAGACTTTACTAATAGCAGTTGTGTCATTATTCCAGTATGAAGCATACAAGTTATTGTCCAATACTTCCATCGCTAGGAAAGCGTTATTCGCTATGGCAGCTCCACCTGTAGCAGTTAAAGCACTAGAATACACACCAGTATCAGGAGCCCTTACCAGAACCTCAGCGAAGGCTGCTGCCTCTCGCATGATACCCACGTACAGCTTGCCCCCATACTCATGCATAGAGGTTACACTACCATTAGTTAGGGTCTTATCTAGTGTCCATACGGTATCTATACCTGGGCGTAGCCAGTATATCCGGCCTACTGCAGTCCCGTCATCTCCCCGATTAGTACCTACCCAGATACGACCTAAGTGCCAAGCGAAAGCGTAAGGCATCTGCCCGGCAGCGAACACTTCATCCCCTTGTGGAACCAGATCAGAGCTTATAGGATCTATAGTAAAGACTCTTCCTGCCCAGGTTGTAGAGGTAGTCCCTACATCATATGTAGAGAGATAAATAGTATTGTTCGCTACAAACATGCTCATGACTGCTTTAGGAATCACGGAAGCAGTTGTAATGGGTATCCTATTCAATTCTCTATCCGATATCCCGTCAAAGGTCCGTACAGCGGGTTGGTCCGTGCTGACAGTATAAAGGTTATCTGGGTAGAGAAGTCTATTATCATGGACTGCTGCAGCCCCAGGACTGCCTCCTAGCATTGTTCTCCCGCTTGCTGCCCAATCAGGCAGATGACTCCAATCTCGTGGATCGTGCATTAGTGGCTTTGGGTTATGAAAACGTTACCATCAAAATTATTGGTAGAGAAATACCACCCGTTCATGCCAGGAGGGGCGGGAGCGACTATCCAGTTATCGCTAGGCGGATAAGGCTGATGGACATGAAACTGGAAAGCAGGTATTACCCACCAGAAGTTGGTAGGTGTAGTTAACTGATAGAATGCAAAATCTCCGTCTGGAGCATCACACGCTTGAACTACCTCATTGAGTAAGAAAACATCTACAGTATTAGTAACTTCTAAAGCACCTGAGGAACCATCTGGGTTAGTAACTATGATAGTAACCGTACCTTTAAAGGGTCTATCTGGAGTAATGCCAGTTAGTGTCCCACTATCTACAAACACTACGTCAATAGCGGTTCTATTATCCCCGCTCACAAGAGTTGCTGTAGCGCCTTCTTGGAACCCAGCACCAACAATAGTAAAGTCTGAGCCTGCGTCCTTATTCACACCAGGAGGATCTACAGCGATTACAGCTACAGGCAAACCAAGATTAACTGTTGAGTAGTGAGTATTACCTAATACGACTACATGCTCTTTTATCCAGTAAGGAGTACCGTAGATGTAAGCTCCAATAGCCGTATCGCTATTAGCGTCCACATTAATAACTGTAACATCTACAGGGCCGTCAGCGTGGGCTGGGACTGTGCAGGTAATATGCTCTGAATCTACTACAACAATATTAGCAGCGGGTATATTATCAAATAGGACAGCAGCACCATCTCCAAAACCAGTACCATGAATTGTAACGTCTGTAGCTCCACATCCTGCTGGAGGGTACACTGATACTACATTAAGCACTGGGTCCTGAGGTATCCAAGGATCAGTTTCATCCTCAAATCTAAAGTGATTAGTAACTGGATTGAAGAACCACGTCTGGGCGGATATGATATAACTACCAGTTATAAAGGCATTATTACCTTCATTATCAAGAAGTATATTATCTCCACCACTAGGAGTTCCGGCGACGATACTGATAAATCCAATCCAAATGTCTAGCCAAGGAGTATTGGCAGGAATTTGGTAACTAAATGCAGATGTATTATTTAGAAGCTGAGTATTAGCATAGTGAATATCGTAGTGAAGAAAGTTTCCACCACTATAGAGCGGTATGGTAAGTAGCAAGTCGGTAGTCGGAGTAAAACCTGCTGGCGCTGCCGCAACTGTGGTTGGAGGGAGTATTCCCGAACCCGAGAAAGTTAAAGAATCCCCGCCACTAACAATAAGATTTAGCGTTCCTGTACTACCTACTAACTGCCATCTATCTGGGTTTGTTACTGTATTAAAGGTCCAATCGCCAGTCGTAGAAACGTGTAGAGCGTCTAGAGGAATAGTGATGGTAAACGATCGTGCAGGCATTAGACTAGTTCCCCACGTCCAATAAAGAACTCGGGGGTACCTGTCCGACGGTTACGTAAAGGCACTCCTATGCCCCCCAGGACGGCTCCAGCTGAGTCATTCACGTTGAAAGGGGTAAGACCTGGGCGGGACACAATGCTCTCTGCAGAGCCTATAGGGTCACGAGTAAGGTTCTGGGTACGGGAGAAGGCTCCAGAAGGACTATGGGCGTAGTCTGAGTCGATTACGACCCCAATCTTACCTATGTTTTTGACTCTAAGTGGCATAAACTTGACAAAAAGGGAAATCTATGATATAATGCATTGTTGGGTGCGAGGTACTATAGTGGAGTCTGGATGTCAAGTAGAGTCTAGTAAGCTGTTTTAAGGCCCATCAATGCGGGGGCTTGTTTGGGCTGCATTCTACCGGCTATTGGAGCTTGCATACCGCTCTGAGCGCCTTGGGAAACAACGTCTCCTGCTGGCGCTTCTGGCTCTGGAGCTGGGGCGGTAGCCCGAGCAGCAGGAGCCGAGGACTGAGGCATTGCTTGTGATCCTGCCGTGGTTGCGGCGGCTAAACCCATAGCAGCGGGGTTAGCTTGGGGAGCTGCAGCCTGCAAGCCTGTTAAAGGTCCCCCCGCAGACTTAGCATAAATAGACTCGCTTGCTGCCGAATATGGATTCTGAGGCGCACTTAGTGCTTTAATACCTTGAGATCCTAGCCCACTTAAATTTATCCAAGAGTTTAGCTGGGCGTTTTCTTCGTCGGTTAAAATACGTCCATTAGGCCCTGTAACTGTCCCTTTATTTTCTTTATCGAGTAATGCTTTTCCGCCCTCATTCCAGTTTCGGAATGCTGCGGTGTCTTCTGCACCAGTTACCCCGCCCATATCTCCCGGTTTCCAAGCCATAACTTATCCCCCCACAAACACTTCATATGTTGTAGGGCTAGAGCTGGCTGTAAGCTTCAGGCTTGTAATGCCTATGCCTGCAGCGGGGGCTGTATCGTCCCACAACAGAATCATAGCCCCAGGGCCTAACTTATTAACTGTGGCTTCTGCGCCCCCATTAGGGGTCCATACGACGGTTATATTATTCACTGTGCTTGTGTTCTTTATCAACACCTGGCGAGCAGAGGTAAAGGGGAGGGAAATACTGGTCTGGTTAGTATTTAGTAATACCCCGCTAGCAAACTGCCCTGCGTCAGGGTCAGACTCCACCACGGTATAGACTCTATGCAGGAGACTTGTAGCATTACTATTCAGTTGTCTAACCTCTACGGTAGCAATATTCTGAGACATAATTAACTCGGTATCTGCCCATGAGTAACGAGCATCTCTTGGAGCATATTCGCTACAAGCTTAGTGTTATGATTCCGCTGCTCCGCGGTCTGTAGCTTCTCCATAGCGTACAAAGTACGATCAAGCAATGTAAAGGTTGCTGAGATAATCTCTGAGGGAGTCGTCACTTCAAAGTCAGATGCTTTCTCCATAGCTATAGACGCGGCATCGACCAATCGATTAACTATATCTACATTAGGCATATATTTACCAATATTCACTCCACATTGCATCAACAAACAATGGCTCTTGATACTGTCTTAAGCCAAGGGATTCGAGTAAGTGTTGTTTCTCCGTACTATATATGCTTAGCCAATTGGGGTCTGGGGACCTATCATCGGTCTCTTTGCCTCTCGCGTAGGCTACCGTCCAGGCTATCAATGCGTTATCGCACTCACCTGGAATAGGTACAAAGTCATCAGCTATGAAAGATCCAAGGGTAGGAATATAGGAGAAGCTAAGATCTAACCGAGTTGTAACCTTGGGGGCACAGAATATAACTGGAGCACTGACTGGGCCACCCGCTGCGGTAATAGAATAGTAGAAGGTATCGTTCTGGGGCATAATAGCATCCCTAGAGCGAGCCAGCCTAAAGTCTCTATGATTATAATCCAGGGGCATGAACTGTAGCCCAACGTTGGACCCATTAACGCTCAGATCTCTTGCCTCTATAAGATATATCTTATGAACATCCAGAGGTACACCACTCAAAGTGATACTGTCCTGCTCAAGATATACGTCTGTATTATTAACCGTCAAGAAGTGCTCTTGTTTTAGATCGGCAATATCCCTCCACAGATCTCTAATCCCCGCTACTATAATATCCTGTAGCTCAGCAGAGGTCCAATACCGAGGAGTTATCTCGACTAACCTTATTCTTGATGACGCTTCAATATCAGATAGTTTAGAGTTCATTTATTCTTCCCAATAACTAACCCTACCATTAACCCCACTAGCGGATACTGTCAAATCAAGTGATTCCCCAATCCCCGTCTCAAAGAGGAACGCTGGAGGAGTTACTGACTCGGTAACAGTACTCCCGCTCTGCCCCTTAATATACCCTTCTAATGCGTCTTTAGCTCCAGACCTGAAGTTAGAGTTAATCGTATTCGTAAAAGACTTCACATAAGAATATACCCTAATACGCTTATCTTTCACCCCTGGAACTATGGTTCCCGTCTTAATCAAAGTAAACGACTTAGACTTTAGCTTCTTGCTCTGGTTTATAATCGCACTAACCCTCAGTCTCTTATCATCCGTAGCCCCTACACTTATAAAGTCTCCTTTATCGGTCTGACCTTGAATCACAGACTTAGTAATAAGGGCTGTATCGCTATTAACAATAGAACTAGACAGTAGCTTAGACTGTACCTCTTGTATAACTCCACGCTGGAGAATAACGTGTAGCCTGAAGAAGCTCTGCTTCTTGGGCCCATTCTTGTACACTATACGGAAGTATCGAGCTACTCGTCCCAGCGTGACAAAGGATTGAAGATTGGCGTCCGTGATACTCACTGGGAACTTATGGTCCCAATGAACACCATCTATCGAGAACTGGGGTACAAATCCATCCACAGCCGAAGCAACGTCCGTAGCAATAGTTAAACGAATACTCGTATAAGGTAGAATATCTGTTGCTTTACCAGTAAATACTTCATCCTTTCCCAGAGGAGTCAGTCTTGAATTGTGCGTATCCAGGGTTCCGTCTACAATTGGCACAGCAGCAACGATAAATGCTTCTGCTGCCGTAAGCATGACAACTTCCGCAGTGCCCGTTACATCCTCGCATCTCAACCTAAAGGCAACTAGGCCAGCACCGCTGGCTACCCAGTTATCGTTATGGTCTGTAGAATCACCAGAGGCTAGACTACGAGTAGGGTCTGATTGTGGGTAGGGTAACGCGGAGATAGGAGCCCACTTAACACCGTTAAGGCTTCCCTCAAATCTAATGACTCCGCTCCATTCACCTTCTACGGTAAAGCGAATAGTTCCAACTCCGCCTGCAGTAACAGACTTGGTATCATTACCAGACAAACTACCATAAATAATATTAGGAGTAGGGGTAGGTACTATAGTAGTCATTATACATCTGTCCTATACAATACATTAACCTGCCATAAACCATTAGCCGTAGCAGGACACACAATAGTAGTTGCTGTATTAGCCACAGAGGACTTTAGAGGTATAGTAGGAGTATATCTCTTTTCTGCAGTTAGCCCTGTCTGCAGAGACGTAGGAAATACCCAAGACAGAGAACCTGGTAGATTGGTAGTCGTTACAGTAAGTGGAGTCGCCACACCAGACTTATTATTAGCTGCGTACAATACAACCTCAATTAGAGTAATAATATGGAATTGTCCAGCTACTGCGGGTAAGGTAGCAGTTAGTGCAGCACCCGAAACACCCACTGTAGACACGGCTAGATACGCGGATTTAATGAGTGCAGAGAGGGGTATATCTAGATTACTGTTATCAATTGTGAGCGAACCTGCATTGTCATCGACATGGACAACATTGGTAATCGTATCAACGGTAGCTACTTTGGTTAGAGTATTGGCTGGCTTAAGGAGATTATTAAGAGTAGTCTCTGTAGCCGCTCCGCTCGGTAGAGCCGAACTATCAACTATAGCGTGCTGTTGATCTGAGGGTTTGGTACGAGTAGATAGAGCAACATCTAGGTTATCGGTCTTAGCCTTAACAAGTGCTAGAGTAGCCTCTGTAGCTGCACCGGGCGGTAGCGTCGAGTTATCCACAATCGTATGGATTGCCGAGGCTCTAAGTTGAGTATCGGTTACTGGCCCAAGAACATTAAGCTTACCCGTACTATCTACTGCTAGCGGTATATTTACAGTCCCTGTTCTATAGGATATAATCAATCCTATATACTTAACAGGAGTAGAAGCTGTAGCGTTCTCTAACACATCGCTGGGAGCAATCTTAGTTCTAGAAAGACATAGGAACCCGGGTGCCGTAAAGTCAGTTGTCCAACCTGGATCAGGAGTAATAGTTGGACTATCTGTCGTAGAGAAAGCAGCTATGACAAATACAGCACTCGTATTACTAATACTGTTAGTTGTAAATGCAGTTGTGTTTGTAACACTAAACCCCACATTTACTTGATCCCCCACACTACCAACATTAAGCAATCCACTAACTTCGTAGATTGTAATACTCCCAGTTACCGTAGAAGAAAAGCTAGAAGTTAATACTGTATTAATACCTGCAACAATATTACTAGAAATCCATACATCTACTTGCCCAATAGAATCAATACGACCTGTTGCACTCCTAGAATAGACATTACCTGCGGAATCTGAAAGGGTATATGTCCGTCCTCCACCGTTCTGCGCTTGTTGAACTACGGCAATAACAGAGTTCCCAGCTATATTTGCTGTAGTAAACGTTAGGTTAGCCGTAGTATTAGTAAAGGGACCTACACTCTTAGTTTGAATAACTGTAGCTATAGCACTAATAGGTGCTACTATAGGCTGAGCTATAGGAGGAACAGTAGAAACTGCTAGAGACTGAACAGCCATTAAGCCGTCCCTAGGATATTCACAGTTAGGCTAGTCGCTGGAGCCAAGGTTACGCTAAACACACGAGACCTAAAGTATTTAACTGGAGTAAGAGCCGCTCCAGAAGACAATATCACTCCATCACCCGTAACAGTAACGTGAGTCAATAACGTTGTGAAGGTAACATTATCAAGACTACCTTCTAATGTTATTACCCAAGCCGTAGCTAGACCACCCACACTCAATACTTGTATGGAGAACGCATTACAAGGGGCTAGCGTAGCATTCAGCGTTGCACCAACACCAGTTCCTGTGAAAGTATCTTGTCTTGAGAAGAATTTAGGCGTAGCTAGAGTGGCTAGAGTTGCTTCAGTAGCCGCTCCAGTAG
>Ga0193747_1000364_pt1 | contig 16295 bp, 21 predicted proteins | sample L1m2metaG_FD_143048 | JGI IMG/M metagenome (GOLD analysis project Ga0193747, IMG submission 143048) | Soil microbial communities from a riparian zone of the East river system, Colorado, United States - L1m2 | ecosystem: Environmental > Terrestrial > Soil > Riparian zone | place: USA: East River...
CCGCCTTCTCGATCCAATCACCCATGTTGTTGTAACCGTCGTCTTTGTTCCAGAGGTAGAAGTCGTATCCCTTAGGAAGCTTGCCGCACCTCTCGGAAGTATCACCATCGAGGTCTTTGATCTTGCTCACGTCTATACCGAGCAAGCCGTTGCCTTTCTCTTCACTCTTCTCAATTTCGTACTTCACATACTTGCTATCGCACGTGTCTTCGCCTACTAGGACGACAGTGACCGATGTGCCATCGAGCTGGTCATCGATCCATTCTTGAACGGCTTCGTCGCCCTCTGCTTCCAATCCCTCAAAGTCCGCCGCGTCGATGAAGCCGGCCGCCTCTTTCCCTTGTGTGACCCAACTATTCCTGACGACCATCGCACGAGAACAATCTTCCTCGTACTCGAAACTAAAGAATACTCTCCGCGCCATCACTTGCTCCTCTGCTCTTGATTACGAATATGCCGACCACATCGATTGCGATGATGATGCCGTAGAAAAGAACCAGGTGATAGCGCCGACACGTTTTGAACCACTTACGCGCTGCATGGGTTTTGTCGATCTCCATAGAGAAGTCGATGTCTGCTTCGTTCTTGGCTGCAACTCTTTTATGAAGATCTACGAATCCGCGCTCGAGCCACAGGTAGTAACCATCAAGACCCCAGAACATCAATGTCGAAACGAGGGCGATGATGAGTAGGGCAGCCTTGGTGTTAGCTGTCCCAAACGCGGATAGCCCAGCTGCGATGGTTATGGCCCAACCCTTAAATAGGAACGAGTTCGTCGCCATACGACTAATGGCTGCCTGGATAAACTCGAGATGCTTTAGCTTGGCTTCCATACTTGCTCGCTTCATACCTCGTCTATGCGAGCAGCTTTTTCAGGTTAGTCCAGTTCCAGTCGTAAGTGACCCCGGCGTCCGGCACCACCCAATCACGCGAACCGTCGCGGTATCCGATGATCTGAAACCTGGTCTTCCCAAGACTCGTGGCCATGGCCACTTCCTTCTTAACACCTGGGGCGTAGCGCGTCTTCGAGCCGAGCATGACGACAAACTTGTCGGCACGGCTGATGGCAGCGCGTGCTTTGGTCTCCCAATACCTCTCTGGAGCTTCCTCCTTCAGAGAGTGATCAGAAACCTCAAAAGGGGAGTCGGGAAGCTTCGCCTGCCCGATGATGAAGTCATACAGAGCCTTGTCATTGTCGAAGTCGTAGCTAACGAAAACCTTGGTCTTTGCCATGGAGGGCTCCTTGCTCTTGTGGTAACTATTGTAACATGCGAACACCGTGCATTAAACGCCAGATCAACCAGGCGCTCTTCAAGCGCATCGAGGTCGAACAAGACGGCGATATCCACGCCGACCTGACCGAGCCATTTCGCACACTCCTCAGTCCCGCCGTCCGCAACCTCGCGACGACGAGTCCGGCCGAACAGGACGGCAGCGAACCCGACTGGCGGACCTGGGAAGACTCCTTCAACGACAACACCCACGAGGAAGACCTAGTGGGTGCCATCTCCAGGCCTCGCGGCCGCGGTTTGAATTACGAAGTTATGGTGGAGCTAATTGGGTTCAAATAGTGCCCCACCTCCTTTCCCGGCGAGCGGACGTCACCGATGCGTCATCCAGTCGCGAATAGATGTTCAAGAACCGCCCCCGCTACTCGAAGAAGGGGGTCGCGTTGCCGAGGTTCGGGCAAAAGGCGGGACCGGCGTCGAGCATCGCCGCGATCTCAGCCGGTGGATCGCGCCATCTCGCCGAAGACATCCGCCGCCGCTTGCGTGGTGTAGTCGACATCGGACTCGTCCATGCTTGTGCAGAGGAACCAGTGGTGTGCTGGCGTCATCAGCACGCCTCTTGTCAGCATCCCGTTGCAGAACCTGCGCATCGCCCGCTCGCGCGCTGCTTGAGACTGGTATCCGAAATCCACGAATGGCGTCGCCGGAAACCCGATCATGGTCGCCGGTACGCCGGCTCGGGCGGCAGCGTCGTTCATACCCGTCATTAATCGTTTTCCCAGCGCGGCGAGCCGGGCGGGACCGTCGTTCGCCTCGAGCTCAGCGATCGTCGCGAGCGCAGCGGCCATCGCATCGGCCGACCGGTAGTACGTAACCGTCAGGCGGACGTCGAGGATGCTCTGCATGTACCGCTCCTGACCGGCCAGCACCGAGATGGCGTGTCCGTTCGAGAGCCCTTTGCTGAAGGTGGCAAGATCCGGCACTACGCCGAAGTACTCCTGCGCTCCGCCCAGAGCTATCCGGAATCCCGAGCGTACCTCGTCAAAGACGAAGAGCGCTCCGTGCTGATGAGTTAGTCGCCGCAGGCTCTCGAGGTACCCGGGTTCGGGCATCTCGATCTCATACGGCATCATCACGACTGCTGCGACGTCCCCGGCAAACTGCGTGAAAAGCCGCTCGGCGTCTGCCAGATCGTTGTATGCGAACGGGTGCGTCCGTGCCTTGGTGTCAGGAAGGACTCCGGGGGAGCGGAGTGCGTACCAGTCGTGCCAGCCGTGATTGCCCCATTGCAGGATTTGCGTCTTGCCGGTTACTGCCCGCGCCAGACGAACAGCTGCGTTGACGGCGTCGGATCCTGTCTTGAGAAACGTCACCAATTCCGCGCACGGGCTCACCGACACAAGCTTCTCGGCGAGTGCAAGCTGTGACGGGCAAAGGAGAGTCGGGTTGACGCCCGTCTTGACCGCTTTGGCCACCTCTGCCGCGACGACGGTATTGGCGTGCCCGAGTATGACGGAGCCATACCCAAGGAGATAGTCGATGTACCGGTTTCCGTCGACGTCCCAGAGATACGGCCCCGATGCCCGCTCGACGAATACGGGGTACCCACCGATCCGCTCGTAACCGGTGAAGAACATGCCCGGTCTCGCGCGGGCCATGGCATCGACCTTCCGAAGTCGTGTGAGCATCGCTCGGGACTTCGTAAACGAATAATCACGCACGGGTGGCCCGGGGGATCCTCTCCCTAGAAGATCTCCGTGAACGAGTTTCGAAACTTGAAGTTGTTTCCAGTCACCGTCATGGTGACGTCCAGCGACTTGACCCAGTGCCACCAGCCGACTGGGATGAACAACAGCTCGCCCGGCACTATCACCTCTTCGAGCATCGAGGCTTTGTCGAGCAGGGGGAACTCTTCAGGCGAGAAGTCCTCGAGATCCACCTCGCTGTGGTAGCCAATCTCGTTGTAAACGAGATGCATCTGCTTCGACGGGAACATCTTGACGCGCTTCTGACCCACGATCTGAGCGAAGAACACATTGCCGAGATCGCGATGCAGCGGCGTCATCGCGCCTGGAGGTCCGAGCCAGAAGAAGACACGTCCGATGGCGCGAGTGCTGTCGAAGTAGCGGCCATCGAAGACCAAGTCGTCGAACAGCGGGCGAAACGCCGGCTTGTCGAGAATTCGATCGTGGGCGATCAGGTAGTAGTCGTTCGTCTCGTTCTTGGACTCGATAAGGTCCACATATTCGGCCAGCGTCGCAGAACGGGTGTGATCGACAAAAGCATCGCGATGATCTGTGCCGTTCCTCTTTTGGAACCGGACGAGCTCGGTGCCAAACTGCCTTTTCAAGAAGGCTAGGCTCCACTTAGAGCATGCCGGCCAGTCGCGCACAACATCCTCGATGATCACCGGTCGGTTGGCCGCGTAATATCTCTCGAGGAATTCTGTTCCCGATAGACCAGAGACGCGCGGGATCTTCGTGAAGTCATAGACCTCGCTCTCGAGGTCCAGAAGGACCTCGCTCAGGGATGTCCACTTCTTCAGGTCTCGCCCGATGCGAGTAGCGGCGCGGAACGCCGGGCTTGCACGCGTATCTGCCAGGAGGGCGTCCGCCGCGTCGGGTTCGTAGCCGTTCTTGACCAGTTCCGTTCTTAGCGCCATATCGGGGACTTCCAACGCAAGGTTGTGCGCCACCCACTCCGCCCAGGCGTCCTGGTCTGAGTTAGCCACTCGTTGACTACTAGTCGATGGCGATGCCGAACACCGAGCTGCTCAGGTCGATCGCGCTGCGATCTGACAAGTCCACATCCGGGTGTCTCTCTAAATGCTCGAAAATCGTTTCCCGGATTTGGCTTTCGAGCTCGCGGCCGGCATCCGCGGGAAGGCCGAGACTCCTGATGTCTATGACGATCAGGGCCGCCACGTCGCTCGGTGCGGCGGGCATCATCCCGCCACGGAAGAAGTTCGTCAGCGCCGGCGACTTCTCCGAGGGCGGTCGAGAGACAAAGTCGGACATAGTGCATCCTCCTTGGCCGAGGTTGGTGGGGTCATGTTGACTGTATGCAACCTACCCTGAGCGGTCAAGAGTCGCGGCTTGGACGGTTCGGCTGTCAAGCGACCGTCAAGGATGTCTGGAAGGGCCACTACCGCTGATTAGCCGACGGCCGTACGCTGCCCAGGTGGTCGTGTTGGGATTGCAAGTGGTGGTTTCTCGCGACATCGATGACTTGTACGAAACGCGCGATGCGGCCGAGGCAGCGCTCGCCGAAATCCTCAGTGACGAGCCGGACCTGGTCAGGAAGGTCTGGATCGAGGCAGTGCGGGTTGATCAGAGCATGAACTAGTCGCATCAGCCTCGGCTGGCCGCGCACGCGCGGGTTGCGCGACGACCAGCTCGCGAGCGCAATCTCAAACGGGTTCCGACGGCGGCGGTTGCGGTCGGAGGATCTTCTCGCCGCCCTCAGCACCCGCCGAGTTTCGGCCGGCTAGAACCCGCGAATTACCGTCGCCCAAAGGCTCACGCGCGACGACAGCGGCGATGAAGACCGCTCGAGCCGATCGGCCGCGTGATGCTCCGCTCGGCGGCATCGCGAACCGAATTGTGCGTGCCGCCGCGTTGTCGCTTCGCGCCGCGGGCCGCGCGACCCCAGGCGTTTGGGTCGACGGGCTGCGGCGACGACCACTGATGGTCGCCGCCGGCGGGAAGCGTAAGCAACACGAACGGCATGAACTCAATCGCGCTCAGCGCCGCGATCTGGACGGTGGTCGCCTTCGGCGCCAGGATGGCGACAAAAAGGGAGCGCAAGCCCGCTGACCTGGCTGCCGAACTGGCTGACCGTCTGCGCCGACCAGAACCGCAGGAAATCGACACCACGCGACAAGACCCCACGCGGTTTGAGCCGTTCGAGCAACCGCCGCGCAGTGCCCGTACGTTACTCATGAGCGTAGCCCCTCCCAGTGCCATCAGATGCCCTGCCTATAGTTTGGTGGGCGGATCTCGCACCACGGGTGGGTTAGGGAATGGGGAGAAACGATGGCCGTCGCTGATCCACTCGAGTTCGCGATCGACAGTCTGGGATACCGGAGCGGCGGCGGACTCGCTGAGCGCGGTGTGAACCATGTCGGAGCTGCTCGCCAGTTCGTCTGGCGTGACCTTCTTCGAAAGACGGACGTCTCAGCTACGTACTTCCGTGGATCGGTTCCGCTCGTCGCATTCGCTAGCGCCGAGGATGAAGCAGTGCCGGCCGTGCAGCGGCAGCTTTGGAATTTCAGCCGCATTCCTTTGTTGATCGCGGGGACGTCGTCTGGGATCGGCGTGTACAGCTGCTACGTCGCTCCATCGAGGCCGGATGATGCAAGCAGCACCGCGCTCTACCTCGCGTCGCCGCAAGAAGATCTCGCCCACGCTTTGGCACCGTTCTCTCGTGCGGAGGTCGAGGCCGGGCGACTCGCTGCCAAACGCCCTGAGTTCTTCAACCGCAGTGATCGGGTCGACCGAAAGCTTCTTAGAAATCTGCGCCAGCTTCGTGCGCGCTTGAAGGGTTCGCCACAGAAGAACCGGGCGATCGACGCGTTGATTGGACGCTCGATCTTCATTCGCTACCTCGAAGACCGCAAGATCCTAACGGATGAGCACTTTCACGAACTCTCCTCTTACTCCATGTACACCGACGCTCTCCGCGCTGGTGTCGATGCGGCTTACGAACTCTTTAGTGTCCTCGGCGCCAAATTTAACGGCGATGTGTTCTCTGTTGCTACTGGCGAACACGCGCGCGTCGAAGATGCCGATCTTCGTATACTCGCTGGTTTCCTAGACGGGGACGATGTTGCGAGTGGTCAAGCGTCTTTCTGGCCGTACGACTTCTCAGTCATCCCCTCGGAGCTGATCAGCTCTATCTATGAGCAACTCTTGGAGGAGAGCCAGGATGCGGACGCTGCGTATTACACCCCACGCAGAGTCGTCGATCTCATCCTTGACGAAGTACTCCCCTGGGAGCAGGAGGGAACGCCACGCGTTTTCGATCCTGCATGCGGGTCCGGGGTCTTTCTTACAGAGGCGTATCGACGCCTCGTGTTTCATGCCTCCCAAGACTCACCGAATCTCTCGTTCAACGAACTCGCCGCCCTCCTGAAGGCGTCGATCTTCGGCGTCGACCAAAGCGCGGTAGCGGTAAGCGTCGCCGCTTTCGGGCTTTACCTTGCGCTCCTTGAGGAGCTAGACCCACCAACCGCGTGGGCGGACGCGAAGCTGCCGCAGCTGATCGGTGAGAACCTACTTATCCAGGACTTCTTCGAAGAGCCGCTCGTAAACTCGGATTTCGACGTCATCGTCGGCAATCCACCTTGGAAGAAGCAACTGCCTCCAGCGGCGGCCCGTTTTGTGATTGATCGCGGATACCCAGTCGCCGCAAAGCAGCTCGCGCACGCCTTTCTTTGGCGGGCCCTCGAACTTCTAAAGCCTGGCGGGATGCTTGGGCTCCTAATGCCGGCAAAGCTGTTGCACAACAAGAGCGGGCGGGCGATCGACGTGAGAAGGCACCTCTTCGACTCCGCCGATGTGGAGACGATTATCGACCTGTCCATTTTGCGAAAGGGCCTCTTTGAGGCTGCCGTAGCTCCCGCCGCTGTCCTGATCGCGCGTGCTAGGACAGAGCACGCACAAGACGGAGATGGCCCTTCGGTTTTGCACGTCGTGCCGCGCAGCTCTCCACTGCAGGCGACGGTGGATGGTTTCGTTGTGTCACCCCTCGACATCCACACCGTTCCGAGGCGGCTCGTTGCTAGTCACGCCGATGTTTGGAAAGTCCTGTTGTGGGGGGACGAGCGGGATCTCGATGTGATCAACCGTGTGCGCTCGCGGCACCGATTGCTGCGAGCAGTCGCAGATGAACGCGGCTGGATGCACGGGCGGGGCTTCGAACTCACCGGGCCAGATCGGTACTCGGCCGACGCGATCGTAGGCATGCCCTTCGTACCCACGGACTCGATCCAGCCGTTTCGAACTGAGTTCGATGACAACCCGGTCAGCGCGCGCGTGATGCACCGGCCACGCGACCCTCGTCTGTACCGGGGTCCTCACGTACTAATCCGCCGCGGCGCGTGGAACGGACGCCTCGCTGCGGCGCTAGGCCTCAAGACGAGTGCGTTCAACAATGCGGTCTTCGGAATCAGCGCGCCAACTGCTGACGCCGATCATCTGCGCCTGCTGACTGCGTACGTCAACTCTGCCTTCGGCAACTACTACCACTTCCTCACGAGCTCATCATGGGGGGTTGAACGTGATGCGCTCGAGGCGAATGAGCATCTTTCGCTCCCCTTTGCTGAACCTAAACCGGCTGCAGCGCAAGAGATTCTTGCGCTCCTCGAAGAAGGAGAGGGTGCCACGAAGCGAGACCCGGAGTGGTGGCGCCGACTCGATGATTCCGTCTTCCGCGCCTACGACATCGAAGACGCTGCCGATCAGATACGGGACACGCTAAGGACAAGTCTCGATCAGTTCACCCAGGGAGTGAGGTCAGCGTCGTTCCGCGCGCCATCGTCACACGATCGGCTTGCGTATCAACAAGCATTGCGATCGACGCTGAGAGAATCCCTTGTAGGTACACCCGTCGCAGTAGATGTCGTAACAGCCGACTCCCCCTTCATGGTTGCGACCGTTACGTTCGAGCCGAAAGGTCAGACCAGGCATTCAACTTCGCCTCGCACGACACGCGAACTCGCTGACCTGATTGAGGAAGCCCGCGTGGAGGCCGAGAACTGGCCATCGCCCGTTGTGATTCTGCAGCCGTCAGCCCTGTTGCTTAGAGAGACGCAAGCCCACGTTCTCAGACCCGCGGAGGGTCGCTATTGGACGGTCGCAAGAGCGCGAGCCGACGCTGCGGAGATCATTGGCGAGATCGCAAAGGTCGGGGGACAGCCTCCGGGCTCGGACGACGCGCGGCGATGAGCCGGCTACGAAACGTTAGGACCATCTTTGGTGCGGTAACCCCGGCCGTACATCGCCTAATGGCGACCGCGATCGACGACATGATCGACGAAGCGGTGGATACGGCCGTCGCTTCGTGGCGTGGCGATGGTTGGACGCGATTTGGCCCTCATGAAGCAGACTGCACTGTGCAGCTCTACTCCCGGATGGAGGACGCAGTGCGCAAGACGCCCGCGCTACGCACGCTGTCACCCCGGCTCGAATGGATTCAGGTAACACCAGCAATGCTCGCCGGGACCGAAAGCGCTGCGACGGCGGGAAGACCGGACCTAAGGTTCTACGTGGGCCCGGCCGGTCGTACTGTCGAATGTAAGCGTCTCTCGCTCGCTGTTGGCCATCCTCGGCTGTACGTCGATGAGGGCATGGCGCGCTTCGTTACCGGCGCCTACGCGTCTAGCGAGACAAGGGGAGGGATGGTGGGTTACGTACAGGCGGACGAGCCTGATGACATCGTTACTGCCATAAACAAGGCGGTACTCGCACATGCTGCGATGGGCAACGGGCACGAACTTCAGGCTGTCGCTCCTCGCGGAGCGAGTACCGAGCGCTATGCGTCGCGGCATCAGCGGGTCAGCATGCCGACCATCAACCTCGCACACTATTTGGTCGACATTCGATGAGGCGACATTTACTTCGTTGACGGCATCGATCTTGGGAAGCTCGCACCCGAAGACGCCGCACTCGTGCGCGCGGTGACGGTGACGTCCGAATGAGCGCCGCAAGCGTCGGCGTGTCAGCTGAGTCGGAGTTGCACGGGGGAGCAGGCTACTGCGATTCCTGCCGTTCATGATCTTGTTGACTCATGATCGTGCCACTGCTACGTTCGGGCGACGGGCGTCCACCGCAGAAACGCCTCCGGCGCCCGCGATTCGTCGGCACGTGACCGCCAGCTTGCGGTCGCTGGCCCCCCCGCAGGACGAAGGGAGATGGATATGCGAACCACCCGCAGCGCGAGGACGAGCCGTCGCTTCGCCGTGCTCCTCATGATCGTGGTCGCGTTGGGTCTCGTGACCGCCGGCGTCGCGTACGCGGCGACGATCTTCGAGTACAGCGGCTCGAGCCCGCTCAACCCAGGCGGCTTCTACGCCACGAGCGGTGAGAACTACCGACTTCACAACCGAGCCTGCCGCACCGGCAACTCCGGCCAGATGAAGGTCCAGTACATCCACCTGGGATCCGTCGTTCAGGACTCAGGATCGCAGTTCACGAACTGCCCCGACGTCTTCGCAGCGCTCGAGACAGACGGAACCTTCACCTCCAAATGCATCAACACCGGCACGGTAGCGTTCACCGTCTATTGCCAGACCACTCGACCGTAGCGAGGAAGGCGGGAAATCAATGAAGCTTCGACCACTCCACCTGCTCCTGATCGCGGCGATCGTCGTCGGCGCGACCGCGGGCTCTATCACGGCTGCGGGATCATTCGGGAAGGCATCCCGCTCCCAACCGCCATCCGCAGTCGGCCTCTACTCCGCGTTCACCCACGGCCGCCCCGCGGCCGTCGACGCGCAGCTCGCCGACACGATGAGCGCTTCCAATGCCGATAGCGCGAAGCTCCGAGTGCTCGCGAGCGGGCTCGGCCGGTTCAATTCGCGTTTGCTCGCCTTCCCATCCCGCGGCGGAAGCAGCGTCTGTTACTCGCTGCTCGGAGCGCAGCCGACCGATCCGGCGGCGTCGTACTGCTACCAGCCAACCGGTCCGGCGATGTCGAAGGCTTTGGCTGGAGAGCACTTCAGCCCGATGGCGCTCTGGGCCTCGCTCGGTGGCCGACCGGGAGTTCAGCTCTTCGGACTCGCGTTCGATGACGTCCGGTCGCTCCGCGTGAACGTGGCGGGGAATTGGCGGAACGTCCCGCTCTCCGGCAACGGGTTTTATCTCGATCTGCCGGGCGTCGCCCAGAGCGATGTCGGCGCAGTCGAAGCGACGCTCGCCAACGGCTCCACGCAGTCGCACGACATGCGCTCGGCCGGCTAGTCGCTTCCCGGTCACGGCCAGACGCTCCGACTAGTTCGGAGCGTCTGGCTACCGCTCCGCTCGCGCGACCAAGCCGCTAGCGGGACGCCGACCGCGCCGGCGATCCTGAGCAAACTCGAGTACCGCGTTCAGAGACACCGATACGACGACAGAGCTCCGGTTCGTCGCGACAGCGAGTGGACGGTGAACCCTCGTCTTCGGCGCCAATTGGTAAGGGTGTCTTGCTCGGCTCGGGGTCGGCGTCGATCAGCATCAGCTGGTACTGCACGCGTCGAAAGCATGGCGCCCGGGCACGTTCGGGGCCAACCCGGCCTTCCCTGCCCGCCGCTGCCGTCAGTACGAGCGGTGCTCGTGCTTGATCGCGAGAGACGAGTCTGCGTGCTTCACCGCGTCGTACGCGATGTATTCGAACTCGACAGCGTCTCCGGAATTCAGGATCGTTTGATCGATGCCCTGTGATGAGGGCGACGCGTTCACGGACAGCTCCCAATAGAAGAACGGCGCCGCCGAGGATGCGAACGTGTCGTAGCTCTCGTTGATCATCGCCACGAGGTACCCGAACTTGGACCCGAAGTACTGCAGAGCGAACGTCAGCGATAAGTCCTGATCTCGGGCGAGTTCGAGGGCAGCTTGGACGTTCATGCCCTGCGTCCACGGCACCGTTACCGTCGACCCGCCCGCGACCGCGACGCTCACGGTTGCATCCGCCATCGGCGCGAACGCTGTCAGAGCTGTTGCTCGAAGTCAAGAATGTGGCAGAGGTCTATGAAAGAGCCTGCGCGATTCCCATATCGAGGAAGCACTTGACCGAAGACAGGAGGTCCAAGCGGCGCTCCGCTGTTTAGGACTACTCCGACTTAGGCTTTCGGCCTCTGCGAGCCTGTTTCTGGCCTCGGCGCGCGAGGTCCTCGACGTCGGCGGCGTTGGCGTCTAGCACGACTCTCCCGCGGCGGGCGTCGCCATAGTTCAGGACGACCTGGACGTAGTTGCGGTTGTCGATAAGATCGCCGGTCAAATCGCTGACGAATACCGTCTTTTTAGCCATCGCTCTCCTATCCTGGTTGTGCGCTTGACAGGCGTTCTGCCGTGGAGCCTATGCAACATCCCGTCACTCTGGAGGTCAGAGTGGCAAGGACAAGGATCCTGATTTCGGATCTGTCGGGTGAAGCGATTCCGGATGGCAAGGGTGCAACCATCCGTATTACATTCCACGATCAGCGCAAAGGCGTTCGCGAGCTTGACGTTACAGACGCAGAGGCAGAGGGGTTTGGCGAACGGCAGTCAAAGCGGCGAGGCCGGCGGCCAAAACCCGCTTAGCCGGCCCGGTGTTAGACGCCGACGCGGTTCTCAGTCGTTCTCGCGCCCTAGCTGGCGCGGCTGTTGGTCTGGTGGAGGTTGATCTGACGACACCGGAGGTATTCAACCTTCCGCAATCGAGCTAACGATCGGTCCGAGCGACGCCCGCAAACGATCGAGCGCCTCCGTGTGCTCGAAGTTGTGGTCAGCGTTCTCTCCCGGCACGACATGAGCCTCCCAAAGAGTTGATGCTTGCGCGAGACCTGAAATTGCGCGAGGCGTCAAAATCGCATCATTCTCAGCCTGGAATGCATGTACTTCACAGTTGACACTCGCTGCTCGTTTCTCAAGATCTTGCCGCTCGGCCTCTTGGAGGAAGCGGTAACCGAGAGGATAGGGCTGTCCGTCGTAGAACAGATCGATTACCTTGGTCCTCCTCCATTCCTTGATAGCAGCCATACCTAGTTGTTGTCTGCGGTATTCCCCATACTCGAATACTGGGTTTAATAAGATAAGAGCGTGCAGTTGTCTCACCAGAGCAATCTCGATACTAATGTTCCCACCAAAGCTATATCCAAAGAGGCATATCTTGCCCGACTCGCGTCGGCGCAGCCAATCGTACATCCACATTAGAGTGGAAACCCCCGTCGAGATGTAGAGATCGGTAAACGCGTTTGCTGGGCACCTCTCCGGATAAACGTACTGAACCCAGCCAATGTCATGTTGTTTCAATACATCGATCAATACAAGTTGGGCCGCCTCATGAAACTGGTCGTTGCCGTAGCCACTGCTCAGAATGAATGTAATGCCGGACGCTCGGGGCAAGTCATATTGAAGATCTAATGCAATGTGCCCGGGCAACCAAAGTCGGTCGTGATGCATCGCCTATAACCCTCCTACCTCGTCCGATGGCACGTATGTTTTTTGATCAACGACCGCGCCCACGGACTATGTTCGTCCAGTTCTCAATTGTCGCAGATCCCCTACCGACGATCAACGACAATCGCGCCCCTCAGGATCGGTTGGGCAGTGTGACTGCATAGCCGGATCCCCGGTGGGAGTTGAGGGAGAGCCGAACAGAACCTCTAGTCGCGATGCCGGGCGGCATGTCGTTTCATCGTCGGAGCCTACATCTGTTTACACTTGCCGTGTTGGACATGCGACCATCGCCACTAATGCCGCGCCTTCATGTGATCGCGGACAGCATCTCGATGCATTACGGACCCTATTTGGAGACGTACATCTCACCCTGGCTCGCGTACTCACGCAAGGGCGACCGCATCGGCTGTGCCCTTGGTGGGGAGGATCCCAACGGAGGCGACTCCCAGATGGTCCTCGAGTACGTGCGTCGCTGCATTGCGCAGAAGCAGCGGTGGAACCTCGTTCTCCTCAACTGCGGTCTCTGGGATATACGTGATCGTCAGGGCACTCTTCAGACCGACCTGGTTCAATACACGCTGAACCTGACTGAGATCATCGGCCTACTACCAAGGATCTGTGACCGATGGATCTGGGTTCGAACCACGCCTGTCGATGACGCGCTCCACAATTCTCTCAAAACTGATTATTGGCGTCACGATGCCGACGTCGTCCGGTACAACGAGGCGGCCGATGAGGTTGTTACGCGTGTCGGAGCCACGGTTATCGACCTCTATCAATTCTGCGTAGCCGTCGGGCTCAGTACCGCCTTTGCCGATCATATTCATTTTACCGATGAAATGCGTCGAGTCCAGGCTGCATTCATCGCAGGGCAAGTAATCGCTCTTTTGCGCGACACCGCTTGAGACGCATGGCCTCACTTCCCGAGCTCCTCAAGCGAGATTTTCGCATCGGTACTGGTGACGGAAGCAGTATCCATGTCCATCTTGTGGCTTCGCCCGACTGCAAACACGAGGCGACTGTCATCTTCTCGCATGGCTTCAACTCATCTGGAACCGAAGGCGCTCGGCGCTTCATGGATGTGGCGCTTGCCTTAAGCTCCGACGGCTATCGATGCGTGCTCCTTGATTCCGTGGTTGGGGGTAGTGCCGCTCGTGACGCCGCGATCCCGACGCTTCTCGTCCACGGAGACGCTGACCTTACAGCTCCGGTCGAGTTATCTAGACGCGCCCGTCGGCTTTCCCCAGGGACAACCGTCTTGGTTGAGATCACGGGAGCCAGCCACAGCTTTAGCAGTCCGCCAGAAGCGCTCGATGAGGCGATCGCCGTCACTCGCAACTGGCTCAAGGAGGTGACTACGCCGACTTGACAACGAACGCGCCATCCAGTGAGGGCACAACCTATCCCATTGTTGCCGTTAACGCTGTGATCTTTGACACCGTCGGACGCGTTCTTCTATCGCGGAGAGCGGATGATGGGCTCTGGTGTCTTCCGGGAGGAATGATCCTCTTTGGTGAAACGGTGGAACAAGCCTTGGTTCGGGAACTTTGGGAGGAGATAGGGGTCAAGCCATATCGCCTTCGCCTGGTCGGAGTCTACTCCCAGAACAATCTGGTCGTCCTCCCGACTGCCAAGCGCTGCAGCATTGTGATTGTCTTTGAGTGCGCCATCGATGGCCAAGAGCCTGGCATGTCCGACGAAGTCACTGCTGTGGCTTACTATCCAATCACCGAGCTGCCAACCGATATCATCTCGACCCACCCGCAGCGCATCCACGATGCAGCCAGAAGAGATCAGGGGGCTGTCGTCGCCTAACGGTGCCTAGGTAAGGTCACGACGCATTTCGGTGCGAGGCATGTTGGAGTCGCAGGTGGTGAGACCGGCGGTTGCTGCGTCGAAGAGGTCGCTGGGGGTTTCGTGTTTGGGGATGAGTGTCCCGTATTAAGCGCGACCCAGATCTGGGCGGCGGCGAGGACCACTCCCACCACTCCTAGACCGATCGCTAATTGTGCCAGTCGACGAGAGTTGCGCGCGAGATCAACTTGAATCGTGGCCAAGTTGGCATTCAGTTGCGCGTCGTGGAAACCGGAAACAGATTCAACTAGTGCGGCGAACTCAGATACAGCGCGACTAGATCGGCCCATGTCTACATCAAGCTCCAAGACCGCCGCCACTCGCGTGACGATCTCAGCGAAGAAGGCATGCTTTGCGCCCTGCTCTACTGCCAAAGGTTCAACGAGGATTTGCGACGCACGGATTACGTCCGAGTATCTGCGTTGCAGATCTTGCTTCCTGACATCCGTGAGATCATCGAAACCAAGAATCTCATCAAGGAGCAGGCGCCGCTGACGTCGTACCCAGTCCTCCATAAATTCAAGAGTGGACTGATGTCCCAAAAGTACTTCGACTGCGAGCTTCACATCATTGAAGAAAGCCATGTTGAAGCTCACGGCTCGCTCTGGGTGACGCCGCGTCATCCTTTCGCGGCCAACAGACCACAACTCGTCGTCTCGAGTACCTATGTCGGAGTCCGTGAACTGATTTAGTCGGACATCCTTTAGGCTCTCAACGTCGGCAACGTCCATATTTGCGATCGCGGTGAGCTCTTGTGCCGGTGTCGTGTCTTGTTCCGCGAACAGCGCCTTCACCGATGTGACGGCGACCGGTACGCCCCCTTCCAGGAGAACAAACTCGTAATCCCAAATATCATACGAGTGTAGTGCCGCGGCGAAGATCGCGCCATCGGGTACTACTAGTCCATCGTCCGGCATTCTAGCGTTCCAGAATCCGACATATCTCTCGATCGCATCCATGACGATCTGAGACGTCCGTGAGGCAAGTCTGTGGTATCCATGAACAAGATCTTGGGCGGATAGGGCGTCACCAGCGCGTCGCTGCCTTACGGCTATGCGGACGGACAGCGCCCCTTGAGGGCTTAGGCTAATGGCCTCAACCCAATAGCGCAGCTTACCGCTCACGCGCCGACGCGGCTCGGCCACAAGCGTGACGAGCGGCAACGACTCTTCGACGTGTCGCCGAGAAAAGGTGTTGCGCGCCCCGCGTGCCGTCTTGCCATACTCTGACTCGGCCAGCCTCGGCTGGTCGTACCCGAATTCGTCCCAGCCAACTAGCCGCGAGCGGACTTCATCGATCCAGTTACCAGAGACTCGCGCCGAAATCATGGACAGAGAGTGCGGGTCGGGGAGCAGGACATTGATATCGCATGCGAACAACATGCAACCTTTGAGATCAGTGACGGCGATGTGGCGCGCTGAAGGACTCATACAGAGCGAGTGCCTCGCCGGAGGCAGCAGAGTCTTTCCGGACGAAACCGGCTTCGACTGGCATTTCCAGTCCAGCGCGGACGATACTGTGACAACGGTGGATAGTCATCTGGCCCTTGTGCCACCCGTCGCCGGCCGGTGGATCGCTCCTTTCTCGTTTCGTCCCTAGCGCACTGGCGCCGCGAGGCAGATCAAGGCTATCGCGATTCGGCCTGGAGTCTCGTGTGGATCCAGTCCAAGGACGCCGTCATCGCGCGGCCGAACTGCTCAGCCTGGGCTTCGAATCCGTGATTGCCGTCGGGAACCTCGAAGAGTTCGGTGTTCGCGGCGGCTTTCGCGTGCGCACACCTCGACAGCTCCACTGACGCGACGTCATCAGCTGTGCCGTGGACGAGAAGGGCCGGGATTCCCATATCCCGAATTGCGTCAAAGGTATCTTCACCGTGCAGCGAATCCAAGAAGGCCCGAGTCACTTTGAAGCCGCTGGGGCTGTACGCAAATCCTCGGCTCTCGACTTCGCCACCGTAGCGCTCCGAGTACCTGTCATAAAGGTCCGCCGACAAGGACCAAAGTACCGCGCCCGACACGTCCGTACGCCCGACGAGACTGCGTGCTGCCACAGCGCAGCCCAAGCTCTCCCCCCACAA
>Ga0193747_1000365_pt1 | contig 16285 bp, 16 predicted proteins | sample L1m2metaG_FD_143048 | JGI IMG/M metagenome (GOLD analysis project Ga0193747, IMG submission 143048) | Soil microbial communities from a riparian zone of the East river system, Colorado, United States - L1m2 | ecosystem: Environmental > Terrestrial > Soil > Riparian zone | place: USA: East River...
CGCTGCAGATACCGGCGGAGGTCATGAAGCCGGTCAAGACTTGGCATGAACCGGCGACATAGTGACGGAATGAAATGACAACCCCTTGCAAACAAAACAGTTCGCCCCAACGAGCGCGGAAGTTAGGCTAACGGCCCGAACCCAGGTAGTTAGGACAGCGATCAAGAACCAGGAGTAGTCCAAATCGATAGGTATTCCAAGGACGCGCCCAATCGGAATTGTGTGGCGAAACACAACTCACCTCCATTTGGCATCACCAGAAGTTGGCGCATCCTGGCAAACCTTCAGCCGCCAGATGCTTCGGGCTGTGCCAGAGAAACAGGCTATTCCTGTCTCATAAGGGATAAGGATTGCAGGATGCTATGCCCGGACGCGGGGAGAGTCAATACGGCGACTATCGAAACAGTTGTTCCACCGTACCCATCGGCAGGAAGAGCCGTCGCTCGATTTGGGGCAGCTCGAGAAATCCATACTTTGTATAAAACGGGAGTGCAGCAGCATCCTTTGCGTCGACGATCACGCCTGCGGAAGCCACTTCCCTGCTGTGCTGAAGAGTTCGATACAGCGCGTCCATCAATAGCGTGGCGCCGTGCCCTTGTCCTCGAAATGCAACGCTTACGGCCAATCGGCCGAGAAGTGTCAGTGGGACGATCGGATATTTGGGAAGTTTTTTCGCAACCTCTGCGGGGACTTCGTCCAGTTGTACCGAGTATTGCGACAGCGTGCAGTACCCGGCAATGATCGTTCCGTCCGGTGTAATGACAAACGGAACGGCGACGCGCTTCTTTAGGTCCTGGCCTGCCTGTTTGTGAAGGTAGGCGTCTAGAATCTCGACTCCGCAGGAAAAAGCCGCTCGATCGTGCTTCGGACCTAGCGGCTCAACAACAAAACGCGGCTTTTCTGCTTCGACGGCCAATTAGCGCCCCATTTTTTCCTTGTACCGTTTTGCTGCCTTACGCGCCGATTCATTGGGCGCGGGAGGATGCAAAACCGCATTCACAAAAACGTCGCGCGCCTCGTCGTGCAGCGTGAGCAGTTCGGAGTCCTTGATCGCATCGGCCGCTGCCTGTTGGGCGCTCGCAACTACGAACTCGGTCACCGAAGATCCGCGCAACGCCGCCGCGCGCGCGATCATTTTTTTCTGCTCCGGGGTAACTCGGGCCTCCAAACGCTCCTCTTTCCGTGAGCGTCGATCAATGGCTGCAGCGCGTCTCATGGTCTCCTCCCAACCTCTGTCAGAAGTGTACGGCGAATCGCCGGACAAGTCAATGACACCACTATTTCAAACGTCCATCCAGAATGGACCGTTATATATACTCACGTATTCGCCTCTTCGCGTACCTGACATCTCCAGTATCAGAAACCCGCAGCCCTCATCTTGCAGCGGATAATATGGCATCCTCTTCGACTTCGACACGACCCATGAGGCGGTGTGGTGCATGGAGCGCAGGGCATTTTTAAGAGGCGCGGGAATTGTGACCGTGCTAGTCGCCGGAAGCAGCGTGTGGCGGGCTTGGGATCAAGGCGTATTCAGTGTGGGTCAGCGTCCGGCGTACGAGCCATGGAAAGACTGGCGTTCTGCAAGCGACCGACCTCTCGGGCTAGCGCGTGCGGCGATCCTGGCGGCAAGTCCGCATAATACACAACATGACTCTTCAAGGTCGCGACTTCGTCAATCGAACTGTACGTCGACACGGCAGGGAACACGGGCGCCCTGGATCCTTATTTGCGGGAACAGCACATCGGCCTGGGCTGCGCGCTGGAAAACCTCCTGCTCGCTGCGGAGGCCAGTGGTTACCTGGCGACACCGAAGTTAATGCCGGGAAGGCTCACGGGGGCAACTCCGGCACTACAGCCGCGGTTGGTGGCCAGGGTTGAACTCACTGCCGGAACACCGCACGCAGCAGAGCGAACTGCACGATGCGATTCCGCGGCGGCACACGAATCGTAATCCGTATGATCCGAGCAAACCTGTGCCTACCGAAAATCTCCTCTGACCGCCAAAAGAGCGTGTAACAATGTTACATGCCTTGCCTTCCCGAGCTCTCACGTCGATATGGATGTCGCTGATTCATAAGCCCTTCGCGTCCGACATCATTTTTGCGAACGACACCCCAATCCAGTTCTTGTCCATCGGCCCGTATCTTTGCTCCACGCTTCCCTCAAACCCCATCTCACGGTGACGCCCTTGCGCTTCGCTACCCTTCACTTCCATCAGATTGGGACGGGACTTCCACTCGCTAGTGATATGTCCCATATATAACTTTACAGAACAGCGTCTTCTTTTCCCCCTGGGCTGGGTGGATCCCGGTTTGATCTGCTCCATCTTGACCCGCGCGCGATCGATCTTTTTGATGATGTCCTCAACCGTGGCGCTCCAGATGAACGGCTTGGGACTTTCGTTCCAGGCTTGCATAAATGCCTCGATGGCCTGCTTTAGCTCCGGCACACTCAGGAAACTGCCGCGCCGAATGGCCTTCTCGGTCAATTCTCGAAACCAGCGCTCCACCAGATTCAGCCAGCTGGAACTGCTCGGCACAAAGTGGCACACAAAGCGAGGATGCTTCTTCAGCCATGCTTGCACGTGCGGCTCTTTGTGCGTGCCGTAGCTGTCCATCACCACATGCAGCTTCAGCTCCGGGGGAAACTCAGCGTCTAAGCGGCGCAGAAACTTCCGCCACTCCTGATGCCGATGCCGGCCGTGACATTCACCAATCACCTGGCCATCCAACACATTCAGTGCCGCAAACAAGGTGGTCGTGCCGTTGCGCTTGTAGTCGTGCGTCATCGTACCGCACCGGCCTTTCTTCAACGGCAGCCCCGGCTGCGTCCGATCTAACGCTTGAATTTGGCTCTTTTCATCCACACACAGCACCAAGGCCTTGTCCGGCGGGTTCATATACAACCCCACCACATCGGTCAGCTTCTCGAGGAATTTCGCATCCCGCGACAGCTTAAATGTGCGGCTCAGATGCGGCTTGATATTGTGCAGCTGCCATAAACGATTCACCGTGTTCTTGCTGACCTTTTGCGCCTTCGCCATCAGCCGGCAACTCCAATAGGTCATGCCCTTGGGCTTGCTCTGCAAGGTGGCTTTAATGATCCGCTCTCGCTGGCCTTGATCATAGTGCGCTTTGCGCCCGCGACCGGGTGCGATCTCCCAGACCTCCCCGATGCCCTGCTGGTGCACCCGCTTGCGCCACAGCTGCACGGTGGGTCGGCTCACGCCGAGCCCCTCGGCGATGGCCACATTCTGCTGACCCGCCACCGCTCTCAAGATAATCCGGCAACGCAGCGCCACTTGTTGAGGCGTTCCGTGTGCGGACTCCCACTGTTCCAGTTGAGTGCGCTCAGCTGGTTGTAACTCGATCGCCAGACCTGTGTTCGGCATGACGGAGATCATAGCAAGTCCTGAAAATATGCCAAGCTATTTGTGGGACACTACACTAGCTGCCGAACATGCGCGGCGTACAAGAGAAAGAGCCGACTCAGGGGGGAGTCGGCTCTCCCTTGGGGTGTGCTTACTGAGGAGAAGTGACTGCGGCGACGGGTTGCAGGCTGAGGGAAACGATCTTGGTGCCGATCACTTCGCCCGAGACGATCAACTCGACGCGGCGGTTTTGCTGACGGCCTTCGGAAGTATCGTTTGACGCGATGGGCCTGGTCTTCCCGAAGCCCGTCGCGGTGGTCGAGGATTCCGGGACGCCTTGGTGGGTTAGATAGGTGCGGACGCCTTCGGCGCGCTTCTCCGAGAGGTCCTGATTGAAAGATTCGGTGCCAACGCTATCGGTGTTGCCTTCGACGGCTAGCTTGAGCGATGGATAACCGAGCACGATGCCGGAAATTTTGGCCAGCTTCTCGCGTGCCAACGGGCGGAGCGTGAACTTGCCGGAGTCGAAGAGCACGTCCGACATATTCACAACGAGGCCGCGCGCGGTGTCGCGAGTTTCCAGGATCAGGTTGAACTGCTGGAGGAGACGGGCGCGAAGCACTTCGCGGTCACGAACGGCTTGTTGAAGCTGCGCGTCGGATGAGGCTGCTGCGGCGCGATTCAGGTCTGAATCAATTTCGGAGGCCTGTTGTTTTTTCTGGGCGTCGTTGCGGTCTCTTTCGGCTTCGGCTTGGGCGCCAGCAGCGCGTTGCGCGGCGGCCTGCGCATCGAGGTTTTTGCGGTCCGCCTCATTGCGCTGGCGAACGGCATCGGCAGTCACGGCTTCGGCGTTGATGCGGCGCTGGGATTCCTCGTTGGCACGAGCCTTTGCGGAGGCTTCACGGCCGGCTCCCGCGCTGCGTTCGCCTTCGGCGCGTTCTTCGTCTATATGCTTCACGGCGATTTCACGAGCGTCTTCGGCGGTCTGCACGGCTTCGCGCGACAAGGAAATAAGCAATTTCTTGTTTTCATGCTTCCCGGTGGCGAGCACATCCGCTTCGTTCATCTGGCGAACGGCCTTTTCGTAGCTTGTAGAGGCGTATCTTTCTGCCCCTGAAGATTGCGCGATGCGCAGGGCATTGCGGGCTTCAAAAAATTCGAGCGGCAATTTGGCGTTCAGGATCACCGGGTCGAACTTATAGCCCGTGGGGATATAGCCGCCGCGATCGATCAATTCATACTTGGCATCCACGGCTTCGGTAGCGCCGATGGTATCCGATCGAATGGCGTTCTCGAGGACTACGAGATTACTGGGACGACGCACGGCATAATAGGGCTCCGCGGTTACGATAAGCGCGAAAGCCTGAAGGTCCGTGGTAACGTCCAGCTTGCTGCGGTGGTTATCGCCCACCAAAACTTCGCCGATGTTCACTGGCCGGCCTTCCGGCGAAATCGCCCACAACACATAAGTCAGATACTCGTTGCCAAAACTCGTGGGCCTGTCCAGTCCGGAAAACTCGACTTCGATTGCCAGCGTCCCGCGCTTGCTATCGACTTTGGCCTCGCCCGCCGCGGCAGGCATCAAATCGGTGCCTTGAAAATTGATCTTGGTGGCCCCACTGCGGTGTCTATAGCTCACCGCCCGGGTCGTACGGCTCACCACATTGTTCCGGAACGTCGGTGTTGGATTGCCGGAGTCTGCCGCCGTTTGCGTAGGGGTCGGCGCTTGGGCCGATGCGCCAAGCGTCATTACAACTGCCAGGGTGATACCTGATATCTTGAACATGAGGCTCCTTCCAATAATTTCGAGACCCAAGTATCAGGCTTTGTGATTCTCAATACTGTGCGATAGTGCACGTTTCGCAACAAAGAACGACGCAAAGCCGGGAATTCTGTTTTGGGCATTCTGTGTCCGAGTAGAGGAAAGCACGACGGGTTGGACATAGTTCCTCGAGTTCTGTGTCTCGCTTATGTTTCCTTCAACAGATACGTCACCTTGTTCCCCCCTTCCCTCCGGTGGATACCGTGGCCGCTCCTTCCGGAAGCCCTGCGGTTCTCCACCTTCATAGGTACTACGGGGTCGTAAGACTGCTCTCCCATCCGTCCTCGGTCACCTACGGTCTCCCTTGGCGGCCGTCTTACCGCTCTTGCGAGCGGAGATGGGGAGCTCTCCTGGGTTCATGGGAAATCCCTTTGGAAACATGCCCTGAGCTAGCGACTCCGGCGATCCCGGGACGCCCTTCGCAATTTCGGTCGTACCCGGATGCAGCCTTCCGCTGGTAGGACGGCGTCGGCATCGCAACAATGGTTAGATTTCGGAGCTGAACCTTCACGGCCTGCTTCCTTGCAGTGTACGCTTCACACCCACCAGTCACCCGGTGAATGGCAACACTCGCTACCGGCCTGCTCGCTAGCTTTTGGCCGTACGGGACTCGCACGCGTTGGATTTCATTAAATGGTTTCCCCTACTCCATTGCCGGTTCCTCCACACTTTGCCCAGCGCGACCTACCGAAAACCTCGTCTGGTCCATTACGGCTCCCGCAGGGCCCATGTAACATGTTACACAGCCTCTTTGCATCTTGTTGATTTCAAATGTGCTTCTAGTTTTGGCGAGGCACAGGGCTATTTAAAGACGGTGACGTGTGAGCAGTGACGAGTGTCTCGTGGGATCAAGACACGGAGATTAACTCTGCCGCAGTCGCCGGTCGTGAGCATGCTCGGAATGGCCATTGGCATCCAACCAGGCAAGAAGACTGCGAATACTACCGTGCGCCAACGCAATGCTCGAATCGGCGGCACCATAGTAGAGATTGATGGTGTCTCCATCCGATGCCACCGTATAGCCGCAAGGGAATACAACATCTTGAACATCTCCATGGCGTTCGTAGTCCGCTTCAGGCGCAAACATCCAAGAATCCCCTCGAATCAGGCATTTTTCTGGCTGCTCAAGGTCGAAGAGAGCCAGCCCCAACCGGTAGATGGAACTCGACGGCGTGCGTCGAACGCCGTGGTAAATCATCAACCAGCCACGCGACGTTTCAATGGGCGGCGGTGACATTCCAATTTTGTTGGCATCCCACCAAGCCCCCCGGCGGGCTTCCAGCATGAGCTTGTGATTGCCCCAATGCCGCAAATCGGGCGAGTAGGAAATCCAGATGTGAGCTCCGAGCGGCGTCATGGGCCGATGGATCAAAGCCCAAGAGCCGTTAATCCTTCTGGGCAGAAGGGCTGCGTCTTTGTCGTCCGGCGACATGACGACACCGAGTTTCTCGAATACGCGAAAATCTCTCGTGAGCGCCAAAGACACTCCCGGACCGCCACGCGAATACGAAGTGTAAGCCACGGCATACTGCTGGAGTTCCGGCATATATGTGATGCGCGGATCTTCGACGCCCCATAACTCCTCGGGGAAACGCTCGACGTCCGGGAGAAATGTCGGTTCGCGATCGATCTGCCACCCATCCACGCCGTTTGCCGAACGCGCCACGCACAAATGAGAGAGTCCGCGGCGATCTTCCACGCGACAAAGGAGAAGAGTGGAGCCGTCGGGCAGCAACGTAGCGCCCGCATTAAAAACGCTATTCATGGAATACGGCCAATCTTTTCCGGTAAGGATCGGATTGCTTGGATGCCGGTGAAATAGCGTCTCGTATTTATTCATCACCGGTCTGTCGAAACTTTTTTCAGCCAGAATGCTCATCGCGAGTTGCTCTCCGTACCGTCCGCTTTTTCCAGCTTGCGCATTTCCAGAAGTGCCATCAAAAAAGACAGCGTCGATTCCGCACCCTGGTTTTCATTGGCTCGATCCGGATGCAAACCGTCCCGGCATCCGCCGGTCGTGTGATCGTAGAGCGCAATCTGCAAGTCGTTGTCTCCCAGGAACCAATTGAAGGCGGACCACGCCTCTTTCCTCCAACGACTTTTTCCCGTAGCGCGATAAGCCTGCAAGCAAGCCGACACGACGGCACAAGCTTCGACCGGTTGTTGATCGAAGCGCGCCTTTTCCGTTTTCCTCGAATAGAAGCCATGTGACCCGACGGGCACAAAATGACCTTTTATTTCGCAGCGCTGAATCGTCCCCAGCCAATCCAACGCTTCAAGTCCGGCTGAAATCATCTCGTCGTTGCCGCCGCGCATTCCCGCGCGAATCAAAGCATGTGGCAGGCGAGCATTGGAGTACGCAAGGCCGTATTCAAACCAATTCCAGTCCGTCGAATGTACCGCGCGATAGGAATTTAGAAGGCGATTCGCAAGTTCATCCGCCGCGCCAAGAGCTGCGCGATCCCCGGGGAAGGAATCGAGATATTCGTGAAGTCCCAGCAAGGCGAAAGCGCACGCGCGCGGACTCTTAAACTCCATGGCGGCGGGAATCGCCAGCTCGAAGAGACGACCCGCAGCTCCACGCAATCCAGCATCCTTGGATCGGCCGAGGACGGTTCCTAATCCCCATAGTGCGCGGCCATGACTGTCTTCCGAGCCTTCCGGTTCCTGCCACTGGCGTTCATAGCTGAGGCAGTTTCTAAATCTCTTGGTTATCGGGTCGAATGCCAGCCACAAAAAAGCCAAATAACGAGTGGCGAGGTCCGACGAACCGGCCGGAATACTGCTTCCCAATTCTTCCAGCAGAATCGCGACGATGAGCGCGCGAGCATTGTCGTCCGTCGAATATCCTTCCGGATAGTTTGGCACGGTGAACACTGCGTGCTCTACGATTCCCGTGTGGTCAGTCATCCGCTGCAGATGATCCAGCTTTACAGCCGGGAGACGGTCGAAAGCCTTTTCCGTGTTTTGCGCCGAAAATGTGGCGCGTGGATTCCGCAAGCGCCCGTTGTACACGCGTTCAAAGCTCCCCATGTATTGTTGAGCCACGCGATCCCAAACCATGTTTCTCGAATAGAGGTACGCACGTTTCCTCATGGCGTGGCGCGCGGTGCCATTGTCCAATAGCTCGATCGTTTTTTCGGCAATTGCCTGTGGGTCGTCGAAGGGAACAAGCACGCCGCGCTGGTCGTCCAATAGCTCGATCGCGTGCAGGTACGGAGTGGAGATGATCGCTTTTCCCGCGCTCAAAGCATAGGCAAGCGTTCCCGAAACGACTTGTCCTTTGTGCTTGTAAGGCGTGATGTAAATATCTGCTCCGCCGATCAGTTCCACTAGCTCTCGAGGACTGACGAACCGGTTGCGAAAGATCACGCTGTCCTGGACCCCCAGTTCCTTCGCCAGGCTCTGCAAGTACAGCCGGTATTTGTCTCCTTCTCGCCGGAGAATATGCGGGTGCGTCACGCCGGAAATCATGTAAACAACATTGCTGTGCCGCGACAGAATGCTCGGCAACGCCTGGATTACGTTTTCGAGGCCCTTGTTTGGAGAGAGCAGGCCGAACGTGAGCAACACATCTTTTCCTTCGGTTCCGAAGCCATCCTTGAAGAAGCTGGAATCGGTAAACGGCAGATCGGGGATCCCGTGGGGAATGAGATCGATTTTGTCCGGGGAGACGTGAAACACTTCTTCCAGGATATCGGCGGATTGCTGGCTCATGACAATGAGACGATCCGACAAAGTCGCAATTTCCGCCATCACTGTGCGTTGATCGATGTTGGGCTCGCGAAGGACCGTGTGCAAAGTCGTGACCACGGGCATCTGAAGGCTACGTAGAAGCTCTAAAATGTGAGCGCCGGCCGGACCGCCGAAGATTCCATACTCATGCTGTAGACAAACCAAATCGACGTTGCTGAAATTCAGGAAGTCCGCTGCCTGCCGGTATGACGCCAGCTTATCTTCGGAAAGCTCGAATCGGACTCGTGCGGGGTAACTATAGCCTTCTTCTGTGTCATTGACTGGCAACGCCAGAAGTTCCGTCGTGCCATATTCAGCATGGATCGCATCGCATAGGTCTGTCGTGAATGTCGCGATCCCGCACTTCCGCGGAAGATAATTCCCGACGATGGCGACTCGGCTTGGAAGCGCCGGCCGCTGTTGTACGGTCGTGAGTGTTGGTGTCTCCTCCTCAACGGTGAGGGAACTAAGATTGATACGCGCCACGCTTTCAACTGCGGACATTGTGTTTGGCATCGACATTCGCTTTGCTATCTCCTTGCCACGCCGACCAACTCCAGAAAGGCGAGAAGGCGATGCGCGGTTCCTTCGCAATATGACAGCCCTGTGAAGCCGCCGATTCCTCTGTTGCGCTTCACGACAGATCTGTTTCCACCAAGACACGCATATGGCTTAACCTGCCATGAGATTTCTCGTTTAGCGGCATCTGCGCCCACGATCCACGATCCGGAAACGGTGCAACCGCGCCAAGGGGGCGGGGCTAAGGGAACTAATGGCATCAGTAACTGCCGCCTTGGCCTGCAGCCGCCGCGGCCATCTTTTCCTCTCCCTTAAGGTCGGCTATCAGGACTTCGGTTGTCAGCATCAGTGAGACGATGGACGCAGCGTTCTGGAGTGCGAGACGGGTAACCTTAGCTGGATCAATCACCCCGGCCTTGACCAGATCGCCGAACTCACCAGTCTCTGCGTTGAAGCCGAAGTCCTCATCCTTCGACTCGCGCACGCGTCCAACAACCAGCGCGCCTTCGTGCCCGGCGTTCTGGGCAATCTGGCGAATGGGTTCTTCGAGCGCTCGCTTTACGATGTTCACCCCGACGGCTTCATCGTCGTGTAGCTTGAGCTTCTCTAGGGCCGGCAAGCAGCGCAGGAGAGCAGTGCCCCCGCCCGAGACAATGCCTTCCTCAACTGCCGCACGAGTGGCGTGCATGGCGTCCTCGACGCGAGCCTTTTTCTCCTTTAACTCCGTTTCGGTGGCTGCGCCGACCTTAATTACCGCGACGCCGCCAACCAGCTTGGCAAGACGTTCCTGGAGCTTTTCCTTGTCGTAGTCCGAGGTAGTCTCTTCGATCTGCACACGGAGCTGCTTGATGCGGCCTTCGATCTCACTGGCCTTGCCGGCGCCCGCGACGATCGTGGTGTTGTCCTTGTCGATGGTCACTTTCTTAGCGCGCCCCAGGTCCTCAAGTTTCACGTTCTCAAGCTTGACGCCGAGGTCCTCGGTGATGGCCTTGCCGCCGGTGAGGGTGGCGATATCTTCGAGCATGGCCTTTCGACGGTCGCCAAAGCCAGGAGCTTTCACCGCCGCGCACTGCAGTGTGCCGCGCAGCTTATTCACCACCAGGGTTGCCAGGGCTTCGCCCTCGACGTCTTCAGCAATGATCAGCAGCGGCTTGCTCATCTTGGCTGTCTGTTCGAGCAAAGGCAGCAGATCCTTCATCGAGCTGATCTTCTTCTCGTGGATCAGGATGTGCACGTCTTCGAGCACGCATTCCATGCGCTCCGGGTCGGTCACAAAGTAGGGCGAGAGGTAGCCGCGGTCAAATTGCATGCCTTCGACGACTTCGAGCGTCGTCTCCATCGTCTTGGACTCCTCGACGGTGATGACGCCATCCTTGCCCACCTTCTTCATGGCCTCGGCAATGATGCTGCCCACCTGCTTGTCGGTATTGGCACTGATTGTGCCAACCTGCGCGATCATGTCCCCCTTCACCTCGCGGGAGAGCCTCTTGATCTCTGCTACGGCGACTTCAACGGCCTTATCGATGCCGCGCTTGAGGGCCATCGGGCTGGCGCCTGCGGCAACCGTTCGTACACCCTCACGGAAGATTGCCTGTGCCAGCACGGTCGCGGTGGTGGTGCCGTCGCCAGCCACATCGGAGGTCTTGGACGCAACCTCGCGCACCATCTGAGCACCCATGTTTTCAAGCGGGTCCTGCAGCTCGATCTCCTTCGCCACCGTCACGCCGTCCTTGGTGATGATGGGCGCCCCGAACTTCTTCTCGATCACCGCATTGCGCCCCTTCGGGCCGAGCGTGATCTTCACCGCGTCAGCCAGAATGTTGACGCCGCGCAGGATCGCTTGACGTGAATTCTCACCAGTTACAATTTGTTTTGCCATTAGATCTCACCCTCCCGGGTGATTGAGCACTTCTGCCCCGTCCGAAATCTTCGGTTCAGGTGAAAACTACTTCTTGCCCGATGCCGCTTTGGCGATCCCGCTGACTTTCACCAGGATTTCCTCCTCACGGAGGATCAGGTACTCCTGGTCGTCGATGTTGATGTCGTTGCCGGTGTATTTGCCGAACAAGATCCGGTCACCCACCTTCACATCGAGTGGGATGCGGTGGCCCTTTTCAATCTTGCCGGCTCCGATGGCCATTACTTCCCCCTCATGAGGTTTTTCTTTCGCCGTATCGGGAATAATGATTCCGCCCTTCGCGGTTTCTTTCTCTTCTAGCCTGCGTACAAGCACGCGGTCATGTAACGGTGTAATATTTACAGTCATTTCTCTGGCCTCCACAGAATCCATTTCTCTAACATGCCCAATGATGGCTTGTTACAACGTATGAGAACTACGGACGAAAACTCTTCTGGTTCTTCTGCCGCGTTGCTTCGAGGTCGCCGATTTGCTTTTTCTGGCGCTCGGCCTCTCTTTGCGGTTCCTCTTGTCCCTCGAGTCTCACGGCTTCGGCAAGGGCAACTTCAGCTTCGGCGTTGAGTCGTTTGGAATAAATAAGAAGCTCAAAGCTACCGGAGAAAGAAGAGCGGACAAGATTGAAGGAATATTGTGAATCTCCCCACGTAGCAACGGGCTTTTGCCTCATGTCATATCGCTCGTTCGTCGCGGAATCGACTTCCGGCTTAACACTTGTCGCCGGGCCATACTTCGCCGAAATAGACTTCACCATGTCCGCCGCGGTGAGTCCTTCCGTGGAAGTTCGATCGTAAGTCACGGAAATCTTGTAGAGCTCGGCGTTGTAAAAGGAGAAGAGAATCTGTTCGACGGTATCCGATCGGTACGAACTCCCGGGAATGTTCGGCGGCCACCACGTCACTTCCTGAATCAGCGCTGGACGGCCATGAATCACCTTTACATCGGCCATCTTTTGGTCAGTACGCTCCAACACTCTGGTCAAGCTCATTCCAAGGGTAAAGTGCCGATACTTGGAAAGATCCTGTGCCCGGAGCAATGGCGCCGTAAGGAGCAGGACAACAAAACAGAGAATTGAACAGCGAATTGTTTTCATTTTCATATCTCCCACGAATTCCTAAGTACTTGAAATCAGAGCCGTATATTGCTTTGTGGCCACTTCTCTGTTTGGAGCAGCTGGCATTCTCAAGACAAAATCCTTTGCAGGGACTAGGCCAATACCTTGCTGGATATGTCGGGAATGGGCGGTAACACTCATGAACGGAATGCCGAGAAACCGTTTCGAAACGACTTTCGTAATCTCAAGAGAGTTAAACTTCTGCCCCTCCTGCTTCGCCAGTACACACTTCACTGCCCTTCGCAGGGTTCCTGTCCGGTCGCGACCCAAGACGGTGGCTCTTATTTCACCGGCCATGTAGAAAAAGTTCCAATTTGCTCCCTCAACTTCTCGAGTTAGCGCTTGACGATCTAGATTCTTGACGACTCGCCAGCCAGGCAGGAAGGCTTCACTTTCAATCGCAAGCGTTGTTGGCAACCCTGTGTCTTCTCTAATGAAAACGGTCCTCGTTTGATTCATGCTTGACATTTGAATTCTCCATGCCTACTTGACGCTTGGAGCTGCCGAGCGTACATCCTTCTGCCGTTCACCAAACCCGCAAGCAGCGTCAGAAGGACTGCACCAAGCATGGCAGCGAGAGTTGTAATGATGGTTCCCCCGTATCCCCCAAAACCTGCAGATCGCATGAGCATCCCGCCCACCACCGCTCCGCAGATGCCCATGGCAATGTCCATGAACGGACCGTATGCGTGGCCTTTCAGAATCTTTCCGGCTGACCAGCCGGCAACCAACCCAACGATGATCCACGACAGAAAGTGCATACGTTTCTCCTTTTACTGAATCCGGAACTCACCTTCCCGCTAGTCGTTTGCTTGATTCTCTCCTTCGAAGAAATCTTCTTGAGAGCCGCCCCGATGCACTCACAAGGCTGCAAACCAACGGAGTGGGTTCTTCCTCACACTGGCTTCATCCCGTACAACTCGCGGTCTGCCGTGCGAAGCAGGGCTTCAATCGTTTCGCCGTCCTGGGGATAGAAAGCCACGCCGATGCTCGCGGAAAGCGGTGGCTGGAGACTATCCGCGGCTAATCGCCTCCGAATACGTGATGCGACAAGCCTTGCGGCTGTCGCCGTTGTCTCGGGCAGGATGACGGCAAATTCATCGCCACGGTATCGCGCGGCTGTATCGATAGCTCGACAATGGACGCAGAGTACGTCGGCGAGGCGGCACAGCGCCTGGCTGCCGATCAAGTGGCCGTAGCGGTCGTTGATCTTCTTCAACTGATCCAGTTCGAGTAGTAGAACGGCAAACGATCTTCCGGTACGCGCGGTGCGTTTGACCTCTGCGTCGAGAGCTTCAACGAGACGACGGTAGTTACCTAAACCAGTAAGCGGGTCAGTCACGGCAAGAAGTTGTACCTTCTCTTCTGCGTGATTGCGCTGAGTAAGGTCGAATGCGGAAACCAGACTGGCCATCATTCCATCAAATTCAATCATCGCTGTACTGATATCAACCCACCGCTCGTCGCCATTCTTCGTAAGAATCTTGACCTCATACTGCTCGGTGTCCCTTTGTAGCGCTCCCCCACGGTTTGAGACCAGTTCTCGGCAGTCAGGATGGACTAGATTCCAGAAGTTCATGGACAAAAGCTCTTCTCGTGCATATCCGGTGATAATCTCGGCGGCATGATTTACATACAGCAGCCGCTTGTCCTGACTAATGAATATCGCACACGCAATTGCTTCAGCTAGAGTGCGGAAGTTTGCTTCCCCGCATAGGAACTCCTGCCGTAACAGCGTATCCGCAGCCCGTTGCCTGATTTTGGTAAGCATTGGAAACCTCGCGTGCTCTTGCGTTTCCCTTCTGCCGGACAACTTGAGGGGCGGACTTGGCCCGCCCCCCTCCAATCGAAAGGAGCTGCTGGCTTCAGGCCGCTACGGCAGCGGCGATCTTGTGGAACGTCGAGTTAGCGACGTCAAAGGTTTCAACCTGAGGAGGTCCCTCAACTACCGTGGCGAGGAGCTTCGTCACTTCCGGGTAAGTTCCGCGGTTGTAAGCCTCGGCATTCTCCTGTTTGTCCCACAAACTGATTCCGAACGCTTCCGTCCCGCCCTGGCCAACGAACGTGATTTCGTCCCGGAATCCTTGCTGTCTTCGAAGCAGGGGGAGGATGTCCTTCTCCAACCTCTTGGTAAACTCCGCAACACTATTGGGCTTCAGATGCATATAAACTTTGCGTGCAAACATGGCACTCTCCTTGGTTCTCGATGCCAAAGGGGCGATTCAGATAACCACAATTGGTTCAGATATTCTGAAGACTCCCTCAGTCCGTTAACCATACTGAGTGAATTAACTTGACGTGTCAAGTAGAATCGGAGACCATTTTTGTAGTTAATCATTCGAGTTAAGAAAGATGGAGGGCCTTGTGGAAGTTTGCCTAGTGATTAAACGGCGACTGGATGAATTGGGGTTTGAGCAGAAAGATCTGGCGACCGCCGCCGAAGTTACCGAGTCCTATATTTCCCAGCTGCTGAGTCGGAAGAAACTGCCCCCCGCGCCTGACCGAACAGACATTTATGAGAAAATGGAGAAGTTTTTGAAGCTTCCGAGCGATAGGCTTTCGAAGCTGGCCGACCACCAGCGTAGGGAAGAACTGAAGAGAAACTTGGGAGACCCGCCCGCACCTTTGTTTAGAGAAATTCGAGAATTGATTCTCAGTAAGTGCGCACCCGACAAAGAAAAACAGGTACGTGCAATTTTTGAGAAGCAGCCCTTCGGCGAACTCGAACGCTTTGTCACACAGAAGCTTTTAGATGTGATCAAGAATGTCGCCAAACAAGAATTGAACAGCGAAAACTGGCTCCACGTAGTGGCTCGACTCACCGGCCGAAGCTATGAACAGTTGCGGGTTACCCTCCTTGAGTTCCTGGACACGGATGTCTTCAACTTGTCGCCTGAAAACTGTATTTCCTTCCTGGATCCACTGATTGAATCCTGGGACGTCGACCTAACGACCTTTGGTATGGAGATTGTGTTAAATGGGAGAATAGCCTCAGGGGATCCTAAGAGATATGAGTTTGTCGAACGGGGACCTGATCGACCAGAAGTAGAGCCGGGGTTCAAAGAATTCCTTAATGATAGTTCCCTCAGCGGGACGGCCACTAAGGAAGAAATAGAGCTTCTAAAGAAGCTGAGGTTCAACGGAAAACGCCCTACTTCAATTTATTATTACCGGGAATTGCAAAGCATCAGGGACCCGCTCCATTTTCGTGCGGAAAATCGACCGTTGATGCAGAATTCATCCGGAGGGCTGAAATGACCGCCCTCGGGGGTCACATCAAAACCGGCCAACGGAAGGTTCCCGGGACTTAGATGTTGTACTCTGCTGTTCGCTTTTCGGGCAAGTCTAATCTGCGAAATTTCGAGGTGGAGGCCCATTTCCTCCTCGAAGCTCGAAAAAATCTCGTTTAGATGGCCATGGCTGCATTTTCTCGAGGCCTTCCATAGTGGAGGTCGCGGCTTTTCCGCTGGTTTTCGGGCTCATGGTTCCGCCGGCAACTTAGTCCTCCAGCTCCGCGGCCCGCATTTGAGGATATGGCCGTGGTGCAAAAGGCGGTCGAGCATGGCCGTGACGGCGGCGCTGTCGCCGAGCAGTTTTCCCCAGTCCTCGACCGGTCTGTTGGAGGTCACCAGCGTGCTGGCTCGTTCGTAACGGCGCATGACGATCTCCAGCAGCTCTTCTGCCGCTGTGGGCCCTAACTTCAGAGCTCCTGACATGGTTGGTCGGAAACCTGTCCGCTTTTTGCTTCAAAACAGGGGGGTGCGACCAGATACTGCATTTTAAGCTGGGTGCCCGGGGACAACGTGTTTG
>Ga0193747_1000366_pt1 | contig 16284 bp, 15 predicted proteins | sample L1m2metaG_FD_143048 | JGI IMG/M metagenome (GOLD analysis project Ga0193747, IMG submission 143048) | Soil microbial communities from a riparian zone of the East river system, Colorado, United States - L1m2 | ecosystem: Environmental > Terrestrial > Soil > Riparian zone | place: USA: East River...
TATCACCCGCCGCGACACCTCACTGCCGCGGCGGGTGATAACATCACACGGAACGCTTCTGACGGCGCCTAATGCAGTAATTGAGATTGCACAAATCCGTCTCTGGATCATTATTCCTCCCTGCCTCAGATCGTTAGCCACATGAAGCTCTCGCACATTATTGATGCGAACAAAGCCGGCGCGTCGCTCGACCTTAACGAAATCGAGTTCCGAATTCAATAACCGCGACGGGGCGGAATGGTTTAAGGGATTAGAGGCATCCGCGAACATCAATTCCAAGGGTTGATGCTCTTCCAGAGTTTTAGGCTAGCCAAAAGTCTGCGGACCGACGACAAAGAGCATTATAGGATGCCTTTACCAACGAGGGTCTTGCACAGCTGGCACATCGCTAACTGTTAAGATTGAAATTGCTTCAAAAGCGGATGGACGTTGAAAATCGATACCGGCAGGTCTCAGTCGGGTTTACCGCCGAGCTCGAACGTGAACTTAACGACTCCACCGACGCGGTCCGTCGAAGAAGTAAGACCAATCGGAATGCCAACTAACAGTTCGGCTCGCTTCGCCAGACGCCATACATATGCGGGTGTAAGCGCGAATCGAGTTTCATTGCCACCGCTCCAGCGATTGCTACTGAAGGAAATCTCGCTGATCGCCCAGCCCTGTCCGGCGTGAACAGACATGCCGCCGTTTGAAAAAATGGCGTTGCGAGGAGCGTCCTGCAAAGGATCGAGCGGTCGATGCTTTGTGATGAACTCGATGCCAGTGGTCGAGAAGAGGTCGTATCTGCCCTGACGGAGTTCGCGCGAAATCAGCACCGAAGGAGAAACACTGTAAGCGCCCTCTCCCAGCGCGCGGCGCGCATTGCCGGTTGGAAAACCGGCATCAAGAGCTATCGCGAGGTGTGTGAATTCCGAGCCCACCTTTGGCCATGTGTAGCGGGCGCCGATTTCAACATCACCCAATCCCATCTTCGTCGAGCCAAGCGAATTGGAGCTGTTAACCAGCTGCATGAACGTTGTGACTTGAAGCCGATCTGAGATTCCCCATTCGACCTTTTGCGTGACTGATGCATTGTGTCGCGCCCCGCGCCGGAAATACCACACGCCGGTGGTGAGCATCGTTTCGTGGCGGTCTTGCGGCACAATCGAGTCCGCAAACACCAACTCCAAAGGCTGACGTTCCTCCAGAGTTCTCGGCTGACCATAAGTCTCGCTTGCCGCGAGCAAGAGCAATAATAAGACGCCAGTCTCAAGGATGGTTTTGCGTAACATCATTTTCTCTGCGACGAGCGGCCAATTGGAGACCGCCGCGCCCACTGTTCATGAACGCGGCGGTCTCCGGCATCATCAGAGGTGCCGCACGAGTTTAGAACGTAATTCCCGTCTGCACCTGGAACGCACGCGGCGTTACGAAGTGCGTGCCGCTGAACGTCGAAAGAAAATTGTACAGCGCCACCTTGTTCGTGAGGTTCAGCAAAGTGAATCGCAGTGTCACCTTCCGACGATCGGTCCGGAACAAATTGTCAGTGCCGGCGGCGAAATCAAACAAGTGGCGCGGCGCGATCCGTGGGGGATTGGTGTCATCGTTTTCAGCGCCGTCCGCTGGAATGCGAAGTCTGAGGGCGCCGCGATTTGCCGAACCGCAAGCGAAAATCGGTGACGTCGGCGTCGCAAAGGTGCTGCCGCAAAAGAGCCCGATCTGCGCCTGCTCATCAGCGCTTAAATCAAGCGCCGAAGCGAAGTCAGGAACTGAGCCGGCCACCAGTCCGCTGTCGTAACGCCAGGTGAACGCGACGTAGGGCGCAACTTTCTTCCATTGCTCGAATTGATATTGGACCTGAGTTGTCTGCTGATAGTTCTGGTCGTGATCGATGCGGAAGACCCCCGCCGGCAAGTCTGAATTGAAGAAGAGACCACCACTCTCAGGCGGAAAGTAACGCGCGCGCGTGTGGCCGGCCACCACAAAGGCCGTGAGACCTTTATAATTGGTTAGGTTGAGACGGGCGCTGACACCGTCAAGTTTCGACCTTTGCCAAGAGATCGGAAACACGACGGAAGTATTAAAGAGCACATTAAAGTCGTAACCATTCTGAGTCCGCTTGTAATAGTAGTCGACGTCAAACAAGAGATGACGGCCAAGTGACTGTTGAATACCGGCGTTGAACTGGTGGCGTCTTCCCGGGGCGAGGGGAACGTTGCTGGTGTCGCCCAGCACGCCGTTCGCTAACCCACCTGCGCCGGTTATGCTGGAAAGGATCAAGTTTTCGTTGTAGGGCGTCTCGAAATTTCTTGTGTACGAACCGCGCAGAACTGTGTTCGTTCGCTTTACCAGATAGGAGACGCCAAGCCTAGGTTGCACCAGTTTGGCCTTGGTGATGCCGTTGTAGTTATCAAAGCGCACACCCAGCAAGAGCGTCGCGTTTCCCAACGTCACGCTGTCCTGCGCATAGAATGCCTGCTGCTTGATTGTTTTGTTACCGTGAAAGGTGAAGAGGTGCCCTCCACGCGTCAGGTCAAAGGGCAGAAGGAGCGGTAGAAAGTCCGGGCTGGCCGGATCATTAAAGTCCGGATCGGTGATGCCGAAATTAAACCCTTCGGTCAGACGGGTGTTGTAAAGCTGCCCGCCAAACTTGGCGTTTTGTTTTCCTTTGACGTAAGACAAATCTGCTTTGAGGCCGTAGTTATTTAGTCTCCGCGATTCACCGAACGTGAGCGGCAGATCCGAGAAGCGATTAGGGCTGGGAAAATAGTTGACGTTATCAAGACGGTAGTAAGGAGTGACAGACAATACAGTGGACGAGTTGAAGATATGCACAAAGGACGGGGCGACATTGACTGTGTTCACACGCTGCCGCTGAGCTTGTGCCACAGCCTGCTGATCGAATTGATTCGGCGTTTGGAAACTATTGCGCGCCAGGAATAGGTTCACATGAAAAGTGCTTTTCGAGTTCAGGCTGTAATCAATGCGATCGAAAAGATTCACAGCCGTGCCGCGATCGTGTATGACGGCGAATTCGGGCGCATCGAGAAAGCGGAGCGAACGCTCAAAGTTGAAGGCCGTGAAGTTTCCGGCTTTCCTGTTCCCGAAAGCGATAGACGCATCTTCGTGCGTAGTGCCGAACTTGCCGTAGGACGCATTGATGCTGCCGGTGGGCTTGTTCTGATTCAGACCTGAGCGAGTGATGGCGTTGACGACGAGGCTGCTCTTATCGCCAAACTCGGGCGGTACTGCGCCGGTGATGACCTCAATGGATTGAATCGCATTTACTGGAAGTTGCGTCGAGAAGATTTTGCTTTGCTGATCCGAGATCGGCTGGCCATCGAGCGAAATGCTGGCTTCAAAGTGATCGCCCAATGGATGAAATCCTCCGTTGGAATCCGCAGCGACGCCTCCCGCCGACAATGTAACGACCGTGCTTAAACCGCTGCCCGGATCTCCGGCGGGCAATTTGTCGATCAAACTCTTGTCAACGTCTACGTGAGCAGAAGGGTCGTTCTCAATCGCTGCTCCGGCATTCGACGTAATCGTAACTACGGCAGTCGTAGACCCGACAGCGAGCGGAATCTTGACGCTGATAGGTACTGCAGATCTGACTTCCAAGCGCTGACGCACCGACGCGAAGCCGGTAGCCGAAGCGTAGAGTTCGTACGGGTTAGGCGGAACATTATCAAAACGAAAGGTTCCGTCAGTGCCTGTGTTCACAACGCGCGTATATCCGGTAACCGAGTTTGCTATCGTAACTGTCGCATTTGGCACGACGGCGTTGTTCGGATCGACAACGACGCCGGTCACGGTCCCGGCGCTAAGCCCTTGGGCCAAAGTGTTAACGGCGGAAATCGAAAATACTGAACCAAGAATTAAGAACGCGAATGCGATTGTAAGAATAGTTTTCTGAGCCATTGGTCTCTTAGCCTCCTTATCCATTTGGTCGTCAGGCGAAGCTTTCGCTCGTGAATCCACGAACGGAAATCGAGCGGGTCGCTTTGCCTTAAACTGTGCGCGTATAAAGAATCACGCGCACACAAGATTGGCGATTAGCGGCTTAGAGATTTGATGGCGGAGCGCGGCCTTGTTGAGGCAAGTCCGATCTGGACAATAGTGGAACTGACTGGGAACTTAGACGGACCGGCAGCGCATCACCGGTGGCAATTCGCAACGGCGGCGCAAACAGGATTGTGGATAGATTCTGCTGAAGCTGACAGATCAGACATTGACCGGCGTTCGACGATCCCGTCTGACTATTTTCGGTGTCTGGCGTTTCCAGCCTCGCGGTCGACGACAGATGCGAGGCATCCGCGGTTAGCGTTAACCTTGAGCGAAGAGTCGATTGATTTCCGTGACGGTGAGTTGCTTCAGCAATCGCGCCCCAGGCAATGGACGCCAAGAGCAAAGCGGCGAGCACGCGCGCGCGGCTACGATACGATGCTGAAGGTTTGCTGTCGATCACGGTCCTGAAATTTGATGCTAGACTAGTGTAGTCTAGTCAGCCCTGAACAGCGTGTCAATGCAGGTTAGTGTCAGAACCGCGAGCGGTAGCGACCGGATCATAGAGGCCATGAGAAAAGCTCCAGTTGTGCTCACTTTGATCCGGTCGCTACCGCTCGCGGTTCTGACACTTTGCCTCTTCGCGGCGCCCGTGTTTGCTCAGAATCTGCGCGTTGTGATTCGACTGGTTCCCGAATCCAATCATGCGATTATCGAGGGAAGCTGCGCGCCTACTAGAGTCTGGTCCTTTCGCGACAGTTACGCCGGCATTCTTGGATTGGGTGGCAGAGTTGAGAGATTGAGATTGTTCGATGGTGCGGGCCTTGAGATTCCATATCGAAAGATCGCGCCCGGCCAATTCGCGTCAGACGCATCCGCATCGAGATTTCAATACGAAGGCCGGCTGACGCCACCTGCCGCGGCGTCAGATGCAGCGAAGGTTTCGTGGCTAAATAACGAGCGCGGGCTTTTGATGCTCGGTGATCTGTTGCCGACTACGAGCGTTGCTACTGACGATCGGCGCGAGAAAGGCCGGATGGCAATCCGATTTGAGCTGCCAGCAAGCTGGGCGGTACATTCGAATGAGCATGAAACGCGGCCATCGAATTTTGAAGTCGTGGATTCGGATCGCGCCGTGTTTGTTGTCGGCAACCGTTTGCGAGTTTCTCGCACGACGGTGTCAGGAATGGCTTTCAGTCTGGTTGCCGACGGTGATTGGGCGTTTGCAGACACTGAAGCTTCCGAGTTGGCCGCCAAGGTGTTGAAAGCGCATCGCGATGTGTTTGGCTCGATGCCCGCGAAACAATCGACCTTGATCCTGGTTCCATTCCAGGGACTGTTGGCTGATAGATGGAGCGCCGAGACTCGCGGATCGACGGTCACCCTATTAATCGGACAGGTACCATCGAAGGTCGCCGCGGTGGTGCGATTGAGCACGCCGCTGACGCACGAGTTGTTTCACCTTTGGGTGCCGAACGGCCTGGCACTCAACGATAACTACGATTGGTTCTACGAAGGATTTACGGTATATCAAGCGGCACGGACGGCGGTACGACTGGACCTGCTAACGCTGCCGGAGTTTTTGAACGCGATTGCTCGCGCTTATGATAGTTACGTCGCCGGAGTAGATCACGATCGCTGGTCGCTGGTTGAAGCCTCGCAAAGAAGATGGACGGTCGGAGAGTCTTCGGTTTATTCGAAGAGCATGGTGGTCGCGTTTCTTTATGACTTGAAGTTACGGAGTCAGAGTCGCGGCAAACGTTCTCTCGATGAGGTGTATCGGAAACTGTTTCAGCGGTATCGTTCATCGGATCCGGCTTCAAGTTCACTTACGAACGAGAGCGACGGCAACGAGGCGGTAATGAATTTGTTGGCCGGCGAATCAATGTCCCAGGATTTTCTGCAAGGGTTCATCCGAACTCCGGTCGTAATCAATTTGCAGGCGGAGCTGGCGCCGTTCGGTTTGCGCGCGGAGAAGTTTGGCTCGCGAACCAGCATAAGCGTCAGCGAGCAGCTAACTAAGCGTCAACGCGATTTGCTTCGCGAGTTAGGTTACAATGATTATGTGGGACACCAGCGTCGAGGTACTTAGAAGCAGCTTATGAACCATTCGAATCACGTTTGGCTTAAGACCGCCATTCTTTTTGGTAGCGCCATCCTGGTAAGTGCATGTAGCACGCTCGCCAGTCGCAATAACACTGGAGTCGTTGTGGCTCACAGCGCTCAGATACGAAGTTCGACCGCAGTCGTTGCGGCTGATTTACTCGAGGTCAACCGCGGCGATACGATCGACATTCTCGACTCGATCGACATCCCCGATCCCAGCGATAACACCAAGAAGGAGCGTTGGTACCGCGTTCGGGGACATGACGAAGTGAAGACCGAAGGCTGGATTGAAGCGCGCAACGTTATGCCGGACACTGTCCTGGAGAAGGCGCGAAAGCTCGCCGATGAAGACAAGACTGTGCAGGGACAAGCGACGGGCCAACTGCATGCAAGTTCGAATCTGCGGTTAACGCCGGATCGCACCAACAACGAGAACATCATGATGCGGCTCGACAGCGGATCGAGCTTCGAGATTATTGGTTGGAAGCGCGTTCCGAAACAGAAAGGCGCCGAATCGAGCGAGAGCGATACGGCGCCCAAAGCGGGAAGTGCCAACAGCAATAACAAGAACGCGGATAGCGACGAAGAAAATCCGGAGGAACAAGAGACCACGGAACTCTGGTACAAAGTGCGACTATCGCCGGCGATTTCGCCCGCGCCCGAAGGATGGATTTTCGGAAAGCAAGTCGAGCTGACCGTGCCGAGCGACATCATTTATTACCGCACCGGCCGCGAGTTTGTGGCCTGGCGGCGGCTTGATGAAGACAGCAGCGACGAAACTTCATCGACCAAGACCAAGGATGTGGCGAAAGAATCCAGACCCGGCAGTTGGGTAATTCTCGAAAGAAGTTCTTCGAAAGAACCTCACAAAGTTGATGAGCCCGAATTCGATCGCATCTACGTGCTTGGTTATGAGAAGCACGATCAGGATCACTACACCGCCTATCGCAGCCCGGATTTGGAAGGCTATCTCCCGCTGCGCGTTGAGGGTCGCGGCGCGAACAGGACTTTTACTGTCAAGGTGAAGGAAGAGGGTGAGATCAAAGAACTGACCTACAGTCTCTATCGCGACGATCATGGAGTCATGCGCGTTACGCCGCCGGGTGAGGTGAAGGGAAAACGAAAGAGATAGAAGAATTCGCAATGGCGGAGCCGTCTTTAAACGCACAAAGTGATTCTTGGTTTCAAGCACAAAGGAATAAAGGTTCTTCCGCAAAGGCGTCAAATCAGGAATTCAAGCCAAACACTGGCGGGTCACATTTAAATTCGACGACGAAAACGTGACGGATGTTGACTATGAAGATTACCATTAAGAAGATGAGAGATTTGCGTATGTACAATCCACCGCATCCGGGTGAGGTTCTGAGGCTGCTGTGCCTTGAACCTTTGGGTTTGAGTGTAACCAAGGCAGCGAAAGCGCTCGACGTAAGCAGATCCGCGCTGTCAAGTCTACTTCATGGTCGGACGAGTATCACTCCTGAAATGGCGTTGCGACTGTCGATCGCTTTTGACACGACGCCGGAAAGCTGGATGAATCAGCAAGTCCAGTATGATCTGTGGAAGGCGAGGCAGCGTCGCAGCAAGCTTCACGTGACCCGTTTGAGCGACGTGGAACGAGTTGCTGCGTAATGGGGAAGCAACCGAAGATTGAGGGGGAGACCTTCTAGATTAACTCAATTGACAACCGCGTAAATCGCATGCTACAAGGTCAGTTCTGTCCGACCTGTTTTACTTAGTATTACACGTGAGCGTGGCATCCGCGCGCCCGTGGCCCTAAGCCAGAGCGTCATGACTCAGACTGTATTGAACCGAGCGTATGGCACAGGAAGATAAGCCCGATTTGGGTTCAAAACCGGACGCGTCCTCAGAAAAGCCCGAGCAGGATCAAGCGCGCCCTGCAAACCCTTCTTCACTTTCAGCCGACGCCGAAAAAGACGCTCAAGTTGAAGCGGCCAAAGCGCGCGTCACCGCAGCTAAAGAACAAGCGCAGAAAACAGCGGCGCCCGGACCTCCCAAAGCTCCAGTAAAAAAGAAAGAAGAAGGTCCAAAGCCGGTCGATGCTGCGAATCATCCGCTGGTGAAAAAGCTGCGCGACAAATTTGACGGCGCGGTCATTGAAGCTTCGGAGTTTCTCGGTCAGCTTTCGATTCGCATCGAACCTGCGCACATCGTCGAAGTCTGCGATGCGCTGCGAAGCGATACCGACGCGCCGTTCAATTATCTTTCGGATTTGACCTGCGTTCACTACCCGGATCGCAAAGACACGCCGTTTGAAGTCGTTTACAATCTCTATTCGATTCCCGCGAACGAGCGCGTGCGTTTGAAGGTTGGTGTTGATGGCGAGGGCGTCGCCAGCGTTACCGGCGTATGGCCTGCGGCCGATTGGCCGGAGCGGGAAGTCTTTGATCTTTTCGGCGTGAAATTTCGTAATCACCCAGACCTGCGTCGCATCCTGTTACCGCCGGATTGGGAAGGACATCCACTGCGCAAGGATTATCCGCTGGAATTCGTCGAGAACAAATGGACCGAAAACCATTTGCCGGAATTCACCGACGTCCAACGCGAACAGTTGGAACAGCGGCGCGCGTATGGGTTGGAGATTCTGTCGGTGCCGCAGGAGCGCGAGGTGCGCGAACTTTTCCGCAGCGGGAAAGAAGTGATGCCGAAAGATAAATGAACTGGTCAGTTGTCAGTTGTCAGTTGTCAGTTGTCAGTGGTCAGTTGTTTCGCTGACAACCGACTACCGACTACCGACAACCGACAACCGACAACTGACAACTGACAACTGACAATGAACCCAAAAGAAATCGCTGCGCACTACGAAGCAAAAGTTTTTGACGCGCCGGAAGCGGCGACCAATGCCGGCTTTACGCTGACCGAGACCCTGGCGCCGCGAAATGTCTGGAACAAGGCTAGCGCGGCGCAGTCGTTGATGCTGAAGCTGCGCGACAAGAAAGATAAGGGCGAAGTGAAGGAGATCGGTCTCGTAATCGAACCTTGGAGCGTCACTGGTTGTTATGTTCCGAATGAGAATGCCGGTTAGAGGATTTTGAGAAACTTTGCCGAACGAAGTTCAGAGTTCAAGCTTCAGCTTGGCGTCGATCGTCACGGCGCAACCTAAAGGTTGAACTCTAAACACCTTTCTTATGCATCAAGTAGAGATCGCCACAACTCGAGAGACGTTACTCGACAGCCCCATAATGACGCTCAACATGGGGCCACAGCATCCGTCCACCCACGGCGTGCTGCGGGTGATCCTGAAGCTTGATGGCGAAACGGTCATCGATCTCGATTGCGACATCGGCTATCTGCATCGCGGCATGGAGAAGATTGCCGAGAATCGCATGTATACAATGATCGCGCCTTATTGGGATCGTCTGGATTACATTGCGGCGGTTTCAAATGGCTTAGTGTGGGTCGAGACCGTCGAGCAGATGATGGGTCTCGATGTGCCAAGGCGCGCGCACTACCTTCGCACGATCCTGACTGAGTTGAATCGTATCGCCTCGCATTTGCTCTGGCTCGGCACTCATGCGTTGGACATCGGCGCTGTCACAGTGCTGCTTTGGGCGTTTCGCGAGCGTGAAGAGATTCTCAAAATCTTCGAGCGACAATTTGGCGCGCGTCTCACTTGTCACGCGTGGCGCGTTGGGGGTATGCTTACGACGATTTCGAAGCCGACGTGCGGCGCTTTATCGGCAATATCGCAGGACGCCTCGATGAATACGAAACTGTCCTTTCAGAAAATCGGATTTGGTTAAGCCGCACGGTGGGCATTGGTGTGATTTCGCGCGAAGACGCGATCGCGATCGGTTTGTCTGGTCCGGCCCTGCGCGGTTCGGGCGTCGCTTGGGACATACGCAAGGCGCGACCATATGCCGCTTACGCGGAAGTGGACTTTGATGTGCCTTTGGGCGATAACGGCGACACGTACGATCGCTACCTGGTGCGCATGGAAGAAATGCGACAATCGCGCCGGATCGTGCAGCAGGCGATCGACAATCTTCCCGACGGACCGGTGAATGCGAAAGTGCCGAAACTGATCAAGCCGCCAATCGGCGATTACTATCATTCAATCGAAGGCCCGAAGGGCGAGATAGGTTGCTACCTGGTCTCGGACGGAACCCAACAACCGTGGCGCGTGCGAGTTCGTCCGCCGTGCTTCATGAATTTGCAGGCGTTGAAGAAGCTTTGCATCGGCCATCTGGTAGCGGACGTGGTGGCGATCATCGGCACGTTGGATATTGTGTTGGGTGAAATCGATAGATGATGGAGGCCACAGATGAACACTGATTTTCACAGATTGTCGAGTTTATGATCCGGGTAGTCCGTGTTCATCTGCGGCTGATTTGAAATGTTAGCCTTAGCAGCACCGACCATCATCGACAGCCTGTTGCTGAAGTTCTTCAGCGAGCAGACGGTGAACTATGTTATTTGGCCGTTCATCCAGATCGGTGCGGTAGTTACAATCACTGCACTTTGGGTGGCGTACGCCACATATCTCGAAAGAAAAATCTCCGCGTTTATTCAGGCGCGGCTGGGACCAATGCGGGTCGGGCCGTGGGGACTGTTGCAGCCGATCGCAGACGGTCTGAAGTTGCTGGTGAAAGAAGACTTCATTCCTGAGAATGCCGACCGGTGGGTATTCTTCGTTGCGCCCTACATCGCTGTAGTCGCGGCGTTCATCGTGATGGCGGTGGTTCCGTTCGGCCCTGACTGGGCGGTCATTACCGATGTGAACATTGGCATCTTGTTCGTGCTCGCAGTTTCCAGCGTGGGCGTGCTGGCTTTGATTCTCGCCGGTTGGTCGTCGAATTCAAAATACGCTTTGCTCGGCGCGCTGCGTTCGAGCGCGCAGATGGTTTCGTACGAGGTCTCGATGGGGCTGGCGATCATCGGCGCGCTGATGTTCGCGCGCACGCTGTCGCTCTCAGGCATCGTCGAGGCGCAACAGTCTGATTCAATCTGGTTCTTCGTCTATCAGCCAATCGGGTTCATCATCTTTTTGATCAGCGGTATTGCGGAAAACAACCGCGCGCCGTTCGACCTGGCGGAAGCAGAATCAGAATTGGTGGCCGGCTTTCATACCGAGTACTCCGGTTTTCGCTGGTCGCTCTTTTTCATGGCTGAATACGCGGCGATGGTGGTCGTCACGGCAGTGGCCACGACGCTCTATCTCGGCGGCTGGTATTTTCCGTTCGTCTATCGCTTCACTGAAGCGAAAGGTTTTCATAATGCTTATGTCGTCGTCAGCCTGATTGTGTTTTTAGCGAAGGCCGGTCTGCTGCTCTACTTGTATTTCTGGTTGCGCTGGACCTTGCCGCGATTTCGTTATGATCAATTGATGGACTTGGGATGGAAGTGGCTCCTGCCGGCTTCGCTCATCAACATCGTCGTTACGGCGATCGCGGTGGTAGTCCTGCAAGGTCTCAACGAGAGTGGGCTTCATACGATTGATTCGATTGCGCGCGGGGTGAATCTGACGGCGAGCGGAAAAGTGATCGCCATCCTGTTTGGCTTTGGTAATCTGCTCGTGACCGCCGCAATCCTGTCACTCATCAATTGGCGCTCGCGCGATTTCAATCTTAAGAAGCAGCGCCGAAGAATTCGGTTGGTGGATTTGGCGAAAGGAAAACCAGCGGTTGCACCGGTGTCCACAACGGTCAGTGAAGTCTAGCATCGAAATTGAAAATCGAAAGGCAGAGTTGGGGTTCTCATTCACACCTCGCTTCAGCGAGGTGTCGCGAAGCGAGGCTAACTCTTTAACCGTTTCAACGGTTTCGGAGAAGCCGTTAAAACGGCTCACGAGTTTCGTTCGCAGTTAACACCTCGCTGAAGCGAGGTATTAATGAGATTTGCTGAATTGCAAATCCGGGGCTTGAAACCTAAGATCTCATTATGCCATTAGTTCCTGTTCCCAAACCGACGTTCGCGCAGAAGCTGAAACGCTTCTTCATGGTCGATCTATTGAAAGGCATGGGCGTGACGCTCAAGTTCAACGTCGGCGCGCTCACGGACAAAGATTCCGTCGCCGGGAAGGGAATTTATACCGAGCAATATCCGAAAGTGCGTCCCGATGTCGCGCCGCGATTTCACGGCGCGCCGCGTCTGAATATGGATCCCGAGACGCACGACACGCTCTGCATCGCATGCAATCTCTGCGCGCTCGCATGTCCCGAAGATTGCATCGACGTGATTCCGATGGATGTCGAAGTCGTCGTTGCGGGCAAGCCTCGGCGCAAAAAGGTGCTCGACGAATTCATCTTCGATACGTCCCGCTGCATGTTCTGCGCCCTGTGTCAGGAGGCCTGTCCGACGTACTGTCTGGAGTTGACCCAGGATTTCGAGTTGGCGACGTACTCGCGCGCAGGATTCGTGTGGAACCGCGAGATGCTCGAGCAGGGACGGGAGACAGTTAAGTACGAAGCATGAACATTGCCGATTGCCAATTGCCGATTTCCGATTTGTTTTACTGATACGTTTATAGAGCCTGGCAATCCTCAACACAATGAATGCCGACGATCTCAAGAAGCGCACGAAGCAGTTTGCTCTGCGCATCCTGAAGCTTGTTGCTGCATTGCCGAATACGGTCACGGGCAGAGCGATAAGTGGTCAACTTGTCCGCGCGGGTACGCCGGTCGGCGCGAACTATCGGGCTGCATGTCGAGGGCGATCCAAGGCTGAATTCATTGCGAAATTGGGGATCGCAGAAGAGGAAGCTGATGAGAGCGGCTATTGGATGGAAGTCATAATCGAGGGCGAACTCCTGAAGCAGAAACAGGTCCAGCCGCTCCTGGATGAAGCGAACGAGTTGGCAAAAATATTTGCACAGTCGCGAATCTCCGCGTCGTCTGGTGAAAAGCGAAACGGAAAATCGAAAGTGTATTCAAATCGACAATCGGCAATTGGAAATCGGCAATGATCTTATCCGGCTGGGAATCAGTCTTCTTCTGGGTATTCTCAATCGCGGCAATTCTGGCGGGGCTTTTGACCGTTATGGCGCGGAATGCGGTGCACTCTGCGCTGTTCCTGATCTCCTCGCTGGTGTCTGTCGCGGCGTTGTTCATTCTGCTGGGCGCTGAGTTTATCGCCGGCGTGCAGATTCTGGTTTATGTGGGCGGCGTGATGGTTTTGTTTCTGTTCGTCATCATGCTGGTCAATGTTGGCGCTGAAGAAGAAGGCACGTCGGCCATCTTCAACGGCACACCACAGGTGGCTGCTGCCTTGGTTTTTTCGTTACTGCTCGTACTGGGGTTGCTTTTGGCAATCAATAAAGGATTCGGCAGTCCGAGTCAAAAAGAGAAAGGTCAGCAGGCGGAGCAGACACGCCTGGCACAGACGCAGACTCTCGCTCTGGGCGCTACTCATGTCAGCCGGCTCACGAAGGAAACAGAACGCGTCGGGGGCAGTCTCTACACTTACGCGTCTTTGCCATTCGAAATTGCTAGTTTGCTGTTGCTGGTTGCGATTATTGGCTCGGTGATGCTGGCGCGCACGCTGAAACAAGAGGCCGCTGCGGATGATGTCGATCCCGAGTTGTTGCAGCAAGCAGTTGCCTCCGCACGGAGCACTGGCGCAGCGGCGATCGAATAATGCGCCGAGGGCAATTGTTTTTCTAAGTGCCGTTAGGCAGGGAATATTTATAGCTCCATGGCTCAAAATTAATTTGAAGCCCATTTATGGGCGACAGAACATTTCGCTCCTAGCGGAGCTGCGTCGTTTTATTGAGGATGAGTTCTATAAACATTTCGCCGCGACGCGGCTGAAGAGAGAACATGATCGCAGCATCGCCATTACTCTTATTCTGGCTCCAGGAAGGCTCGGGTGGTCGTGTTTCTACGGCGATCGAAAGCATCAAATATCCCGATCTATCAAAGTTTCTGGTGATCGCGGCAATACTTTTCATCATCGGCATCGCGGGAGTGCTCACCAGGCGCAACATCATCGTCATCTTCATGTCGATTGAATTGATTTTGAACGCGGCGAACTTGAACTTCATCGCGTTCTCTCGTTACCTGCAGGACACTGGCGGCGCGAATCCACTAGCTGGACAAGTGTTCACAGTTTTCATCATCGTAGTCGCCGCCGCCGAAGCGGCTATTGGACTCGGCATTGTGATCGCACTCTATCGTAACCGCGAGACCATCTGGGTGGATGAGATTGATCTGATGAAGTGGTGATTGGTCCGTTGTCAGTGGTCCGTTGTCAGTGGTCCGTTGTCAGTGGTCAGTTGCAAAGAAAAGCCTGCGACTGACAACTGACAACTGACGACTGACGACTGACGACTGACAACTGACAACTGACAACTGACAACTGACAACTGACGACTGACGCTCTTTATGTACAAATTCATTTGGCTAGTTCCTCTGTTGCCTCTGATCGGCGCCGCAATCAACGGCATCTTCGGCCGTTGGTTTCGCTTTCCGGAGAAATTGATCGGAGTGATCGCGGTTGGCTCAATCGCGCTCTCGTTTCTAATCAGCATCGCGGCGATCTCTTCGTATGGTTTTTCCAGCAATTCGCTCTGGCCCAATCCCTACGTATCGACGCAAACAGCCTTTAGATGGATTCCCGGCGGCGCCGTGCGTCAAAGCTTGGGACAAGCCGAGTCGACCACGATTACAACTGCCAATCGACAGGTGACGGTTCCTTCACCACGAGCTTCCTTATTGAACATCGAGTGGAGTTATCAACTCGATCCCCTCTCAGCAATCTTTATGCTGATCGTCACGGGCGTAGGTCTTTGTATTTTTGTTTTTGCCACGGGTTACATGCATGGGGACACGGGCTACTACCGATTCTTCGCGTACATGGGCCTGTTCATGTTTTCGATGCTCGTGTTGGTGATGGGCTCGAATTTCGTGATGATGTTTGTCGGCTGGGAAGGGGTAGGACTCTGTTCCTATCTTTTAATCGGCTACTACTTCGATCGCGCCGAAGCGGCGAATGCGTCGCGCAAAGCCTTCATCACGAATCGCATCGGCGACTTTGGTTTCATGCTCGCAATCTTTGCGGTGATTGCGACCTTTGGTACGGCGCAATACACGACCGTGATGTCACAAGCTGCGGCTTATCCACTGGAGCCGCTTGGTCACTGGGGACTGATGTCATGGATTGCTTTGGGTCTGATGATTGGCGCGTGTGGAAAATCGGCGCAGTTTCCCCTTCATGTTTGGTTGCCGGACGCGATGGCTGGCCCCACGCCTGTGTCCGCGCTGATTCACGCCGCCACGATGGTCACGGCTGGTTTGTACATGCTGACGCGCACGAACGTCATTTTTCAGCATTCTCAGACAATGATGCTGGTGGTCGCGATCATCGGCGCCTTCACGGCCATCTTTGCAGCGACGATCGGTATTACGCAAAACGATATTAAGCGCGTGTTGGCTTACTCGACCGTATCGCAGCTTGGCTTTATGTTTCTCGCCTGCGGTGTGGGCGCCTTCATCATCGGCATCTTTCACGTCGTCACACATGCGTTCTTCAAGGCCCTGATGTTCCTCGGCTCGGGCAGTGTGATTCACGGCATGCATCACGAACAGGACATGCGGCGGATGGGCGGCTTGAAGAAATACATGCCCTACACGTACCTGACTTTTCTCGCCGGCTGGCTGGCGATCTGCGGCATCATTCCGTTCAGCGGCTTCTGGTCGAAAGATGAAATCCTTTGGAACGCCGCTTCGACAACTCACATTCCGTTCGGTTGGCTGTTATGGATCGTCGGCACAATTGCCGCAACGTGCACGGCTTTTTACATGACCCGCTTGATGGCGATGACGTTCTGGGGCCGCGAGAAATTCCTGGAAGCGCCGGCGGGCGGCGAGGCCGACGAAGCGCATGCGCTCGCTTATGCGAAAGGCAAGAAGCCGCATGACGCGATCAAGTTTGCGGCTGGCGATCGTCCGCGGCATGAGCCGGGTGAACATGTTGGGCCAATTCATGAAACTGCGGACGAACATGGCGCGCTCGATATCGAGCACCTCCACGGCGCGCACACACCGCATGAGTCACCGCCGTCGATGTGGGTGCCTTTGGTTGTCCTGGCGATCTTCGCGACGATCGGCGGATTCATCGGGATCAGCACGGCTTTCACCGGCGGCAAAGAAGTTGGCGGCCGCATGAATATTGTTAATTGGCTGAACCCGGTTATATGGAATCAGTCGACGCGGCAATTTGGGACGCCTGAACTCGCTG
>Ga0193747_1000367_pt1 | contig 16284 bp, 14 predicted proteins | sample L1m2metaG_FD_143048 | JGI IMG/M metagenome (GOLD analysis project Ga0193747, IMG submission 143048) | Soil microbial communities from a riparian zone of the East river system, Colorado, United States - L1m2 | ecosystem: Environmental > Terrestrial > Soil > Riparian zone | place: USA: East River...
GGGAAAGAAACCGGCCTCGGCAACTCCCAGCAGAAACCTCAGGAAATAAAAAGCTGACGTTGTCCGAACAAACATCATCGCGACTGAGATTGCACCCCAGCTGATCATGATCCTGGCGATCCAACGACGCGCGCCCACGCGATGCAAAGCGAGGTTGCTCGGCACTTCGAAGATGCAGTAACCCAGGAAGAACACGCCGGAACCGAAACCAAACGCAGCCGAACTGAATCCGAGATCTGAATTCATCTGCAGCCCAGCGAACCCGACGTTCACCCGATCGAGCCACGCTACGATGTAGAGAACAAACAAAAACGGGATCAGCCGAAGCGTGACTTTGCGCAGGGTTCCGGTCGCGACATCTGGCATCATGCCGAAAGGTTAGAAAGCCAAAACTGTTAACCCGTTGCGTTTCGCACCACCACTTCCAGCTTAATGTCCTGAAATGCGAGCTGATCATGGATGAGGCCGAGCAACTCGAGCGCTCGCGTGTCGGGGATATGCGCGCAACGCAATTCGATTCGTGTTGGTTTACCGACAAGTTCCGGATGCGCTTCCGCCATTTCGCCGTCGAGAAGGAACGAAACGTAAGCGTTGAACCGCTCCTGCAACGAAAGCAGTTGCTCATCCGAGCCGTCCCACTCGTTAGGCTCGTTCATTACAAGAACCACCTGGCCTGTTTTCGGGTCGTGGGCGATTACATCGATCACGCTTGTTCGATTTTTGCTATTTGAAATTTCAGGTTCGATATCCATGAGCCGATTCGATAATCGACGTTCGATGTTTGACGTTCCATGTTCAAACTCGAATGACCCAGTGATTTGAGGGCCGAAGGGAATTCGCGCCCTGCTCAAGGTTCGAAGCTCATGCCACGTGCGGCTTCGTGCGCATCACATTTATCAGCAACCAACGAATTGCGCCCGGCGTGCTCCCAGCACCATTTCTTGATGGCCGGCTAGCGAGCTCCGCACTGTATTTCATGGTGACGCCGGATGCGCCCGTGCGACTCCATCGCATTCGCAACGATCAGCTATAACACCGTTACTTGGGGATCCGATTGAAGTTCTTATGCTGCACGAAAATGGAACAAGCGAACACATCGTCGTAGGTCCGGATCTGCAAGCGGGTAATTGCGTGCAGCTTTTAATCCCGGGTAATACGTTCCACACTGCACGCATCATCGGACAACGGCGCTGGTTCCTCGGCGCGAACACAGAATGGCCCGGTGTAGAGAAAGTCGACGTCGAAATCGGCGATGTCGAAGCGCTGACGGCGAAATATCCAGACGTGGCCGACGATCTGCGATCGTTTCCAGCAAGGGGTAGCGGCGATTGACCTCAATCGCCTCCAAGCGCACTTTGACGTCGCGGTGGCAAAATCAAAACGCGCAGGCCAATTAACATTGCTCGGACATAGTGACGCGAGACTGCCCGCTTCACCCGCTGAGGCGCGACTCGAGACTTTTCCAAATCCCGCTCCTGAGCGCAATTATCGAATTCACTTCGAAACAGACGATTTCACTTCCGTTTGTCCGGTCACAGGCCAGCCCGATTTCGCCAGGATCGATATCGATTACGTGCCTGAACGTCTCTGCGTCGAGAGCAAGTCATTGAAGTTTTATCTCGCCTCCTATCGTAACGAGCGCGCATTCAATGAAGCCGTCACGAACCGCATTCTCGACGATTTCGTGAAAGCCTGTGCGCCACGCGAGGCAATCGTCACTGCACAATTCTCTGCGCGGGGAGGAATCGCGTTGACCGTGCGCGCCGAGTATCCGGACGAACGGATTGGAAAAGAGATCGTACAGAGGTCACAACGCAGTCACAATTGAAACTTCTTTGTGTCCTTAGTGGACTTCGTGCGAAGTCTGTCAAGCCAAGGAGAAAATGAAATACGCAGTCGTTCTCTTGAGCGGCGGAATCGATTCGACAACCACGCTGGCGATCGCAATCGCGGAAGGCTACGAAACATACGCCCTGTCATTTGATTATGGCCAGCGTCACCAGATCGAAACGGAAGCGGCTCGGCGCGTCGCCAATTCGTTAGGCGCAAAAGAGCATCGCATCGCAAAAATCGAACTGCGCATCTTCGGCGGCTCCGCGCTCACAGACGATGTCGCCGTGCCGAAGCAGCGTTCCGAAAGAGAAATCACCGACGGCATCCCGATCACATACGTCCCCGCGCGTAACACCATCTTTCTCGCTTACGCGCTCGCCTGGGCGGAAGTCATTCCGGCCAATGACATTTTTATCGGCGTAAACGCAATCGACTACAGCGGCTACCCAGATTGCCGGCCGGAATTCATCGAAGCGTTCGAGAACGTCGCCAATGTGGGAACCAAAGCCGGTGTCGAAGGCCGACGCTTCCAGATTCACACTCCGTTGATCAAACTTTCCAAAGCCGACATCATTCGCAAAGGAGTCGAGCTCGGTATCGATCTCTCCCTCACACACAGTTGTTACGATCCGACGGTCGAAGGTCTCGCCTGCGGCGAATGCGATTCCTGTCTTCTCCGGCTCAAAGGCTTCCGCAAAGCCGGAATCACAGATCCAATTCGCTACGCGAAAAAATGAAGCGTAGCCGTTGTTGTCATTCTGAACGAAGCGAAGAATCTCTGATTAGATGACTACGGCACAGAGGAGAGGCCAGAGATGTTTCGGTTCGCTCAACATGACAGACACAGTATCAATACATGCAGCCAATCGAGCACCGTAAAGGCGTGCCAAAGCTGTACCACACTGAATGAAGCGTCTGCTCCCCATTTTCGAGCTCTCGAAAAATGAACAGCGCGTCGTCCTCATCGTGATGCTCGTTCTAATCGCAATCGCGTTCATTGGATATGAACGCCGCACTCATCAGCAGCCGCTTCAAACGAGCTCGGTAATGGACGCAAAATCGGTTCCGAGTCCGTCAGGAACTGAGGATGAACATTAGTCTTGGTGTTTGCGAGTGGTTTTTGCCCCAAGAATGTAGACTGATCCCATTCTGACTTACGAATCGAATGAGAAAACTTTTCCTGGTTGGCTTTTTGCTGTTTGGGTTGTCGTTTGCGCGAAATTCAAGCTTCGCCGCATCATCTGCAAACGACTGTCTCTACCAAGTCGATTTAGCGGAATTTCCCAAATACCGCATTCTATCGATGGCGAAGCTCGGTCCTACTCCGTTCAACTACGCGCGAATGATGGTAGAGCCAGCTTTCGCCCCTGAGTACTCTGTTTCAGTTTATTCGCAGTCGCTCAGACCAGATCGAGTCAAGTACGTCGTAACGTATATAGTTGCCGACCAAAACTTGTGGCAAGCAACTGACATCGCCAGGCAGCCCCAGCGCGCAAAGGGCGTTAAGACGCATCGGACTGATTGTGAGATTTCAAAGCAGACTGCAGAAAAGGTGAAGCAAGCATGGATTGCAATGCTGTCCGGGGATCAACATCCCAAGCCAATGCGCGAAGAAGATGTAGGGCGCACGACTGACGCAACAATAGCTGAGTTCTCAATCCAATTATCACATGGCGAGACGCTGTACGGCGAGGTCGCACTCGAATTGGTGGACGGGCGGAAAACACGCGGTCTGTTGGAGGTGGCAAATGCTCTCATCGAATATTGCAAAGCAATACCGACAGATCGTCCAGCGATCGCGAGTCAAATTGATCGAAAAGTGGGTCGATTGCTCGATCTGCTGAAACACAAACGATTTTGAGAAACGCAGACGGAGGAGGCGGGTCAGCCCGAACCATTTGACATTTCAATCCTCGCTCAAACCGGGAATCCGTCCGTACCCGACAAACACAGGACTGATTTTGGCGTCGCCGCTTTTGGGCGGCGGCGGCATTTTGAAGTCGAAAACGCTGACGCCCCATCGCTGTTTGCCATCATACGTGCGGCCGTCGCTCGATCCGATCATGACGCGCGTATTCGTTCGTTTTTCGCGGCCGAGGTAAATCATGGTGTGCGTGATCGGCGGGTCGCGATCGATATTGTAGGTGCCGCGCCAGAAAAGCAGGTCGCCGGGCTTAAGGTCATCGAATTCGAATGAATCCTCCTTACGACTCAGGACCGCATAAAAATCTCCCGCTTTGCGCACCCAAACATATTGCTGGCTGGAATCGCGCGGCACATCGGGGAAGCCGTTTTGCTTAAGAACGTAATAAATGAAACCGGAACAATCCATGCCGCCGTTTGCGGGATCGGCCGAACCATAGGTGTAGCCCAGATTTTGTCTTGTTAGCGCGAGCCCGGCGTCCAGGATTTGGCGAACTTTGGGCGGGTACTTCTCGTAACCTTCTATTGCATCCGGCGAAAGACTCACATTAGGCCAGCCTTTCTTTCCTCGACCAGCTTCGGGTGATTCCGCCGGACTCGCGGACGGAGTCTCTGTCGCCGACGGCGATTCCTCCGGTGTTGGAGTGGGAGACGTTTTCTTGCGTTTTGACTTGCTCTTCGGCGTCGGGGATGGAGTCGGCGAAGCCTTCTTGCGTTTCGCAGAAGCAGTCGGTGATGGCGTAGGCGTCGACTTCTTCGTCGAGTGTTTTCGATGTTTGCGACTCGGAGTCGGACTTGGATCAGACTCGAGAGCTCTTTTAATTTTTGTGCCTAACGACTCTTCGGCTGAAGGCGCAGGATCAACAGCTCCAAACAAGATCACAAGAATCAGAAACCATTTCATAACTCGACTGTAGTGTCCGCTGTCCTCAGCGGAGAATCGAGCGCGCGATCAGAATCGGATGCGCTGAGACAGCGCACGCTACAGCCGAATCAGGAAGACGCGAGTTCCTTAAGAATTGCTTTGTTCAAACGAATGCCGCCTTCGAAATTTTCGAGAGGAAAATTTTCGTTTGGGGAGTGCGCGCGGCAATCGGGCAGGGCGAGTCCCATCAGCAGCGTTTCGACACCGAGAATTTCCCGGAATTCCGAGACTATCGGGATGCTCCCGCCTTCGCGAATGAGTGCGGCATCGCGGTTGAAAGCTTTTCGCAGTGCGCGTTGTGCGGCTTCGCCCATCGTCGAGTGCGGATCTGTGAGATACCACGGACCGCTGTGGCCCAGGTTAACTTCGATCGTAACACCCTTGGGCAGATTCTTTTCCAAATGCGTCTTCGCCAGTTCCAGAATTTCTTCGCCTCTCTGTTCGGGAACGAGACGGAACGTCAGTTTCGCAAACGCGTGGCTGGCGATCACCGTCTTTGTCCCCTGCCCCTGGTATCCGCCGCCGATTCCGTTGATCTCGGCAGTCGGCCGCGCCCAAATGCGTTCCACTGAATTGTATCCGGCCTCTCCGAAAAGCTCAGGCACACCTGTCTCCTCGCGAATGAGTTTGTCGCCGTCGACCGGAAGTTTGCGCCACGCTTCGCGCTCCCAGTCTTCGAGCGGTTTCACGCGATCGTAAAATCCTGCGATTGCCACCCGACCGTCGCGATCGTGAAGCGTGGCGAGCAATTGCGCCAATGCGGTGATCGGGTTTGCGACGGCCCCGCCAAACACGCCCGAGTGCAAATCCATTTTGGGACCGGTGATTTTGACCTCAAGCGCGGTCACCCCGCGCAATCCATAACTGAGCGTCGGCATGCCGCGTGCAATCATCCCGGTGTCGGAAATAACTGCTACATTGCACTTCAGGGCCTCGCGATTTTGACTGAGAAAAGGACCAAGGTTCGCACTTCCGATCTCCTCCTCCCCTTCGATCACTAAATGCAAATTTACCGGCAGCTCACGATGCTCTTCGATCGTTTCCTGAATTCCGAGAATGTGCGCAAGGATTTGACCTTTGTTGTCCGTCGATCCGCGGGCAAACACGTAGCCGTTCTTCAAGACCGGCTCGAACGGCGGTGAATCCCAAAGTTCCAGAGGCTCCGGCGGCTGCACATCGTAATGGCCATAAATCATAACTGTCGGACGACCGGGCCGATGTTCATTGCGGGCCCAGACGATGGGATGACGTTTCGTAGGTACAAGCTGCGTTTGCAGGCCAATCCTGTTGAGCTTGTTCACCAGCCAGTTTGCACACTCGACCAACTTTTCTTTGTGCTTGTCATCAGTCGAGACGCTTGGAAACCGCAGGAACGAATAGTACTCCTCGAGATAATTGTCGCGCATGGCGGGAAGCTAATCGGTTTTTGCCGTTTGCCTACGCTTTCCGGCGAAACTCCGTGCGCGCAAAATAGAAAACTGACGACAGCGCCAGCACAATTCCAGTCACGAGGAATTCCCGAACCGTGGCGTGAGCGAGGATCCAAACGATGGCGAGGATCGCCAGCGCAGGTACAACTTTCATTCCCGGAAAATTGAACGGCTCACCATCCGAGCGCACATCCCGTTGTACCAGAACCCAGCAAGCAGCGCAGCAAAGTAAATACATCAACAAAACGGCGACATTCGAAAGGACCGCCAGTTTCTCGAACGTGCCACTGATCGACAGCAAGAACGCGAGCGCAGCGTACGTGATGATCGCCACGTCGGGCGAGCGATACCTCGGGTGCACATGTGCGAAAAACTGCGGCAACGCGCCGTCGCGGCCGAAAGCAAAAATCATTCGCGGCGAACTCAGGATATCGCTCGTCACAAATCCGAATGCGGAAATGCTCGCTCCGGCCAGAAGAATCATGCGGCCGAGGTTGCCGAGGAATGTCGCCGCCGATTCAGCGAGAGGCGCGGCGGGATGGTTCGCGAGATCGGCTCCGAGCGTGCCTTGTGCGACGAGTTGGATCATCAGGTAGATGATTGTGGTGATCACTAGCGCCAGATACGCCGAACGCGGCACTGTGCGCGCTGGGTTTTTCACTTCCCCGCTCGGAATCAATGCTACCTCGATCCCCACGAAAGCGAAAATCAAAAGGATAACGGCATCACCTAACGACTTGCTGCTCGGCCAACCGCTCCAGGCAAGATTCGGCGCGTGAATAAAAAATAGTCCGACACAAATGAACAACAGCAGAGGTAGAAGCTTGGCCATCGTGATCACGGTGACGGCACCGGCACCCTCGCGGACGCCACGAATGTTGATCAATACGAGGGAACCATAGACCGCGAACATCACGATAATCCGCATCACGGGACCGCCGAGGAACGGCACCACCAAAGCGACAGAGTTTGCCAATACGTTCACGACGCCGGCAACTGCGCCGAGTGCCGTGAGAAAATAAAGCATCCCGGCGAGGAATCCCACGTAGCGCCCAAACGCCACTTCGACATACGCATAAAGACCGCCGGTCAACGAAACGCGGCTGCCGGCGATTGCGAAACATGTGACAAACAAGACCATGGCAATCGCACAGCAGACAAATGCGAGAGGCGCAGCGGACCCCAGTCCCTTCGCAACTGTCGCTGGGATCACGAAAATTCCAGCGCCAATTGTCGAGCTGACGATATTGGCGGTGAGCGCTGGAATTCCAATGCCGCGAACCAATTGATGATCAACGCGCTCGGCTTGTTCGAGAGAGCTCGTTGATTCATTTCCCATCGGCGCATCCTCAGTGATTGAGTTGTCCAACGCAAGAGTGCGAGTTAAGCTCCGAGCGCTGGGGATTGGCTTTTTTCAAAATGGACGGGAATTGCAGCTTGGGGGTTCTGACGGATTACTTAATCGCCGCCGATCCACAATATCCTGTGGTCGGGTGGCCCCGGAACCCCTTCAAATTGTGTGATTTTCCGCTTGTAACCCTAATGAGCCCGCTGTATTGAGGCTCCGAAGGCGCGGGGTTTGGCCAAATGCATTTACAATCGCTCGAGCTATTCGGCTTCAAATCGTTTGCCGATAAAACTGTCTTCAATTTTCATGAGGGCGTCACCTCGATAGTCGGCCCCAACGGTTGCGGAAAATCCAATGTGCTCGACGCCGTACGCTGGGCGCTGGGAGAGCAATCCGCCAAGTCGCTTCGCGGCGACGAGATGGCGGATGTGATTTTCAACGGCGCCGATTCACGCAAACCAGTGGGATTTGCCGAAGTCTCGCTCACGTTTAGCGATTGCGCCGAAGAACTCGGAATCGAGTGGCATGACGTGCGCGTGACGCGCCGCGTTTATCGCGACGGAAATTCCGAATACTTGCTAAACAAAACGCCGTGCCGCCTTCGCGACATCCAAAGTCTTTTCGCCGACACCGGGATCGCGCGCACCGCTTACTCCATGATGGAGCAAGGCAGAATCGACATGATTTTGAGCTCGCGTCCCGAAGATCGACGCGCGGTTTTCGAAGAAACAGCAGGGATCACGAAATATAAAACGCAAAAGCGTGAGGCGCTCCGAAAGCTGGAGGCGACGGAAGCGAACCTGTTGCGCATCGGGGACGTGATCAAGGAGGTCAAACGCCAGATCGGCTCACTTCAGCGGCAGGCGGGGAAAGCCAGACGCTATCAGATGTTGCACGCAGATCTGCGTGTGCTTGAGACACATCATGCTTCCAAACAGCTCGCTTCGCTCGAGCGCGACCTGGTCGCGGCCCGGGAAGAAATTAAGCGTCTGATTGACAGCGAAAAGTCCGTGCGTGCAAAAATCGACAAAAATGAAAACGCGCTCGCCGAAGAACGCGGTGCACTGGACAAGATCGACACCGAGATCGCCGACTCCCGTGCAGAAGTTCAGCGACTGGACAGCGAGATTTCAACGCACCGCAACCGCATCGAGTTCAACCGTCAGCGTGCGCAGGAGCTGGCCGAACTAATCGAACGCGCGCAGCGCGACGTCGCCGAGGCTGAAAACAAACGCAATCAGCAGGCAGCCCAAATCAAGGAGACGAACAGTTCCATCGCGGGAATCGAGCAGCAGTTAAAAGAAAAGGAAGCTGAGCTCTCCGAGCTATCCGTTCTGGCCGGAGAAATCCACAAGAAGCGGAGCGATCGTGTGACGCGCTTGCAAGAATTGCAACTCGCGCTCTCGAAATCCGAAAGCCGGATCTCGGCGCTCGAAGAGGAACTCACCGGAACCAAGGCACGCCGTGAATTGACTCATGCACAAATCGAACAACTCATAACAGAGATCCAAGCATTGACGGAAACGCGCGAGAAACTCGTCGGGCAAATCGCTGTCTCGCTCAAAGCGACCCGCCGCCAACCGATCGACGTCGAGACCAGCCTTCGCGAAAAGGAGAAACTACTCGCTCAAGCGGAACAGGATCTTGCCACGCTCCATCGCACACTCGCCGAAAAGCGATCGCGCCTCGACGTGTTACGTCAGCTGAATGAAGAAGGTGAAGGCCTTGCCGAAGGTTCACAAGCTTTGCTCAAGGGCATCGACAGTTCTGAGGAATTCCGCGGCGCGATTGCCGGTTCGCTCGTTGCGCAACTCGATGTTGATCCAAAATTCATTCAGGCGATCGAAGCTGCGCTGGGCCGTAATCTGCACGCCATCATCTTAAAAGATGCGGAAGTTGTTTCCGAAATAATTGGGCACCTAAAGAAAAAAAAGCTGGGACACGCCGCACTGCTGATCCCCAAGCTGACAGCGGCAGCGCCGCAACCGGCGCAAAGAGGTCTCCCACCGCAGGCGGTCGCGTGGGCTACTGACAAGGTGAGAGCACCAAAACTGCTGGAGGCACTCGTCACGCGGTTACTCGGCGACGTCGTCATTTTTCCGGAATTGGAACAGGCGCTTGAATGCAAAAAGGTAGAACCTGCTCTGGCGATGGCCACGCTCGCCGGCGAATACGTTTCCCGAGAAGGAATCGTTTTCACGGGAAGCAGCGAAGTCCGCGCAGCCTCTTTGCTCGAGCGCAAAGCACAGATTGCCGATCTGGCAAAAGAAGAAACTATTCTGGCAAAGGAGCGGGATTCAGTCAGCGCCACGCGGGACGAAGCGAAAACCGCGCTTGAAACCGCTTCGCGGCTTCAGCGCGAACTGAGTGAGGCCGGGCGCAAAATGGATACTCTGCAATCGGAGAGAACCGCCTTAGAGCGCCAGATTACGGCGGCCGACGAACGGATCGCGCATGTGGAACGGGATCTCAAATCGGGACGCGATCAATTGGCCAATCAAAAGACCGAGTTAGTCGCATTCGAGGCCGCGCAGAAGAAGACCGTGCTGCGTGAGGAAGAGTTAACCGAGAGGACCAATGAACTGCGGCTGGGCGTCGCAACCGACCGCCAGCGCCATGAAAATTTGATTGCGCAACGCGAACCATTGAGCGCGCGCGACGCCGAGCTGGCCGAGTTGATCACAGTGCGCAAGGCGGACATCGCGATGTACGAACGGAAATTGGCCACGCAAGCGGAGGAGTCGCATGAATCTGAAAAGCTGATCAAAACTCAAACGGCGCAACGTGACGAGGCACAAGCGAATAGCGCGGAAATCGCCGGCCAGCGCGCCACAAGACTTGCCACGATTTCCGACCAGGAAAGCGAACTGCGCCGTGTGCGAGACTCGTTAGGCGAATTACAGGACCGACGGGCACAGGGGCAAGTCCGGGAGTCGCAATTCAAAATGAATGTCGACAATCTGCTCGCGCATATTTCCCGCAGCTACCAGATCGATCTTCGCGGGTTCACAGCTGATGAAGCGGCGTTCGAAAAGACGTTGAGACTGCAAGTAAAGCGCAACGAGAAACTGGAGGGCGGAGCTCCTGCGAAGCCGGACTCGCCGGAGCTCGTCCCTCCCAATCTGGAAAAAGTTATCGCCGACCTTAGGACACAGCTGGACAACATGGGACCAGTGAATCTCGAGGCGGTGCACGAGTACGACGAACTCGAGGAGCGTTACAAGTTTCTTGAAACGCAAAACACCGATCTTACAAATTCCCAGCGGGAACTGCTCGACGTGATCGCGCGCATCAATTCCACAACACGGAAACTATTTGCCGAAACCTTTGAGCAAGTCCGGGCGAATTTCCGGGAAATGTTTGGCGAGTTATTCCGTGGCGGGCGCGCGGACTTGTCACTGCTTGACGAGAACGACCCGCTGAACTGCGGCATCGAAATTACTGCCAAGCCGCCAGGGAAACAATTGCAAAGCGTGTCGCTCTTGAGCGGTGGCGAACGTGCAATGACCGCCGTCGCGCTGCTGTTTGCGATTTACATGGTGCGCCCAAGCCCGTTCTGCATTCTCGACGAAGTGGATGCGCCACTCGATGAAAACAATATTAACTGCTTCATCCGCGTACTCGACCGGTTCGTGCAGCAGAGCCAATTCATCATTATCACCCACAACAAACGGACAATCGCCAAAGCTGATGTCCTGTATGGCGTGACCATGGAAGAGCGCGGCGTGAGCAAGTTAGTCGGCGTCAAACTCACTGCCCCAGCACAACCTGTGAGTGAAGCAGCCTCAAACGGCGGGGCACAAGCGCCGACACAGCGGCACCTCGCGTTCGCCGCACGTTAGGCGGTGCAGCTTCTCCGAAGAAAATGGAGACGGCCCCGCCCTCGGGCCGTGGGACCTCGGCTCGAGCGCGCTCCGGCTCCATCGGTTGCTGCGCCATTCGACAGTCACAAAAAACTTTGCGCGCAGTTGCCGATCTTGGCTAAAATGACGCGATGCTTCAGACGGCCCAGCGGACCACTAAATTAAAAAGAAAAAAGCGCGCGTCCGCATCCCTGGGCGAAGCTGCTGCGAACAAAACCGCGCCTCCCCACGAGCGTTTTCTGGAAGCCTTTCGCTGGATGCTGCTGACACGTACGCTCGAGGAAAAGCTCGTTAGTCTCTACCGCGGCGGTCAGATTACGGGCGGCGTTTACATCGGTAAGGGGCAGGAAGCGGTCAGCGTCGCATGCGGTTTGTTTTTAGAAAAAGGCGACATTTTTGCGCCGTTGATTCGCGACCAAGCCGGGCGATCTGCGTTTGGCGAACCGTTAGTCGATGTCACGCGCACGTACCTCGGTTCGCGCCTCGGTCCTATGCGCGGACGCGACGGCAATATTCATCGAGGACATCCACGCGATAACGAACTGGCGATGATCAGTCATCTCGGCGCAATGGTTTCAGTGACCGTCGGCACATTGATGGCGAAGCGATTTAGGGGAGAGAAAGATTTTGTCGGCCTCACGTGTATCGGCGAAGGGGGGATGCAAGCCGGAGCGTTTCATGAAGGAATGAACATTGCCGCGGTGGAACAGGTGCCACTCGTGGTGGTCGCGACAAATAATCATTACGCTTACTCGACGCCTAACGACCGCGAATTTGCGTGCGACGATTTGGTGGAACGAGCGATCGGATACGGATTCGAAGGTTACAACCTGGACGGAACTGATCTTGCCGCATGCCTGGATGCAATTGGCGGCGCAGTCAAACGTGCTCGTGCAGGGCGTCCGCCACAGTTAGTCATTGCCTCGGTGTTGCGGCTTTCCGGTCATGGCGAACACGATGACGCCGGCTACGTGCCCGAAGAGGTGAAGCGTCAGGCGTTTGCGCGGGACTGTTTGAAGGTCGCCGAGCAAACGATCATCGAATCCAATCTGGCGGATCCGGACACACTGGCCGAATGGCGCAAAGACGCCGTCGCGCAGGTGGACGAGGCAGTTGCCACCGCTCAAAAAGAAGCCGTGCCGGAAGCCGACAAAGAAGATTGGTGCGCGTTATCCACGCGTGACCTCGTCGATCATGTCGACGAGGAATGACGAAGCACGAATGTCGAATGTCGAAGGAAATCCAAATGCTCAAATGACGAACGTTGTCGTCCTCCATTTTGGTCATTCGTCATTCGATATTATTTCGTCATTCGTCATTCGGATTTCGTCATTACCCGCATGAGCATTACTTATCTCGAAGCGATCCGGGAAGCGCAGGCAAAACTGTTGCGCGACGACGATCGCGTTTTCATTTATGGACAGGATGTCGGCGGGACATTTGGCGGCGCGTTCAAAGCAACGAAAGGACTGGCGACGGAATTTCCCGGGCGCGTGTTGAACACGCCGATCAGTGAAGATGCGATCGTGGGCACTGCCATTGGAGCTGCGATGCAGGGAATGCGACCGATTGTCGAAATGCAGTTTGCGGATTTCTCAAGCATCGCTCTGAACCAGATTCTCAATAACGCAGGCACGCATTACTGGCGAACAGGCGTGCCGGTGCCGATCACAGTGCGTTTGCCTTCCGGCGGAACAAAAGGAAGCGGCCCATTTCACAGTCAATCGATGGAATCGCTATACGCGCATTACCCAGGACTGATCGTGATGACGCCGGCCACGGTGGAGGACGCTTACACTATGTTGATAGAAGCTGTGGCAATCGATGATCCTGTCGTTTACTGCGAGCACAAATATCTTTATTACCATCTCAAAGCCGACAAATTGCCGGACAAAGGTTTACCGACTGGTCGTGCGCGGGTCGCGCGTGAAGGGCGCGATCTAACGATCGCGAGTTACAGCGCGATGACACAGGAATCTCTCGCCGCTGCGGAGGAACTCGCGCGCGAAGGTGTCGAGGTTGAAGTTGTCGATCTACGCACGGTCAAGCCGTTGGACACCGACACTGTGCTTGCATCTGTCGCGCGCACCGGCCGCTTGCTTTGCGTCGGCGAATCATTTCCCTGGGGCGGCACGACCGCGGAGGTCATCGCACGGGTCACCAGCCAGGGCTTTCATTTGCTCGATGCCCCGCCCCAACGTCTCAACGCCAAAGACACACCGATTCCCTATCATCCAAATCTCTGGAGCGCGCACCGGCCGAACGCGAAAAACATTGTCGCAAAAACGCGGGCGTTGCTCCGGGAATAGAATCTATGCCGCAAGTCCCGATCATCATGCCGCAGCTTGGCGAATCAATCGCCGAAGCCACAATCGTTGATATCAAAGTCAAACCTGGCGACGAAGTTGTGGACGATCAGGAAATCATCGACGTCGAGACGAACAAAGCCGTGATGGGCGTAACCACGCCGTGTAAGGGCAAGATCGACAAGATTACCGTGCAGTTGAAGGAGACGTATCCGGTGGGCGCGGTGCTCGGCTACGTGGAAGCAAGCGAACAAGACGCTGCGCGCTTCGCCAAGCACGCGCCTCCGCCTCCGCCACAGAAGGAAGTCGCGGAAGAAATTCCTGCGCGTGCTGATCAGGAAGTTGCTCCGGGCCGGGAAAGAAAGATCGCCGCGCGCGATGGCGATGGCGATCGGGTCGGCGGCCTGCCCGTTCCAGCAATCACGAAAGGCGCAGCCTTCATGTCCCCGCGCGTGCGCGCGCGCATGGCTGAACTGCAGCTAACAACCGCTGATCTCGCAGGGATCATGGGAACCGGCGCCGGCAACCGCGTCACGATCAAAGACCTCGAAAATTTTCTGCATAAGATCGAGAGTCAAACAGCGCACGAAGCTTCTGCCATTCGCACGGGAGTGGCCGACGCTATGCGACGAAGTTGGACGCGTCCTCTTTCAACAATTGGTGCTTCGGTAACTCTCGATCCCGTCCTGCAGGATCGACAGTCTCGCGATCCCAAACCCGGCCCTGGTCTCTATGCACTGCGCGCGCTTGCGCTCGCGCTTTCAAAAACTCCGGGCGCAGCGGCGAAATTAATCGGCAATCGCGTTGTGCAATCAGTCTCTATCGATGTCGGCATCGCGGTCGAAGCGGAGGATGGAATTATGGTGCCCGTCATTAGGGCGGCCGACAAAACCTCCCTTGCGGATCTTACGACAAAGTACAAGGAGCTCGTCGATCTCGCCCGACAGCGGCGCATTTCGCCCGACATGCAAGTTGGCGGGCTCGCGACCGTTTCGAACTTTGGGACTTTTGGGATGGAATGGGGCACACCAATTCCACTGCCCGACCAGACATTGTTACTTGGTCTCGGAGTTGGAAAGAAAGTCCCCTCGTGGGATGAAGATAAAAAACAATTCGTTCCCCGGACAGAGGCGCAGATCACTCTAAGCTTCGATCATCGAAGCATCGACGGCGGCGGTGCGGGTCGTTTGCTCAAAGACATCATCGAACTGCTGGAGAATCCCAAACAACTGTAAGCCACTTCCGCGTCATGCGGGCGCTCCCCGATGTCAGCGGCATGAGATAATGAGCGCTGCAATTTCCTACATCATCGCTTCCGTTCAGCGTAGCGGAACACATTTGCTTGGCAGCATTCTTCGAAGCACTGGCGTAGCCGGATCACCTGACGAATACTTCTTGTCCAAGCCCGAAGAAACCTGGGAAAAGCGGTGGGGGGAGCCATCGCGCGTCGCTTACATACAGCGTGTCCTACGGCAAAATACCGCAGCCAATGGAGTCCTCGGCATCGTCGTAATGTGGAGTTATTTCGAACGAATGCTCCGGATGTTGCAGGAAATTCCGGCATACAAAAATCTCGATGGAGCGGAGCTTCTCGCGGCTGTTTTTGACAAACCAAAATACATTTGGATGCGCCGGCGAAATCATGTCGAGCAGGCTGTCTCGTGGTCCGTCGCATGCCAGACCGGTTTCTGGACTCAAACCGGGGAGGAGAAATTGCAGCCGCGCGCGGTCCGCAAATTTAATTTCAAAGTGATCGACGAATGGTGCAATCGGATCGCGGAGCACGAAGCACGGTGGAAAAATTATTTTGGGGAAAATCAAATTGAGCCTCTGGTTCTTTTTTACGAAGACGTTGTCACCTCTCACCGCGCTACTGCGGAGCGCGTTCTGGAATTTTTACGATTGCCGATTCCGCCGGGTATGGAAATCCCACCACCAGCCGTTGAAAAGCAAGCCACTCGAATCTCCCAGGAGTGGACGGAAAGCTATCTCAAGATCAAAAGAAAGAAGACCAACAGGCTTACTCGTATCATCGGGCGAATGCGAAACTAAAGACTCGCAGCAACTCCGCAGAGCCGCCGCAAAGAATCAGTTGGTCGTTCTGCCTCTCAAAACGAATGCTAGAAGGATTACAAGAACGCAAACGACGGCCGCCGCACTTCCCCGAATGAGCCAAACTGGTCGATAAATCAGAGCCAGTTGTCCATGGCCGCCTGCCGGGATCTCAATAACTGGAAACAATCCGCGATAAGATGTAACGGGAAGCTTCCGATCGCCCAGCCATGCTTGGTATCCGCGAAAATATGGACGCGAAAAAGTCAGCAGAGCGGGCCGATCACCAGCCGGGACATCAATATCTGCGTTCACGAAATTTCGGGAGTCATTAATCCGTGAGACCGTCGCCAAGACAAACTGCTCGTTAGGCCGTGAAACGATTGAGGTGACCGAGCGCACGCGCGAGAACGGCGCGGTGCGCCGATGAAACACGTTTCCTTCATCGGTTGAAACGACCAGTTCCCATTCAGAGCCCGGCTGGGGAGTGATACTCACTTCTCGTGCAACCACGATGCCGTCCACGCCCATCAAGGCCAGCTCGCCATTTCTGCTGGCTTGATGATTAAGTAAATTGCTTCCTATCTCGGGATTGATTTCACCG
>Ga0193747_1000368_pt1 | contig 16253 bp, 14 predicted proteins | sample L1m2metaG_FD_143048 | JGI IMG/M metagenome (GOLD analysis project Ga0193747, IMG submission 143048) | Soil microbial communities from a riparian zone of the East river system, Colorado, United States - L1m2 | ecosystem: Environmental > Terrestrial > Soil > Riparian zone | place: USA: East River...
CGCTGCTGGCTCCCGCAGTGACGGTCCCGGCCAGTGTGACTGTCACTGCGGGAGCCAGCAGCGCGACATTCACGGTGAGCACCAGCAGCGTGACCACCTCCACATCGGTCAACATCTCCGCGTCTTACGCCGGTGTGACCAAAACGGCCTCACTCACCGTGCTGCCTCAAGCCCCTCCAACTCTCTCTTCGCTGACGCTGAATCCCACGAGTGTGACTGGCGGCGCGCAAACTTCCACTGGCACGGTGACGCTGAGTGGGCCAGCACTCACTGGCGGTGCGGCCGTCTCCCTCTCCAGCAGCAGCACGTCCACGGCAACGGTCCCGGCCAGCGTGACTGTCGCTGCGGGAGCCAGCAGCGCGACATTCACGGTGAGCACTAGCGCTGTTACCGCGTCCACTCCGGTCACCATCTCCGCATCGTATGCTGGCGTGACCAAAACGGCCTCACTCACCGTCGTGTCTCAAGCCCTGCCGACTCTCTCCTCGCTGACGCTGAATCCCACGAGTGTGACTGGCGGGTCTCCCTCAACCGGCACGGTGACGCTGAGCGGGCCAGCACTCACTGGCGGCGCGCAGGTACTGCTTTCCAGCAACAACGGGGCGGCTAGCGTGTCGGCCAGCGTGACTGTCGCTGCGGGAGCCAGCAGCGCGACGTTCACGGTGAGCACCAGCGCGGTCACCGCGTCCACTCCGGTCACGATCTCCGCATCGTATGCTGGCGTGACCAAAACGGCCTCACTCACCGTGCTGCCGCAGGCCCTTCCAACTCTCTCTTCGCTAACGCTGAATCCCACGAGTGTGACCGGCGGATCTCCTTCAACCGGCACGGTGACGCTGAGCGGGTCAGCTCCCGCTGGCGGCGCGACAGTCTCCCTCTCCAGCAGCAGCACATCCACGGCAACGGTCCCGGCGAGCGTGACTGTCGTTGCGGGAGCCAGCAGCGCGACGTTCACGGTGAGCACCAGCGCTGTTACCGCGTCCACTCCGGTCACGATCTCCGCATCGTATGCTGGCGTGACCAAAACGGCCTCACTCACCGTGCTGCCTCAAGCCCTTCCAACTCTCTCTTCGCTAACGCTGAATCCCACGAGTGTGACGTGCTGCCTCAAGCCCTTCCAACTCTCTCTTCGCTAACGCTGAATCCCACGAGTGTGACCGGCGGATCTCCTTCAACCGGCACGGTGACGCTAAGCGGGCCAGCTCCCGCTGGCGGCGCGACAGTCTCCCTCTCCAGCAGCAGCACATCTACGGCAACGGTCCCGGCGAGCGTGACTGTCGCTGCGGGAGCCAGCAGCGCGACATTCACGGTGAGCACCAGCGCCGTCACCACGTCCACTCCAGTCACCATTTCCGCGTCCTACACCGGCACGACCAAAACAGCTTCACTCACCGTAGCGCCTCCAGGCACCCCCGCTGGAACTTACACGCTTACAATCACGGGAACGTCGGGCACCCTCAGCCACTCCACAACGGTCCTAGTTACGGTGAACTAAAAGGAACTTCGAGCACCTAACCCATTTCTGGAATTCAGTCAGAAAAAACCATCTGTCTTCGACTGCTAGCCTCGACTGGCCATAAGGCCAATTACGCTCAGAGCAAGTTCCATTGCCACTCCCCAGTCCTAAATGGATCCTAAGAGAAAGGGAAACTATCCCCGTGCAACTGCCAAGGACGAATGAGCGATGGGCAAGTCGAATACTGAGTTCAACTGGAGAGTGGCGCGCAGTTTTGCGCTCGCGGCATGCCTGGCAGGCGGTTGCATGGCTGCGGGCTCGCAAGCACAGGCACAGGCTGCATCTGCATCACAGGGATCGGGCTCGAATTCCCGATTGTTGAGTGCGAACGAAGGGCGGGCGATCGTGGATGCCGCTCGGGATGAGGACCAGCCGGTGCGCGGCGCTCAAGACTGTTCTCACCTTGTTCATCAAACGTATCTCAATGCGGGTTTTGAGTACCCGTACGCGAGCTCGTTCGAACTTTACGCGGGGAACGAGAATTTTGAGCGGGTGAGAAAGGCGCAGCCGGGGGACTTGATTGTGTGGCCGGGCCATGCCGGTATTGTCGTGGATCCGCTACAGCACAGTTTTTACAGCTTGGTGAGTACAGGCCTAGAGGCGCAGGATTACGAAGGGTCATACTGGAAGTCCCGTGGAAGACCGCGCTTCTATCGGTACAAAGTTGAAAACGCGGAGATGCCGACTGTAGTTAAGGCGCTGGCGTCCGCTCGAGCCTCAAAGTCCAAGAAGCCGCGCGAAACTGCGCCGGCGAGCGAAGAGCGATCCCCTGTCGCGGCTTCCGCTTCCAATAGGCCGCCGAAGGCAGCTTCGGAACGGACAAAGGTCGTGTATGGTCTGCCGGCCCTGCGTGAACCAGCCGTTGCACCCACTACGTTTGAAGTTCCGCAGAGCATAATCATCGCCGGGGGAATCAAGCCGCCAACGAGCAGCCAAGTTGCTGAAGGCATCTCTGAATTGAGCAACGCCTCGGGAAATGTCTTGCGCGCGGATGACCCCACAAAATTGGCGCTGCCGGTGGTCATTTTCGAGCGGCTTCACGTGGAGCGCTTGGAAATCAAACGGGAGCACGGATGGGCGCATCTGCAGATTGATTCTCGAGCGACCATAGCGGGTGGAGAAACGGACTATAAACGGCGACGCGAAAAAGTTCGTTGGGAGCTTCGCCGCACAAAATCGGGCTGGGAGGCGATCACCCCGGAGGATCGAGCGTATGTGCCAAACGATGTGGCCGTGCGCAATCTGGCCGCGCAGCTCGCGCGGCTGACCGAAAGGGACAGCGCTGAGGCAGATCAGGAGACAGTTCGGCGCCAGGAGTCACAGCTCGCCAATCTGCTAAGTGCGCTGCTGAAAAACAAGTAGGCCACTTATCGGGCAGTCAAAGGCTCTGGAAACGCAGACGCGTTGCCAGCGGCGGAGAGGAATCGGAAAAGTCCGCCAAGCGTGGCCGTCCTGAATCTGATTAGTGGAACTAATGCTTCTGCTCTGGGATGGGAGTTGTGTTCGGTGATTCCTGAGGCAGAGCAAAGGCCACGTAGACGCCGCCCGAGTGCGACTTGGGATCTTTGCCGCCGCCTGCGGCGATAACAACGAATTGGCGGCCGTTCACTTCGTAGGTGGCGGGAGTGGCGTTGCCGGAGAAAGGGAGAGTCGCTTCCCAAAGCAGCTCACCTGTGGATTTATCGAAGGCGCGGAACTTCTTGTCGAAGTTGGTTGCCCCGATGAATACCAGCCCGCCTGCGGTAATGATTGGGCCGCCGTAATTTTCCGTGCCCGTGTTTTTTTGTCCCTTCGACGCCAGTTCCGGGTATTCACCCAGCGGAATTTTCCAGACATACTCGCCGGTGTTCAGATTGATAGCGTTCAGAGTGCCCCACGGTGGAGCAACGCCGGGATATCCTTCCGGGTCGAGAAATTTGTGGTAGCCGGTGAAGCGATAAGGCATGGACGCTGGAGGCTGTGCCGAGCTTGCGAGCTCTTTGCTTTCGCCACTCAGCAAAAAGCTGACCAGCGCGGAGATTTGATCCTCGGTCAGATTCGGAAAGCCTGGCATTCGTCCTTTTCCGTTCTTCACGGCCGTGGCAATCTGCACGGGAGTCAGCCGCTCGCCCACTCCGATCAGGGAAGGCATGGCGGGAGGCGAGCCCGTCATGTTTTCACTGTGGCAGATACTGCACTGGCTCATATAGATGGCGCGCGGGCTATTTTCGCCGATGTTCGGGGAGAGAGCGCCGGTCCATGCCATCTCATTCGAATTGATGTAGATGATTCCGGCCTCTGCATCCACCGCGGGGCCGCCCCACTCGCCGCCACCGTCGAAGCCCGGAAAAATCACCGTATCTTTTCCGACGCCGAACGGAATGAACTGCCCTTCACTGCGGAATTGATTGAATTTTTCCAGCGCCCACTGATGGGCTTCCGGCGTGCGCACGGTCAGAAGATCCTCGGTGAGAAGCTGGCGTGCAAAGGGCGCGGGGCGGGCGGGAAGCGGCTGTTCAGAAGCAGCAACTTCGCCGGGCATAGTGCTCGGAGGATACTTTCGGGACTCGATGGAAAAAAGAGGCTTTCCTTTGGCGCGGTCGAAGAGATAGACGAAACCTTGTTTTGTTGTTTGCGCTACCGCATCAATCTGTTTTCCATCGCGCATCACGGTGAGGAGCGCGGGCGGTGAAGGGAAGTCCCGGTCCCAGAGATCGTGGCGAACTCCCTGAAAATGCCAGATTCTCCTGCCCGTCCGTGCATTCAAGGCAATCAGACAATTAGCGAAGAGATCGTCGCCGAGGCGATCGGCGCCGTAGAAATCAAACGCGGCGGAGCCTGTTGGGACATAGACAATGCCGCGCCGGGAATCGAGCGCCATTCCGGCCCAATTGTTCGCGGCCCCGCTGGTCTTCCACGCATTCTTCGGCCAAGTGTCATAGCCAAATTCACCGGGATGCGGGATGGTGTGGAACGACCAGCGCAGCCCACCGGTTCGAGCGTCGTAGGCGCGAATGTCGCCGGGAGGCGCAGGGAGAGTCTCGGGGTTACGGCCGCCGAATATTATGAGGTCCTTGTAAACGATGCCTGGGCTGGTCAGATCAACAGACTGAGAGCTGGCAGGTTCGCGGCCCAGGTTTTCGCGGAGATCGATTCGGCCGCCGTTTCCAAAAGATGGAATCGGTTTGCCCGTGGCGGCATCCAGGGCGTAAACGAAGTTCATCACGCCGACCAGAATGCGCTTGTCTTTGCGATTAGCCCAGTAGGCGAGCCCGCGATCCGGTTGCGTTCCACGAATTCCAGAGTCGAACTTCCACAAGAGCCTGCCTGTCAAGGCATCCAAGGCGAAAACTTTTTGCGTTGGAGTGATTCCGTAGAGCACGCCCTCGACGATGATGGGGCTCGTCTGAAGACCACCTTCCTCCTGCGTATCAAAGCTCCATGCAACGGCGAGGCGCTTGACGTTGCTGCGATTGATTTGCGCTAGCTTGGAATAATGATTGTTCTCCGGCGCGCCGCCGTAGGCCGGCCAGTCTCGATGTTCCTGGCCGGGTTCATTGTTGTGTGTCGGTGTGTTTGCCGCGCGGGCGATCGACCCGGCCGTGGTGACGATCAAAGACGGAACCAGAATTAATGTGCAAATCGCGAGGATTTTCGCAGTGCGTTTCTTTTTCATGGCAGCACGAGGAAAGAGGATAGCACTCCTGCAAAGCAAGGCGAGACGCAGATAAAGAGAGGGGTCGTTGCATTTACTCTTCTATTTCCAAATGCAGCGCGCAGCGAAGAAGGCATTACCGTGTTACGTGGCGCAGCTCGGGCTATCCTTCTCTCCCTTCGTTTCATTGAGAGTAATTCTATGCAACCCCGCAGAAACCGCAGGGGTCACCGTGGTCTTGCGGACGCGGGGAGTTGGCGCAGCCCCATCACGCGCATGAGGGTTTCCTGGACGTGGACCAGTTCGCGCTGACGTTCGTGTTCTTCCATGGTGCGGTCGGTGAGAGCTTCTTTCAACAGAATCAAGTTGCGACGGAATTCGAGCTGAGCGAGAACCAGGCGGCTTAACGCTTTCAGGGCCTCCCTTTGCTCGGGCGCCAATTCGCGCGGCGACTGGTCGACGACGCAGAGTGTGCCCAGGGCATAACCGTCTTCGTTGATAAGAGGAGCGCCGGCGTAGAAACGGATGTGTGGGTCGGAAACGACAAGGGGATTGTCGCGAAAGCGCTCATCCAGGAGCGCATCGGGGACGACGAAGACATCGGATTGCAAAATCGCGGTGGAACAAAAGGCGATGTCGCGTGACGTCTCTGAAGCATCCATGCCCACGCGTGACTTGAACCATTGGCGGTCTTCGTCGATAAGAGAAATCAGGGCGGTGGGCGTTTTGCAAACAAACGAGGCCAGCAGGGTGAGGTCGTCGAAAGACTGTTCCGGGTCGGTATCGAGGATGGCGTACTTCTCCAAGGCGGCAATTCTGCCCTCTTCGTTGACGGGCTTGGCGATGACCATGAGCCACCTCCTGCACGATCCCTTGGCCTGGGTTGGATCCTGGCCGGGGAGGGATCATACTCCAAAACGGAGAATATGGCGCGCCAAGCGAGTCCATGCCCGAGTGACCGGTGCAAAGGCCGCTGGTTGCGGCAACTCTCTGGAGGTGAGCTGCTCGAATGGCGGCAATCTCGATTGCAATATTGCTCGACTTCCTGCACGTATTCGCTAGAATCCACCCGTTTGATCCGGGGCGAGTTATGGTTTTCCAATGGAGATGGACATGAGGATTGCTGCGCGTGCGCGATCTATCGGAATTGCAACTGCTCTATTCGCAAGTGCAATTGCGGCGGGACCAAGAGCAACCGCGCAAGAGAAATACACGCCCACGCCGGCGAACCTGGAGGCACGCATCTGGTTCCAGGATGCCAAGTTTGGAATGTTCATTCACTGGGGTGTGTACAGCGTGCTGGGCGATGGGGAATGGATCATGGAGACGCGGCCGATCAATAGAACGGATTACGCGAAGGTGCCGGCGTTTTTCAATCCGATAAAGTTTGATCCCGCGGCGTGGGTGGCGCTGGCGAAGGCCGCTGGCATGAAATACATCACCGTCACTTCGAAGCATCATGACGGATTTGCGATGTTCGATTCGCGCCTGACGGATTGGAATGTCGTGGCGCGGACGCCGTACGGCAAAGACGTGATCGGGATGCTCGCCGCGGAATGTCACAAGCAGGGCATCAAGCTCTTCTTGTACCACTCACAACTGGATTGGCATTCACCGGATTATTTTCCGCGCGGGCGCACGGGACATCACGCGGACCGTCCGGATTCCGGGAATTGGGATGCCTACCTGAATTTCATGGACGGACAGTTGCGGGAATTGTTGACGAACTACGGAGAGATCGGGGGCATCTGGTTCGACGGAATGTGGGACAAGCCCGACGCGGATTGGCATCTTGCCCGCACGTACGCGCTGATTCATCAACTGCAGCCGCAGGCCATGGTCGGCAGCAATCATCATAAGAATCCTTTTCCCGGAGAGGACTTCCAGATGTTTGAGAAGGATTTGCCGGGCCAGCACACGACAGGTTTCAACCCCGAACAATCGGTCAGTGCGCTGCCACTCGAAACCGCGGAAACCATGAATAACTCCTGGGGATTCAATCTGACGGATGAACATTACAAAAGCCCCGCTGAATTGATTCGATACCTTGTGCGTGCGGCGGGATCGAACGCGAATTTTCTTTTGAATGTGGGGCCGATGCCGAGCGGCGAGATCCAGCCCGAATTCGTACAGCGCTTGAGGGAAGTGGGACGATGGATGAAGCAGTATGGAGATTCGGTTTACGGAACGCGAGGAGGGCCAGTGACGGGGGGGCCGTGGGGCGTGACGACGCAACGGGGCTCGACGGTTTACGTTCACGTCCTGGATTGGAATGGTCCGGTGCTGGCGCTGCCGGCGATGCCGCGGCCGGTTCGTACGGCGAGGCTGCTGCGCGATGGGAGCAGTGTCGAATTCAGCGCCGTCAATGGAGGACTGGTGCTGAAACTGCAGGAGCCGAAACCGGAAGAAGTGGATCGCGTGATTGTTCTTGAACTGGAAGCTGCGAAGTAAAAAGCCGTATGCCTAGCGCTATTTTGTGCTTCTTGCGGTTGTGCTAGTCATCGAGGAAGAATTCGTTTTCAGCTCCACGGATTGAAGAGAAAAATATCGGAGGCCGAGAAATCGGAGACGTTTCTCGTAACCAGAGTCAGGGCATGGACTTGAGCAGTCGCCGCGAAGAAGGCATCCATCACACCGATGGGCCTGCCGACGGCGGAACATCGGCTCATGACGCTTCCCCAAGCGTCGGCGATCATGGCTTCAATGATGAGGAGGCGGCCCTCGAAGCGCAGAGGTAGTTCTTCGCGGAGCCATGTTTCGAGCCGTGATCTGCGGGCGCCCGCGGGCAGCCGCTCGGTGCCATACCGCAGTTCCGCCAGGGTCATTGCCGAGAGATAGACACGATCTTCGTCCACTTCAGCCAACCAACGAATGACGCTTGGGTCCGGCAGAGGCTTCATCCATTCCGAGACAACGGTTGTGTCCAGCAAAAAACTCACAGGTCCAGCTCGCGGGGAGAGTCTTGGACTCGCTCAAGTTGCAAATTGGAATCGCGCAGAGGCGAGGCGGCAAAAAATTCCGCAAGGTTTCCAACGCGGCGGGTCTTGCGCTCCCATTCTTCAGCCGAGACGATAACGGCGGTGAGTTGGCCGTTACGGGTAATGGTTTGCGGGCCGCGGGATCGGGCACGGTCGAGGACTTCGCTGAATTTAGCTTTGGCTTCGGCTACAGTCCATTGGCTCTTGGGCATAGGGAAACCTCACGCTGCAAATAGTCATCATAGACATTATAGTCATTTTCGGAGCTGAGGCAAGAGGAGATAAAGGAATCCCCCGACTAGCGGGAAGAACAGCAGTTGAGCCTCCGAATGACTTGGCGGATCGCGGCTCAATTCAGGGATTAGGGAAGGATTCGTCGAGCTTGAGGATGGGGACCTGACCGTTCGAGTGGAAGGTCCCGCCAGTGGCCGTCTTGGCTTCTTTCATGGGATTGTCGGGAAGGAAGTGATAGATCTCGGTGACGAGGCCCGTGGAGGCGAGAGTTTTTTCGACGTAGTCGCGCTCGAGATCGATATCGGGATCGATCTTGTGGGTAATGCCGTTGTTGCGCTCGTCGCGTTCGAATCCGATGTCGTGGGTGGCGGCGCCGACCCACAGGGTTTCGCCGTTGACCTGGAACGGCGCTTTCCAGATGCGCAGGTGATTGCGCGATCGGACGACGCTGATGGGCTCAGCGTGCGCCCAGCCGTAATCTTGCGGGCGGCCAAAGAGGTAGAGCTGGCTCATAGGCATGGTCAAGTAGGATTCTTTCGAAAGACTACCAATGATGCCGTGGAGAACGGTGTCCCTGACGTCAGCATCGACCTTCACCCAGCCAGCGGAGGTGAAGAGACGCTGCATAGCGGCTTCGGAGCCGAGAACGAGAAAGTTGACCATGTCGCCGGCATTACCCTCTTTGTCGCTGACGCGCCGCGGGATTTTCGAGAACAGATTATTATCGATGCCGGGAAGTGAGCTGACTTGCCTGGCAACCACGCGCGCGGTGCCGGCTTCGGGCGAGTAAACTTCAATGCGCACGGCATAGTTGCCGTCGCCAGTGTCGTCCGCGGTCTGATTGATGCCGACGGATAGGCGGCCCGAGACAGGGGCAATAGCATCGCGGCGTGCGCCGATGACAAACGGCTGAGCGGTCTCTTTATCGCCGATGCGGCCGATGAGCGCGCCGCGCCCCGCCTCATTAAGCGGCAGAGCGCGGAGAAGGTCTTTGAAGCCGCGCGGAAGGCCGTCTGGGCCGTTGTCTTCCTTCGCGTCGGCGTAACGGAGCGTGCCGGTGGCGGTGATGAGCAGTCGCTCGCCAGCTTGAATGTCGATGGTGGTATCGATCCAGGATTCTTCACCGGTCAATTGGACTTCCTGGGAGAGGCGCTTTTTCCCCGGGGGCGTTTGCGCGGAAGAGGAATTCTGCGGGTCCAGCTTGGGCAAGACTTTCTGCTGTGGCGGCGCCGTTTTCTCGCGGACGAGTTGTGCGCCAAGAGCGTGTGGGCAAACGGCGGCGACGAGGGACAGTCCGAGAATCAATTGCGTTTTTGCCATGAGAGGTCGAATCATGGGAGCGGGCCATCCCGCGCAGATCCAGGGAGCATCTCTACTATTATAGATGCTCGGGGCAGGCGCAAGCGTTGTCCCGATCGAGCAATCGACTCGCATGGCGAAGAACAGAGGATAACGCGGAGACGCAGAGGCCGCGGAGGGTTCGCAGAGAAGAAGCGGGATTCCTTGACGGAGTGCGTTGGGGGCTTGTAGATTGGCAAGATGCCGTAGCAAGAGGACATAGACCGCGTCCAGATATGCCCTTCCGTGCAGAGAACCGCGACAGGCGGAGATAGAAACGTCGACTGGCCCCGAATGAGGACTGCGGCAAAAGGCATGAAAAAACTTCAACGACAGATGCTGTTGATTGGACTGTGCGCGGTGATGGCGCTACCGGCGGCTGGGCAGGCTCAGGCGCCCGCGCCAGTACCAGCGCAGGTGCAAACACAAACGTGGCCCGCGGTGCAGACGCCTGGGCCACGACCGCGCACGAGGAGTGCTCCGCAGGGCACAGTAAGTGTGGACGGCAGCGAGGCGATGTTTACAACGATTTGCGCGCTGCTGACAGCGGGTTTCGAATCGAACGTCAGCTCCGATAATTGGACGGCGTTCCGGGCGCAGATGCGGGAGCGCTTGCGGCAGCAACAAGGTCCCGCGGTGGAAGCGGTGCGGGAGTTTTACCGGCAGCATGAGCTGCGGGATCCCGGGGCCACGCTTTCAAGGTATTTGTGGTTTGGCTTGGTGTCTGGGCCCGCGCCCGCGTTTCAGCCGGTTTTGAGGCGCGATGAGCTGCCGCCGGAAATCATTGCGCTCGAGGGTTTCAGCGAGATCCTTTCGAACTATTATCGAGAACAGAAAATCGGGCAACTGTGGCGGCAAGTGCAGCCGATTTATAACCGCGAAGTCGAGCGGCTGCACGATCCGGTGTCGCAAATTGTGTTCGTCGCGTCGGGATATCTGCGTGAAATCCTCGAGCCGTCCGGGCCGCGGACATTTGCAGTCGTCGTCGAGCCGCTGGTGGGGCGCATCACCAACGTAAGAAATTTTGGGGATCGCTATGCGCTAGTGCTGAGCGGCGGAGAAGAGATTCCGGCGGACGTCGTCCGTCACGCGTTTCTGCACTTCCTCCTGGACCCGCTGCCGATGATGTATCCCCACGTGACGGCAGTAAAGCGTCCGTTATTCGAGAAGGCCGCTGCCGCGCCGCGTCTGGCGCCGGAGTTAAAGGACGACTATGCGTCGTACTTTGCGGAATGCATGGTGCGCGCCGTGGAACTGAAACTGAAGCGCATGTCCCCCGGCGAACGGGAGGCGGCGATGAGCCGGGACGATGAAGACGGGTACGTTCTGGTGAAACCGCTCTTCGTGGCGCTGCCCAAATTCGAAGACTCCGAACCGTCGATGAAGCTCTTTTTCCCGGATTTGGTGAGGGCCATTGATGTAGGAGGTGAAACGAAGCGGCTGGCGGCGGTGAAATTTGCGCCGTCCGAGACGACCAAGCTGTTGGACAAAACAGCGGGTGAAGAGGTGGCGCGCCGGAGAAGCGCGGCGCCGACGACGGTGCCGAATGATGCAGAGGTCATTACGGCGCTGACGGAGGGGGAGCGGCGCATCGCGGAAAAAAATCCGCGCGCGGCGGAGACATCGTTTCAAAAAGTTCTGACGAAATATCCGGATCAAGCGCGGGCGTGGTACGGAATTGGATTGGTGGCGCTCCTGGATCACGATGCGGCAAGAGCCAAGCAGGTATTCGGGCGCCTGACCGCCGGTGAACATGCGGCGACTCAAGATCCCATGGTGCTGGCGTGGTCCCACGTCTACCTGGCCCGGATTTACGATGATGAAGGGAATCCGGAAGTAGCGAAGATGGAGTATCAGTCTGTGCTGAGCGTGGAAGGCGGACCGGAGCAGGCCAAGCAAGCGGCGCAAAAGGGGCTCGCGGTGTTTGCCGGAGATAAGCCCATAGCGCGACCGTGAACAAAGGTCGATTCTTGCCCGGCGGAGTTGGCTGATGAGCCGAGGTGGCTCCCTTTAACAAGATCCAGTGAAGGAAGAAGGAACGAGGAGAAGAAGGATGAGAAAGACGTGGAATATCTGGTTGGGAGTGGCAACCGTCGCGGGATTGCTGGTATGCGCGAGTGGAGTTGCAGCGGGGCAGGGAAGCCAGAGCCAGCCTCCGGCCCAGCAGAGCGACAAACCGAAGACCCCGGAGGTTACACCTCTGACGCTGGATGCGCCGGCGCCGGTGAATGCGGAAGAAGATGCCGCATACAAGGCTTTTCAAGCCGTGAATCCGAATGATGCTGCGAAGAAGATTGAGACCGGTGAAGCATTTCTCCTGAAATATCCCGAGAGCCGTTACAAATCTCCCATCTACGGGGCGCTGACTTACGCGTACTTGCAGGCGGGGAATACGCAAAAGATGCAGGAATACGGAGAAAAGGAAATCGCGTTGGCGCCCAACGACGTCTCTACGCTCGCGCTACTGGGGCAGACACTGCCTCGGGGCTTGCATGGGAGCGCATCCGATCCCGCTGCCGTGCAGGTGCTGGCCAAAGCGGAACAATATTCCAAGCAAGCCATCGAGATTACACCAACGCTCCCCAAGCCCGAGAATATGACCGATGAAGCCTTTGCGTCCGCGAAGAATCAGACGCTGGCGATGGCCCATAGCGGTTTGGGATTGGTGTACGTGCGGCGAGGGAAGCATGCAGAAGCGATTCCCGAGCTCGAGCAAGCCGTGAAGATCGATCCGAATCCGGACCCCGTGAATTACTATTTGTTAGGTATGGCGAACAAGATCACTTCGCACTTCGATGATGCGGTGGCGGCCTTTAACAAATGCGCAGCCATGACGGGGCCCATGCAGGGGACATGCAAGACTCAGGCCGAAGATGCGAAAAAGCTTGGCGCGACGCAATTGAGCGCGCCGAAGTGAGCCAGACCGCCGGCAAGGCGGAATTTATGCAAGAAGATATCCGGATCGCAGACGGAGCGTTTGAGGAGAGTTTGGGATACAAGTTTTCAACAAGAGAACTCCTCGAGAGGGCGCTGACCCACAGTTCAGCAGTCCCCGAATTGCGCTCAGCAGGCGCCGAAGAGCCTGTCTCTGCCTTGCTTCCCCGGGACAATGAGAGGCTGGAGTTCCTCGGAGATGCCGTCCTCGAGCTGCTTGCGAGCGAATATCTCCTGGTGACTTTTCCGGAGTGGAGCGAAGGGCAGCTTTCCAAAAGCCGCGCGCGAATCGTAAATGCAGGCTCCCTGGAGGGCGCTGCGCGCCGGCTCCGCCTTGGGGAGCACTTGCGGGTAGGGCGCGGGGAGGAGAAAACCGGCGGGCGGGACAAGCAGACGCTGCTGGCTGATGCCTTCGAAGCAGTGGTGGCTGCTGTTTACCTCGATGGCGGACTGGGTGCCGTGCGCGAGGTGTTGCGAAAGGTGCTGTTCGAGCAGGCGCTCGAGGAGCGCGGTGAGCGCATCTCGGAGTCCGATCGCAAATCCGCCTTGCAGGAACTCTTGCAGGGTCGGGGGCAAGCAACGGCGGAATATCGCGTGGCCGGAGAAAGCGGTCCCGACCACCAAAAGGTTTTCCAAGTCGAAGTTTGGATTGAGGGGGAGTGCATGGCAACAGGCGAAGGCAGCACGAAAAAAGAGGCGGAGCAACGTGCGGCCCGGAGCGCTTTGGAACAACTCGAGCGTCCGGAAGCGAAAGGCTGAGGCGGAATGCCGGAACAGACAGTGACAGAAATCGAAGAACAGGCGCCGGAAAAAAAACAGGAGCACCGCGCGGAGCAGACCACGATTTCCGAATATCTGGAGTCACTGCTGGTGACGGTGATTCTGGCGCTCTTCGGCACAAGTTTCATCGTACAGGCCTTCAAGATTCCGTCGGCATCGATGGAGGGCACGCTGCTGATCGGCGACCACTTGCTGGTGAATAAGTTTATTTTCGGCGGCACCGGCGCCTGGTACGAAAAACTGCTCCCGTACCGGCAACTGGAACGCGGCGACATTATCGTTTTCAAGTACCCCTACGCGGATCACCAGCATTTCGTGAAGCGCGTCATCGGCTTGCCTGGAGATCGCTTGAAACTGGTCGACGGGGATGTGTACATTAACGGGAAGCGCTTGTATGAACCGTATGCGGTTCATGATTCGTCGGCATCGTACGATCCGTTCAACTATTCCTTCCCTTCCATTAGAGGCCAGATGATTTCGCTCAATGCCATTCCTGAATGGCGCCCTGAGATCCGCAAGTATGTTCAGGGTGACGAGATTGTCGTTCCTCCGGGGAGGTATTTCGCCATGGGTGACAACCGCGATCACAGTCAGGACAGCCGCTACTGGGGATTTGTTGATCGTGATGCCATCATGGGGCGGCCCTTCTTGATTTACTGGTCGGTGGAAGCGAAAAGCAGCGACTATAGCGGTGATACCACGTTTTGGTCACGATTGACCGGCATTCTTCAAACGCTGGTTCATCTGCCGTCTCGAACGCGATGGGGCCGGATGCTCCATACGGTGCATTAGGATTTCATTCCTAGCCCGAGTTTACCGCGCTCGCCTGATTTGATGTAATTCCCGCAACAGGGCTAAGTGCTTCCGCGCCCCATTTGGAGCGGTTCGCAGGCCAACTCGCTTCAGCTCACGTAGCCAGTTTGTGTATGACCTAATCTTATTAAAAGTAATCGCTTCCGGCAGGAATTGGAATTGTGCCTAGTGTGCAACCATTACACCAGTATTGCGGATATTTTCCCATTGACATACAAGCAGTTGTGTGTAGTATGACCTAACAGAATGCCAAGCCTCACCAAGAAGATCATTCGCGGCAAACCCTACTACTACTTGCGCGAATGCCAGCGGGTCGCCGGTAAGCCCAAGATTGTTTCCACCATTTACCTGGGCCCCCCGCAAAGCATCCTGGATCGCCTGATGCGCCCCAAACCGGCCCAGCTGGCCATCTATGAATTCGGAGCCTCCGCCGCCGTGTGGGATATGGCGCAGGCCATCGATTTGCTCGCCACCATGGATCGCCACGTGCCCAAACGGGCTTCCCAGGGACCCTCGGTCGGTCAGTACATGCTGCTGGCCGCCTTCAACCGCTGCATCGCCCCCTGCAGCAAGGCCCACATTGCCGATTGGTACCAGAAAACGGCGCTGCGGCGCCTGCTGCCCCTGTCTTCCGGGCAACTCACCAGTCAGCGCTTTTGGGACAACATGGCGCGCATCGGCGACCAACACATCACCGCCATGGAACAGGACATCGCCAGCACGGTGGTTGCGCGTTTCGGTTTGGACCTTCATTGCCTGCTGTTTGACGCCACGAACTTCTTCACCTTCTTGGACAGCTTCAACGCCCGAGCGAAGCTACCGCAGAGAGGCCATAGCAAGGAGGGTCGAGACAACCTGCGCATTCTGGGCCTGGCCCTGCTGGTTACTTCCGATGGCCAGGTGCCCCTGTTTCATCATACCTATGCCGGGAATCAGCACGATTCGGTGACCTTCGGTAGCGTCACCGAAGAACTTTTCCAACGGTGCCGTTCTCTGGCCCGCGGTGCTTGTGACCTAACCCTGGTTTTCGACAAAGGCAACAACTCCGAAGAGAACCTGAAGCGAGTCGCGGACAGCCCCTTTCATTTCGTGGGCTCTTTAGTTCCCACCCAGCACCAGGATCTCCTGAGCATCTCGCGAAAAGCGATGCGTCGGCTCGATCCCGCGCAGCTGCCCGCGGTGCGCTCCTACCGCACCCGCAAAGTGGTCTTCGGAATCGAGCGCACCGTCCTGTGCACCTTCAACCAAGAGCTCTTCGATTCCCAGACCCAGACCTTCTCCCGCGAGATCGCCAAGCGCCAACGGAAATTACAGGAACTCCGGACACACCTGGAAAATCGCCGTCCCGATTCCCCCGGGAAAGCGCCTACCCTGGAGGGAGTGCAGAAGAAGGTGAAGGGGATTCTGCGCGGCCGCCACATGGCGGATCTGTTTGCCGTGCAGGTGCGCAAGAATCGCGCTGGCCTGCCGCGACTCTCTTTCCGCTTTGGCGATAAGGCCTATCAGCATCTCCGCGCGACCCTGCTGGGCAAGACCCTGCTGTTCACCGACCGAAGCGACTGGACCGATGAGCAGATCGTTCTTGCCTATCGTGCCCAACACCACGTGGAAGCCGACTTTCGACGTTTGAAGGATCCGCACTATCAGACCTTCCGTCCCGCTTTCCACTGGACGGACCAGAAGCTCAAGGTTCACGCCTTTTACTGCGTGCTCGCCCTGCTGCTGCTGAACCTGTTACGGCGCAAGCTCGCACAGGCCGGCATCCCGCTCAGCATTGCGAAGATGATGGACGCGCTTACCGATATTCGCGAAGCGACGCTCCTCTACCCCGGGGCATCTGCCTCCCAGAAGCCTTTTGCGCGAACCGTCCTGGCGGACATGGACCCGACCCAGCGCGAACTCGTCAAGATTCTCGATCTCGAGCGTTATCGCAGCCCGTAGGTCATACAACCCGGCATAAGCTGCGACCGCTCCAGTAGCGGCTTAGACTCGTATTCGCTCTCTGAGGGCGGTAAACTCGGGCTAG
>Ga0193747_1000370_pt1 | contig 16031 bp, 16 predicted proteins | sample L1m2metaG_FD_143048 | JGI IMG/M metagenome (GOLD analysis project Ga0193747, IMG submission 143048) | Soil microbial communities from a riparian zone of the East river system, Colorado, United States - L1m2 | ecosystem: Environmental > Terrestrial > Soil > Riparian zone | place: USA: East River...
CGCAGGGCGCCACGCTGACGTCGACCGATGGGAATCCGGGCACCGCCGAGTTTCTGTGGACGCCGACCTCCGCGCAGGTGGGCGACCACGCAGTTGCACTCACCGCCTCGGCTGCGGGCGTTTCCGAGGCGATCACGCGAACGATCGCGATTCGCGTGATTCCCGAGGCGGCGGTCCGCCTGAGCCTCGGGAACGTCTCGCGATCTGCGGTCGTTCTGCGGCCGGTCTACGCCCGTACGCAGCCGTCCGCCGGCGCGGCGATCGTGACGCGTGTCGGCACGCGCACCGAGGAGTCCGCGCCAAACATGGTGCTTGCGCTGGAGTCGATCCACGACGCCCGCGGAACGCTCTGGGTTCGCGTGCGCCTTTCGATCCTTCCCAACAACTCGACGGGGTGGGTTCCGCGCTCGTCGCTCGGGCCGCTTCGCGTGGCGAGGACGCGCCTCGTCATCGACCGGACGTTCTTCTCGGCGACCCTGTTCCGCGAAGGCCGGGCAGTCTTCCGCACGCGCGTCGGCGTCGGTCGCGCCGATTGGCCTACCCCGCGCGGAGAGTTCTACATTCGGGAGCTGCTGACGAACTTCGGCAACCCGTTCTACGGGCCGGCCGCATTCGGGACGAGCGCGAAGTCACCGGTGCCGACGGGCTACTTCGCCGGAGCGTTCATCGGCATCCACGGCACGAACGCGCCCGAGCTGATCCCGGGGCGGATCTCACACGGCTGCATCCGCTTGCGGAACGCGGCGATCCTGCGGCTCGTGAAGCTCATGCCGCTCGGGACGCCGGTGACGATTCGGTAAGCCCTCCTGGCTCAGAGCTCGGCGGCGATCTCGGCGTGACGGTCGGCGATGCACGCCTCCGCCCAGCGTTCGGCGCGCTCGAGCAGGCGTCCCGTGAGGACGTCGCGCTCTGACCCCGCGGGCGGAAGCTGGTCCTCCCCGACCTCGATCCGAACCTGGTGGAGAGAAGCCTCGACGTCCTCGCTGACCTCGTGGCGCTGCTCGGCGACGATCGAGACCTCGCCGACCTCGGGCACAAGTGTCTTCGCGAGCTCGTCGACCTCGGCCGCGGTGGCGTCGCGCCCCGCGAAGACCCCGAAGTTGACCCGGATCTCGAGCCCCGGTGGGTCGCCGATCTCTGCGGCGAATACGAGTTCCGGTTCGGTCTGCACGTCCGGCTAGTCCCCGGCTCGCCGAAATCGAATCTCCGCTTTACGCCTTCCGAACAGACTTTGTGGCTCAGAGCCACAAACACTCCAGAAGTGCCATGTCTCGGAGCGGGCGCCCCTGGAGCGAAGCGGGGCGAACTGTCACAACTTCCGCGATAGTGGCTCAGAGCCACAAAGTCTGGTCAGGCGCTGCGCGGCTCCCAGCCGAAGCGTCGTACGGCGACCAGGAGTCCCGCTACGCCCCACGCGGCCAGGATGGCGGCCGCCGTGCCGTGATGCCACGGCGCACGGTGGTCGAGATAGACGCCGTTGACGAGCTCGAGCAGATACCGCAACGGCAGCACGTCTCCGATCGCGCGTAGCACCCCGGGGTAGCGCCCCCGTGGCCCGAATGACCCCGACAGGAACGCCATCGGGAGCAGGACGGTGTTGAGCACCGCCGAGGAGCCCTCCGCCGAGCGGATCAAGGCGGCCGCGCCGAGTCCCAGCGCTGCGAACACGGCTGTGCCGAAGAGCAGTGCGACGGCCAGGGAGCCGGCCTGGTGGGGCAGAGGCGTGCCGTAGAAGAGGCGTCCGAGCGTGAACAGCAGCACGGCTTGCAGCACGAAGACCAGCAGGATCGACGTGAGCGTGGCGGCCAGGTAGGTCGTGGCCGGCAGGGGCGTCGAGCGGATGCGCTTCAGAATCCCGCCTTCACGCCGTACCACGAGGATGACTCCGAGCCCGGCGAAGGCCGTGTTCGCGGCGCCGTAGCCGAGCATCCCGGTCAGCAAGAGCTGACGCGCCGGGTGACCGGAGATCGTCCCGCTGTACACCGAGCCCAGCAGGACGAAGAGCAGCATCGGGAATACGAAGATGAAGATCGCCGCCTCCCGGCTGCGCCAGAACTGCAGCTGCTCGGCCCGCAGCTGATGGAAGAACAGCCTCATTCGTCCGCAACCAGCTCGAGATAGACGTCCTCGAGCGTCGGCCGCCGTACCTCCAGCGCCTCGAGCTCGCGGCCCGCGGCGAGCGCCTCGGCGGTCAGCTCGTTCAGCACGCGCGTCGGCTCGAGCGTGCGGACGACGACGTCCTGGCCGTCCTCCCGATACCGGATCTCCGTCTCGAGGGAGGTGCCGCGCAGCTCCGCCGGGGTGCCGATTCTCACGATCAGCCCTTCGCGCAACACGGCGACCCGATCGCACAGTTCCTGCGCCTCGTCGAGGTAGTGCGTCGTCAGCAGCACGGTCTTCCCGAGCGAGCGGAGGGAGCGAATCATGTCCCAGGCGATCCGGCGCGCGGCCGGGTCGAAGCCCGTGGTCGGCTCGTCGAGGAAGACGAGATCAGGATCGCCGACAAGCGCGAGACCGAGGTCGAGCCGGCGCTTTTGACCGCCGGAGAGGGTGCGCACGCGCGCGTCGCGCTTGTCCGCGAGCCCGACGAGCGCGATCACCTCGTCGACGTCGCGGGGCTCCTCGTAGTAGCCGCCGAAGATGCGGTGCGTCTCCGCGACGGTCAGGTTCGGCAGGAGCTGCGACTGCTGTAGGACGACGCCGATCCGCTCGCGAAAGCCGAGCTCGAAGCGCTGGGGATCGAAGCCGAGTACGTCGATCGAGCCCGCATCGCGGCGGCGGTACCCCTCGAGGATCTCCACGGTGGTCGTCTTTCCGGCGCCGTTCGGGCCGAGCAGGCCGAAGACCTCGCCCTCGCGGATGTCGAAGCTGATCCCGCGGAGCGCTTGGAAGTCGCCGTAGGACTTGCCGAGGTCGGTGACGGAGATCGCCGCGGCGCTCACTGCGCCGGCAAGTCAATCACTGCGAGACCTGCCGGGGGGAACGGGCGTGACTCGCCGGTCAGCGCGAGCGCGATCTCCCCGCAGTCGGGCTGGTGTGCGACGACCGCGACGGTCTCGCCGCGCCCTTCGATCGCCGCCAGCAGCCCGTCGACCGTCGCGCCCGGCGCCAGCCGCTCGTCCACCTCGGAGGGACACCCGGCCGCGCGCGCGATCGCGTCCGCGGTCTGGCGCGCGCGGAGGAGGGGGCTCGAGAGCACGAGATCCGGTGGCAGCCGTCCCGCAAGCCGCTCGCCGAGCTCGCGTGACTGCTCCTCGCCGGCCGGAGTCAGCCGGCGCAACTCGTCCGGCTCCCCGGAAGCCGAGTCTGCATGGCGGATCAGGTACAGCCGCATCCTGGTCAGGATACGGGCGCGCCGTAGACTCGCCGTCATGCCGACCTTCCGCTACGCGGTCGCCGACGTCTTCACCGATACGCCGCTCACAGGCAACCAGCTCGCGGTCTTCACCGACGCGCGCGAGATTCCCGAGGACTCGCTGCAGGCGATCGCGCGCGAGCTGAAGCTCTCGGAGACCGTGTTCGTCTACCCGAGCGAGGGGGCGGGGCACGTGCGGATCCGGATCTTCACGCCTGTCCTCGAGCTGCCCTTTGCGGGGCACCCGATTCTCGGCACCGCGTTCGTGCTCGGCGGCCCGCTGCAGCTCGGCGTGATCGTGATCGAGACGCCCGCCGGGCCCGTGCCGGTCGAGCTGGAGCGGGAGGGGGCGAAGATCGTCTTCGGGCGCATGACCCAGCCGGTTCCGACGTGGCGCACCTTCGAGCGGGAGGCCGAGCTGCTGCGCGCGCTCGGCGTCGAGAGCTCTGAGCTTCCGGTCGAGGTCTACGATCTCGGCCCGACGCACGTCTACGTCGTGCTCGGCTCGCGCGAGCAGGTGGCCGCGCTCGAGCCCGACCTGCCTGCTCTCAACGAGCTCGAGGTGGGCGCCAACTGCGTGGCAGGTTCCGGGACGAAGTGGAAGACACGGATGTTCGCGCCCTTCCACGGCGTGCCGGAGGATCCCGCGACGGGCTCGGCAGCAGGCCCGCTCGCCGTTCATCTTGTGCGGCACGGACGGATTGCGTTCGGGGACGAGATCGAGATCGAGCAGGGTGCCGAGATCCAGCGCCCGTCCAAGCTGTTCGCGCGCGCGGACGGCTCCGCGGAGCGGATCGAACGCGTCGAGGTCGGCGGTTCGGCCGTGCTGGTCGCACGCGGCGACCTGCAGATCTAGCCGCGTAGCTCCACCGCGAGGATCTCGGGCAACTCCAGCGTCAACGCGCGCCAGAAGCGGCCGCCGTCCCGGGACAGGAAGAGCCGGTTGCGGGCCGCGAAGAGGACGACGTCCGGATCGTCCCCATCGATTGCCAGGGCAACGCCTCGCGGGAGGCCGCCGCCGCGCTCGCGCCACGTTCGGCCTGCATCGTGCGAGACCGCAAGCGGGGGTCGCCGGTCGACGATCGCCACGACGGTTGCGCCCACGGCGGCCGCGGCCACGACGAGCGGGAGGGACAGCTTCGGCGCCGGCGGGCGGGCAAGCTGCTCGTCCGCGGTGAAGTCGAGGAGCTCTTCCTCGTCCAGATCGACTTCGAAGACGCCGTCGGCGGTCTCGACTGCGGCCTTCATCGCGCCCGTCCTCCGAGCAGCCCGCCGACGAGCGCCGTCGCCCGGCGCGCGGAGGCGACCGGCGACTGGCCGCCCGCTCGACCGGCGACATAGGCCGCTGCGAACGCGTCTCCGGCGCCCGTCGGATCGATCCGGCCCTTGAGCGGGCGCGCCGTCACGCGCTCGAGCCGGCCTCCCGCTACGACGAGCGAACCGCGCGAGCCGAGTGTCACGACCACCTCGGCCACGCCGAGCGCGCCGAGCGACGCCTCGTCGAGCTCCCCGACGAGCACGTGCGCCTCCTCCTCGGCCAGCTTGAGGATCGAGACGTGCCGAAGCAGGTCTGGATCGAACTCCGCATCGAGCTGCAACGGTCCGACCTCCGGTCGGCGCACGAGTCCCTGACCGTCGAACGAGACGCGCCGTCCGCGTGCAAGCTCCCCGAGAGTCGCGGGCGAGAAGTCCGAGCGGAGCAGCGGCGCCGCATGCACCCAGTCTGCGCGGCCGAGCGCCTCGCGCGCCCACCCGCGTACGTCCTCCGCCGTCCACGGGTCACCGACTGCCTCGACGCGCATCAGGCGCCGCTCGCCCTCGTAGTGGAACGAGAACGTGGTCGTCTCCGCGGTCGCGCGCCACGCGACGGGCAGTCCGAGCGCCACGAGCGGCGGGAGGAACGCGGCGCGGTCCTCCCGCGAGCAGCGGACCGCGAGGGCCGCGCGCCGACCGAGCAGTCGCAAGGCACGAGCCGCGTAGTAGGGCCCGCCGCCGACGCGCGCCGGCGCTCGTCCGACCACGTCCCGCGAGAGATTCCCGATCACGCCTACCGGCCGCACAGCCGTAGTCTCGGCTACGCGAGCGCTACGCGGCGGCGTGCGACCGAGCCCACGGCGAGCGCGAGCAGGAACGCGGCAGCGAAGCTCGGGAGCGACGCGCCGCCGAACGGCAGGGCATTCGGGTGCGCGCGGTCGACGATGCTCGTCCACCACGACGGCCCGACCGGCGCCAGCCACTGGTAGAGCGCGAAGCCGGCCAGCCACGACGCGATCAGCTCGGGCCGCACCGCGGGGCCGTGGAAGAGCACGTCCGCGTCGTAGTGGCGGCCCGCCAGCAGCCAGTCCGCGAGCAGGACGCCGAAGAGCGGCACGAAGAAGGAGCCGAGCAGGAACAGGAAGTCCTGGTAGTTCCGGAGGTCGATCACGAGCGCGCCGATCGTCGCGACGGCCGCCACGCCGGCGATGAGCAGCCGCTGCGGCGCTCGTGGGAACGCGTTCTGGAGTGACACGGCTCCCGAGTACACGTTGGCGAAGGCCTCGTCGCTCTCGTCCACCGTCAAGGCAAGCAGGGCCAGGATCGACGCGACTCCTCCTGCTGCGACCGCCGTGGGAATCGCCGCCGCGTCGCCCAGATCGCGCGTCAGGAAGAGGATCGCGCCCAGCAGGAACAGGCCCACCGTCGGGAGCAGGTAGCCGATCGCCACGCCCCAGAACGCACTGCGCCCGTTTCGTGCGAAGCGCGTGTAGTCGGCCGCGAGCGGCGTCCACGAGACGATGCTCGCCAGCACGAGGTCGACGCCCGGCCAGAACGCGTCGTGCCCGTTCCCGGGCTTCGACCAGAGCGCGCCGACGTGCTGCCCGTGCACGGCCCACCAGGCCAGATACGCGAGCGAGGCGACGACGAAGTAGACCGCGAACTTGCGCACGTAGCGGCGCACGAACCCCACCGGCCCGAGGAACGCGAGCCCCGTTGCGATCGCGCCCATCACGATCGTCCAGAGCGGCTTGCCGCCGAGCCCGAAGACCTGCTCCGAGAGGGCGCTCGCCGCGGTGGCGATGATGATCAGCTCGAAGACCGACCAGCCGAGGCACTGGAGCACGTTGAGCGCGGTCGGCAGCAGCGAGCCGCGCCGTCCGAGCGGCGCGCGCAGCACGACCATCGCCGGCACGCGCGCGTCGGCGCCGATCATCCCCGCCACCCCGAGCATCGCGTTCCCGACGATGCCCGCGACGAGGATCGCCGCGAACGCGCCGCCGAGCGACAGCCCGGGCACGAGAAACGCCCCCGCGACGATCACGAGCAGCGACACCGAGAGGTTGCCCCAGAGCAGGAACGTGTCGAGGAAGCCGAGCACCCGCAGGCGCTCCGGGACGGGCTCGATTCCCCAGTTAGGCGTCTCCGCCATGCGCTCCCTTCGCCGGTCCGAACCGGATCAGGTTCTACGGGTGTGATCTCAGCCCCGCGCGGGGCACCCCGGTCGACTTGAGGCTAGCGGACGACAGCGGGGCGCAGCACGCGCAGCCCGCGCGGAATCCACCAGAGCGCGAGGCCGAGCGCAAGTGCATAGGCCAGGTTGACCTCGAAGCCGACGACTCCGACGAGGAGCGCGAGCGTCCAGTTCCAGGCACCGCGGAGATCGCGCAGCAAGCCGATGTGCAGGAGCCCGGCCGTCGCCAGCAATCCGGCCAGGATCGGCAACGGGAACGCCCCGAGCAGCGCTGCCAGACCCGAGCCGACGGCAACGGCGATCACGACTAGGGCCGAGCCCATCGCAGCCGGTGCGGCGGCCGTCCGGGCGCCGAACGCGTAGTGCGCGGTCATCCCGCCGGCTCCGTGGCACACCGGCATGCCCCCGATCGCGCCGGCAAAGAGGTTCGCGCTTCCCAGGGTCGTCGCGAGGCGTCCCGGGCGCACCCGCCGGGCTGCTTCGTCCCCGAAGTACTTCCGGGCCGCGTCGGACGTGGCGAGGCACGAATTGGCGAACGACAGCGGCAGCTGGGGGATCGCGAGGACGACGAAGGCCGTCCAGAGCGTTGAGCCGTTGAACGACGGGATGTGAATCGCCGACGGGCCGAGCTGGGCCTGCCCACCCGCGGTCGCGACCATCACGACGACGCCGGCTCCCACCAGCACGAGCGAGACCGGATAGCGCCGCAGGGCCAGCGAGGCGACGACGACCCCGAGCGCGAGCGCCACCGCCCACCCCGGGCTGAGCGCGTGCGCGCTAAAGGCCTTGGGTGCGTCGGTGACGAGGCCCCAGGCGATCTTCAGGAAGAGCAGCCCGACCGTCAGTTGCACCCCACGGATCAGCGCCCGCGGAAACGCGCGGCCCGCCAGATCCAGTAGTCCGGTCGAGCCGAGCGCGATGAAGATGCAGCCGAGCAGCAAGGCCGCCGCTGCGATCTCGTTCGCGCCCAGGCCCTTTGCAATTGCGATCGCCCCGAGTGCCTTCAACGGCTGCACCGGCACGGGCAGGCGGTAGACCGGGGCGACGACGAGGTAGAGCAGTCCCGCGGGCAGGAACACGGCCGTGGGCGAAAGCCCGTTCTTGACGATCAGCGCGACTGCGATCGGCACGAGGACGCCGACGTCCGCGACGGCACCCGCGAGCTCCCGTCCGCCGAAGCGCATTCCTCGCACGACCTGAAACTACAGCGATTCGCCCCCTCCAGAACGGGTAACGATCCAGCGTTGCTCGCAGCGGTCGACACGAGGGACGAGTTCGGGGGCCTCGCCTCTCTGTACCTGTGGGTGATCTCGATCGCAGTCGCCGTGGTCGCGCTGCTCGTCGTCTTCGCGCTCGTCCGCTACCGCAGCCGAGGCGTTGCCGGACCCGCCCGCGGCAGGAGCGAGGCCAACATCGTCGAGTCGCTCTACGCGCTCGGGCTCGCCGCGATAGCCGTGATCCTGATCGGCGCGACCTTCCACGTCGAGAATAAGGTCGACCGCCGCCGGCAGGCGAAGGTGCACGTCGAGGTGACCGCGTTCCAGTGGGGCTGGCGGTTCTCGCTCGACGGAAAGCAGACGATCGGCGACTCCGACCGCCCGCCGGTGCTGCGACTGCCCGCCAAGCAGCCGATCGAGTTCATCCTCACGTCTCGGGACGTCATCCACTCGTTCTGGGTGCCCGGCGAGCGGTTCAAGCGTGACGCGTTTCCCGGCAGGATGACGCGGTTCACGCTCACCTTCGACGAGCCGGGCGTCTACCGCGGCCACTGCGCCGAGTTCTGCGGGCTCCTCCACTCCGACATGGACTTCACGCTGGTGATCCGATGAGCACCCTCGCCGAAGCCCCACGTCCCGGCCTCGCCACTTGGGCCGCGTCGGTCGACCACAAGCGCGTCGCCGTGCGGCTGACGGTCTACTCGCTCGTCTTCTTCGCCGCCAGCGGGATCCTCGCGCTCCTGATGCGGTCCGAGCTCGCGTGGCCGGGTCTCCAGATCGTCTCGCACGACACCTACAACCAGCTCTTCACGATGCACGGCAGCGGGATGTTCTACCTCGTGATGACCCCGCTCGCGCTTGCACTCGGCGTCTACTTCGTCCCCCTGCAGATCGGCGCCGCCGACCTCCCCGCACCGCGGCTCGTCCTGCTCGGGGAGCTGCTGAACCTCGGCGGCGGCCTGACCATGTTCTCCGGCTTCTTCGTCGCGCACGGCGCCGCGAAGTCCGGGTGGACGGCGTTCTTCCCGCTCTCCGGGCTCCCCTATTCGCAGGGCTACGGGATGGACCTGTGGATCCTCGGCGTGATCATGGCCGCGCTTGGCCAGATCCTGCTCGGCGGGATCCTGCTCGCGGCGGTGCTGCGCTACCGCGCTCCGGGGATGACGATGCTGAAGATCCCCATCTTCTCCTGGTCGATGGTCGCGACGTGCCTGATGGTCGTGACCGCATTCCCGGCGCTGATCGCCGCCATGACTATCCTGTTCCTCGAGCGCCACGGCGCGTCGATCCTCGACTCCGCCGGAGGGCCGATCGCCTACCAGCACCTGTTCTGGTTCTACGGGCACCCGGTCGTCTACGTGACGTTCTTCCCGTTCGTCGGCGCGGCGGCGGAGGCGGTCGCGATCTTCTCGCGCAAGCGCTTCTTCGGCTACCACGCGTTCGTGCTCAGCCTGCTGGCGTTCGCGGGCCTGTCGATGTCGGTCTGGGCGCACCACATGTTCGCCACCGGCCAGGTGCTGAACAAATACTTCTCGCTCACGTCGACCTTGCTCGTGATCCCGGCCGGGATCGAGTACTTCGACATGATCGGGACGATGATCGGCGGGCGGATCTCCGTGCGCACGCCGCTCCTGTTCGCCTCGGGCTTCCTCGTGCTGTTCGCGATCGGCGGCGTGACGGGGATCTTCGTCGCCTCGCCGCCGCTCGACTACCACGTCCACGACTCGATGTTCGTGGTCGCGCACTTCCACTACACGCTGTTCGCCGGGAGCCTGTTCGCCTTCTTCGCCGGGGTCTACATGTGGTTCCCGAAGGTGACCGGCGCGCTGCTGCGCGAAGGGCTCGGCAAGGTGCACTTCGCGCTGATGTTCGTGGGCGCGAACCTGACCTTCTTCCCGATGTTCGCGATGGGGTGGGAGGGGATGCCCCGGCGCGTCGCCGACTACCGCCACACGGGCGACCTTGCGTGGCTGAATGCCGTCTCCACCGTCGGATCGGCCGTGATCGCGCTCTCGCTGCTCGTGTTCGCGTGGAATCTTGTCGTCTCGCTGCGCCGGCGCGTCCCGGCCGGGAACGACCCGTGGGGCGGGCACACACTCGAGTGGTGGACGACCTCGCCGCCCCCGCGGCACAACTTCGACTCGCTTCCGCCGATCACGTCCTTCGCGCCTCTGCTCGACCGGCAGCTCGAGGAGAAGCCGTGAGGACGAGCGCGCTTCCGGTGCTCGCGTGGGCCGCGTGGATCACGCTGCTCGCCGCCGTGCTCGGCGTCTGGGCGTCGTGGGACTGGCAGGCCTGGGCGCAGTTCCTCGGCGCAGCGGGACTTGCGTGGCTCGCGGGGATCGCGGTTCTGCTGCGGCCCGCACGCGACCGCGACCGCACGCTACCCGACTACTCGCTCTCGACGGTCGCGCTCGGCGTCGGGGTCGTGTTCGCGCTCGTCGGCGCGCTCGTCGGCTGGTGGCTCGTCCTGATCGGCGCGGGCCTCGCGCTCGGCGGACTGGGCGGGATCCTCAGGGAGCGCGCGTGAGGCTCGTCGCCGCCCTGCTCTCGGTTTGTGCACTCGTGCACATCGCTCCCGCCCGGGCCGCCGGCGATCCGCAGCGGGGCAAGGAGCTTTTCCAGACGGGCTGCGCGTCCTGTCACGGGCTCGACGCGCAGGGGATTGCGGGCCGCGCCCCGGGCCTGCACGATGCCGGCGCCGCGGCCGCGGACTTCTACCTGCGCACCGGCCGGATGCCGCTCGACAGCCCGCGCTCCCAACCGGAGCGCTCGGAGCCGGCCTACCCGAGTGACCAGATCAACGACCTGGTCGCGTACATCGGCTCGCTCGGTGGGCCGCCAGTCCCGGCCCTCGATCCGGCGCAGGGAAGCGTCGGCGACGGCGAGCGGCTGTTCGCGGCGAACTGCGCCCAGTGCCACCAGATCGTCGGACGCGGCGGCGCGATGCCCGGTGCCTCGATCCCGACGCTGCTGCACGCGACGCCCACGCAGATCGCCGAGGCCGTGCGCATCGGGCCGTACGTGATGCCTCGCTTCGGGCCGGAGCAGATCTCCGACCGCGACCTCGCGTCCATCGCGCGTTACGTCGCGTACGCGAAGCACCCGCGCGACGAGGGCGGGTGGGGGATGTTCGACATCGGGCCGGTTCCAGAGGGGATGGTGACCTGGTTCGTTGGCGCCCTCGCGCTGGTCCTGCTGATCAGGGTGCTCGGGAAGCGGGCCGGCGAGTGATCCGCTGGCTCGTCGCGGCGATCCTGCTCCTCTTCGGGCGCGGAAGGCCGGAGCCTCCGCCGAAGCCCGGGCTGCCGCCGCGGCCGACGCATCCGCGCGCGGAGCTGCTCGTACTGGCGCTGCTGGCCCTCGTTCCCGGTGCCGTCGTGGTCTTCGCGGTCGTCTATTTCACGAGCGCGAACACGCAGCTGCTGGGGCTGACGCTCGGCGGCGCTTTCGCCTTCGCGGCGGCAGCCTCGGCGCTCGCGGCCAACCGCATCCTCCCCCAAGACACGCACGTCGAGGAGCGCCCGGAGCTCGACCATCCCGTCGAGCAGGCGGAGGTCGAGGAGCTCGTCGCCGAGGCGGGCGAGGGCGTCACGCGCAAGCGCCTGCTCGTGCTCGCCGCCGGCGGCGCGGGCTCGGCGCTCGCGGGCGCGCTCGTGCTGCCCGCGCTCTCATGCGGGCCCGACGCGACGAAGATCCTGTCGGAGTCGCCGTGGCGACGCGGCCTTCGGCTCGTCGACGAGCACGGCGACCCGATAGTGGCGCACGCAATCGAGCTGGGCGGGACGATCACCGGCTTCGCCGAGGGCGCGGACAAGGAGCGGCTGGCGTCCTCCGTGGTCGTCGTGCACGTGCGACCGGACGAGCTCGACCTGCCTCCGGAGCGCGCGGGCTGGGCGCCCGAGGGCTTCGCCGCCTACTCGAAGATCTGCACGCACGCCGGTTGCGCGGTCTCCGAGTTCCGCTACCCGCTCTACGACCCGACCTCCCCGAAGCCGGCGCTCGTCTGTCCGTGCCACTACTCCACGTTCGACGTCTCGACCGGCGGGCACCGGATCTTCGGCCCGGCGGGGCGCGCGCTTCCGCAGCTTCCGCTCGAGATCGACGGCGACGGGCACCTCGTCGCGGCGGGCGACTTCTCCGGGCGGGTCGGCCCCTCGTGGTGGGGGGTGCGGAAGAGTTGATCCGGAAGGCCGTCCGCGCGCTCGACGAGCGGCTGGGCTCCGCGCCGCTGCTCAAGAAGACGCTGCGCTACGTCTTCCCGGACCACTGGAGCTTCATGCTCGGGGAGATCGCGCTCTACTGCTTCGTGTTCCTGGTCGCCAGCGGGATCTACCTGACGTTCTTCTTCAAGCCGTCGCTCCAGCACGTGATCTACCACGGCACCTACGCGCCCCTGCGCGGCACCGAGATGACGAAAGCGTACGAGTCGACGCTGCAGATCTCGTTCTCGGTCAAGGCCGGACTGCTGATCCGGCAGGCGCATCACTGGGCGGCGAACGTATTCGTCGCGGCGATCGTCCTGCACCTGATGCGGATCTTCTTCACGGGCGCGTTTCGCAAGCCGCGCGACATCAACATGTGGGTCGGGCTCACGATGTTGGGGCTCGCGATCTTCGAGGGCTACGCGGGGTATTCGCTCGCCGACGACCTGCTTTCGGGGATGGGGCTCGCGATCGGCTACTCGGTCCTGGTGTCGATCCCGGTAGCGGGCGCGTGGCTCGCCGCGCTCGCCTGGGGAGGCCCCTTCCCGGGCGGCGAGGTCTTCATCGGACGGCTCTACATCGTCCACGTCCTGATCGTTCCGCTCGCGATCGCGACCCTGCTCGCGATTCACCTGGCGATCATCGTGAGGCAGAAGCACACCGACTTCCGTGGGCCGGGACGCACGGAGCGGAACGTGGTCGGGACGCCGCTCTGGCCGAGCTATGCATTCCGCTCGCTCGGCCTGATGCTCGGCGTTGCCGCGGTGCTGTTCCTGCTCGGCGGGCTCTTCCAGATCAACCCGGTCTGGCTCTGGGGCCCCTATCGGCCGGATCTGGCGACGAACGGGGCCCAACCGGACTGGTACATCGGGTGGCTGATCGGCGCGCTGCGGCTGATGCCGCCGCTCGAGATCCACGTCTTCGGCTACACGCTCGTCCCGAACCCGTTCTTCGGCGGCGCGCTGTTCCCACTCGTCGTCTTCGGCTTCCTCTACGCCTGGCCTGCGATCGAGCGGCGGAAGACCGGTGACCGCCTGCGGCACGAGCTGCTCGACCGGCCGCGGGACAACCCCTGGCGGACGGCGGTCGGCGCCGCCTTCTTCACGTGGGTCTGGCTCGTCTTCGTCGCGGGCTCGCTCGACCAGGCCGTCGTCCACCTGCAGCTCTCGTACGTCCAGCAGATCTGGATCTTCCGCATCGCCGTCATCGTCCTGCCGGTGATCGTCTTCTTCGTCACGCGGGCCATCTGCCGCGACCTGCAGCGAAGCGACCTGCATCCGCTGGATCGGAGGCCCAAGCGCGTGCGCCGCGGCCCGAGCGGCGGGTTCGAGACGATCGAAGACTAGGAGGATTTGACGGGATGTCGCTCGTCGTCCGCGGTGTGATGGTCGTTCCGAGGCAAGGACGCAGGGAGCCCTGATAGCAGCGCTATCGGGGCGGCTGAGGACGCCGCCTCGGGGCGAGCAGCGCGGCGCGGCGACACAGCCGTCATTCCGTCGAAGCCTCCTACTAGGATCGGTTGGATGAGGCGGTCTGCGCTCTTCCTGCTCGCCGTCGCGGCCTGCGCCGGCTGCGGCAGCGGCTCGAAGGTGCGAACGGTGACCGTCACGACGACGGCTGGAGTACCTCCCGTCACGCAGTCGGCTACGACCACGCAGGGTTCGGCAGCGTCCACGGTCGTCCCCTACTTCGTCGAGGGCAACCAGGTGGCCGCGGGACAGCCGGTCCAGACGCCCGAGCGCGGGGTCGCGGCCGCCGCGCTGCGTGCCGTCCTCGACGGGCCGAACGACCGTGAGCTCGCCGCCGGGCTCACGACCGCGGTGCCACCCGACACGCGGCTGCTCGACCTTGCGATCGCCGGTGGCCTCGCGCGGGTCGATCTCTCCGGACGCTTTCGCGAAGGGGAGGGTGCCCCCGCGACGCGCGAGCGCCTGGCGCAGGTCGTCTACACGCTGACGCAGTTCCCGACCGTGAAGACGGTTCGGCTGCGGATCGACGGGCACACCGTGTCCCCCTTCGGCGACGTCAAGCTCGACCGGGGGCTCACCCGCGCAGACTTCGAGGACGAGACGCCGGCGATCCTCGTGGAGTCGCCGGGCTTCGCGACGGCGGTGAGCAGCCCGTTCACGGCACGCGGAACCGCGAACACGTTCGAGGCGACGTTCGAGTGGGAGCTGCGGGGCGCCTCCGGCGAGGTCCTGGCGAAGCATTTCGAGACCGCCACGTCCGGCACCGGCACGCGAGGCACGTTCTCGTTCCCGGTCGCGTTCCGCGTCGGCGGCACGACGCAGGGATCGCTCGTCGTGTTCGAGCGCTCAGCAGCGGACGGCTCGCGGATCCACGTCCGCAGCATCCCGCTGACTCTGCAGCCGTAACCTGGCGCCTCGAATCGCACAAGTAACAACGTGTTACTAAGTGCAGAATTGCCGGTCGAGCGCCCGCGATCGAACAAGTAACAACGTGTTACTTAGTCGGAGAGGAGCCGGCGTAGGACATAAAGCAGGATGCCGCCGTGCCGGAAGTAGTCGCGCTCGCGCGGGGTGTCGAGGCGCACACGGGTGCGGAACTCCTTGTCGTCGGCGAGAACGGTCACCTCGCGCGCCTCGCCGTTCTCCACTCCCTCGACCGAGAACTCCTCGCGGCCGCTCAGGTCAAGCGTGTCCGGCGTCTCCCCGTCCAGGAACTGGAGGGGCAGGATGCCCATCATCAGCAGGTTCGAGCGGTGGATCCGCTCATAGCTCTCCGCGATCACGGCGCGCACGCCAAGCAGGTTCGGCCCCTTTGCCGCCCAGTCGCGCGACGAGCCGGAGCCGTACTCCTTGCCCGCGAGGACGACGAGCGGCGTGCCCTCCGCCAGGTACCGCGCGGACGCGTCGTAGATCGTCATCTCCTCGCCGCTCGGGACGTGCACCGTCCACGTGCCCTCGCTGTCCGGGACGAGCAGGTTCTTGAGCCGGACGTTGGCGAACGTGCCGCGAACCATCACCTCGTGATTGCCGCGCCGCGAGCCGTAGGAGTTGAAGTCCTTCCGCTCGATGCCGTGCTCGATCAGGTACTGGCCGGCCGGGGAGTCGGGTCGGATCGCGCCCGCGGGCGAGATGTGGTCGGTCGTGACCGAGTCGCCGAGCCGGACGAGGCAGCGCGCTCCGTGGACGTCCTCGACCGGGCCCGGCTCACGTGACATCCCGTCGAAGTAGGGAGGACGCCGGACGTAGGTCGAGCCCTCGTCCCACGCGAAGAGGTCGCCGGCCGGGACGGGCAGCTCGCGCCACGTCTCGTCCCCCGTGAACACGTCGGCATAGGTGCTGGTGAACATCTCGCCGCGCACCGAGGCGGTGATCGTCTCCTGGATCTCTTCGGAAGTGGGCCAGATGTCGCGCAGGAACACGTCGGCGCCGTCGGTGTCCTGGCCCAGCGGCTCCTCGTCGAGGTCGATGTCCATGCGGCCGGCGAGCGAGTAGGCGACGACGAGCGGAGGCGAGGCGAGGTAATTCGCCTTCACCTCGGGGTGGATGCGCGCCTCGAAGTTGCGGTTGCCGGAGAGCACGGAGCAGACGACGAGCTCGCCCTCCTCGACCGCCGCCGAGATCGCTTCCGGCAAGGGCCCCGAGTTCCCGATGCAGGTCGTACAGCCGTAGCCGACCGTGTAGAAGCCGAGCTCCTCGAGGAACTCGGTCAGGCCCGCCTTCTCGTAGTACTCCGTCACGACCTTGGAGCCCGGGGCGAGGCTGGACTTGACCCACGGCTTGCGGCGCAGCCCGCGCTCGACCGCCTTCTTCGCCAGCAGCCCGGCGCCGATCATCACC
>Ga0193747_1000372_pt1 | contig 15988 bp, 18 predicted proteins | sample L1m2metaG_FD_143048 | JGI IMG/M metagenome (GOLD analysis project Ga0193747, IMG submission 143048) | Soil microbial communities from a riparian zone of the East river system, Colorado, United States - L1m2 | ecosystem: Environmental > Terrestrial > Soil > Riparian zone | place: USA: East River...
TGCATCGGTTCTTCCGGCAGGAACGGTGACGGTGGTCGCCGGCATGTTTACCTGCGGAATGTCGGTCGAAATCGATACCACTGCGCCGCCGGCTGGCGCCGGGTTATCCAACATCACGCGCGCGTGGGCTGTGTTGCCGCCGTAGGCGTTGACCGGTTCGGCGAGAATCGCGAACAAATTCACATCCGGCGGAGCGACCGGGGCCGTCACCGTGATCGTGCGCCCAGCCGACCAGAGACCTGCGACGTCGCCGTGCAGGGCGCGCACACGCCAAAAATAATTTCCCGGCGCGAGCAGATCGCGGGTGATCATGTAATCGGAGCGGCTTGGGCTCACCAACAGGGCCATTGTAGCGGGCGCGAAATTGGAACTCGTGTTGAATTCGAGATCGTAGCCCGGCACCTGCGGGTTCGGAGTGTCCGACCAATCCAAAAAGAATGGAAGCTGCACAGTTGCCCCGTTAGCCGGTGCGACCGGCGACACGCCTGCCGGAATCGGGGCGGCATTGGTGATCTGCACTATGCGCGTTGCGGAAGGAAGACTGCGCACCCCGTCCGCGGAAACGACGCGTACTCTATAATAGATGGTCAGCGGATTTCCCCACAGCGCGCCGGATTGCGTGCCGAAGGATATCGGCGAAAGCGTAAGGTTGAGTGGATAGGAAAACGTCGGTTCGTCATCGGCTTCGAGGATATAAGACTGAGCATTCGCCACCGACGACCACTGGATATTGAAACTCTCACGTACGTGAAACTGCGCGTTGTTCCCTGGCGTGATAAACGAAGGCGTGGCGGGCGCCGGTCCGAGGCCGGTGACAGTGAACGATTGCACCGTTGACCAGGGCGAATCGACTCCGCCGTTCGGGCCAAGCTGCGTCGCTTTCATTCGCCAGAAATAAGTGCCATTGGGCAGACCGCTCACCTTGTCAGCAGTGCGCGTGGGAATTGATGGATCGGAATCCATATTCGTGAAACCGGAAGCGATCACGATCGTGAAAGCGTTGGTCGTGCCGACTTGCCAGGTGTAACTTCCGATCGGCCCCCCGGGCGCGGATACAGGATTCCAATCAAGTATGATTGGCTGAACCAGAGATGCGCCGTTGGCGGGACTCACTAGGACAGGCGCGGGAGGCCCAGCAGGCGGCGGCGTGGGGCTGGGACTCCGTCCGCCGCTTGCAAATGTCGACCCGCTCCAAACGAACAACAACGCCGCGATTAATACTGAACGACCCTTTGCCCCAAACATAGCTGTGTAAGCGATCCAACCGTTTGCTGGAACAGAAGTCTAGTTAGGAAAGGTGAAGAAACTGTTACTTTTGCTGCTTCCGTTCAATTTTCGCGGTTTAAGCGTCCTGCTACGCGCATCAGCAAACGAAGCGCGGCAACTTTCAACTTCAGAGGATGCGATTTTTTATTTGCGCTGACGTGAGCCACCGAGTTTCGCGTGTCGCGGACATGAAACGAGATGATCGTTGACCATGCCTGCTGCTTGCATGAAGGCGTAGCAGATCGTCGAGCCGACGAATTTGAATCCGCGTCGCAACAGATCGCGGCTCATGGCATCGGATTCAGCAGTGCGCGCGGGTACGTCAGTCAATGTTCGCCAACGATTCTGTATCGGGTTGCCGCCAACAAAGCTCCAGAGATACGCGTCGAAACTTCCGAATTCCTTTCGAACGGCGATGAAGTTTTTCGCGTTTTCAATTGTAGCTGTGATTTTCAATTTGTTCCGCACGATCCCATCGTTGCGGAGCAACCTCTGAATGTCGCGCTTGTTATAGCGCGCGATTTTTTCCGGGCGAAATTCATCGAATGCCTTCCGATAATTCTCGCGTTTCTTCAAAATCGTATTCCAGCTCAATCCCGCCTGCGCACCTTCCAGAATGAGGAACTCGAAGAGCACGCGATCGTCGTGTACAGGAACGCCCCATTCCTTATCGTGATAAGTAATGGCCGGTTCAGTCGTGGCCCAGGCACAACGCGGCATAATGTTGAAGCTACATGATAGCGCGAGTCGTAGCCACACCCCTGTGGCCCGTCGACGAGTTGTGAACTTTTTGGGACCGGCCACAGGTCGGTGGCTACAGCAATCGCCCGAGCAGCCGGGTCCGACCTCAATCCGATCCGAACTTTGGCTTCTTAGACGAAACTTTTTTGTAGGTGCCTTCGGCGCTCACATTGTGGCCAAAGCCACAAATGCCGGTTTGTGTGACGATCAGTTTGCTGTCGGTGAATTTTAGCGTGATCTGGCATTCCTCTTCCGCGCCTTCGGGTTTGAAGATGGCAGTGTCGCCTTCGATCGTCGCGACGCCGCTGCCTTCGCCCTCGTTCGCCATTGGACCCTGCGGCGTTTTGTATTCGTAAACGCCCGAAAATTCCACTTGAAGACGCTGTTTACCGAGCGCCCAGATCTTGAATTCGCCGCCTTTGGTTTTCCAAGTGCCGTTGACTTGAACGGCCGTGACACTCTTATCACTGCCGGCGTGCGACGTAGCAATTGACGCAACTGCAAAGCACACCGCGCCGATGCAAATAAGTTTCGCCGCTTTCATTCGGGCTACTCGACCTTTTCCCAGAAGCCACGGCGATTCGGAATATTTGGAAAAACGAGTTGTCCCTTGTAGAAGGTGAACGGTTTGGCGTTCTCGTTTTCGCCGAACGACAGCGTAAGCGTCTTGCCTTCGACGCTCCAGCGCCCAGTGACGGGTTCGCTCCGGCTTTCGGCAGTCACGACCCAATTTTCCGCGGTCCCATCCGCATTAAGGACCAGGTGTTCGTCTTTCGGGCTCTCGAAAACGATGGTCGTTTTCCGCCAATGACCAATTAACTGCTGCTTGTTATCCGATGACGCATCGCCGGATTCCTGAAACGCAATGACTCCTGAACCAGAAGCTGCCGCGGAAACCAAGCCGAACACGAAGACGATGCACTGCACAAACGTAAAGCCTAACAAGCTCCGTGTTTTCATAAGCCTCGTCGACAGCGAGTCTGGCAAGCGACGAATGCCCGATCAAGCTAATTGCAGCGCTCTGTTGCAGGAGTCACAAATCAAACGAACCTTCATTTCGAAGACGAAGTCTACAATATGACGGAACAAATCATCGAGAAACGTCGCCTTGCTTCGCCCGCGGCGACACCGCAAGCGCTGGCCTGGGACAGCCGGAACAAGACGTTGTGGATGGGTTCGCGCGATCTACGCCGAATCTATGCGATCGACCCCGAGAATGGAACCGTCTTGAAACAACAAGAAGCGCCCGGCATTCCGTGGGCTGCGGTTGCGTTAAACGGAGAACTGCGTTTTACCATCGGCGAAGGAACAGATGATGATCGTTACATTTATCGCTACACACCTGAGAGTGGGTTTTCGAAAATGTTCGCGTGCCCGGATTTTACCGGATCATACCTCAGCTCCGATGGGAAGAATTTGTACCTGAGCCAGTGGTACAAGAAGCGGATTCTGAAGTTCGACGATAAAGGGAATGTGATCCGCGAGATCGACGTTGCCGCTGAAATCTGCGGTCACGCTTTCGCAAATGGCTCGCTGTACGTTTTGCGAGGACAGGAAAAGCCGAACGAAGATTGGCGATTCGCGCGACTGAATCCGCAAGAAGAAACGCCAGCCGTTGAAGATATTGCTGTTGTCCCGTTCGCGTGTCGCTCGCTGACTTTCGACGGCGAACTATTTTGGTCCAATCATCGCGCGAAAGACACGATCATTTCGTTCACCCTGCCGAATTAAAAGATTTCTCGACTGTTCGATCACGGGACACTAACTGCTGCGCCTATTGCTTCGTCGTCGGACAAGCAGAGCCTCCGTCGAAGAGGATTTTCCACGAGCCATCCGGCTGTCTTACCCATGTGGAAGTAAAGGTGCCGGTCTGCACTCCTGCTTCATCGAAAACGGGACCGCTGGAGAATCCCAGGTCGCCAGCGGCGTTTGTTACGACGCGCTCGGGTTGCCAGCGGAAAGGTGCGACTGCTGGTTTGAAGAATTCTGACCAGCCCGCGATCACTTCTTGCTTCCCGCGCATCGTGTTGCGTCTTCCGAGAAACTGAGCGTCGTCGGCGAGGTACAAGAAAAACTTTTTCGCGTCGCGGTCTGCGAACGCTTTGGCGAATGCGATCTCGGTGGCGCGCACTTCTTCAGCTCGATCCGCAGCAGAAGCCGGTAAAGCCAAAACGAGAAGGAGCAGGCAAACATTGCGTTTCAGACTTCTCGAACCATTCAACATTGCGGGCGTGGCGGGGGAGCCGACAGCCGGAGTGGGACTGCCTAACATGGATACCAAACGAAGACGCTTCATAAGCAAATCGTGAACGAAGCAAACTCGATCAGCAATCATCAACTAGCAGACGCTTCTGTTTGTAGGGCGTCTGTGTCAGACGCCAACCGAGGCGTTTCACAGAAACGCCCTACAATGAATTGCAGATTCTGCGCGATATGACGGAGGTATGTGACGGTTTTACAATCAGGGCTAAAGACCCATGTTTGTCGGACATTACAGCGTTGCTTTCGCGTGCAGAACGGAACGAAACAAAATCCCGCTGTGGGTATTATTCGTGGCGGTGCAGTTTCTCGATTACATCTGGGCGACACTGGTGTTGCTGGGGATTGAGAAGCTGCGCGTGATCAAAGGGTTCACCGCAGGCAGTATGCTCGACTCTTATTTTCACCCGTACTCACACAGCTTGATTACCGCGGTGATTTGGTCAGTAGTCGCAGCATTCGTTTCCAGGACGGTCTGCAGCCGACACCCATTCGACTCCGCTCAGGGCAGGCTTAACCACTACAGTAAGTCTACGCCTTTGATCATCGGCCTGGCAGTTTTCTCGCATTGGATTCTCGACCTCGTTGCGCATCCCCGCGATCTACCAATCTACGACAACGCAGCGAAGGTCGGCTTTGGTTTGTGGAATTATCGCGACCCGGAGTTTGCGTTGGAGATCGCATTGCTCGCCGGTGGCATCGCTCTTTATCTGACGCGAAATGCGATGCCGGCAATCCGCAAGGGAGCTGTAATCGCATTCGGAATCGCTCTGTTCATCGTGCAGATCGGCGACACGTACGTGCCGCGAACGCCATTGAGTGATAAGGCTACAGCCATGGGTGTTTGGATTTTTTATACGCTGTTCGTGATCGTCGCGTTCGCGATAGAGAAGATCGGACGGCGGGGACAAACAAACGCGGCATGATCATCATTGTTTTCGGAGTTTCTGGGGCTGGCAAAACCACAGTAGGCAAAATGCTGGCAGAACAACTTGGGTGGCGTTTTCTTGAGGCCGACGATTTTCATCCGGCAACAAACATCGAAAAGATGCGCAACGGTCATCCGTTGACCGATGAGGATCGATGGCCGTGGCTGGACTGTTTGCGAAAACAAATCGAGCAGTTGCTTTCCGCCGGAGAAAATGCCGTGCTGGCCTGTTCGGCTTTAAAATGTGCTTACCGCGATCGTCTGCGTGTCAGCGATGAGGTAACGTTTGTGTTTCTTCGCGGTGACTATGCGCTCGTCGAAAAGCAACTGCGCAGTCGTCACGGCCATTTTATGAGTGCGGCCTTGTTGCAAAGTCAGTTCGATGACTTGGAGGAACCTCAGCCGGACGAGAACGTGTTAACGATCGAACTGGGACGAACGCCGGAGGAGATTGTTGAGAGAATCGAAGCGAAACTGAATTTGGCCGGCACCGGTTAGCTCGATGTGACGGATTTAGGACCGCGCGACTGGGCGGCTGGTGTCAATAGCATGAGAATCGCGGCTGGGAGTGCACAAAACAGCATCACCACGAATCCAGTGACGAAAGATCCGGTTTCAGCGCGGAGATATCCGAATGCGTACGGTCCTGCGAAACCTGCGAGGCTGGCGAGCGCGTTGATCGTTCCCACGGCAACTGCCGCCCTGGAGTCGCTGAGGATTTCCGTTGGAATCGCCCAGAACACAGGTAGAAATGCCATTGCCATGCAGATGACGCTCAACAATAAAACCGTCATTACATTCGAGTTGCGCAGAGTAATCAGACACAAGAACCCCGGTGCGGCGATCAAGAGTGGGGCCGCAGCGTGCCAGCGTCTTTCGCGATTTTTGTCGGAATGCCATCCATTGAACAACATCGCGAAGAGCGCCACAACGTAAGGCACAGCGCCAAACAAGCCGACCTGAGCATCTGAAAGTCCCGATTGGTTTTTGAGAATAGTCGGCAACCAGAAAATCACACTGTATCCAATGAAGTATTGAAGAAAGGCTGCGGTGGTGAGCAGGAGCACAATGCGAGAACGGAGTGCCTGAGCGATACTTACCGATTGCCTGCTCAACGGCTTTTCTTGTTCCAACGTTCCCGAAATCCATTGCCGCTGCTCGGCAGTTAGCCACTGGGCCTGACTCGGCCGGTCTGTCAGAAAGAAAAATGCAACGATGCCCAACAAGATAGCGGGAATACCTTCCAGAAAGAAAAGCCAGCGCCAGCCTTCGATGGTGAACCAGTTAAGACCAAGCATCCAGCCCGCCAGAGGGGATGCGATGACCAGCGACACAGGAATTGCAGCCATGAAGTTGCTCGTCGCTTTGGCCCGGTCTTCGTGAATGAACCAGTGGCTCAGATAAACGATCACGCCCGGGAAGAAACCGGCTTCGGCCGCGCCTAACAAAAAGCGCGCGAGGTAAAGTTGTGCGGGAGTGTGCACGACTGCAGTGAGCGCAGTCAGCAATCCCGATACGATCATGCTTGTGCAAATCGTCCCGCGCGCGCTCCACCGTTGAGCCAGCATCGCGCCAGGGATTTGTAAGGCCACATAACTGAGGAAGAATATGCCGATGCCGAGGCCGAACACGCGATCGTTGAATCCAAGGTCGCGCGCCATTCCAATCGCCGCGTATGCCACGCTGGTGCGATCGAGGTAGTTGGTGATGTAAAGGAGGAAAACGAAGGGAAGCAACCGAACGGCAATGCGGCGCCGGGTGTGTTCTGCAGATGAACCTGCAACGGACCCAATGGTGCGTGAGTGAACTCCGGTCATCTGAGATGCATTCGCGAAATCACTGGAGCAGGCGGGAGTATAGCCGAGTTGCAGAATTGAGCAGGCGAAATACGGCGCAGTGCGGGAGACACATCAGCCCACTCAGGCTGATCGTGATTCCTGCGATTTGGTTGGCTGCGGCGTGTACAGATTATCGCTCTCGACGTTGAAAATTCGGTTCCAGCGCGCGCGATAATTCTCGAACGCGATCTGCGCGCCCAATTGCATCAGTTGTTCTTCGGAAAATTCTTTTCGCAAACGCGCATACAAATCGTCAGAGATATTCGCGGGCGTATCAGTCATCGCGTCAGCCAGCTCGATGACAAGGCGTTCCGAGTCATTGAATGACGTCCGGTCGTCGCTGAGCACAGCGCGCAATTTGTCATCCCTCAGGCCTGCTTTTCTGCCCACGGCAGAATTGACATCTATTCAGAAAGGACAACCGACCCGTGCAGCGGCGCGGATTTTTCCAAGTTGAATGTAACGCAACGAGAGAAGTCGTTTGCGGCCGAGCCCGGCTTCCATGGCGATGCCGCCCCAGACGAGTCCGGGCAAACGCATCTGGATCTTTGCCGGGGTAAAATCTTTCCCAAACATTTTGCGCATTACGCCGTAAAACCAACGTAGATGCCACGGTGCGTCCTTCTTCTCTAGACCTGATACTCGAGCCATGGCGAATCTAAATCGTTTTGCGCATTGCGTTTGGTCTTAGATTGAAGGCTGCGCTCGCGAGAGTTTGGATACATGCGGGCAGGCAGAAGCTTGGACCAAAGGAAGAGAAACGAGTCTAAGCGCGCGCGGGTTTTTTCAGCGATGCGAGTTTGTTCACCAGCGCGTTCGTTCCCTTTTCCAAGAACATGCCCCACGCACTGAGGACAGCGAGGGTGGGGATGCAAATCAATAGGAACGCCCAAATCGGCACCTCCCGAATACGAAGTCCCAGCCAGATGACATACGGCTGGTGCGTCAGATAGAGGCCGTATGAATACAGCCCTACCAAACCGAACAATTTGGCGGGGGAGTTAAATAGCGAAATCAATCCGGCGATGCCAACGATTTCCAGCATGCAACACGCGCCTGTGGCGAAATCGACAAAGATGTAATCGTAAAGTCCGTGGTAGAGCTGCAATGCCGCAGGGTAGAGGATCAAGCCGGCTACGAATCCCGCGCCGCGAAGAAGGAACCATTCCACGCGCGTGGGCGATTGCGCATACCACATGGCTAGCGACATCCCGAGCGCAAATTCCGGCAATCGACAAATTGCGAAACCGCCGAGTACCCACAATCCGTTTTGCGGCCAGAGCACCAGCAAGACGTAGCGTGCAAAAAATCCTGCACCGCATCCGATGAACAGAAACCACCATGGTCCAAAACGCCGCGCGGTCCAAAAGAGCAGGGGAAAGATCGCGTAGAACTGGATCAGCATGGCGAAATACCACCACGCCGCGTTTAGATACATGAAGTTCATCTCGATATCGATGAACCGCAGGCCGAGCAGGCTTAGGATGATGCGATCGTCCACCGGTTCCAGGCGTGCAACGAACGGCGAGACAAGATAGACGAGGTGTGCCACCCAATACATCGGGTACAGCCGTGTGAAGCGCGCCCAATACCACGCGCCCCAGGCAATTTCCCCCTTTTCGGTGCGACGCATGGTCGACTGCATGAGCGTCCAACCGCTCAGAATAATGAACACACCAACGGCATGGAAACCGAGACCTGATATTTTGAACCAGGCGAGTCTTAGAACGGTGACCGCGCTCGCAGCGAGATTGCTCCAGTCGGGCGGCGGAATCACGCCATGTTGGAAGTAGGTCGTGAAAAAATGAAAGTAAGCGACGAACAGAATCGCCAAGCCCTTTGAAATATCGATCCAAAGCAGCCGTTTCACGGCATGGGCTTAACAGGGAAAAGTCGCCAACGTCAATTTTCTTTGCGGGCCGAGGGCGGCCCGGCTCCATCGATTCGTCGAGCAAAAACGTTGGAGACAGCCTGCCCTCAGGCTGCTTTGCATTTGTTGAAAACGTTTGGCGTTGACTGTGTGAAGTGCCAAGCGCTACATCGACAGCGTGACTCTCCCAGGCGCACACGACCCTGCGCGTGAGCGTGGTCGTTTGTGCGTGGTGAGGGAGCATCCGTTTTTTGTTTGTTACGCGGTGGAGTTTCTGATTACAGACCGGCTGATCAAGTGATCGAACGCTGTAAGATAAGAATAGTGCATCGCATCGTTTCACTCCTGCCTGCTGCGACCGAAATCGCGGCTGCGCTTGGGCTGATGGACCAAGTCGTTGGTGTTTCACACGAATGCGATTTTCCGAAACAAGCTAACGAACGGCCGCCCGTCACCCACTGTCCCATTCACGACGCGAATATCGCGAGCCGCGAAGTGGACGAGTGGGTGCGGCGTGCACTGCATGACAACGGCACGATTTACACGATCGACGAGCCGCTTCTGCGAGAACTGCGGCCGGACGTAATTCTGACCCAAAAATTGTGCGACGTATGTGCTGTCGGTTACGGGACTGTGGCTAAGCTCGCGCAAACGTTGCCGGGTCCGCCTCGAGTAGTGAACCTCGAGCCAACAAGCCTGGCTGATATTTTCGGCGATATCCGGCGCGTCGCTGATGCGTGCGATGCGCGCGAACGCGCGGAGAAATTGATCGTAAATTTATCCGAGCGCGTTGAAAACGTGCGCAAACGCGCCGCAACGATTCCGGGTTGCACGCGTTGCTTCCTGATGGAATGGGTGGATCCGCCGTTTTGTTCCGGTCACTGGGGGCCAGAGCTGGTCGAGATCGCGGGTGGCCATGATTCGTTAGGCCGAAAGCATCAGCCGTCGGCGCAAATCGAGTGGCAGCAAGTCTTGGAGGCGCGTCCTGAGATCATCGTGCTTGCGCTTTGCGGATACGACATCGATCGAGCGCGTCGCGATTACGAATTGCTCAGTCGATTTCCCGGTTTTGGTTCGATTCCCGCCGCGGATAGCGGCCAGGTGTACGTCGTAAATGCGAGCGCATACTTCGCGCGCCCGGGTCCTCGTATCGTCGACAGTCTGGAAATTCTCGCAGGAATTTTGCACCCGACGGAATTTCCCGACTTCGTTTCGCGCGGACCTGTCGACGCGCGCGTGGTGCAAATCGGCTGAGCTCTGCCAGGAATCCGCCAGGAAGAATCTGCGTGAATCTGCGGAGTCTGTGGATCACTTGTGAATATGCGAATCAGCGAAATGAATTGGATGATGGTGGACGAATATCTGGGGCGCGACGACCGCGCAGTGTTGCCGCTGGGCTGCACGGAGCAACACGCTTACCTGAGCTTGAGCACGGACAGCATTTTGGCGGAGCGCCTGGCTGTCGAAGCGGCCGAACCGTTAGGCGTTCCTGTATTTCCCGTCCTGGCCTACGGCATCACGCCGTATTTCCGTGCATTTCCGGGAACGATTACGCTTCGAGTAGAAACCTACATGCCAGTGGTTCGCGATATCCTCGATGCGATGGCCGAGCAGGGATTCAAACGCATCCTGGTCGTCAACGGCCACGGGGGCAATACGCCCGCGCAAGGATTCATCGGCGAATGGATGGCAGATCACCCCGGAGTGCGGATCAAGTTCCACAACTGGTGGAACGCGCCCAAAGCCTGGGCGCAAGTGCAGGCAATTGATTCCGTCGCTTCGCACGCGTCGTGGATGGAAAATTTTCCGTGGACGCGCCTGGCGAACGTCAAGCTGCCTTCACATCAGAAGTCGATGAGCGACCCGGAGAAACTGCGACGCCTCGATCCGAAATCAGTGCGAGAACATCTAAAGGACGGCAACTATGGCGGGCTCTACCAACGAGACGGCGAAGAAATGGCGAAGATCTGGTGTGCAGCTGTGGAAGAGACGCGTGAGTTGCTGATGAAAGAGTGGGATTAGATTCAGTTGGTGGATCCGCTTCTCCTGAAGACGATGAGAGGTGAGTCGCCGAAGGCGCACTAGCCCGCGCTGCCCATGCGCGTTGCGTTGACGAATTCCTCGGTATGATGATCGATCTGCCGTCCTTTGCGTCCACGGCTCGTGTGAATGTAAAGCCCGTCTCGCTCAATCGTGGCAGTCGATGGAGGCGGCAGATCGATTTCGTATTTTATCGGTTGCCGGTGATCGGCAAGTTGCAGGTCGGGGCGATAGACGCTGTTAAATTTCCAGATCATTCGCAGAAAATTTGTTTGTCCACGAAGCAAGTGTCGCACAACGATTCCTGCGCACTGCCGCAGCGCCGCCCAGCCCAGATGTTTGCGGGAGAGCACGCGCTGTGTCTCGACGAGCTCCTTGTAAAACTCCGCGAGTGGCAACTTCGTCGGCAATACTGCGTGTTGGATGTCAAACAGGCGGTAATCTCGCGTCGTGAGACGGCGTGATTCCGTGTGCCACGTTTCGGTGCCCGGATAAGGCGTGTTGATGCTGATGTTGACGACCTCGGGAATTTCCAGGCACCAATCGCGCACGACTTTGAAGCGTTCGCGGTCCCAAGACGGATCGGCGATGATGTTTACGGCCACAGTGATGTCCAGTGAGCGAGCGAACTCCAGCGCCTCGAAATTTTTGGAGAGTGTCACGCGCTTCCGATAGTGTTTGAGACCTTCCTCATCAATCGCTTCAAGACCGAGGAACATGGTATTTAGGCCAAGCCGTTTCCAGAGTTTGAACACTTCCTTGTTGCGCAAGAGCACGTCGCCGCGCGTTTCGAGATAATAACGTTTCCGGATGCCGCGGCGCGCAATCCCTTCGGCGATCTGCATGCCGTGCTCGGCTTGGATGAATGCCACGTCGTCCACGATGAAAATGCCGGGCTCGCGAATTTGCGCCAGCTCTTCGATAGCGCACTCCGCTGTTTTCACGCGGTAATTGCGTCCGTAGAACGTCCATGCGCTGCAAAAGACGCAGTCCCACGGACAACCTCTGCTGAATTCAATGGAAGCGGCCGGATCGAGCTGGCCGATGAAATATTTCCGGCGATGTCGCGCGAGATGGCGAGCGGGCAACAAATCATCGAGCGACTTGACGAACGCCGGCGGCGGACTGCGGTGATCGAGTGTCACGCAGCCGGGAACCTGTTTCAGGTCGCGTCGGTTTTGCGCGATCGCATCCAACAGCCCGGTGATCGCCGTTTCGCCTTCTCCGGTCAGCACGCAATCCACAGCACCGTCGGCGTGCCGCAAAATTTCGTTGGGAATAAATGAGACGCTGTGGCCGCCAACGCAAATAAAGGCGTCCGGCAACAGGTCGCGCGTGGCTCGCGCGAGATCAATAATTTCGGGAACGTTTGCAAGATAATTGCCGCAGAACGCGATGACATCCGGCCGCCAGTGTTCGACCGAGCGGAAAAAGTCTTGGTGCGATTCGCATTGCAGATCGATCAGCTGTACCAAGTGCCCGGCGCGTTCCGCCGCTGCGGCCACAAGCTCGAGCCCGAGCGGCTCCAGCCGAAGATAGATCTTCGAATACATCAAACAGCTGGGATGCACGGCCAGGAATTTCATTTGATCAGGACACGTACAGGTCTGTCTGGTTCTTCGAACGCCATTGCTTTGGTGGACAACAAGATTCCTTTCCATTCTTCGCATGTTGCCAGCGGCGCGCGCGTATTTTTCGCACCCACAGCGTTTGCTTTCCATTCAGAATATTGACGGTTGCTGGATCGGTTCGGTGCGATTCATATGTTACAACAAAAAGAAATTCTATGGCTGAAGCATCCAGCGAACTTGAGGGACCTGATTTGGAAAAGGGAGGCAACATCAATGACATCGCAGATGGGACAATGCTTTTGGGTCACGCGTTTGGCGAACCGGTTCTTGTGGCCAGGCGCGGCGAAGAGCTTTTCGCTATCGGCGCAACGTGCACCCATTACGGCGGCCCGTTGGCCAAAGGTCTGTTGGTCGATTGCACGGTGCACTGTCCGTGGCATCATGGGCGTTTCGATTTGCGCACAGGCGAAGCTATCGCAGCGCCAGCCTTGAATAATGTGGCGTGTTACAAAATCGAGAAACGCGGCGAGCGATTTTTCGTAACCGGCAAGATCGATAAGAAAGCGGAGCGCCGACCAAAATCATCCCCGGTTAGCGTCGTGATTATCGGCGCGGGTGCCGCGGGCGGCGCCGCCGCGGAGATGTTGCGGCGCGAAGGCTACGATGGGCCTGTTACTTTGATCGGCGCAGATGAATCTCTACCGTACGATCGGCCGAATCTTTCGAAGGATTATCTCGCCGGCAACGCGCCAGAAGAATGGATCCCGTTGCGACCGCCGGAATTCTATCGCGAACAGAAGATTGATGCACTTACGAACACGACCGTTGCAAACATCGATCCGAAAGCCAAACAGGTGACGTTGTCCGACGACCGTTCGTTAGGCTACGGTGCGCTATTGCTGGCGACCGGTGCTGAACCTGTCCACCTTACGATTCCAGGTGCCGATTTGCCGCACGTTTGTTATCTGCGAACCCTCAACGACAGCCGGCGCATCATCGAAAAGGCGAAGAACGCAAGGCGCGCGGTTGTCATCGGCTCTAGCTTCATCGGGCTTGAAGTGGCGTGGTCGTTGCGCGAGCGCAAACTGGAAGTCGCGGTCGTCGGAAGAGATTCGGTGCCGCTCAGCAAAGTTCTGGGAACCGAAATGGGGAATCTCGTTCGGGAAACGCATGAAGCGCAGGGTGTGAAATTTCATTTCGGTCGGACGCCCGCAGCAATTCACGACCGATATGTAGAGCTCGATGACGGAACGAAATTGGACTGCGATTTAGTCGTTGTCGGCGTCGGTGTTCGCCCAAACACACGTCTGGCTGAGCAATCTGGCATCGCGACTGACAACGGGGTGTTGGTAAACGAGTTTTTGGAAACGAACGTTCCCGGAATTTTTGCCGCGGGCGACATTGTGCGCTGGCCCGATCCGCGCGCGGGCCGGATTCGCGTGGAACATTGGGTTGTGGCTCAGCGCCAGGGTCAGACTGCTGCGCGCAATATTCTCGGCGCACGCAAACCTTTCACGATCCCGCCGTTCTTCTGGAGTAATCATTTCGATCTGCACATTCACTACGTTGGTCATGGCGGCGGCGGCGATGACGCGAGTGTGTCCGGTGATTTGAAAGCCAAAAAAGCCTCGGTGATCTTTCGCTCTGACGGTAAACTCACTGCTGTCGCGAGTGTCGGACGCGATCGCGAGAATCTCGAAGCTGAAGCAGCGCTTGAGCGCGGCGAGGAATTCTCCCTATCATGATTTCGCCACGCGGGAACGCGATGGCTAACACTCCGCCCGTGCAGGCAGATGTTTTTCAATTGCGTCGATCAACTCTGGAATGCTGATCGGCTTCGCAACCAATGGATGTCCCTGGATATGAAGCCCGCTCTTTGCCTCACCGTGCGTGACCAGCGCCGTTACAAAAATTATCGGTGTGTCGTGCAATTCACGATCGGCTTCAATTTGTGTCGCTAATTCGCCTCCGTCTATTTTCGGCATGACGATGTCGAGCAAAATCACGTCTGGTTTAAAATCGTGAGCCGTTTGATCGGCCTTGGTGGCATCGTTTTCCTCCAGTACGAGATACGGGCCGGATCTTTCCAAAAGAATTTTTACAAGGTGCGTGCTGTTCGCATCATCATCGACGATCAGAATCCGCCGTTTTCCTTTGTCTGCTGAGCCAGAGACGGGATCCAGTGGAGGCGAATCAGCCCCGCCCGCCTGCGGGAAGAAATCTGCTTCGAATAATTTCTTCACGATTTGTCAAAGCGTCTGGACTTCCCGGACGTCGTCACGCGCTGAGCCAGGTAACAAACCATGCTCCTAGTAAGCCCAGAAGCATACCGAGCAGCGGGCTGGACACCGCAAACCAGAATGGAATCACTTCTCTTAATGGAATTGCTTCTCCCTCTACATTTGCAGTTTGAACAATCGCCTTCATGTACTCCAGCCTATTGTTTGGATCGCCCGTTGCGATTGTGCGTGTGTCGGATTTTGATTATGACTTCTGAGCCAATCATTTCTCTCTTTACGGGATGAGAATCCGGTGGTAGCCGCGAAAACGTTGCTCGCCATGGGAGGACTATTCCGGGTCGTTAGGTTCACAACGTTTGCATTGTTGCGCCGCTTGGAACGCGGGAACGCTGTTCGTTTGGAACGATAACCTCCGGTCCATGAAACCCCCGCGCAGCTTGCTCAAGCAGATGAGTTCTGGTGTCAAATTTGATCTGATCAAAGACGAGGACCTCAGTCGCGATAAGCCAGACTGTGAAACAGACGACGAAGGTGCGTAGCGGGAATCCTCTTGGAAACTCGATCATTTTCATCCCTCAAATTAACTGCGCCCGAAAGAGCCGTGCCATTTCGCGTTGGCGAGATTTTTTTGTCCCTCTCGCGAGGGATTTGTAATGCCTCGTTCGAGATACGTTTATAGGCCCGACTTGTTTCGAGCCGACCGCAGCGGATCGAGCATCGGCCAAAAGAGGCAGCGCCGATCCTTTCTGACGGGGCAGGCCAAAATCCATCAGACGCGCCGTCGCAATACCAGAGGGTAGTCAGTACGTTTGGGCATGAAAAGAAATGGGGCAGCGATCATCGCTCTTGTGCTGTGGCTGCTGTTCGTTGCGTCGAATGCATTCGCAGTGTTCAAGTCGCCGTATCCGCCGAAGCCTTATCCGCCAGATCAGAGCATTGTAGTGAGGGTGGGGGAGGATGATCACGGCGTCGGCAGTGCGGCCGAGCCGAAATAGCCATGGAGCGCGCGTGTTTTTACAAAACAGCCGTTGCGCCGGCAAATGCCAGTACCCATGGCAATGGCTGACAAGTCCGCGACCCCGCGTTTCAAATAACAGTCAAATCCCAGTTGCGGTTTTCCCAGCGCTGATCGCGTTTCCAAAAAATTGTAAACGCAAACACTGAACCGACTGGCCATTCGGCGGTTGGAAAATCTGCGAACCAAAGATCCAGGCTCTCCTGGTGCATCGTCTGCG
>Ga0193747_1000373_pt1 | contig 15954 bp, 19 predicted proteins | sample L1m2metaG_FD_143048 | JGI IMG/M metagenome (GOLD analysis project Ga0193747, IMG submission 143048) | Soil microbial communities from a riparian zone of the East river system, Colorado, United States - L1m2 | ecosystem: Environmental > Terrestrial > Soil > Riparian zone | place: USA: East River...
ATGAATTAAAGGCTAAATCAATATTATTTTTAATGCGTCCATGCTGCCCTAGTACTTGTGCAATATTTAAGAACTACATGCTTGATTTACTATTATAGCTGAGATTATGTCGGAAGCACACCCGCCGCCGCGCGGCTATGTATATAGAAAGGCCTTTGGTCAGTTTTCATCGAATAAAACTCAGAGACCTAACACATTGAACCCTGTTGAGGTGGAGCTAGACGCCCAAGCGGAGGTGAGCGCGTGGGGAGGGGTGAATACAATAGATTTTGACAAAGGCGACGTTATAATTAAACAGTCTGGGATGTATCTTCTCATTGCCGGTCCCCAGATTGGCAAGGTTACGGGTACTATACCTCGGTGGCTTGATTTTTGGGTAAGAGTTAACAAGATAGATATTCCAAACTCCAACATAAGAGCGGTAGTAATGGATCCTCAGGAGAAAACTGTTGTCCCCTTGAACGCGGTGTTATCTCTTAATACAGGGGACATACTGAATGTTATGATGGCTACAGAAACGATCGACGAAGGTTTAGGGTTAGAGGCAATAGCGCCCGATGGCGAACCTACAATTCCAAGCATAATCGTAACAATAGTACAGTTGGACTGAACTCATTATCTAATAACGACTGCAAAAGGTCTCAAACTAATGAAAACCAATGTATAGATTCACACTTGGGGGGAATTTGATATGGTACATATATTCCAGGAATGTTAGTTGGTCTTCTCTCCCAGTCCATCGCATCTTTAAGAAAACAAGTCGCTCTTCAATTGCCAAAATAATAAATTAAGTGTTAAGGTATTATAATATTAATGCGTATAAGACAGTCTCATTCGTGGCGTGGTGGAGGTAGTTAATATGTATTTTGTATTGTCATTGTTTGATGCATGATCAATCAAAGAATTGAATAAAGTGTTTCTTTGTTATGCCGATCTCGGATAGGGCTTAAAGATCATTATTCTTATTTCATTTTTTGGAGCAGCCAAATAATATTCTGATTAGTAGGATTCATTCTCACAGCTGATATTTTAGTATGAGTTGTTAGAGCTTACAGCTGCTGGCGGTGTTGATAAAAAGGAATTCAACGTTGTGATATGTCTTCATATCATAATAGCATATATGATCATATAGTTGGCAGGAAAATAACAGTTCTATTAATAGGTGAATACGCCTGGTCTGTTCTCAGTGCATAGTATGATGATGGAGATGAGGATAAAATAGCCAAACATATGAATGAAATCAAGAAGCAAAGGAATGAAAATCCTGAACTAATGAGCCATGCATATACCATAGAATCAAATTTTGTAAACAGAAGTTCAGCAAGTAGCATCGAGGAATTCGTGGAAAAATGCTGTCCATTTTGCAGACAGCAGACATTACGATCGCAGCAGACATGGCTGTTAGATTTAAACAGAACATACATAATTGATATCTACTGAAATTCCCGTAATTTGCGAAACATTAAGATCAATAAACTACAAAACACGCTGCCAGGTAGAAAGTTGACAAAAACTTTCATTAACTGAATAGCTTACCCATCCATTTTATTATTAAAATATTTCAATTGGCCTAAAAGATTTAACTTGTTCAATCACCTTAAAATTGAGTTTTGGCAAAAATACTTCCTCAAACACTTCTATGATGCAATTCTCTCAATATATGATATTTTTTTGTGTCTTTCCGCATATTGTTGAAATTTAGGGTTTCCAATCCGGCTGCCAGTGTATTCCAACACCAAATATTATTGGCCGGTAATGTTAGACGTTATACCTTATCCAGAAACTCAACTCTCAAAAACTTAAAACCTACCAACAGGACCAAAAATCATGAAAAAGCTTGAAGGAAAAATTGCAGTCATCACGGGCGGAAACAGTGGCATAGGCCTCGCCACGGCACAACGGTTCGTCGCAGAGGGCGCGTATGTTTTCATCACCGGTCGCCGTCAAATCGAACTTGATACAGCAGTAAGACAGATCGGCAAAAACATCACCGGTGTTCAGAGTGACGTCTCAAGACTCGCAGATCTTGATCGGTTGTATGTCGCGGTGAAGGAACAGAAGGGCCGCATCGATATTCTGTTCGCCAACGCCGGCGTTGGGGAATTCGTCACGTTGGTGGCAATTACCGAAGAGCACTTTGACAAAACTTTTGGCATCAACGTCAAAGGGCTTCTGTTCACTGTTCAAAAAGCGCTTCCGCTGTTTCAGGACGGCGGCTCGATCATTTTAACTGCTTCGACCGCTGCATCCAAAGGAATCGAGGGGTTCAGTGTTTACAACGCAACCAAGGCCGCGATACGCTCGTTCGCGCGCACCTGGACAGTCGATCTGAAACAACGCAAGATCCGCGTCAACGCCATCAGTCCTGGTCCGATCGACACACCGGCCTCACGCCTCAGCCTCAGTGGCTTGGTACAGAGTGAGCAACAGAGCGAGCAATTAAAGAAGAACCTCGTGAGCACCGTGCCTCTGGGTCGAATGGGAAGTCCTGACGAAGTAGCGAAAGTCGCCTCATTCCTCGCGTCGGATGACAGCAGTTATGTCACCGGTATCGAACTGTTCGTGGATGGGGGTGCGGCACAAATCTAAGTGATCTTGATCTCGTTTTTCAACACCCATTTAAAACACCCGACGAGCTAGAACTAGGGGGGTTATTGCTGTTGCTTTTTTGATGGACATTGTATATTAATACAGAATTCCCAGTGATGTTTTGCCTGACCTGCAAAGACGGTCTTGACTACTGGCCATCGGCATAGAGCACAGGTCTTGTCAATAGTTTCTATTGATCCTTTCTGTGGTAGTGGAGCGATTGCCCTACATCCACCAGAAGAATAATTAGAACATCCTGCGAATCTTTTTTTTGTTATACTTGATCTTATGATTTTTAGGACGCCCTTACTACACCTAGGACAATTCCCCAGCACTCTCTGCTGATACTTATTCTGAGTACTTATTACTGCATCAGTTATTTGACGGCCTATCTCAGTCTCCTTTTCCTTGAAAGATACTACTGCTTCTTTTATTTTATTTATCGCATAACCTATTACAAGCGAACTCTTGGCTCTACCTGACTCAATATGTTCTAGTTGTTTTTCCATAGATCTAGTAAGATCCGTAGATACTATACTTGGCATGTATTTGCGCATTGATTGTATTATTGCAAATCCAACCCCCGTAGCCTCAATTCCTCCTATTCCATTATTTTTTCTTTGGTGAGTACTAGTACTACTAATATAATTTCTCTTAAAGAGAGTTTCGATAACCTCCGATCTCGTTGCTTTAGTGCCAATCTTTTCTCTTTCCATTTCTTCCAATAAGCTAACTTGATTGAATCTGGGAGGAGGTTGGGTAAACCTCTTATCCATTCTTATAACCACATTTCTCAATATGTCACCTTCATGTAGCTCTGGTAGATCAGTTTCAACGTCAGATCTATTATTATATGGTTTGTAAAAATACATCCGTCCCTCATAGGTCTTTTTCTTTCCGTCAGCTCTGAAAATGTAGTTATCCTTAACAAGAATCGTGACTGTTGTGTGCTCACTAATCGCTGGATCGCCAAAAGTTGCCAAAAACCTTCTGATTATGAGATCGAATAATTTGACTTCAACTGCCTTAAGTTTACCTTTTGGCTTCTCCCCTGTTGGGTAAATTGCTGGATGGGCGGGATCCGTTTTGCTTCCTTCATTTGGAGAAAGATTATCTCTTGCAAGCAGGCTCTTAGCGAGGTTAGTATAGGTACCACGGCTGCCAGTACTTTCGTTATTGCTGGTGCCACCAAGAAAAAGAATTTTGGAAAGACCTGAGATAATTTTCTTGTAGTTTGTTGACACAGGGAGCTTTTGGCTAGATGTTCTTGGATAAGAAATCAATGCATCAATGTATAGTTTCTCTGCAATTGTTAGTGTATAGCTGGGTGAAAATTTGAATACCCTATATGCTTCCTTCTGCAGATCACCGAGGTTGAAAGGAGTTGGAGCTTTGAGCGTGACCTTTTGATTTTCTATTCCGGTAATCTTACCATCTTCGTTTGTACAGGCATTGACTATTGAAGTGGCCTCAGATAATGTGCTTATTTTTTGCTGGTAATAATGCACCTTAATTATATGTCCTTTTTTTTCAAATTCTCCAGATATATTCCAGTACGGTTCTTGGACATGCTGTCTGATCTCCATCTCTCGGTCTACCACGAAAGCAAGAGTCGGGCCCTGAACCCGACCTATTGACAGGTTACAATACCTTTTGCGATCGTTACTCACCTTAAAAGATTGTGTAAGGGCTCTGGAAAGGTTAACTCCATAAATAAAATCTATCATATGGCGAGATCTCCCAGCTCCAGCTAATCCTTTGCTTGGTTTTAACAGATTATCAAATGAATTTCTTATTTCCTCATCTGTGAGAGTTGAAAATTTAGCTCTTAGGGAACTTTCATATTTGTTCTTACACGCATATTCGAGAACATTATAACCAATTACTTCACCTTCTTGATCATAATCACAAGCATGAACAAACCTTGTAGCTTTTTGGGAAAGCAAGAATATCGATTTTATGATCTGTACAGATCTTGTGGCTGTCTTTGGGCCTTTTCGATTTCTCTTTTTTAAAATCGGCATCCATTTAACGTCAAACACAGGATACGTACTTCGGTTCCCGTTAACATCCACCAAACCATACAAGTGACCCAGTGCTGAGCATACCACAAAGTGTTGATTATTACGGTCTACAACAGAAAATACAGGTGGCAGTCCTCTTCTTCCTACGATCTCTAAAGCAGATATTTCCTTGAAACTCGAGGTTCCTAGAGCTTGCGCTATTCTTCTTGCAGCATTAGGCTTTTCACAAACTACAAGCGTATAAGGTGAGTGAGCAATCCTGGTTAAACTCAAATCTGCTTTGCTTATTCTGCTCTAATGAAACTAATATAATTAGCGGTCTATACGGAACTCTCCTCTAGTCTTAGACTCTTACAGACAAGAAATTACCTCCGTAACATCCGAACCTGTGGAGGATTGCCATAATGCATGCATGTATGTTTGGTTCTATCATGGTAGATTTTCCGGAGTACTGAGGCTACGGCGGTGGGTTAGTTCGTCACTTTGAGGAGTTAAATGAGGCAGAATAGGCTTCTTGCCTACTTCTAAATTTTAGTTATAGTGTAAAATACATACCTAATAATTAATGGGATTATGATCAGAATTGAGGCTGTGATTATACTTAACTTCTCAGCTATAACAATTATTAGAAATAAATACCAAGATCAGGATAAACGTAGTAAATAAAATTCCAAATAATCGTCTAACATCTATTAGCGTCATTTACTTCAACCCCATTACATATACGAGGTAACTCCTACCTCTCCGAACATCACCCACCACGCATTAGGAATGTTATATTCGTCTTTTATGAGAAATATCTTATTAACAACAACAGCAATATTGATTTTAGGCATAGCCATGGCAGTATTTTCATCATCACTTTTTACGGCAGCAATGTTTGGATCATCATCTTCTCCTAATAATACCGACACCACCATGTCAGGATCTATTCTTCATTCCCTACAACATTATCTTCTTTAGTCAACCATATTAATAGCACTGCTAGTAGTACCCCAGGATTACCACGTCACAAGATTTTCACCAAGAGCCAATTCTGCTTAGTAATGATTTAAAACAAAACAGCAGTGCTATTTACTTACCTATTTATACTAATTAATTAGAAAATGGAAATATGCACACAACAGAATTTTGTATGCAACTTTTTGTCAATTTGTTACTTATTGAATAGGATGAGTTTGATCGTTCTGGAATCAACGCATCAATTGATTTGATTTGATTAATTAGAGTCTATTAGACGCTAGCTAGCTTAGTGCTGTTATATCCAATTTATGAGTGGCAATATTTATCAATTACAAAGGAAATCAGTTCTGGTCTAGAATAGCGGTTTCTCTGCTCTGTCAGGGGTCTAATTTAGTTCACCTCGACATCTACTGATTCTCTCTCTATATCACTCTATCCGGGTACTCCCTTTTTCAGGTCTTCCAGGGTCATTACAGGATGAAATTCCACGTTGGCACCCCATTCTTGGAATAATGGCTCAGCCAAAGCAGGTATCTGGTCAGCACTTTGCATATCAACTATGAACACAATTGTCCTATTACCATGGGCCTCAAAGAAGTATGCAGTTTCCGCCTTCGACTTCTTCATGTAGTTTTCAACATTCTTAATAAAGTTCGGATCCTTTACCATTTTGTTTCCAGCTTCCGTAGGAATTTGGGCACGAATTATAAATCTCATGTCACGGATAAGGTGGCTGTACTTAAAAGTCTTATTGGTTATTAGTCTTGTGTTTACACCCATATTGGATTATCCTTATACAACTAAATTCCTCCTCCTATGTTATGTGAACGCTTAAGAGTTATCCCTATAATTATTAGCTCCATTCCTGTCTTAGTTTTTCTTTGCCTCTTCTAGGAGTGGGTGCCTTAATGCCATTCCACAGCACGGACAAAACGTGCCATTATGAAATAAGTAAACTTCACACCTTCTGCAGCTGCCATCTTGATAATGACTCACCAACAATAATTTTGCAAGCCGTAGCGAATCCTAAGATTGGAGCTACTAGTAGTGCCCGCACCATTTTTTATGTTGTTGACATAGCCAGGATTGTTGATGTATCAAGGAAAAATGGCATTTATTATGTGTCGGAGTTACAAAAAGAAAAATATTAGCTCAAGATGAATTTTATTCCACTCTTTGAAGTAATGTACTGGATAGACTAAACTAAACTAACCTTCGCCTTTTGGAACATTTTCCTAATTAGCATTGGATTCATATATGTAACAAGCTGACAATAAACTTAAGAAAAAGAAGAAATGGTACTAGTTGGTCTTGTTACTTTACTACAACCTTTCCTGCCATCCATGGATGCAAAGTACATGTAGGTTGTAGATTCCAGCTTTTTGAAACGTTGCAGTAAATGTGTGTGAGGAGCCCGGAAATATTTGTTCTCCCCACTAGGAACTAGCCAACTAGAATTACCATATTGCTCGTTTCCAGTTATAGTCAGATTGCCATTTGGGCTAAAGGTAGAGAATCGTATCGAATTTAATTTATCGACGATCGAGAGACCACGTCCAACCACTACTTTTTTTGAGGGTACAACCCTTGCGTTTCACCATTCTAGACGCTATCAAATTCAGTGTCGTATGCAAGTCCCTCGCGGCTTAGTGCAAGCACAAAAATATTCAAGCCATGTTAAGAGTTGGTTCCGCTGTATGTTTCAAATAACAAACCGTCAGCCGCAAGAATTATCGAGCTTGGAATATACACATTTTACCAAGTCAGGATCGCCCCAGCCAGGAACCCTCAGTCTATCCACTGGAAGTATTCCAGCTGCCCCGTAATTGAATTGGGAGGGAGGCCATGGCCCACAAATATGAAGGAGCGTCTTTACAAATGTATTACTATTCGGGCCTGTATTCTTATATGGGATATAGGCTTTATCAATGCTATCAGCTAGTGTACTAAAACAAGTATTCATATCGTGCGCAGCTACCCCTTTAAGAAGAATTTTGGAGTCGGCGTTTAGATCCCTACAATCGATTGCGTATGTCTGGCAGGGCTCTACTGTTGATGTGATATAGCCGGATGGAGGAGGTGGGTCGCCAGGTCCACCCCGAAATTCAGTCTGTTTCCCATCTTGATCAGTATAGACGATGAAAAGGTGTTTAAAGGGGGTATAACCAGTCCCGATATAGGTAGCTCTCACATCAACCTGCGAGTAATCACATTTCCCTGTTTCTTTATCCGGCACTGGAATATTCACTTCACCTGACCTTAGAAGTGGATCTTTTTTAGCAGCGCAGACAGTCACATCAACGGTTGCAGGATTACTATCATGATTACCATGATATGCCTTATCATTTACATCCAAATTATCTGTAACCACTAGCTTAAAAGTGAGTTTAGTAATATCGGAAAGATCTTTTGGCGCGTGAATGTGGGGGTAACAGCCGTAGGATCAGACAAATCTACAACTGGCCCTGTTGTCGGCACTTGTTCCCAGTGATATAACAATTGATTTCCGCCGCCGGAATCAGTACTTTTGGAACCATCCAGTGTAATCGTATCTCCTTCATTGACTATCGATGGATCCGCATTGGCAACGGCCACTGGGTCACATGGTGGACCACTACCAGATGCATCAACAACAAATGCTGCCGGGCTGGTACATGACGAGGACGTACATGAACAAGGTGGTGTTGTTGGTTGAGTAGGACTACATGTGGAATTGTCAGTGCCAGGGCCACATCCTGTTGTTATTGTTGGTGGTGGATTAGGAGATGTACTACATGTGGAATTGTCAGTGCCAGGGCCACATCCTGTTGTTATTGTTGGGTTGTTGGCTGCTGGTGGTGGGTTGTTGGCTGCTGGTGGTGGGTTTTGACATGCAGAATTGCTAGGATCTTGGTTGCAATCCACTGATGGTCCTTGTACTGGTGGGGGCATGTTATTACCATGGGCAGCACGTGAACCCAGAGCCGAAGTGACAAGCACTAATACTACAAAGCCAGATAGTAAGAATGAGACATTTTTATTCATTGGATTGTCGCAACATTAAGCATAATACGGAATGTTGCCCTTATATTTTTCCTAGAATTCACTGACTATATTGGCCCAATATTAACAGCTACTGGATTTTCTTGCTCAAAAGTAACAATTATTGTGAATTGTGAAAGTCAATTAAGATCCGCTGTGCTATATTATGGTGAGTGAGAGTTGGTAATAATGGCTGGAGAATTGGAAGTGGCAACTTGTACAGTCGAAGCGTTCGGACTCCTTGGCGTCATCGCGACTAGGGTCTTATTTTTTAAGGATAATTAAAAGGCGCTGACCTTTCAAAATAGATCGCGCGGCCGCCATATCTCTGCTACTTGTCCTCTGATTTTATAATCTCTCTCACGCCATTTGTCAACATTTAATTGAACATGGGCCAACGAACACGTAGGCATTAGATGAATTTCTCCCGTTAACATTTCCACTAATTCTTCTAAGCCAGGATTATGCCCAATTATCAACACTCGAACATAGTCATCTGACAAGTCGTGCATGGAGTCTATGTAGGCCTGAGGTCCAGACGCATAAAGAGACCGATTAAAAGTAATGTCTCCTTTATAGCCAGAGGCTTTAGCGACGGCCTCTCCAGTAGCACGTGCTCTCATGGCGGTTGAGCTTATGATAATGTCTGGGACAAGATTTTCCTTTTTCAATAGTCGTCCCATGCGTGGTGCATCGCGTTTGCCTCGTTTATTAAGTGGCCTGTCGTGGTCACTCAGGTCCGGATGTTTCCAGCTTGACTTGGCATGACGAAGAAGGAGTACCGTTCTCATTTGTCGGATGATATTGTCAAACCGAGAATATTACTATGACTAATTGAATTCTTCCTGCTCATACCAATAAATGTGCCCTTCGTCATATGCGAATAAAATTTCTCGTAAAAAGTCGAGTCCATTTCTGCCGTGTTAAAGAATTGAGAATAATAGCGAAGCTTTTTGGTGTCCTTGTCAGGATAGAATATTCCTGTCCAACCGCCCTTGTCTGCAGTATCAGGATAATTCCAACCTGAACAGCCTAGCAGGAATTCGCCCATCTATCAATCAATTTTCCTGTCCAGTCTATTAGATGCTGATATTAAATACCTTAGACTATTAGGGCGTTATAATCAATGGGCGCCCTTTGAGTTTGTTAGTTCTCAAAAATTTGTATACTTTTTTATTCAGTTCTAGGTCGTCGTGCGTAGAGTCATTATAATCTATTACACGTATATGGATTATCAGTATATTAATAACTGATTTTATCTCTTCGGCTAGGGATAACTTCTACCCGATTCTCTACCATATCTACTACTGCGATTATCTCTACCATATCTACTACTGCGATTATCTCTACCATATCTACTACTGCGATTATCTCTACCATATCTACTACTGCGATTATCTCTACCATATCTACTACTGCGATTATCACCTCGCTGTTCTCCATAACTGCGCATATTTCTATTACCACCGTAACCACCGCGACTTCTGTGGCCGATATTATGCGAATTACTTGGTCTTGGTTGATATCTATCATATGGACGCTTTTGAGTAGTAGGAACTGCAATTCCCATCTCTTCATTAAGCCTCCGTATTGGGTGTTCTGTCTTCCTCAAAATTCTACCAAAGTCGTCAACCCTATCTTGCGATACTAAGGATATGGCTTTACCTGTGGCACCAGCTCGAGCAGTTCTTCCAATTCTATGAAAGTACATCAACGGTTCAATTGGAACATCGTAATTGATAACATGACCTACCGCTGGAACATCAATGCCTCTTGCTGCAATATCGGTTGCTACCAGTATGTCATCAGTACCTTTCTTGAATCTATACATTGCATTGTCTCTCTCCCTTTGTGAAAGATCGCCATGGATTGTGATTGCTTTAAAACCCTCTTGTTTTAGTTCGTTTGCAAGTCTTTGTGTTCTTTGTTTGGTAGCAGCAAAAACAATTGTCTGTTTCTTATCTCTTTTCATAATGAAATTACAAAGGTGTTTGAATTTTTCTCTTTCAGGAACAACAAGATAAGATTGCTCTATAGTGTCAAGACTTAATTCTTCTTGATTCAACATTACCTCTTTAGCATCATGCATATATTCCTGAGCTATTCTCATAATTTCTGGTGGCATGGTTGCAGAGAACAGGCATGTTTGTCTGTCTTCACTTACATAAAACAATATAGACTTTATATCATCAATAAAGCCCATATCGAGCATTCTATCTGCCTCGTCAAGAACAACAAACTTTACCTCATCCAGCTGGATAGAATCCTGCTTTACATGATCAATCAATCTACCGGGTGTTGCGACTACTATTTGTATGCCTCTTCTTAACTGATTATATTGAAGGACGATACTTTGTCCCCCGTATATGGCAACAGTTCTAATTCCCGTGTACTTTGCGAATTTATTAATTTCCTTTGTAACTTGCAAAGCTAGTTCTCGTGTCGGGACAAGTATCAGTGCTTGTATTGGACCATTACGCCTAATCTTAATCTTGGTCAATATCGGTAGTGCAAAGGCTGCTGTCTTGCCAGTTCCTGTGTGAGCCTGACCGATTACATCTACACCTTTTAAAACTAACGGTATAGCAGCCTCTTGGATAGGAAAAGGGGCTTCAAATCCATTTTCTTTGAGTGCTTTGAGTATTAAAGCACTCAGTCCTAATTCTTGAAATGTAATTGTTGTTTTAGTAGTAGTTGTCATCTCTAGGTTCTCATTTAGTATCACGAAATATATAATAGTAGTTGCTTCGAACAACAACCCTTTGGGAGGTCTATCTCTTATCTTGTCAATGCTTCCTATCTAAACGACTTTGAAGGAATAGAATGTTAAAGCGTTCCAAGGCCTGTGTCGTGAGATGCGAAATTCTTTTGCATTATCGCTACAAACAATACATTAACTGGAATGGCTCTTAATATCATTGGAGAGGAAATTATCTTGTATCTAAGTAATGCACCAGCCACAGCTCCGATCATACACTGGCAATAACTTCCGTCCATGCCTACCGCACGAGATCATTTTCTGTAATATTTAATGACATTATCTTCCTTGCATTTTAAATAAAATCCTGCGTATTAAAAGTATTAAAAGCTACATAAATTTGATTTCACAACGATTTTCCTAGTAGGCGTAATCAAGGTTGCGTAGAGGACAATGATCTGAATGCACATGGGATGATCCTGTAGATGTTATGTTTCCAGTATATTCGCCAGCTACTTCTAAGACATCATCAGAATTAGATATTTCTCTGAGCATCTCTAACGTTAGTTTGTGATTAGCTACAAAAAGTGTTCCATTCTCGTAGATTGCAGGAACCATTCTAGTTTTATCAAAGATATATTTTTTTGCTGCTTCAGGATTTACGCCTGGTTTTGTAAACACTTCAACCATGTATATCGGAGCAATGTTGGGATCTTTTTGCAGACGCCTCAGCAGATCATCAATTAAAGATGGATCTGATTTTGGAAAGTAAGTGTGGTATAGTGTCTCTAACCCTGCATATACTCTCTTGATTTCTTTAATTTCTTCAGACATAGGTTGTCACCTTGTAGATCAAGAAGAAAATTCTTGAATCATAATAGACTTTAACATCCTCCACTTTATATTCATACATACCTCCTTAATAAATTTCAGATGTATACGAAGTTTGACCATAAGTTTGAGAATAAGCAGGCATATTATACAAAGATGTTATAGAACTTCATGATCGTCGGTGGATATTTTCGCCACACTCCAAACAACTAACTATAAATCACATGGTCAATAAAGTCTCATAATGGTCCATTCCTGCCGTGTTAATAATATCATCTTCTGCCCTGTTCTTATATAGAGAGACGTTTGTTCGGTGCTTAACGTGTTATAATGATGTTGATGTCGTAATCCTGGACAGCTAACTTTTGTCCAGAGGGTACTGGCACGACATAGAAAATATTGGTAACCAAGAGGCGAAATCTGTCATTGTATATAATATCGAACGTCCTGAAGACTTGGGTATATCGGGATCTGTTGGTTCTATGTCTGCACGAGTTTTGGATAGAATGTTTGGAATAAATCCTCCTGGATTCTTTGATCAATTGAATTATAAATCATCTCAGGTCATCGAAGGTTACCCATGAAAACAAATCATATACTTATACTCTAGTTAATAAATCGGTATGGTTATATACTTGCTAAATTAATTAATTAATAGAGTTATAAATGGTATTCATAGTTGATGAAGGAAGCGAGTTTGGCGCTCCACTAGAGAAAGTTTGGAAATTAAGTGAAGCGCATGCGAAGGACGCAGCAAAGATTCATCCAGGTGGTAAGAATTACAAGACTGAGACTGTAAGCGAAAACGCTACAATTCAAAGCTGGGAAAGCGATATGCACGGTCAAACAGTAAAGACCAAGATAAAAGTCACTAGATTCTATCCATTGGGGGTAGCTATAGAATTACTGGAAGGAGCAATAGCAGGCTCAAAGTTCTTCAACTACTATACTCCAAATGGAAACAAAACTGGGGTAACCGTAGTAGGCGACTTTAAATCCTCAATGATGCCTGACGAAAATCAGCTTAAGCAAGCAGTGACGTCTTTCCTAGAACAAGCCTTTAACGAGGATAGTGCCTATTTGAAGACAATGAGTTAGGTCGATTCGCAGTATCCATCAATAGTAGCTAGTAGGAGAGTTTGACCACGAAGGCGCAAACAGGCGTTGCTTTCACATTACGCTAAAAGTAAAAGCTAGGTAGAAGTTTATTTGACAGCTAGATGTTCAACTCCTAGATGTAGGAGGTTACTGAGATAAACCATAACAGGCGTCTCTCAGAGGTATTATCTCATGCCAAGTGTCCTAGATGCAATTCCAACGATAAAGAAGCTATTGCATCTGTTGGAGATAATTACAATCTCAGATGCAAACATTGTTGGTACGAATGGACTGAAAGCTGGCGTCCAAGTATGGCAAAAGAAAATAAACCATCGCCTAAGTAATGTGTGAAACTTGAATAATCAATCAGTCTTTGGCAAGGGGGAGTCTGAAAAGATTTTCTGTGATATCTTCATTGTCCAGAAGAACTTGAAGAAGTCGTACTTGTGCTCACCGAACTTGTATTTGGTCTTATAGTCGAATTAGGAAGCAATGACCCGGATTGGTGAATGGCGTGGGACAGTTTATTTTTCCTTCTGCCGTCATTTGTTTGAGTACCTGAATTGCATGTGCCGTGCTTGTGTTGTTTGCTAACCTTTGGTTAAATAGATTAATCATGGCTTGTGCGTATTGAGTCCCCTGTTGAAGTTTTGCTATGTCAGATTGTATTTGTGCTAATGGTGGCCCATGTTGTTGTGAAGGCGGGATTGCTACGGCTCCGGGTGGGAGCTGCGAAGGCGGTATGTTTGGTAGTTGTTGTTGTACTGGAGGTTGTATTGACTGTGCATGTACATAAGATGTTGAAACTAGGGCTGTTATTGCAAAAGAAAGGACTGCTAAGGCTATTGTATTATTCGTATGTATCACTTTTCACCTCCCTTTGTATTATAGTTGTCGCAAAATTTCAAAAAATCCTTGACTTTTCGTGCATCGTCCTCTTCCTGTCTGAATGTTCTCGTATACACCAATCGAATGATCTAAACGTTCTCTGATGCCATAATTCGAACACTACTTTTATCAAGAACAATATAGGGAACTAATTGTCTTGGCAGAAGAGAAAAGAACTGAAGAGAAACCAAGTGAAACCCCAATAAGAATATGGCTATTAAACGAAAAGGAAGCCATTGAAAAACTACTAAAAGAAAGTGGGCAAGACATGTTTCAACAAGAAGTTGATAACTTCGTAAACCGCATTAATAATGATAAAACACAGATTTATTCTAGAAGGAGTGATATAAAGGGTGTTGGTATGATATATGCTGAAGGCCTTAAATTTGCGGATTTATTGGCTGAGGCTATACAGGGCAACAACCGCAACGAAATGCAAATGCTTCCTAATGCTCGTTCTGCGATCCTTCCATTAGGAGAATATTACTATATCAGGAAATTTTTATTATCGCCATTACTGTCATTCAATACCTAAAGCATTGGCCTTCTCTGTTATTTTTTTAACTGCAAGAACAGAAACACCATTTGCTGCTTGATTGAATATTTCTTTATGGCAGTCTAACGCTAATCTAAGTGCAAATAGATTGCCGCCTTTTCTGAATCTAGCCCAACACTCTAATAATATTTGCTGCATTCCTTCGATTGATTGTCTGTACATAAATGGCAGAGTTTGGCTAGCCATATCATCGAGATATTTCTGTGAATCTCTTACTAGGATGGACGAGGTTGTGATGCTGACAGAAAAATTAAGGTCAGCACTCTACTCATATTGTTTATCATTACTAAAACTCCGATTAAGAAGAGAATTACACCTACACAAGTAGTCGAGTACCTCCATGCTATCAAAGAGTTCCTGTACCTCGAAATACTTTCCTTGCTACTTGTGGATAGCCTCTTCAGAATAGGAAAGGAAGATATGATTAAGACTAATAGACTACCAAGCAGCCAGTATGCCGGCCGGAACAGTTGACGGAGGCAACGCTGGCGTATGTGATGTTGCTGTCTTGCTAAGAAATTCTAAAATGGGAAAATAAGCCGCAATTAAACCAGAGATGAGCGGAACCATCATGGTAACAAAGTTGCGAATATAATCTACCGAACCTATTATCGTATTTTTGCCAAATTGTATTAACGCATCATCATGAACACTTATTGATCCTACTTTTAGAGTAGCGTATCTATACTCTAAGTGGGCTAGATCTAACATGAGACTTACTCTACCTGGTGTGTTTTTTGTGGGACATATATTCAATGTAGTGTAGCCAAAAGGTAATCTATGGAATTAATAATTACTCGCGCGCGAGGAATTTTTTTACACGTACGTACGTGCTTGGAATGAAACATATGTTGGGAAATGATTAGATACTAGTAACTGTTTTTTCAAACTTTGATATCATACTCTCTACCTGATCAGCATCTATCTTCTCCGGAAGGCTCTATTGGACATGAATCTTTTGAAAATCTTAATTGTAATTATAATCTTAATTTCTTCATCGGATAACTCAACTTGGCGTGGCTCTATTAACTTATCACATTTCATAGTTTCATATGCTTTGAGGTCTAGGTCTAATTTTACCATTTTAGTTAATTCAGTTTCCAGTCTTCAAGTGCATCTGTCTGTCTATTTAATTCGTTCAACTTCCATATATGCATGGATGGGCTGGAACTATTTCCCAAAATCATACTCGTGGCCGCTATTCCTCAAAAAGTTGTTTTACAGTTTTAAGCAGTTTTAAGCATGTCTGCAAGTTGAGGACGCGCTTAATACAAATCAAAGGATTG
>Ga0193747_1000375_pt1 | contig 15817 bp, 15 predicted proteins | sample L1m2metaG_FD_143048 | JGI IMG/M metagenome (GOLD analysis project Ga0193747, IMG submission 143048) | Soil microbial communities from a riparian zone of the East river system, Colorado, United States - L1m2 | ecosystem: Environmental > Terrestrial > Soil > Riparian zone | place: USA: East River...
ACGCGCCATCGAGATCAGCTTGAGCATGTGATCGTGTTCGATCCAAAGGCTGTTGCCGACATCGATGGCGCGTTTACCCTGGGGGGCATTGAAGAACGGGGCGAGAAGATTGCCGGCCAGGATTCGACCGCGTTCGATCAGTTACTGGCGCGCGGCAAGGGAGACGACCTGGCCACAATCATTTACACCTCCGGCACCACGGGCGAGCCCAAGGGAGTAATGCTCACACATGATAATTTCGTTTCGGACGTGCTTTCGATCTCCGACGGGCTGCCCATCTGGACTACCGACGTTTCGCTTTCAGTCCTGCCGCTGTCGCATATCTTCGAACGTACCGTCTTCTACGTCTTTTGTTATATGGGCGTATCGGTCCACTACGCCGCGTCGTCCGATCATATCGCCGAGTATCTGCGCGAAGTGCGGCCCACAATCATGACGGCCGTGCCGCGGCTGTTTGAAAGCGTCTATCACCGCATCATCAAGAAAGGCACGTCCGCAGGCGGATTGAAAACCACGATTTTCGAATGGTCGCTTGAAGTCGGGCAACGTGTTGCCGAACTTGAAGACAAGCAGCAGCGGGTGCCAATTTCGTTAAGAGCAAAGCATGCGATTGCCGATCGACTTGTCTTTACCAAGTGGCGCGAAGGCATCGGCGGGCGCTTGCGTTACTTTGTTTCAGGCGGTGCGCCGCTGTCGCCTACGCTTTCATATTCATTCCTCGGCGCGGGCATAAAGATTTTGCAGGGTTATGGCATGACTGAAACCTGCGTAGTCTGCGCCAACCGTCCTGGCGACAATCGCGTCGGTTCGATTGGCAGACCATTCAAGGGAATCGAAGTCAAAATTGCCGAAGACGGCGAGATGCTGGTGCGTGGGCCGACGGTGATGAAGGGTTACCATGGACATCCCGAAGCCACGAAGGAAGTAATGCGCGACGGATGGCTTGCGACCGGCGACGTCGGTTACCAGGATGAAGAGGGACATCTTTTCATCACCGACCGTAAGAAAGATCTCTTCAAACTTTCGAATGGCAAATACGTCGCGCCGCAACAGATTGAAAGTCTCTTGAAGCAAAGCCAGTTCGTCAATCAGGTCATAGTTGTGGGCGCCAGCCGCAAATTTCCCGTCGCCTTAATTGTCCCGCATTGGGAACCTTTGAAGAGCGCGCTGCGCGCCGCGGGAGAAAAGATCGGAGATTCTCATAAACAGATCAGCCAACAGGACGCGGCCATCAAACTGGCGCAGAAGGACGTGACCCGAATTACCGCGCACCTGCAGGACTACGAGCGCGTGCGCCGCCTAGCGCTGTTACCTGAAGAATTCACGATCGACAGCGGCGAACTCACGCCCACCCTGAAAGTGAAACGTAACGTGATCGACGAGAGATATGGCGAGCTGATCGAAGATTTGTATCGATCGGCTTGATTGAATGCGTCGCAAATCCGTTTCCTGGTGACTCATTTAACCGCAGAGGGCGCGGAGGGGTTCTCGCGAAGGGCGCAGAGGAAAGCCCGTTTCCATTACTCTGCGAAACCCTCAGCGTCCTCTGCGGTTCAAAGTTCTTGCCACCCGATCAAGCCCGCTTTCTTTTCTTCTTCTCCACAAAGATCAAACGCATCACCAGGCCCACGTGCGGGCTCGAGGTCGCGCTCGACCATCACGCGGCTCTCATCGCCCGGAGAGATTTCGATCACAGTTATTACGCCGTCTGCGTAGCAGCGGCCTAGTAAATCAAGATTTTGATTCTGGCGCTGACGCGGTTATTTGCGTTGCGTTCATATAAACCTCTCTGGGCGATGACGGCTTCGTCAATTTAGATCCTGACTCCGTCAAAGAAGTTGTTTGCAAATAGTCGGGGATCCCCGAAGCTGATTATGAATTGCCTACGTTAAGACCGGGTGAACGAAATGAAAACCTGATGTCAATTTTTCGTCTTCGCGTCAAGAAACTGCTCGGCATGGGCCGGCACAACAGCCGGGTCATTTCGATCCCAGCCTCCTCAGCCACCCATCGGACTCGTCTAATCAACAGCAAGAAGGCGCAGTAACAAGTAGCTAACCCAAAAGGGCTGGGCGAAGACTACTAAGATCCACAGGAGATCGCCGCTAAGCCATTCTAACGTCCTCAAAATGGTAATCACTTTGTCCGTCATAGAATTTGTTTTGATCCTCCATTAGCTTTAGTTTCTAGAATAGAGAATATATAAGAGGAAGTCAACAAAGAAAATTGCAGGCGGTGTCAAGTTTTCAGCGGCGGAGATGAGGAGACTCTTCTGCTAGGAGTTTTGGAACTTTGTTTTCAAAGTGGATTCTTCGGAGCGGTCACAAAGTAAATGGTTGGATTCTTCGGCGCAGCCACGAGGTCAATGGAAGGATAAAGCTAAGAACATCCTTTAGGAACAGGGCATTCGCTTTTAAAGGACGCATGCCTTTCAGTATGCGAGCTTGATAGGCCTCAACTGCCGCGTCCCACAGATATCCCAACAGCTTGTCGAACCTATCTACCTGAGCCTTCTTCTTCTGAATGTACCGAAAGAATCTTGCGACGTTCCGATCCTCGTCGGCGGAAAGTCGGCCCAGTCGGGGTTTCAATTCAGAGTCAAGTTCCGCCAATGAATCTAGCGATAGGTTTTCTTTGTTCATGGGGGATGTACCCTTCGCTTACGCCTGAGTCGTTATCGGTAACGATATCTCCGAGTCTAAAGCCCGACCGGCAGTGCGGTCAATCCTTTTCGCCTTAGGTAGATCGTGCTGGCGCAGCTCTTAGCAAGAGCAGCTTAGGCAGGCCCGAAAGCCAATTCATGCAGTCTCGTTTGCCGACGGTGCGCATCTTTGAGGGCATCCTCCGCAGCGCGTTCAAGTTTGAAGTAGCGTTTGGCACGTCCGCCACGCACCGAAGTAGATGCGCCTTCCCAAGATCTGATCAATGATTTACGCTCAAGCCGATCCAGCGTCGCATAAAGTGCCCCAACAGAGATCGATCTGTTGAGATTATCCTCTAGTTGTTCACGGATGCTTGCTCCAGACGCTCCATCCGGAGCGCGGAGGGCCGCTATCGCTAACAACACATCCTCCTCGAATGAACCGAGAGACTTTTTGCGTTTAATCACCCTCTTTGAATTGGAGAGATTCTTTACCTTACCCATAGGTTTCTCCTTTGCAATCTTTAATTGTCGGAGCCGGACAAAACAAAAGCAAAAAGGAGCCCTCAATCAGGTCGCACGCCTCCTTTATATTCTAGAATGCAAATTGTAGGGCCACAGGTCCGCAAAGGTCAATGATTTCGACGCTCCGAAAGAATCCAGAATCGTGTACGCCGGCCTGCCAACCCGTAAGGCCCGCCTTGAAATGGCAGCCACCCGAGTCTCAACCGTGGGGCTGGTCTCCGGCCTTTGTGGTCCTTTGAATCTCGAACCTCTCTCTAATCTGCGTCCTATCCGACGTTGGGAAAGTGTGACGGCCTCGCAATTGTAGGCAAAGTCGCCAAATTCTATCTCCCTGAGCCACTTGCTGACTAATTGCGCGCTACCGTTGGCAACGCGAAGCAGGATATGGGCTCGCAGGGCGTCGAATGTACTGACGCCGCTCGCTTGTGCGTCTTGGACTACGTCCAGTCGTCTTGCCTCTGTGATATGAGTTGCGTCTAACGCTCGAGCGAATCGGATTGCTGCTTCAGACCTAATATTTCCAGGTTCAAATCTTGTCGCCATCGAAAGAGTCCTCCACTGCTTCGATTTTTCGGGTCCAACCCGCCAGGAGAATCATCGATATTCTACATTCTAGAGTATAGAGGACGGTCGGGTTAGATGTCAAGGAGCAAATGCTTCGCTAGCAGTCTGAAAATCAATCGTGGGTTCGCGGCGAATAAGCCCCGATCCTGTGTCTTCGTTGAGATCTGCGTCCGCCTGAAACCGAACTTTCATTTCGGCACGGTTTCACGTTCCCGTCGAGCCTTGTCAAGACGCCAAAATAGCTCGGGTCTTGCGGCAAGCGCTTCGGCTTTGCACACCTCAGACTCGGCGTCGCTTGCGCTCAGATTCAGCGAGATAAGAATCAATCTGTTCTTCGCGTGAGAGATAGAAAGTGATTTCCCCATAGAGTTCCTCTAGGCTGAGCAGCGGAAATGAACGCTTGATTGCCTCGGGAGAGGCGCCGCGCTTAAACACATGGACTATCGAGTCAAGCGAAATGCGAGTGTCCTTAATCTAGTAGCCGCCTTCCCGCTGTTCAATATAACGCTTCTCCATAATCTGCTCCGACGATTGGGGAGCATTTTCATTGTCGCCAGCTTACAAAGCAACAGTTTCTCGGATCACTGCTTTCACCTTAGATTCAATCAAATCGCGCACGGCGCGGAATTCATCCGGCGGCAGATCTTTGGGATCGGGAATGTTCCAATCCTCGCGCCGCTTTGCGCGCACGAATGGACACTCATCGCCGCAGCCCATCGTCGCCACGAAGTCGAATTCGATATCGGGAATCTCTGACAACGATTTGGAGCGATGCTTCGAGAGATCGTAGCCGATCTCTTTCATCGCTGCGATGGCTTTCGGATTAATGTTGCCGGAAGGTCGCGAGCCGGCACTGTAAGCTTCGACTTTGTCCCCTCCATGAATACGCGCAAATGCTTCGGCCATCTGGCTGCGGTTGGAATTCTCGACACAAACGAACAGCAAGCGCTTCGGTCCTGAACCGGCGGCAGCAAAAGATTCACTCATGCGCACTTTCCTTCATTAACGACGCTGCAACATCCTTCTTCATGGATCAGACGGCACGCGAACACGCCCAGCAGCGCACCCAGGACCGGCGCCGTCAGATAGATCCAAACGGCGTCAAGTCGCATCGAGATCAGCGCCGGCGCGAGCGATCGCGCGGGGTTCATCGACGCGCCCGAGATCGGTCCGGCGAACAATGCCGCGAGCGCGATTACCGAACCGACGGCGATGCCGGCGGTAATACCCTTTTCCTTAGCGCCGCTGGAAACGCTGAGAATCACGAACATTAGAATCGCCGTCAGGATCACTTCGAGCACGAAGGACTGAAGAATGGAGCCGTGAGGGTGCGTGCCACCGAGCGCAGAGTCTTGCGGAAACATCAAACGCAGAGTCGTGCTCGCCGAGATAGCGCCAAGCAACTGACTCAGAATGTATGCGGGCACTGTGCGCATCGGAAAACGACGCGCCGCTAAAAAGCCAATCGTCACCGCCGGATTCAGATGCGCGCCTGAGACCTCTCCCAAAGCATAGATCATAGCCAGGACGACCAATCCAAAACTCAGCGCGATGCCCACATGCGAAACTACGCCGCCGCTGACATTATCGATAACGATGGCACCCGTGCCGGCAAAGACCAACGCAAACGTGCCTACGAACTCAGCGGTGAGTTTCCTGATCATAGATGAGCGATTATCAGCGATCTTAAGTTATCCAGAAATTCCCGCGAATCCCATTCTTCCCAGCGCGCGAGTGCATCGCGATAGTGTTCCGTGCGTTCTTTGGTGAAGCGCCGCAGGAGCCAGACGGCGGCGGCCCGCTCGCGGGCGTTGTCGGGATCGTCTTTTCTTTTTCGCAAGGCCCTTTTCAGACGTGCGCCGAGATCTTCAATCCACACGTCGCAATCATGCAATTCTCCCAGAGATGTTTGCATCAGGGAAACCTCTTTTGCGATCTCTTTCAGTTCTTTTCCCCAACAGGGTGCAAACAACTCGATCGCATAGCGGAGCCGCTTGGATAAGATTCGCAATTCGTGGAGATCCTTCGTCGCTGCGGGCCGGTAGATGGTTTCCGCCGCGGTCGCACGAAATTCTTTGAGGCGCTCGGCGATCACCTCAGACGCCACCTGCCCAAAGATTAATATTGGATCACCCTCGGTTTGGGGTGCGGACTTCTTCGGTCTCACCGTTGCGACGTCGCCCAGCCTGGCCAGAAATTCGTCGCGCACCTCGTCAACCGCGGTGGGCTTGATGGCTTTTTCCAACGCTGCCAGCGCTTCTTCGCGAAGCTTGCGCCGTTCAGACTCGAGCATTTCAATTCCTTCGAAAGCATGGCCGGTGGCGCCTGACTTCGATGTCTTCAAGGCTGCCAGCGCTACATCCTGATCACGCACCGCGCCCAGACTTTTGGCGAGCGCGCGCAGCTTCACTACCGACAAGCCGGGTTTGCGCAAATAAGGTTTGAAGTCGCTAACGTGGCTGCGCAATCGGCGCGAGAGGACGCGCATGTCGTGAACGCCGGCGGGATCGTTATGATCCAGCGCTTTCTCACGCAGCTTGCACATCGCTCTTAGTTGCGTGCGCAGCGCGAGCTGGATCATCTTATCGGCCGGAGCCGAGGGATCAAGTCCGTGAATTCGTTTGCCTTTCATTTCCAGGGTCTGTCAGAACCGCCTGCGGTAGCGGGCGGTTGATCTGCATCAATGAACTCGAGTGCAACCACCCGCTACCGCAGGTGGTTTCGGACTCAGGCGCGCTTCAGCGCCGCGCGTCTGCTAAACGAAAGGTGGCAGTTGAAAACCTGTTCGAACATCTCCCGTTTCTGTTCGGCCGCAGAAATTTCCCGGTCACAATTCGCCGTGCTTTGCAATTCAATCTGTACGACACGCCCGTTCCGCGCGCAGCGCACGTCGCTCACGCGACTGTCGTGACGCCGGTCGAGCGCATCGGCGATGCGCAGAATCGCCGCCAGCGCAATCACCGTTTCGCGATCGGTTTGGTTAAGGACGGCGAAGTACTCGTGACGTTCTTTCGGCTCTGATCCGCGGTGATATCTCGCGAGGTTCGCGATCACATCACGCTCCGCTTCTGAAAAGCCGGTGAGTTCTGAGTTCTTGATCAGATAGAGCGAATGTTTATGGTGCGATTCGTGCGCGATGTGGTAACCGACGTCGTGAAGCAACGCAGCGGCGGACAGCATCGTACGATGATGACGATTAAGAGTCGTTGAATTCGACCGCGCCAGGTAGTCAAAGATTCTTTCGGCGAGCCGAGCCACCTGATGCGCGTGAGTTTCTTCATATCCGAACCGACGGCCTACCGCATGAACGCCGCGCAAACGATAATCGGTGATATCCGGCAACGGTGGACGCGACTCGGCTTCGATCTCGCGCAAGCGATCGATAAGCACGCCTTCCCGCAAGGCCCAACTGCACGTGCGGAGGGTTTCGATGTTCAGGGCGCGCATGGCGCCTTCAAGGATTTGTGCGCCCGCGACAATGATTTCCGATCGTTGATTGCTGATGCCGGGAAGTGCGCGCCGTTCGGCGACGTTCATTTCCCCGATCCGAGAATTAAATCGCTCGAGCTTAGCAAAAGTGATTTCGTCCCCGGCAGGTCGCGCGCCTTCTGACTGACGCTCTTCCGCGCTCAGCGCCCGCAAACGCAAGGCCGTGCCGATCGCCAGGATAGTTCCCGAAGTGCCGGTCGCATGTTGCCAGCGCGTGCCCTTCAATTCTCGCGCCGGCCGCTCCAAAGCCGCGCGTATCTCTTCGCGCAGAGCCCTTAATTCTTTCGGCTTGGGCGGGTCTGAAGTAATGAATTGCTCGCTGAGGCCGACCGCTCCGAGCTTGACCGAGAAAAGTCCAGCAGGCGAAGAGTCACGCATGAGAGAAATCTCCGTCGAGCCGCCGCCGATGTCGACGTTGATGATCGAAGCATTGGGCGCCCCGCACCCTCGGGCCGCCGCTAGTCCAATCAGACGCGCCTCTTCAATCGCGGAAAGAATTTCAACCGAGACGCCCGCCTTGCGCTCAATCTCCCTGATGAATTGAGATGAATTGCGCGCTTCGCGGACCGACGCCGTTGCCACGGCGAAGGTCCTCTCGGCCCCGCGCGCTTCCGCGATCGAGCGAAATCGCCTGATGCAATCGCTCGCGCGTTCGATCGCCACGCTGGAGAGTTGTTCCAGTCGCAGCGTGTCGTGGCCCAGGCGTACCGTTTCTTTCTCGCGCGCCAGCACCGCGAACGAATCGCTCGCCGCGGCATCGACCACGACTAACTTGATCGAATTAGAGCCAACATCGATGGCCGCGATCTTCATGACAAGGCGATTCCTGAGACTAAGCTGATTTTAACGCAAAGGGCGCCAAGGTCTTCGCAAAGGCGCTCAGAGGAAAATGGGCTTTGCGTGACTTTGCGAATTCCTTGGCGTCCTTTGCGTTAAAGGTTCTTTCCATCGCCACTCAAGCCCTGGTTTGGAATGACCACGTCTGCCGGCGCGCTCGCGCCGACGGGCGCCGGTTCGCTTTCGATCACCCGCGTGATCATACGCTTGAGATCATTTTCCACTCGCTTGATAGAGCGAGACGCATCTATTACTTGAAATCCGTACTCGCCGCTCATCCGATCAAATTCCTTGAGCAGCAATTTTTGATAAGCAATGAAGCTGTCGTAATAATCATTTCCCAAACCCAAATCCATTCCCGATTCCCAGTAATCGAAACCGCGGCCCGAAGCCAGCACGCGTGCCGCCAGTTCTTCTACCGATCCGAGGCGCAGATAAAAGACCGCGTCCGGCACCAGCCCGATGCCGTAAATTGCGCGCATCCATTCCGGATCGGCGCCGCGGACGACCGCTCGCCCGATGGCCGAGTAGATATAGCGATCCGTTAGCACGATGAAGCCCGCGTGCAAGGCAGGCAGCATTTGATTCTCGAGCCGATCGGCGAAGTCCGTTGCGTAATATAATTGCATCGTGAGCCGGCCCAGGGTGTGACCTGCGCGGGCATTCTTGATTCCGCGTCCGGCGAGCACCGAGCGCGTCATCCCGGTATCCAGCACGGCGTAACCGATTGATTCCAGCCACGTGCGCAGCAGTGCAACATGAGTCGAACGTCCGACGCCGTCGGTTCCTTCGATCACGATCAGCTTGCCGCTGTATGGTTCGATCTCGACGTTCGGCAGCGGCTTGCCGTAAAACTTCATTTCCTTCATTTCGTCAGCACCACTTTCTCTTTGAGCTTCTCTTTCAAATAGCGGCTGACAATCTCACGCATTTGTCGTTGCTGGGTGCGAATCGCTTGCGTGCCGTCGATCACGGTAAGGCCGAACTCGCTAACCATGTGATCGTATTCGTCGAGGATCTTGCCTTGAAAGATTTTGAAGCTCTCTTCCTCGTCGTCGGACCAGTCCATGTCCAGGCCCGCTTCGTAATACTTCAGCGTAGGACGCGCCGCGGCGATCCGATCGATCGCTACGTCCAGCGGGGCGCGAAAGAAAAAGGCCACCGTAGGCTTTACGGCAAACTTATAAACTTCGCGCACCCACGCCCGATCGCAGCCGCGCGCGACGTCGCGCGCAAAAGCCGTGTAGATATAACGATCGGCCAAAACGATCGCGCCTGCTTTCAAGGGTGGAACGATGTCGCGCTCGGTGCGATCGGCAAAGTCCGTGGCGTGCAGTAATGAAAAAGTCGCCGGCGTGAACAGGCGTCGCTTCTTTGCACGGCGGGTCGTGTCCTTAACCAGTGGCGACGAATTCCATTCCGAAAAGAAGACCGGGTAGCCTTCGGCCTTGAGCCATTGATAGAGCAGTTGAAGCTGAGTGGACTTGCCGCTGCCGTCCGTGCCTTCGACCACAAAGAGTCTGCCGGGATAACGGTGGTGACCGTACGAGATCATTTTGCGTGATTCTGACACAACGATGTTACAGCGATATGAAATCTTCGGCCAGTGCTTCGAGAGCAAATTTGATCTTGCTTCAAAGGGCGCAAACGTCGCCGCAAAGTCTCTCCGGTGAAACAGCCTTTGCGCGACTTGGCGAATTCCTACGCATCCTTTGCGTTAAAATTCTTTCTTGAGTCAATTGAACCCCTCGGTTAAAGTGGCAAACGCCGTGAAGACCCTTCTATTGTTAAGACACGCTAAATCAAGCTGGGATGACAAGTCTCTGAGAGATTTCGATCGCCCGCTCAACAAGCGCGGATTGAAAGCTGCGCCGATGGTTGGAGAAATGATGCGAAAGCGAAAGCTCCGGCCTGAACTCGTACTGAGTTCTCCGGCAGAACGAGCGAAGGAAACCACGCGCTTGGTATGTGATGCGGCCGCGTTGATTGTGGTCGCGCGTTACGAGGATGGGATCTACGAAGCTAGTGCGCGAAGGCTTTTGGAAATCGTTTCCCAAATCGAAGACGCCGTGAACACTGCGATGCTGGTTGGTCATAATCCAGGCTTCGAAGAGTTGTTGGCGATCCTAACTGGTGAACCGCATCACATGACAACGGCCGCGCTGGCTTGCATCGAACTTAGTATCGAGAAGTGGGGCGAGGTGACTTCTGAAGCTGGAAAACTCCAATGGATAGTGAAACCGAAGGAATTGAAGTGACGAATGTCCGATGAGCTTCAGCTTGTCGCGGCATTCGCAGACGCGGCAAGCTAAGGCTTATCGTACGAAAATTAACGCAGACTTCATTCGTTCGTAACTGCGATTTAGCATCCGCCGAATATCATCGACGCCCAGAACAAAAGCTCATCCGAATCAGGGAGGGGTCGCGTAGGTTGCCATAATCTACGCGGCCCCTATTCTTTGCGCTTCGAACTTGTGGCACCGCGTAAAGTTAACGTCGATTTAACTTCAAGTTCACGCTAACGTAACGGTGCTCAAGTAGCCTCTCAGCTTACACACGTAATGTGAAATTCTTGAAACGCTCGAGTGTTCTCAACTACTAGTCTATTCCGTCGCTTCGTTACGGAACCGCGAGCGGTAGCGACCGGCCCATTGACGCTTGAAGAAGTCCGCGCCACACAGCAGGCCGGTCGCTACCGCTCGCGGCTCTGTAACGACCTGGAGTTTTAGTTCGATCACCCGAGCCAAACCGACGATATAAGAGAAGGAGATCTATATGTTGCTAAAAAGATCGCTGAATAGATTTCTAATCACCTCCCTGGCAATTGCTGCTTTGCTTCTCTTATCAGGAGCAGTGCTCGCTCAAAGCGACACGGGGAAAATTTCCGGCACAGTCAAGGACCAGAACGGAGCCATCGTTCCGGGCGCGACCGTTACGGTGACGAACCCACGCACGGGCGAAGCGCGAAGCGCCACCTCAAACACGGACGGGTTCTTTTCGATCCCGGCGTTGAAGGCTTCAACCTACAACATCACGGCCGAGACCTCAGGGTTGTCTGCGAAAGTCGACCAGATCAACCTCAATGTGGGCCAGGAGTTGACGGTCAACCTTGCGCTTTCCGTTACCGGAGTTGCCGCTACCGTGAACATTGTCAGCGGCGAAGAGGTTCTCACGAACGTTGGTTCCGCCAGCATGGGCGCTAATGTAAACCCGCGCGAAGTCGAGGGCCTGCCGCTTAACGGACGACAGCTTTCTCAGCTTTATTTGCAAGCGCCGGGTTCCGTGAACAGTGGTTCGGGAACATATGGCGATATTCGCTTTTCAGGCCGCGCGGTCGAACAGAACGAGATTCGCTATGACGGCATCGAAGGCAGCGCGATCATCGACACCTCGCCGGGCAATTTAAATGGCGAAATACCGACGCCGTTCCGGCTTCAATCTTCGCTCGAGAACGTGCAGGAGTTCCGCGTGGATTCGAGTAATTATCCGGCGGAGTTCGGCACCGGCACCGGCGGACAGATTAGCGTCGTGACAAAATCCGGCAGTAATAAGTTTCACGGCTCCGGGTTTGAATATTTCCGGAACGACGCGCTTGATGCGGCAAACTTTTTCGATAACGTCATCGGCCAAAAGAGCAAGTTGAGGTTGAATCAATTTGGAGGGTCGATCGGCGGGCCGCTCAAGCAGAATAAAGCATTCTTCTTCTTCTCTTATGAAGGTTATCGTTTGCGTGGGGGTATCAACGCGATCGAAGCCGTTCCCGGCCAAACCTCGCGAATCTGCGCGCCGCCGCTGGGCTCTGGCGGCGTCGCTTGCAATGCGGCCACGGCCGCGCTCATTCCGGTATTCCGCTCTCCGAGCGCGGTGACGTTGCGCGCGGGGCCAGACCTGTTCGACACGGTTCAGCTTCAGGCCAACAACATAGTCAACGAGACTTCCGTCGCTCTGCGAGTCGATTACAAAATCAACCAGAAGCATTCAACGTACGTTAGGTTCTTCCGCGATCAGGCATTCAACAGTCAGCCCGACGGGGTCACTGGCCGGCGGATCGTGATCAAGCAGATTCCGCAGAACGGAGTTGTCGCACTGCAATCAATCTTGAGCAAAAGTCTGCTCAACGAATTCAAGTTCGGCTACAATGGTGCGTACTCGCGCATCATCGGCCAGGCTCCGACAGTAAATGGCATCGATTTGTCGAATCTGTCATTCAACATTTCGGGCAGCGTGGCCGGCTTTGCGCTGCCGGGTCAGGGATCGAATGCAGGGGTGGCTGTGCCTGGAGGTTTGATTCGAGCCAACAGTGCGCAGAACGGGCGTGGTCAACCGTACACGCCTTACTCGTTGTCGTTCATCGATAATCTGAATTGGACGCACGGCAATCACACCGTCAAAATCGGTGGCGAGATTCGCGCCGTCCGGTTGTATACAGACAGGCAGGGCGGCATTACCTACACCTTCTCAAGCATCAATAGCTTCCTGGCCAATTCGCTGCAATCCACGCAGTTCCTCGGCGATCTCTCGGCGCCATCACCGTTCTTCAACAACTCGACTGGGCCAGCCCTTGCCAAACAAGACTATTACATCGGGTACGCACAGGATGAATGGAAGATCAGGCCCAGCCTGACCTTGAACTACGGCTTGCGTTACGAGTACTACACGCCCTTAAAGGAGGCAAGTAACCGGCAGATATACTTCGACATCATCACTGGGGTGCTGCGCGATTCGAGTGGAGATCCTTATCACACTTCGAAGAGTAATTTCGGTCCCCGCATCGCTGTGACGTGGTCGCCTCATCCTGCGGGCAACGGATTCTTCAGCGGCGGCCATACAGTCCTACGCGGCGGCTTTGGTATGTATTACGGACCGGGACAGACCGAAGATCAGATCCAACCGATCGAGTCTAACCGAATCTCTTCAACCCTGAGCGGTGGAACCTATCCGCAGGATCCCACTGTAATCGCGGCTCTATTCACCAGCAATCCGAGCAACCGGCAGTATCAGCCGCGCGCTTATGCGCCTGAATACACGATTCCGGAAAGGATTTATCAGTACGGTGTTTCAGTGCAGCAGGAGTTGCCTTCCAAGCTGGTACTCACCGCAGGTTTCGTCGGTTCGCAGGGACGCAATCTATTCTTGCGAAGCATTGCGAATCGCATTTTGCCCGGCCAGACAACTATCGTCGACGGCACGACGTTGCCGACCGCCTTTGGTGTCGTCAATCGGACAAACGCAGGCGGCCAAGTGATCGCCGTCAACACAATCCGAGAATTCTCCATCGTGTCCGGCGCCTCTTCGGTGCTCAACCCCTTTGCCGAGATTGACGATAAGACCAGCGGCGGCCATGACAATTACAAAGCGCTACAGCTATCTCTTGGTCGTCGTTTCTCTACCGGCTTGACGCTCAACTCGCAGTACACCTTCTCGCGTTCGTTCGGAAACACTTCCGGCTCGAACGAAGCGCGTACCGCCGCCAACAATGCGCGCGCGCAGAGCGAGTTTGATTATGACAACGGCTACAACAACTTTGACGTGCGCCATACTTTCAACTTGAGCGCGCTTTACGATCTGCCGTTTGGTAAAGGCAAGAAGTATGACTTCGGATCAGTTGGCAACACTATTCTCGGCGATTGGGAGATTGGGACGATTGTTAACGCCCGTTCGGGCCTCCCGCTCGAGATTGGCATCGTGCGTCCCGACGTCGTAATTCAATGCCGTACCGCCGCGGGCTGCGTCGTGCCGACTAGCGCCGGGGGGGTCAACACAACTTTCGCGAACGGCTTCGTCGCGCAACTGCCGGGTACAATTAACGCGTCGAATCCGCTGCCGCCTGGTTTTATCGCGGTAGTAAATACGCCAAGCGGCGGCGCTTCGCGTAACGTTCGCCGGCCCGATTTTGTGAGCGGGGTCAATCCTTATTTGACTAACGATCGATTGATTCTGAATCCGGCAGCGTTTACCACCCCGGCGCCAGGGACTTTCGGAAACCTGCCCAGGAACTTTTTGCGCGGACCGGACTTCCAGCAGTTCGATCTGATTTTCATCAAGCGCTTCAAATTTTCCGAAACGACCAATCTTGAGTTTAGGACTGAGGTCTTTAACGTTTTCAATCGCGCGAATTTCGACATTCCGGGTTCGCGCCTAAATCTTGCGCTGCCAAGTGTAAGCCAAACCGGCGGCGTGTTTACTTTTACCTCGGGAGCTAACGTGGTTCAGCCGGGGCAGGCTTACACACAGGGAGCCGCCGGCGGAACCTTCGGGTTGCTGCGCCAGACCGTCGTCCGTGACGTCGGTTTGGGCACCAGTCGTCAGATTCAGTTCGCGCTGAGATTGAACTTCTAAACCAACGTCGCCGGGGCCGCTATGGCCGCGACTGCGGAACCAGCCGCTTTGCCGGTTTCACAGTCGCGGCATATTCTCTTCGACGGATCTTTACGGCCAAAGGTTCACGGTTGTTAAGGAGGAGAAGTGCATGTCCCTCTTTCGCTTTCGCGTAATGCCCGTCGAAGAAGATTATCTTTCTTCGCTGGGAGAGATGACGATGCTGGCTGCCGAAGCGGCCGTTGCGCTCGTAGAAATGTTCGACGACAAAATCGGCGAAGGCGAGCGCTATGCGGCGCACATCAAAACGATTGAACATGCCTGCGATGAAATCACGCACACCATATCGACCAGGCTGAGCCGTTCGTTCATCACCGCCATCGATCGCGAAGATATTCACGCGCTCTCAAACACGTTGGACGACATCGTGGATCTCATTGAAGCTCTCGCTAACGCCGTGGTAAGGTACGGCGTTCAAGAATACACGTCCTACATGCGGTCGTTCGCTGGTGTAATTCAGCAGATGACGGAAGAACTTAATCTACTGGTTCCGACCATAGATCGGCCCAGGGACATTAACCACCATTTGCAGAAACTACGTCAGTTGGAACGCGATGGTGACGAAATTTATCGTGCGGCGACCATCGATCTCTTTCGCGGCGCCTTTGAAGTGCAAACCGTCATCATCTTGAAAGATCTTTACGCCGATCTCGAAAATACTATCGATCGTTGCCAACACGTCGGCGATTCAGTTGAGCGTATCATGATTAAAAACATGTAAGGTGCGCGACTGATTCAACATCAACTTATGCCAGCTTCAATTAATGCCACTGTGATCATCGCCGGCGTGATCGTTCTGGTCGCGCTAATATTCGATTTCACAAACGGCTTTCACGACGCGGCGAATTCGATTGCTACCGTAGTTTCAACTCGAGTGCTCTCACCGCGGTACGCGGTAATTTGGGCCGCAACTTTCAATTTCATCGCCTTCGCCCTCTTTGGCACGCGAGTGGCGAAAACCATTGGCGGCGATTTGGTGCGCATCGATCTAATTCGCCAGGACCTGCGTCTCTACGTGTTGTGCGCGGGACTCATGGGAGCAATTATCTGGAACCTGATCACCTGGTACCTTGGACTGCCGACGTCGAGTTCTCACGCGTTGATTGGAGGCTATGGGGGCGCGGCAATCGCCGCTTATCGGGGCTTTAGTGGCCTGCTTAAACCGGAGGGGTGGATCAAAACGCTGATATTTATTGTGGCTTCGCCGGTAATTGGATTCGTGCTCGGTTTTGCGTTGATGGTTGCGGTTTATTGGATCTTCCACCGCTGGACTCCGTCACAAGTGGATAAGACGTTTCGGCGCGGCCAATTGTTCTCTGCGGCCATGTATTCATTGGGCCATGGAGGTAATGATGCCCAAAAGACCATGGGCATCATCACAGT
>Ga0193747_1000376_pt1 | contig 15817 bp, 14 predicted proteins | sample L1m2metaG_FD_143048 | JGI IMG/M metagenome (GOLD analysis project Ga0193747, IMG submission 143048) | Soil microbial communities from a riparian zone of the East river system, Colorado, United States - L1m2 | ecosystem: Environmental > Terrestrial > Soil > Riparian zone | place: USA: East River...
AGGGCCAAATGAAAATCGTACCGACGCATCAATCCTTGATCAGGAACTCCGGCAAATCATTGATGGCATGAACCAGGGAGCCGTCAGTTCGGGATCGGGTCCAATGATATCGGTGAAGCCGGCGCGCGACCTGAGGCTCGGCAGCTATGCAGGCAGACAGTACGACCTGAGCGCGGAAGGATTTTCAGGAACGGCGCGTGTGTTCACCAAACAAGACGGCGATCAACGCCAACTGTTTGTGCTGTTCGCGTTGACTCGGCCCGGCAGTGAGTCCTTTGGTAATCAGTTTCTTAATTCATTCAAGATCGTTGAGTAGATGAATTCTGGTATCTTCTCGATAATCTCGCAGTTCGTTCCTCTGTCTGATCCGCGCTGTCCGCCATTAATCTGCGGCATTCTTCTCGCCGCGCATACCCACACAACGCATTCGTAGGCTCAAAGCCAAAACATTGAATTCTGTTTGTGCCTCTTGCGCTTTTTTGTGGCTAATCGTTTTTGTTCTCCTTATCCGCGCTTATCCGCGCTTATCCGCGTCAATCCGCGGCTCACTTGCTTCATCCTGCAAACCCACGCCGCAACTTTGGACAGATCCCGCGCGTAGTAGTTCCGTGAAACGGGAAAACCGGTGAGGAATGAAGCGGACTCTAGGCGGGTTAATGCTCGCCATTCTTCTGACCGCGTGCGCAGCGCAGAACGCGACCACAAACATCACGCCTGATGCCTGGCGCGCAGACCTTCGTTATCTTGCCGCTGAACTTCCGCGCCGTCACGTCAACGCTTTTCACACCATCACGCGGGAACGCTTTACTGATGAAGTGGCAAAATTCGATGCGACTATTCCGCGCCTGACCAATGATGAAAGTATTGTCGGGCTAATGCGGATTGTCGCCCTCGTCGGTGATGGACACACACATCTGGATCTGCCTCCCAGCTTTCCGCGTTACCCGATCGAATTACACTGGTTCGGCGATGAATTGCGCGTCGTGGCCGCGGGCGCTCCATACTATGCTGCGGTGGGTGCGCGAGTGTCCGCGATCGGCAATGTTCCGCTGGCTGACTTGATCGAACGCACGACGAAGCTTGTTCCCCGCGATGAGACCGAAGGACGGACGCGCGAAACCGCTGCCATGCAACTAACATCTCCTGAAGCCTTGCACGGCCTGGGAGTAATCGCAGATCGCGAGCGAGCGCCTTTCGTTCTGGAGAACTCAGCGGGCGAGCGCATTACCGTGACGCTCTCGCCCGCGCGCGTCGGGGATTTTTCTTCCTGGCGCATGGCCGGCGGAGATACGCCGCCGCTTTACCTGCGACGTTTGAACGAGTCCTGGTGGACTGAGTTTCTGCCGGACAGTCAGACAGTTTATTTTTCCTTCAGCGCCTATCCACCGGAAGCCGGGTTCCGAGAGCGCGCCACAGCACTCGCCAAGCTGCTCGACGATTCGCGTGTCCGCCGTTTAGTAATCGATCTGCGCCGTAATCAGGGCGGAGACTTTCAGCGCTTCCGATCGTTTCTGCTCCCAATCATCGAAGCTCGCCCGGCGATCAATCGTGCCGGTGGCCTCTTCGTAATCATCGGCCCCGGAACATTCTCGGCGGCAGGCGTAAGCGCGCTTGATTTGCGCAATCGAGCGCACGCAATCCTCGTCGGCGCGCCCGCGGGCATACGCCCGAACCATTACGGCGACAGCGCAGAATTCCGTCTACCAAACTCCGGCCTGCGCATCTCTTACGCGACCCAGTTCCACCAGTTCGGCGCCGCCACAGATTCCGAAATAGCGCCCGACAAAAGAATCGAACCCACCTGGGAAGAGTTCCGGGCCGGTCGTGATCCAGTCATGGAATGGATCGTTTCGTAACGCGCGGTAGAATTTGCAGTCGAAATCGAACGTTCGGTTCATAGACTTTTGCTAATAGCCCTTTGACCTTTGCACTCGATCTTTACACGCCACGACGAATCGTGATAGAAGGCATTACTTAGACGGCGATTTCATGAGTCGTGAGACTCGATACTTCAGACTCCCGACTCCATACATTTGGGATCGATTGATTCTTGGCTAAGTCTATTTTTCAAGATCTAACTGAAACATTAAGGACTTCAAGATGACCCTCAACCTAACATTCAAAGAGGTCTGTCAGCTAATAAAGAAAGACAGCGAGCAGGAACCTGCGCTGATTGAGGCCGTGGATAAGCTACTCGGGCTCGCGTTAGTTTGCTCGCCTCTAGTTGCTAGTCCTGCGCTCGTGACCGTTTTGCCAGCGCTCGGTGTGAAGAATGAGCTGATAAAGGTGGGAAAGTATGTTTTTGAACGATTGGCGAAGAAGAAAGACGAAGACTACGTGGGGCGACAAGAACGGATGCAAATGGCATATGGCCTCGTTGTATTCACAGCATTTTTCGACGCTCTGGACTTGCAGCTTCCCAAAGACTTGCGCGAGAGAATCGGTTCACTAGATCCGCATAAGGCATTTCTTGTCAAAGAGGCGGCGCGCAAAACGGGAAAGGCGGAGGCCCTGATTACAGTATGTGAACGAGCCGATGCGCCCCTTGCGAACGTCCATTTTGCCTTTCCGCACCCAACCGAAGCGTTGAGTCAACAGATCGATAGGCACCAACAAATCTGGAAAGAGATGGCGCGGGGCTTTACTGAGTTTGTTCAGAGGCTTGCCTTCTGGGAACAGGAAGATGATAGAGAGAAATCAAACATTATCTCCGCCATCCAAAAAGTTCCCGAGGAAGCTCCGAGATTCTTTGAGGCGCAATACTTCGAGCTTGCTCGAACATTTGAGGACTTTGCCGTTTGGGCGAATCTACAGGAGCACACGAAAACAAAACAACTGATTCGCGAACTCTCAGAATACGTCAGACAATACGCAAAGCTTTCACAGGCGGCAGATAAGGCTATCGACATAGGGTTTGCAAAACTACACACCGCTGTAGTTGATATTCCAGAAATTCTCAAGATCAGTCAGGCAAAGGAACTAGTGGACAGCCTGACCAGAGAATACCGAGCGCGCGTTAGCGACCCAATTATTGAGGACAAAGAAGAACCGCAAGAAAATAAACCTAGGCTAGCGTTTCCACTTATTCGCGACGCCTTTATTCCGCAGTCATTCCGTGTTTTGCGGCAAAGCGGGAAAGGACGACGTTTAGAAGATGAAGAGACTTGGAATGACTTACCGAGACGGAATGATCTCGGCGCGTTTCTGCTGAGCTATCTGAGTTCCCCTTACAGCATTGAAACTCCTCTTCTGATTCTCGGTCATCCAGGAAGCGGCAAGTCCCCGCTGACAACAGTACTGGCCTCACAACTCATGTCGAAACACATTACCGCAATCCGAGTACCGCTTCGCGAAGTGAACGCCGAGTCAGGGATCGTCACTCAGATCGAGGAAGCTATCCGCCGCATCACCAACATTAGTGTGGACTCGTGGGCCAAACTAACTGGAGACTTCAAAAACAGTCCACTCCTCGTAATCCTTGATGGTTACGATGAATTGCTGCAGGCCAGCGGAAAGGTCTTCGCAGGTTACCTCAAGGATGTTCAGCACTTTCAGAAGAACGAGGCAGTACAAGGCCGTCCGGTAAGGGTGATTGTCACAAGTCGGGTGACCCTCATTGACAAAGCAACTGTGCCGTCAGGCACCACAATTATCCGACTGCTTGAGTTCGACGAGAACCAACGCGAGCGGTGGATTTCGATCTGGAACAAGGCAAATATCAACTACTTCAGAGAGGCGCAAGTCGAGGAATTCGGACTACCGGATAAGAAGGAAAGTGGAGCAGAGAAAATCCTAGCTCTCGCCGAACAACCCCTCTTGCTCCTGATGCTCGCACTTTACGATTCACAAGGCAACCAACTCCGGAAGAGCAAAGGGCTCGATCGCACTAAGCTATACGACAGCCTGCTTCGTCGCTTCGTCACCCGAGAGCGCGGGAAAGAGAAAGGCTTCGATGACACAGAGCCTTTAGAAAAGAAAAGAGTATTAGACGTCGAGATGCAACGGCTTGGAGTTGCGGCATTGGGAATGTACAACCGCCGTAAGGTTCATGTTCTCGCCCCCGAATTAAACGACGACCTAAAGTTCTTCAATTTGGAAAGACTTGTACAGGTAACTGACGGCAGACCCTTGAGTGAAGCGGACCTTTTACTCGGAAGCTTCTTCTTCATTCACAAATCGAAAGCACAGCATGCTGCCGGCGCTCCGGAAACGCACGAGGAGACGTCAGCATTCGAGTTTTTGCACAATACGTTCGGTGAGTTTCTGACTGCAGATTTCATTCTAAGGCGCACGTTAGCTGAAGTGGAAGCGCTCCAAGCCTTCCAAAAGAGCGAAGCCCTGCGCGAGGACCTCGAAAAGCGACTTAATGACGCGGATGGATTTAAGCGCGAGTGGTTTGCCAGCTTGGTGTACACACCATTGTTCACTAGACCAGTCGTTCTAGAGATGATGCGGGAGTGGATAAACCACATCCTGAGGGAACGTCATCTTTCGAGAGAGGACTTTCTCGCTACTTTGGATATGATGATCCTGAATCAGATCAAGCGCCTACTTAACAAGCGTGAGATGCCTTCGATCATCTGCAAGGAGACTGCTCAGGAAGGATATCGCGCTCTCTTTGGTGATCATCCGCTCCTTGGCCATATCGCAATCTACAGCATAAATTTGATTCTTTTGCGCGTCCTAGTTTCAGAGAGACCATTCGTTTTCGATGAGTCGCGCATCGAGAAGCACGAAGACGGTGCCCGCCCGTGGGATCGACTCGCCCATATTTGGAGATCATGGTTTTCGCTCGACAATCTCAATGGCATCACGGCAGTGATGTTCGCTGATCGCAAGGGCTCCGAAATCACAATCAGCGCAAAGACGAAATTTCAAGTCGCGGAAAGCCAAAATCGCCTGGAGACCTGCCTAAATGTAGGAATCTCTCTGGGTGATAATATCTCTACAGGACTGACAGGCTTGATTCTGTTTGAGCCTTCCAAAGAGAATCAATTGAGTATTGACGACATCTCTCAACGGCTTGCTTCTGAGAACATGGATCCTCAGCTCACGATTTCGTTGAAGCGCTTATTGCAGCTTGAGTGCAGCCTCGACGATGAAAGCGCACCAGAGTTTTTTTATGAAATAGGCAAATCGTTCGAAATCGCATTAAGGGATTACAAGACCGAGGAGCTCGAACGCATCGCCCGTTCCCTGCAACGGGCTGTTCAGCGCTTGGGCCTCGCCGACATTCGGCGACCCTATAGCGGTCGAGCCTTCGAGATTATGAGGCACTCGATAGATCCGAATTTAGCGGCTGAGGTTGCTGCGCGAAATCCACAAGCCGGTCTTTTCCTATGGCAAGTTGCGAAGGACGTTGTTGACAAAGAATGGAGTTTTAGATTTGCCCGTGAGTTTGTTGAGTTTAGTTTTCGCCGCCTCCATCCTATGGAAGTTATGGGGCGCAGTCCGGAGACATGGGCGGCGTGGCTGCAATTGATCCGCGAAATCGGCAGCGGCAATTTTAAGGAACTATACCGCGGAAAATTCTTTCCTGAGTTTTTTGATAGTGCGCTTGACCCTCGCTATTTCATTGATCTGAGCGAGCGTAACCCCGCTGCCGCATTAAGCTGGTTACAATTGGCCCGAGAATTCGGAGGCGAACGTTTCTTTAGACACTTTGAACCTGACCTCTTCGACCGCGCCTTTAGCTCACATGATCTAATTGACTTGAGCGAGCGAAACCCAGAGTTGGGATTAGCATGGGCTCAACTTGCCCTGGAAGTAGGAGGCGAACGTTTCCTCAAGCGCCTCGATCCTAGGCTTCTTCATAGGGTGTCGGATCCTGATTTCCTAGCCGAATTGATCGATCGCAATCCACAAGCAGCTCTGAATTGGATACAAGTGGCCCGTTCTTTGGGCGGCAAGCGTTTTCTGAAGCAGAAGGGATCACAGATTCTTGAGCGCGTCTTCCATCCGCGTCGCCTCTTTGAACTTGCCGATCAAACGCCCGACGCAGTGTTGACATGGATTGAGCTTGCGAGGGAAGTGGGACGGGAAAACCTTCCTCGTCTTGGGAGAGAGTTCTTCGAGCGTGCGGCTCATCCTCGCCAATTGTGGGAACTAAGTGAGCGGAGTCCAGAGGTGGCACTAATGTGGATTCAGTTAATGCAAGAATTGGGAGGATCCCGGTTCTTGGAAGGCGCAGGCGATGAGCTTTTCGAACAGACCGTTGATTCACATGTTCTCACCCGCCTTCTCCGTACGAAGCCAGCGGTATTCGCTTTCGCGTTACGTTTTGCTCGAATTACGGGATCGAAGCAAGGCATTGACGCAATGATTGAAAGTTTGACTGCAGCCTTCAACAAGAGCCGTCATACGCTCAGCACATTGCCAATTTCGGCAATGCCTGATCTCAAGTGGCTGGTTGACCAATCAGGGAATCCAAACCTTTACACAGCACTCCGGGACGTACTTAATGAGACATCAAATCAAGAATTTGGCGACCTCTGACGAATCGCTTGTTTTTCTGACTCCTTACGATCAATCAGCGGTGTACTGAGCGGGGCATCAGAGCAGACTGAACCGAAGAACTCCCGGGACCACAGCGCTAACAAACCAGCTATTCAGTGAGCAGCTATTCAGATTGCACACGGCAGCAGTCATGAGTCATTCATCTTAAGTCCTTACGATCATTTGATCGGCATGACGGTGATGAACAAGTCGATGCCAGGGAGATAAAGCCCGACCATGACAATGAGGATGACCAAGGCTGAAGCTCGCCCAATCGGTATCACTGCCCTTAGCCTGTTCTTATTATTTGGCGCGGTTGCGAGCTTCGTATCTTTTATATCTTTGGTGTTTCCGGGAAGTTTTCTCGAAGCGGTTTGGCGGCTTAATCCACGAGCGCGCGCGGGGCTTGGCGGCATGGGTGCGTGGGCGGTTGTTTTGATGGGCGCCGTCTGCGTGGCTTGTGCATTGGCAGCGGTGGGCTTGTGGCACGGCGCACGATGGGGTTACTGGCTGGCGGTGTTTCTCCTGGCGATCAATTTGCTCGGCGATATTCTTAACGTATTTCTGGGGACGGAACCGAGAGCAGTGATCGGGATACCGATTGCGTTGGCGATGCTCGCATTTCTGATGAGTCGACGAGTGCGAGGGTTCTTCTTCGGAAAGTACGCCGACTTATACCTGGTAGCGATTGTTCAAGGTTAGACCCGCGTGTGAGTTATAATCCAAGACACCCGGAGAAGTTATGGAAACCATTTACCAACTGAACGCCGACGATTTGAACGAAGATTTTCTCGAAGGGTTGAAAGCCTCCTTCAAACACAAGGAAATCGAAATCGTCGTTTATGAGCGTGACGAGACTGCTTACCTTTTGCGCTCACCCGCGAACCACGCCCGCTTGCTCGAGGCTGTCGCGGATATCGAGCAGAATCGCAATGTTGTTATTCCCGATCAGGAACAGTTTCAATGAGGAAGATCGCCTTCCACCAATCGGCGTTTGAGCAATACAACGAGTGGGCATTGAAAGACAGGAAGACCTTCGAACGTCTAAGACGTCTTATTATCGAAACCGCCAGGAGGCCATTCGCCGGCATCGGCAAACCAGAACCGCTTAAGCGCGAACTTTCCGGATATTGGTCGCGCCGGATCACCGACGAGCATCGGCTGGTCTATAAGGTCACGGACGATCAACTCATCATTGCCTCGTGCAAGTATCATTACGAGTAGAGTGCGGGCGAGGTTCTTTAGGCCGACTCTCTGGCGTGCGGAAGCCGATGCCTTCGTCGTTATCGCGTACCTGACACGTAGGCCGAAGCTAGAGAAGATTTATGGCAAATAAAGCAAAAGTTTGGTTCTAAGAGAGCAGTCTGTAGATGTGAAACCATGAGGATGAAGCGCCTCAGTCATCAGTCGGGGTTAAGGATGAGAAGATCAGTAGCCAGTATGGTGCTTGCTTTGTTAGTCCTCTGCGGTTGGAGGGCGATACCTCATGCTGGAGCTGAGTCTGCATCCGAATCGCTTACGCCCAAAGATCGAATAGAAGTTTTTGAGACAGTTTGGAAGACAATCAATGACGAGTATTACAACTCATCATTCAATGGAGTTGACTGGACGGCGGTGCGCGAACGCTATCGTCCGCGGGTTGAGGGAGCGAAGACGGACCCGGAATTCTACGGTCTAATTAAACAGATGCTCCGCGAGCTGCACGACCTTCATACCGGCTTCGCAGCGCCTGACGATCAGACGCTCGACAAGGAACTTTCTGTCAACGAAGTTGAAGGCAAGATTGTGGTCGTGCGCGTCGAGCCAAATTCAGAAGCAGCGCGCGCGGGAGTCCAGGCGGGAATGATTGTGCGATTCATCAACGGCAAACCTGCTGTGGACCGAAGCGCTCAACTGCGCGCGGCGCTGGGACATTCTTCGAGTCCGCAAGCTGATCGGTTCGTCATTTACAATTCATTTCTTAGTGGCCCGTTCAATGAAACACTCAAGCTTGGTCTTGAGAAAGCAGACGGCACGCAATTCGGAGCGATGCTGGCGCGCCGCGTTGCTGCCAAGACTGTTCCGACGCTCATTTCGCAACGGCTGCCTTCCCGCTTTCACTATCTGAAAATAAATGCGTTCCGGTCGCCGGTGGATGACCAGTTTAAGAAAGAGTTTGCCGGCTTCAAGGACGCGCCGGGTCTGATTATTGATCTGCGCGGCATCAGTGGAGGTAATATCCACGATGTGGGGCTGAAGATAGCTGATTATTTTTTCCCAACCAAAGTCTCTTTCGGACGTTTCATCAATCGTTCAGGCGAAACGCCGCCCTTCCGTTCTTTGAGCGCCGGAGGTGGCGGTCAGATTTATGAACGCCCAGTTGTAATTTTGGTTGATGAGTCGACCAGGAGCGCGGGCGAGGTCTTCGCCAGCGGGTTTCAGGAAAATGGCCGCGCGACAGTTGTTGGCACGCAGAGTTGCGGCTGCGTGGCTGACACCGATAGCAAAAAAGTAAAAGGCGGCGGCGTGCTCCAATACAGCCATCTTGGTTACGTCTCCGGCAAGGGGCGCAGACTTGAAGGGGCAGGTGTCACGCCAGATCAGATCGTTCCACTTATGATTAACGCATTGCTACAAGGACGCGACCCGATGCTGGAGGCGGCGGAGAGGATTTTGAAGCAATAAGCTTGTAGTGTTCGCTTGAGAGATTCTCCACGCGAGCGAGCGCTGAGTAAATAGTCTAGAGAAGAGTCCGAAGCCTTAAACTGAATACTTCAATGGAAAGGCTCTTATTGCCAAGCATTCTCCTTCTTGTCTCTTTAGCCTGTGCCTGCTCACGAGTCATTCCCACGCAAACGGCACAAGGCAAAAAGCAGAACGCGGACGATCAGCAAAGCCAAGCAGTAGAAGACTGGAATTGCGAAAACAGATTGAGCAGATTGCTGCTGTTGCCAAAGGTCGCGTGGGTGTGGCGGCTGTCGTATTGGAGACCGGCCCTTCAGTGACTCTCAATCCTCGCGATCACTTCCCGATGCAGAGCGTCTACAAACTTCCGATCAGCATGGCGGTGATGAAGGAGGTTGATGCCGGGAAGATAAGGCTCGATCAGAAAGTGCGCGTGACGAAGAGCGATTTCGTTAGACAAGGGCAACACAGTCCGATTCGAGACCAGAATCCGAACGGAACGGAGATTACCGTCAACGAACTGCTGAGATATGCAATCTCGGAAAGTGACGGCACGGCGAGCGATGTGTTGATGAAGCTCGCCGGCGGGCCGGGAGCGATTCAGGCATACCTGAGCGAACTGAAAATCACTGACATGACCGTGCTCAACACTGAAAAGGAGATCGGGCAGGATTGGGAGACACAATATCGGAACTGGGCTTCGCCGGAAGCAGCGGTGGCTTTGCTGCGCACGCTGCATGAACGGCGAGGGCTCTCCGAAGCCGGTCAAGCGCTGCTGCTCAAATTCATGATTGCATCGACGCCTGGTCCGAAACGTTTGAAAGGACTCTTGCCCGCCGGCACAATCGTGGCGCATAAGACTGGAACTTCAGGAACCAAGAATGGAATCACAGCGGCGACGAATGATATAGGAATCATTACGCTTCCAAACGGAAAGCATTTAGCTGTCGCAGTGTTTGTTTCAGACTCTCCGGCGGATGAAGCGACGCGCGAGGACGTGATTGCGAAGATCACGAAAACAGTCTGGGAGAAATTAGGGAGCCCCCCATGAAACCACCCGCTACCGCAGGTGGTACTGACCTCGCTCTCCGGCGGATGAAGCGACGCGCGAGGGAGTGATTGCGAAGATCACGAAAGTAGTCTGGGAGAAATTCGCCGCAGGTTAATTAGCCACAGATTAACGCGGATAACACGGATAAGAATCGAACAGGATGGCAGGAAACTCTGCGCGTGGTCCTCAAGCGTTCCCCTTTTCTATCTTAATCCATATGATCTGCGTTAATCTCCGGGAGAAATTCGCCGCAGGTTAATTAGCCACAGATTAACGCGGATAACACGGATAAGAATCGAACAGGATAGCAGGAAACTCTGCGTGTGGTCCTCAAGCGTTCCCCTTTTCTATTTTAATCCATATGATCCGCGTTAATCTGGGGCGATTTGGTCGTCATTTCTTCTCAACGTTCGGCTGCCGCCCGGAGTATATGTAAGTGGGAAGTAGAGAATTCGCACAGATGCCGAGTGGGGCTCACGACATGGCTCTGGCCGTAGAAATACTGTTGCCGGTAAACGCCCTGACTCAAACTCAGACATCGCTTACTCTTCTCATTGAACGCGCTGCGTCCGGCGATACGGCGGCCTTCGAGCAGATCATGATTCATTCTCAGCAGAGAGTTATGGCGATGACCTGGCGGATGTTGGGCAACGAGGCCGACGCCCGCGATGCTTCGCAAGAAGTATTTCTGAGAGTTTACAAATACCTGGGACGTTTTAAGCAGGATCAGGACTTTTTCGCGTGGCTGTACCGGATCACGGTTAACGTGTGCCGCGATCTCGCGAAGAAGCGTCAACAGCACAGCAATCGATTCACTTCGCTCACGGCCGATGACGACGAAGGGGCGTTGGCAGTGACTGCCGAGCAGGAGGACGCTGAAACGGCCCTCATCCACACACAACAGCGCGAGCTGATCACCATGGCGATGGCCACATTGCCGGAGAAAGAGCGCGCGTCGATAGTGTTGCGCGACGTTGAGGGACTGCCGACGGATGAAGTAGCGCGGATTATGAACTCGAGTCCAACCACGGTGCGCTCACAGATTAGCTCAGCCCGAAAGAAGATCAAGATTTACTGCGAGCAGTATCTGAGGAGAAAGGAGCGGTCTCAATGAATTGCAAACACGTGCAGGAATTGTTGCCGCTCTACGTTGGCCGCGACCTCGAAGAAAAACGCGCAGAGCTGATCACAGCGCATGTGCAATCCTGTGTGGAGTGCGCCGGCTCGGTTGATGAATACCGCGAGACACGCCAGTTGATAAAAGAGTTTGCGCCGCCGCCGGTGGACGATGCCGTTTACGCCGGAATCCGCCACCGTGTACTGCGCGAGATCGAACAAGAGGCCGCCGCGCCGGGTTTATCCCGAGTTTTAGACAGTTTGTTTCGGCCGCGTCTCCGTTGGGCCGTCGCGACTGCGCTGGCGCTCGCCGTCTCCGTGTTCGCCCTTTATTTTATTGCCAACCGGAGAAACAACCAGCAGCAGGTTGCCGGCAGCGGCCGTACGCTAGATGTGCCGACTTCACCTGCGATCAGAGGGGTCGATGTGCGCCCTGTTCAGAAAAGGGATCCGGTACAAGGATTAGCCGGCAGTACTCATCAATCTCTACGACGGAAGAGTTCCGGGGCGGCGGCCGATCGCTCAGCGTCGACAACAGTTAATAGCACTGGCCCCCGGTTGATGAGCGCCCAGACCTTGCCGAACGAAAGCAACAGGTCCGAAGCGGACACCGTTCCTGCCGCCGACTCAGCCACACCAGAGAAAACTCTGCGGGTAGAAATGCAGACCAGGGATCCAAACATCCGCATCATCTGGTTCTCTCGTCCACCCAATAGTAAATTTTCCAAAGGTACCTAGGAGGTAACCGTCTCATGCTTAAGTTTATGAAAATCGCGCCAACAGCAGCCGTTTTGATATTGATCTTTATCTCTGCGTCATTCGCACAGCAAACGGCCACGCCCGCGCCGGCCAAATCCGAACCTGAGTTCGTCACCGAAAAAGGTTTCAAGAGTAAGGTCTTCGAGGTTAGGTACCGCGACGCGAACAATCTCTCTTCGGTGCTGCGGCAACTCGGCAGCGGCTTCAAGGGCGCATCTGTTTCGGCCAACTCAGAGTTTAAGACCATCACGGTTCGCGACTTTCCAGAAAATCTCGCGACCATGGAAGAAGCCATCAAGCGGCTCGACATACCCGCCGCGCCACGCCCGAACATAGAACTGCACATACACGTCCTGGTAGCTTCTAACACGACTGTCGCAGGCGCCACGCCCGCTCCGGTCCCGGCAGAATTGAAAGAGGTGCTCACACAGTTGGGCGGGACTCTCAACTACCGGAATTATGAGCTCGCGGCTACGGTGGTCCAACGCCTCACTGAGACCCAGCGGGGCTTGCAAGGCAACGGGACAGGCGATGTTTCGGGTGTGAATCCCGGGGAGCGCAACATGGCCATGCCGTATGACTACATTCTCAACTCGATCTCACTCGTGCAGAATCCGACTGGTGCTCCGACCGTGCAGATTAACGAATTCATCTTTAGGGTCACGACCGACAAGGATCACGCGCAGGTGCAGACGGCCCTCAACCTGCGCGATGGCGAAAAAGTTGTAGTGGGCACCGCTACCATCAGGAACCGCGCGTTAATCGTCGTTCTCTCAGCGAAACTGATCAACTAGAGCAGCAGGCAGTCGACAGCCCACGTTTGAGAGCAACCCGCGCAAGCGGACGAAAGCGTGCTGGTCGAGATCTCGGTTGAATATTTCGTGAATGCTGTCGTCCGTTTCACGGGCTAGCAAACGGCCCATACCCAAGTTCTCACCGAATTACTAACGAATTCCTACACTGAGCGTCGGATATCGAACATTCGTCTTGATCGAGCCACAACGTGAATTTCATCATAGACAATTGAATTGTAATCTCACGGCCCTGCACGTTTCAGCGCGATTGCGCGAACAATTAATTTCACTGGCGAAATTCTGAAGATGCCGCTCGATGGCCGCTGAGGCGTCCGAGTTGCAAGTTGAACCGGCGTAATATTTTTTCGACCAAGGAGGTTAAGACATGAGAAAGCTACTTACACTGGTACTGGCGTTAGCGTCGTTTGCGTTTATGGGTTCATGGTCCGAGACGAAGGGCAACGCCGTAACCAAGGTTAATCCGCAAGTCCAAATCCGGATTGGAAGACGGCATGACCGCGATCGTTATCGTCGCGAATATCGTGAAAACAATTACGGCATGTGGAACACAACCGAGGTTCGCATCGTGCATGATGGATGGCGAACTTATCGCGATACCTATCAGGTAAGACATTTCGCTGATGGCAGAACCCAGTGGATTCTGATCAGTCGCGATAGAGTCTACTAACAACAATTAAGAAATGGTGATTTGGAGGCCGTCACGACCGAAGCGACTTTGGAAGTGGCGGTCTCCTTTTGTCTTTGAAAGCAAGAGGGTTCATACCTCAGGCTAGTGCCCCGGGGTTCTTGCCGATTTGCATCTATAGACGTATAAAGACGAGCATGCTCAAAATCGCAATTCCTGTGCTTCACGTCAGTAGTTCGGTGGCGGCGGAAGAGTTCTATTCCAAGCAGCTTGGTTTTCGTCAGGATTTTGCTTACCGTCCTTTTGGCAGACTCGACCCGTGCTACATGGGGTTTTCACGTGACGAAGCGCGTTTTCATGTCTCTTCATTCTCAGGCGACGCGGTTGCGGGTGGCGTGGTCTATCTGCTGGTCGATGATGTCGATTCAATCCATAAGGAACTCGTCGCGAAGGGCGTGACGATCGACACGGGTCCGATCAATCAGGACTGGGGCAACCGAGAAATGTACGTGAAGGACGCCGATGGTAACTGCATCCGATTTACCCAGGAGCTTGAATAGGCAGAGGGCAAAGAGCAAAGGGCAAAGAGCAAAGAGCAAAGAGCAGAATTAAACTTCGGTCTAATATCGTATTATTGCTGCACCTCCCGCTAAATCATCCAGTAAAAACTTCCTGAAATCCGCGAATCTGACGCGATCTTTCCTGGCATCATGATTGCCAATGGCAAGCTAGAAGGGAGAGCGGGCAGGATGCCCGCGAACCGCCGACACGATGTCGGCGCTCCGGCTATGCAAATGGAAGTCGCAATCAAGACTAAAACTTTTCGCGATGCTGCGCGCGAGCAGACAAGTATCTTAGCCCCACTGGAAAGAGCAGCGCTGCGAGGACTGGCGCGGCGCATGCCTGCCTGGGTGAATTCAGACCACCTGTCGATCCTCGGGCTGTTGGGTATGATCGCGGCCGGCGCGTGTTACGCCGCGAGCAAATACAATCCGCTGATGCTACACCTCGTGAATGGCTTCATCTTTCTTAACTGGTTTGGCGACAGCCTGGATGGAACGTTGGCGCGATATCGAGATCGACAGCGTCCGCGTTACGGATTCTATGTGGATCACATCATCGATACGTTTGGCGCGCTGTTCCTGCTTTTCGGTCTTGCGCTCTCGGGTTACATGAGCGAGCGGGTGGCCGCCGGACTGCTGATTGTCTATTTCATGGTGGCCATCAATTCGTATCTAGCGGCTTACTCGCTGGGGGTGTTCAAGATCTCCCAATGGAAAATGGGCCCCACTGAAATGCGTCTGCTTCTGATGATCGGCAATATCTTTCTGATCTATCATCCGCGCGCATACCACCGGCGTTATCTGCTCTATGACGTGGGCGGAGTAATCGCGATTAGCGGTATGGCACTAATTCTAATCGTCTTGTCGATTCAGCATACGCATGCCCTCTACAAATTAGAGCGCCTGCCGAAGCGGTGAAGGTGCGTCTTAGTCTGACCAACTTTAGTTGGGCTATAGCGTTACACAACCGCGAGCGGTGGCGACCGGCCCTTACCAAAACGCCAGTCCGAGTCAAAAGGCCGGTCGCTACCGCTCGCGGTTCTGTAACGGCCCGACTGAAGTCGGCACTCTAAACGCCGTTAGCTGAAGTTCGTTTGAAAGATTAGAATTCAATGATTCACTTCATCCGGTTCAATGTGGTTGGCGTGCTCGGGTTTGCTCTGCAATCCGGCGCACTTTTTGTTCTTACGCACAGCGCCCTTTCCATGGGTTATCTGGCGGCGACCGCCGCGGCAGTTGAGTTGGCGGTGCTGAATAATTTTGTTTGGCATCAGCGTTGGACGTGGAAGGATCGGCCCTCCGCCAACACAGGAGAGACGCTGCGCCGGCTGTTGAAGTTCAACATAACGAATGGCGCTGTTTCCATAACAGGCAATCTGGTCTTTATGAGCATCCTGGTCGGACGTGCGGGCCTGCCGATCGCAGGCGCAAACGTAGCGAGTGTGGCCGCTTGCTCGATCTGTAATTTCTTTCTCGCCGACCGAATCGCCTTTTATGTGGAAGGCAGTGGGCGGCGAGTAGTAAGCAGTAAGCAGTGAGCAGTGAGCTGTATTTACAAAATATTTACCGCGCGCGCGGCTAGCAATGCGAGCACCGTCAGAGAGATGATCGATTGCAGCATCATCAGCACTTTGGCCCAACGCGCCAGCACTGGTACGTCCGTCGGCGAAAAAGCCGTGCTGGTATTGAAGGCGAGAAACAGGTAGTCCATGAAGTTTGGCGACCAAGT
>Ga0193747_1000377_pt1 | contig 15782 bp, 14 predicted proteins | sample L1m2metaG_FD_143048 | JGI IMG/M metagenome (GOLD analysis project Ga0193747, IMG submission 143048) | Soil microbial communities from a riparian zone of the East river system, Colorado, United States - L1m2 | ecosystem: Environmental > Terrestrial > Soil > Riparian zone | place: USA: East River...
AGATAACCAGGATTCGTTTCATAATTTCCTCCCATGGCGCAAGCAGGTCTGCTCGCCGGTCGTTTTCAAATTTCGCGCAGTATAGCGCAGAAGCATTCGCTTGGATGCCGAATTTCAGACGCGGATGCTAGAATGTTTTTGCAGAATTAATTTGAGGGTAAACAACTCTTGGGCCGCGAACTTCAAGTTCTGAACACCAAACCACGTCTGCCTAAACCCGGGTGGTTAAGAATTCGCCTGGGCGATCCAACCAATCAGAACCATCTGCTCAACCTGATTCAGGGCTTGAACCTGCATACGGTTTGTCAGGAAGCAAAATGTCCGAACATCTTCGAGTGCTGGTCTGATCGCACCGCGACATTCATGCTTGGCGGCGATATCTGCACGCGACATTGTGGATTTTGCGCAGTAGGCAAGGGGGCGCCGGGCGCGCTTGATCCCGAGGAGCCGCGTCACGTTGCCGCAGCAGTAAGTCATCTGAATCTCGCCCACACAGTAATCACTTCAGTTAATCGCGACGATTGGCCTGCCGGCGGCGCCGGGCATTGGGCCGAGACGATTCGCCAGATACGCGCGCTCAACCCCGAATGCAAACTCGAAGTCTTGATCCCTGATTTCAACGGTGACGAAACAGCACTGAAGACCGTACTCGACGCTGGACCCGACGTGCTCAATCACAACACCGAAACGATCGCACGACTCTATCGTCGCGTGCGTCCCGATGCCGATTACCAGCAATCTCTGACCTTGCTGCGACGCGCCGCCGAACGCCGCGATCGAGAGCAGCGCGGAATGCTCACCAAGAGCGGCATCATGGTGGGGCTCGGTGAAGAGTTTGATGAAGTGGTCGAGTTAATGAAGGACCTGCGCGCCGTCTCGTGCGATATCTTGACCATCGGCCAATACCTGCAACCGCACGCGCGTCGCTTACCGGTTGAGCGCTATGTGACTCCCGAAGAATTCGATCGCTGGCGCGACATCGGCATGAACATGGGGTTCAAACACGTGCAATCGAGTCCGCTAACTCGCTCGTCTTATCACGCCCGCGAGCAAGCCAACGGCAATGCCTAAGTCAGAATCGTCAGCGCTGCGTCCAACACTTTGATCTGAAACCTGAGCCAATGTTTGCCGACCGGGCTGGCGTCGCAATCGACGGCAATACTGTTGGCGAGATCGGGCAGCATTACACGCTCGCGAAACTCCCTAATCACCTGAGCGTCGGTAAAAATCCCAATTATCTCCTGATAGATGCGATAGCTCAGATAATCAAAGTTCGAAGAGCCGGCGATCAGATACGTGTCGTCGATGAGCATCGCTTTCAAATGGCTCATCCGGCCCTGATAAAGCCGCAGATCGATTTGCGAGCGAGCTGATTCCCGGCGCGCATAGTTCGCAAAGCAACTCCAGTTATTCCGCTCAGGGGTGACGATTTTCACGTCGGCGCCGCGCCGCGCTGCTTCACGCAGCCGTTCATAAAATGGAAAAGTAATGTAGGGGCTCTCGACAAAGATTGAATCCTGCGCCGCATCGATCAAATCCAACACTCGCTGAAAGGCTCCTCGGTTCGTGCGACCGTCGAGCGTAAAGATTTCGACGCCATTGAACTCCAGGTCAGCAACCTGATCGCGTCCGTTCCAGGTTGAGAGAAAATCCTCCCGCAGAAACTCAACCGCGTCTGCGACCTCGATTCGCACCATCATGTCGTGCCACGCGGCGTTGTGCTCGCTGAAATTGATTCCTCCGATGTATGCGGTCGCGCTGTCAATAACGATCAACTTCTTGTGATTACGACTGAGGAGTTTGCGCGGCGATAGAGCGTAAGGATTTGTGAAGCTGACCGCGACGCCGGCGGCTTTTAGTTTCTGAATCATCCGCGCAGTTTCTTGCGCCTCGTGACGTAGCTCTTGATCGAAAATATTTGCCGGCGAGTAGCGGAATCGATCGCTCAGAACTATGCGCGTAAACGAGTCCGCCAGAATTCGTTTGTCTCGAGCCGGTGATGAAAGCAGCGCCTCAGAGAGCTTTTGCCCTACGTGATCGCCTTCGAGCGCAAACGTCTGGACGAAGACTGTTTGTTGAGCTAAACGAACGTCTTCATTCAGCCGCGACCAGAATTCGTTGAAGTCGATTAAGAGTTCTATGCTCATGGCCTTAAGAAAGCAGGCTGGGAAGCCTGCGTTCCGCCGGCATGGATGCCGGCGCTCCGACGCGCGCTGATTGTATTCGATCTCGTTACAGAACCGCGAGCGGTAGCGACCGGATCATTTATCATTTCCCATAATTTCCCATCTGACATTTTTCATTTGCCATTTTCGGAAGCAAGCCCGCACCCTAGAAAAAGTCATTGACTCTGCCGACAATGACAAATGATCCGGTCGCTACCGCTCGCGGTTCTGACACAATGACGATGATAAAATGGTGGACCATGCTTCACATACACAACGGCGATTCAACGGCCGGCACCGCGCGGAAAGCGGACCTTCCCGGTGAGCACCTTGCTTGGCGAGAAGCGCTGGTGTGCGGACCGACGCCGAGCGGGGTCTCCGACGATGCCTTCCGGCAACTGCGCGCCATACATCTAAGCGACGCCTACGGCTTAAGGGTCGAAGATTCTGCGAAAGATTTGCGCGAACAGCAAGAAGCGTTGGCGCAATTTGTCGATCAGGAAGAAGTCGTGTTGTGGTTCGAGCATGATCTCTTCTGCCAGGTCCATCTGATCTATCTGCTCAATTGGTTTTCACAAAGCGAACCTGGCAAGACGACGTTAAGCTTGATCTGTATCGACAGTTTTCCCGGCATCGAAGACTTTCACGGGTTGGGACAATTGAATGAAGACCAGTTGGCTTCGTTGTTTCCGCAACGCCGCGCAATCAGCTCGGCGCAGTTGAATCTCGGATCGAAAGCCTGGCAAGCGTATTCTTCGTCCGACCCTTCGCAAATCGAGAACTTGCTGACGGAAGATACAACCGCTTTGCCATTTCTGAAAGCCGCGCTGTTCAAGCATCTCCAACGCTTTCCATCAGTCCGCAATGGGCTGGGCCGCGATGCCAGCCTTTGCGTGGAATTAGTGGCGGACGGCCAAGCTGAATTCAAAGCCTTGTTTCCTGAGTTTGGCAAGCGTGAGCCGTTGTACGGGTTCGGTGATGCGCAGGTTGTTCTTGAGTTGAAAAGGCTTGGAGAAGCGACGAATCCGCTGCTCACCATGAACAATAATGGGAATCTCAGCCCCATAGACTCCGATAAATTCTTAAGCGCGTCGTTTCAGATTACGGATCACGGCACAGCGGTTTTGTATGGCGATGAAGATTTCGTCAAACTAAACGGCATCGATTTGTGGCTGGGTGGCGTGCACCTTCAGGGAAATGAAGCGGCATGGCGCTGGGATGAAGATCACCAACGGCTCATCGATAGTACTCTCGTTTAGAGTCGGGCTAATGCCCGACAAAGCGGGCGGTAGCCCGCTTCTAAACGTTCAATACTCACAGGTCTTTCGCGCAGCGAAATCCGGCAATCATCCAGCGCTCGTGCGGATAGAAAAAATTTCGATAGGTTGTGCGGATGTGCGCGCGCGGTGTGGCGAACGAGCCGCCGCGCAAGACCTTCTGGCCCACGAACCATTTGTCGTTGTATTCGTCAAACTCTGATTTAAAGCCGGGATAAGGTACGTAATCGGAAGTCGTCCATTCCCACACGTCCCCGATCATTTGCTGACAGCCGTAGGCACTCTTTCCCTCTGAGAATGATCCGATCGGCGCAACACTCCAGAGTCTATTCTCAAAGAGATTGCCATGGATTGCGTCGGGCGCCGCATTGCCCCAGGGAAACGCCTGCTTTGAATCAAGCGCCGGGTTGAAGCTCGCGGCCTTCTCCCATTCGGCTTCAGTAGGCAGCCGTTTGCCGGCCCACTTCGCGTACGCTGATGCTTCGAGAAAACTGACGTGAGATACGGGCTCGTTGAGTTTGTCTTTGGCGAAATGCAAACCGGCGAATTCACGAATCATCCATTCGCCATCTCGCTGTTCCCAGTAAAGCGGCGCTTGCCAGTGCTCCTGATTCACTTTCTCCCAGCCGGCGGAATGCCACCAACGAAAATCCTGATAACCGCCGGCGTTCATGAACTCGAGATATTCCCCATTGCTGACCGGCGCGCGATCGATTAAATAGTCATGGAGGAAAACTTTGTGCTGTGGCTTCTCGTTATCGAAGGCGAAGTGGAGCGCCCGCATCCCTGCGGGCGGTTCACCGGCATCCCTGCCGGCGCCATAACCAAGCTCAAACAATCCTCCCTCAACCTCCACCATTCCGCTCACACTCTCAACCGAGACCGGCGCCACCGCGATTGCCGCATCAAACTGATCGCAAAGCTCCTGATGCTGCATCTCGTGTTCAAGACCGAGTCGCACAATCGAAAAGATCGTCTCGGCATCATCGCGATCCGACACACTCTCAATAAATCGCGACATCTGTTCATCGATGTGGGCGCGATACCGCAGAGTCTCTTTCACCGTAGGCCGCGAACGTGTGCCACGTTTCGGTCGCGCCATGCGCGGGCCAAATCCTTCATAATAAGAGTTGAAGTAAAAGAGAAAGTCCTCTGAGTAGGTTCGATATCCCGTTTGGAACTTCTGCAGCACGGTCTCAAAAAACCAGGACGTATGCCCAATGTGCCAGCGCGGTGGGCTCATGAATTCCGCAGTCTGGATTACGTAGTCTTCGATCTCCAGCGGCGCGACGATCTCAAGCGTACGGGCACGGACGGTCTGATACAGCTTCATCATCGAGATCGTGGAGGTCTTCATTACAGGTGTGCTCATCGAAACCAGCTTATTATGCGTCGGAACTCAAGAATCGTAAGAGGGCGTCTCTTGCTGCGGCGACCTTGGGTCCCGCCTGAAACACAGCGCTTGCCGCTATGTTCTTCGGCTCTTGAATCCCTGGCCGAAACGCATAGATTGCAGAGATAGCTTGATTGGCAGATCCCATTGCACGATAAGCTTCCAAAATCGCGCTTTTCAAGTCATCAATCAAGGTTGCAATCGCACCTTGTCGGACAGCACCACGAAACTGATCGTCGAGAAACATACACCCGACATCTGCATGAGTGCCGTGTTTACAAATGACGATGTTAAATTCGAGTTCATCAATAAGCGCTTGAAGAGGTCCGACATCGGAATTCCTAGTTGCATTAAGCAACACTTCCGGCTTAGTCCTACAGATGTCCAACCACTGTTCCTTATGTTTTTGCAGTTCGGTCGCGCGAAACTTGCGACCCCTTGGATGTTTTATGTTGTAGCTATGAATTTCCGCATGACACTCAAAGCAAACAGGAATCGCGTTGCTGATTGCGTTTGTGCCGCCTTCAGACTTCGCCACAATATGATCAGTTTCCATCTTGACGCCGCAAAGACGATGACAGATGCAACACCTTCTATGACACGCAACTAAAAGGTCATCGACCTGATCTCTTGGAAAGTCATTGGCCATAGGTGAGAAATAAATCATGCTGCCTTCAGCAACGATTTCTGTACAGCATCCGGAACCGAAATAGGAATGAACCTTTCCGCCGAATATAAATAGTCCTCGCCGCTCTCGTCTATTATGCGAAGGTCGCCGTCATCCGCGGCATCTTCGTCCGGCAAAACTCGATAGATCTTGTGGAGCTCCAAAGATGCTGGATAATCCTTGTTGTTGATGCAAACAACGAACTTCAGTGCGGGTTTCTTTACCTGTTTCATAGACTTAATCCACGTATCGCCTTCTTTTCATGTCGTTTCATCCGATGCCATGAGCTTCATACCAGTGTAATTCGGCAACGCGAATGCGTCCATTGCGAAGGCGAATTGTTGCGATGCCCTTCAGTTTTCGCCACCGGCCCTTTCCATGCCTCCTTCGTAATTTGGCTATATCCCGAATACTACCTACCAACAGCGATTCTCTCGATGTTTGTGATATCGCTGAGGATTTCGAAGTCCATCATCGATAGATTAATCAGGTGCTTTCGTTTGACTCAAGGAAATGAATGTTGCTATTTATCCATCGCCATAAACAAATTGTTCAGCGACTCGGCCAGCGTCGGATGCGCGAAGATGCCATTCTTCAAAACGGTGTAAGGCAGTTTCCCCATCATTGCGATTTCGAACATGGCCATCAACTCGCCGCCTTCGACTCCCAGCACGGCCGCGCCGAGAATCTGTTTGTTGTTCGCATCCACGATTGCTTTCATGAAGCCGCGCGTCTCGCTCATCTCGATGGCGCGGGCGATGTTCTTTATCTCTAACTTCGCCACGCGGACATTCAGATCTTTATCTTTCGCTTCCGTTTCGCTAATGCCGATGCGGCCCAGTTGTGGATCGATGAAAACTGTGTAGGGCACCAATCGTTCGTCGGTTGTTGCATTGCCGCTTTCGAGCAGATTAGTTCTGATGATGCGAAAGTCGTCGTAGGAAATATGCGTGAATTGCGGGCCGCCTTTCACATCGCCCAGCGCGTACACGCCCGGGACGTTCGTCTCGAGTTTGTTATTGACCTTGATATTTCCTTGCTTGTCCGTCTCAATTCCAGCCGCGGCGAGATTCAGATCTTCGGTATTGGGTTTGCGGCCCACAGCGCACAGCAGGTGAGTTCCGGTTAGAGTTTGTTCCCCGTCAGTCGCTTTCACTATTAAGTTGATTTTCCGCCCCTCTCCTTTAACTCGAACGGCTTTAGTGTCGAGCAAGACTCTGATGCCGTCTTCTTCCACCACTTCGCGCACCGCGTCGGCAATATCAGGGTCTTCCCGACCGAGTAACTGTCTGGCTTGCTGGACGATTGTGACTTCGCTACCGAAACGGCGAAACATTTGCCCGAACTCCAGACCGATGTAACCACCGCCGAGCACCAGCAGACGATCAGGCAGCTCATCAAGTTCCATGATCGAAGTTGAATCGAGCGCGGAAACTTCGTCGATGCCCTCAAGATTAGGCTTTGCCGGTCGGCCGCCCGTGTTAATGAAAATCTTTTCGGCGGTGAGAGTTCGCACGGCGCCGTCGTTGATTTTTACTTCGATAGAGTGCGCGTCAGTGAACCGAGCATCGCCCATGAGCAGATCGAGGTTCTCGGTTTTCTTGATTCCCTTCAATCCGCTTTCGCGAAATTCTTCGACGACGCGCTGCTTTCGTTCGCGAACTTCTTTCATCTCGACGCGAACCTCGCCATTATGCACGCCGAAATCCGCGGCGCGCCGCGCGAGATAAGCAACACGCGCGCTATTGAACATCGTCTTCGTCGGCGTGCAGCCATAGTTGATGCACGTGCCGCCGATGTAAGCGCGTTCAATCAGCGCAGTCTTCCATCCAGCTTTCCCAAGCGTCGTGGCCAGCGGGTTTCCCGCCTGGCCTGAACCGATGATGATTGCGTCGTAGTGATCGGACATGATGCCTTCCTGCTGGGAGCGCGGGCGCCCTCGCCCGCAATGCGCGCTCGATGCTCAGTCTTGAAAGTATTCAGCGACGTGCCTTGGAAGACTTGCGGGCGAGGGCGCCCGCGCTCCCAGTAATCTACCTTACAATGATGGCCTTCGCGCCGCGCTCTATCACTCGTCCAACGATCTCAGCCCGCGGATAATTCTGGCGCAACTCTGCTAACAACTCTCCCACCTTCTCTTCAGAAATCGACAGCAACAAGCCGCCCGCCGTTTGCGGATCGTAAAACAACTTCACCAGATTCGGATCCACCGTCGACGCGACCTCGACTTCCGCGCCCACGTATTCGCGATTTGTTTTGTCACCGCTCGTCAACAGTCCTTCCGCCGCCAACTCCAGCGCCCCATTAATCAAGGGCACGCGCGCCGAGTCGATCTCAATCGTCACGCCGCTCGCGCACGCCATCTCCCAGGCGTGGCCAAACAAAGCGAATCCGGTTACATCAGTAGCAGCTCGCACCCCAAACTTGCCGATCGCTTCGGCGGCATACTTGCCGGGAGTCAACATCGTCGCCAGCGATTCGGCGACAACGGCCGCGCTTGCTTTCGCACGTTTGATTCCCGTCGAGATCACGCCGGTGCCGATCGGTTTCGTCAAGATGATCGCGTCATCAGGCTGCGCGCCGGCGTTCGTGGCCACCTTATTCGGATCGATCACGCCGGTCACCGAATAGCCAAACATGATCTGCTCGTTATCGACGCTGTGACCGCCGAGCAACGCGACTTTATTTTCAGTCAGCACCGACAAACCGCCGCGCATGATCTCGGTCAAGATCGAGAAGTCGACCCCTTTTTTAGGAAAGCAGGTAATTGCCATCGCCGTAATCGGGGTGCCGCCCATGGCCCACACGTCGTTGATCGAATTAAGCGCCGCGATGCGGCCGTAATCGAAAGGGTCGTCCACGATCGGCGTGAAGAAATCGAGCGTTTGCACCAGCGCCAAATCGTCGCGTAGTCGATACACTCCGGCGTCGTCCGCTTTGTCGAAACCGACCAGCAGATTCGGATCGAATGGCTGTCTCTCAAGCCCGCTCAACACTTGAGCGAGGACGGTAGGCGCCAGCTTGGCCGCTCAACCGGAACACGAAACCATTTCGGTCAGACGCATGGCGTTTCTCCTTTCGGTGATTGCAGTTCGGAACGATTCAGCGTCGCACCGCGAGCGTGATGTTGTCAATATCGATGGATCGCATCTCAAAGACAACCGTTAAGCTCCAACCGCGAAGCGGTTACGACCTTCAGCCCAGGGTTGCCGCTTCGGCTATCCTGGGGAATCGGCAGTGATATTATGATCCAACCGCAACGCGGTTGCGCCAATCCGACCCCCGAGGAAAAACGATATGCCCCAATATCTGTCCGCCGTTTACTTTCATCTCGTCTTTTCGACAAAGGACCGACAACCCTTCTTGCGTAACGAAGATCTGCGCACAAGTCTGCACGCACAGATCGGTGGCATCTCCAAAACCCTCGGCTGCGCGCCGATTCTGACGGGCGGGGTGGAAGATCATATACATCTCCTCGCTCGCTTTGGTCGCACGATTACACAAGCTGAATGGGTCAAAGAGTTGAAGCGTGTCTCGAATCTCTGGCTGAAGGAAGAAAATGGGCTCGCGGATTTCGAGTGGCAAGGCGGTTATGCAGACTTCTCCGTGAGTGAGTCCAACCTGGAGCAGGTCAAGAGATATATCGCAGATCAGGAATAGCATCACCGTAAGATTGGATTTCAGGACGAACTGCGCGCGCTGTTACAGAGACATCGAATAGAATGCGATGAGCGTTATGTTTGGGACTGACGCGAGTGCGCCGCATAGATTATCATTGCCATAATAGGCACAACCGCTTTGCGGTTGCAATCATTCATTAACTCCGTTACCCAACGTAGCCGCGGCGGCAACGTTGGGCTGAAGGACGGAACCGCTTTGCGGTTGAAAGCTGATTGTGGTGTGAATGAGAGCGGGCAGAATTCCGGTCGTCAATTTTCGAGGAGAACATCAGGCCATGCGAACATCAATTCATCTTTTTACCCATAGTTTACTGACCGCTGTTCTGCTGCTCAATACTTCTTCCTCGTTCGCCCAGGATCCCGATCTAGTTCGTCACTTCGATTACGATCAAAACGCGCCGCTCGGAATCAAGCAGATCGGCGTTCAGCGGCGCGCGACCGCAACGATTTATGACATCACTTACGACAGCCCGGAGGGGGGCGTCGTTCCTGCCTATCTGGTCGTGCCGAAAGGCCGAGGGCCGTTCGCGGCCGTTGTTTGGGGGCACTGGTGCTGGCAGAACTCTTCGATGCGAAACCGGAAAGAGTTTCTTGATGAGGCCGTGGCGCTCTCACAAAGCGGATTGGTTTCGCTCTTGACGGACCACCCGATGTCGCGGCCCGGGTATATGCCAATCAAAGATCCCCTGGACGAGCGCAATGCCACCGAGTTTTTTCAGCAAGTAATCGACATGCGGCGGGGAGTCGATCTGTTAACTGCGCGAAGGGATGTCGATCCAAAACGAATCGCGTATGTTGGCCACAGCTGTAATGCGGGAGTTGGCGCGCTGTTGAGTGGACTGGATCGACGCTTCAAAGCGTTCGTGCTGATGGCCGGTTCGATGTCAGATGAGATTTCGCAAAACACGAAGGATTTTCAGGAATTCAGGCAGAAGATGGGTCCTGAGAAAGTCGATGCATTCCTCGCGAAGTACAGCTATCTGGATCAAGGCAAGTTCGTTTCGCATGCCTCGCCAGCCTTCGTATTTCTTCAGTATGCATCGCGCGAAAAATTTCTGAATGCCGATCGCGCGCGTCAATATGCGGCGATCGTAAGCGAGCCAAAGGAACTCAAGATTTATGACGCCGAGCATGCGCTGAACGCCGAAGCGCGGCGCGATCGCATACACTTCCTGATCCGGCAACTAAAGTTGAGATCTTTGCCCGTGGCGCAAATCGCGAGTATCCCAGATCTTTATCAGCCTCCCGAGCCGAACTGAACGCTAGGATGTCCCAGGTGTTAGAGTACCAACTTCAGTTGGGCTTTCTGAGATCGAAGAACCTACTAAAGTCGGTACTCTGACACCGTTCGCGAAAATAACTACCCGAATATGCACGACGTTCTAATCATTGGTGCTGGTCCGGCCGGATTGTCCGCGGCGCGTTGGTGTGACGAGCTTGGTCTGGACACGCTGGTGCTGGAACAGAACGAAGAGAGCGGCGGCCAGCTCCTTTCCGTTCACAACCCGATTGAGAATTATCTCGGTGTGCAGGCTGCAAACGGCCGCGAGCTGCGCGATCGTTTTGTCGAACAAACCAAAGACTGCGACTTTGATCTTTGGACCAACGTCGAGATCGACAGCGTTGATTTGAAAGACAAGCGCATCGCTCTTCGCACCGGCGAAAGTCTTCAATCAATCGCATTGATCATCGCCACTGGTTTGCGCCGTCGCCAGCTCGGCATCCCCGGCGAAACCGATTTCGAAGGACGCGGCATCATCGAGTCCGGCACGCGCGATCGTAATCTAGTTGCGGGCAAAGATGTCTGTGTCGTCGGTGGCGGCGATGCCGCAGTAGAAAACGCTTTGTTACTGGCCGAAGTTTGTCCCACGGTGACGCTCGTTCATCGCGGCAAAGAGTTGCGCGCGCGGCGCGAGTTCGCCGAGCGCCTGCACACAAATCACTGCATCACAGTTTTTCGTGACTCTGTGGTGCGACGAATTTGGGGCGGCGAGACCGTTGAGGCCGTCGAGATTGAGCGCGCCGGCGCCATCAAATCTTTTCAGATGGCGGTCCAGGGCGTGCTCGTGCGGATCGGATTCCAACCAAACACTGAACTGTTTCAGAGTCAGCTGGAAACGGACGAGCGAGGTTATGTAATTGTCGGTTCGCAGCAGGAAACAAGTGTGGAAAACGTTTTCGCCATTGGCGATGTGGCAAGTCCATTGGCGCCGACGATTAGTAGCGCGGTGGGCGCAGGCGCAACGGCAGCGAGAGTAATTGCGTCGAGGTTGAATCGATAAATCATCCGCAGATTTCACAGATTGTCAGACTGGTCAAAAAGGCTCCACAAGCGCTTGTCTTATCATTAATCGATATAATCAGCGTAATCTGCGGATTATCATTTCCCGTTCAACCAAGCCGAGCGCAATGCCTTCGCTCCGGGCGTCGCATCATTCATTTCTTCCAGCCGATAATCGAAAACCTTCGTAGAGGCCAACGTGATCGTCGTCTGCACTGGATGCCCGCCGCGCTGTAGAGTTACCTGTATACGATCCCCCGGCTTATAACGAGCGATTGTCTTGAGAAAATTGGCCGGCGTAAGTTTGATTCCACCAAACATCGTGATGATATCGCCCACTTCTACACCTGCGTCCGCGGCCGGCGAGTCGGGACGTACGCTGGCAATCTTGAAGTTAGCCTGATCGTTTTCATCGGCGCTGACACCTATGGCCACCGGCGCCCGCGGATCGCGTACCAGGCGCAATCCTACTTGCGCGAACGCTGTCTCAAATGGCGGCGACTCCACGCCGCGCACGTAGCGGTTGAAAAAGTCGCTCATGTCCATGCCGGCAACTTCCGACGTGACGCGCTCGAAGTCTTCATTCTTGAAGCCGCGGCCGCGGAGATAGTAAGTTGCATTCGGACTTTTCAAATAGAATTCTTGATACATGCGCCGCATCACGTCATCGAGCGATGCTTTACCATTTGTCCGGCCGCGAATCAGCAAGTCGAGAACGATTCCGAGCACTTCACCTTTCGGATAATAGCTGATCGAGGTGTTTTCGAGATTCGTGTGCTGAGCATGCACCGCATCATCGATGAACGGTGCGGACAGTGAAGATTCTTCCGCGCTCATCAATCTGCTGCCGGGAGCATTTTCAACTTCGGTGATTTGTCCGGCGAGCGTGCTCAGCAACTTGGCATCATCTGACAAACCGGCGCGCCGCTGCATCAGATGACCGTAATAGTTGGTGATGCCTTCTGCTATCCATAAGCCACGCGTGTTCGCCGGCCGCGTGAAATCCCACGGCCCGAGTTCAATCGGCCGCAGACGCTTCACGTTCCAGACGTGAAAGAATTCATGCGCGATGCCGTCCAGCGTCTCCTCTAGCATGCCCGCCTCGCCCAGCGAGCCCGGCATAATGACCTGCGTCGAGGTCAGGTGTTCCATGCCGTCGCTTGAATGGCCATCGTTGGCAAAGTGAATGAGAAAAGTATAGGAGTCGAATTCCGGGGGACCCCACATTGCCGTTTCCGTCCTCACAATCTTTTCAATATCGCGAACGAGGTCCGGCCGTTTCCCGCCCTCATCGCCGACGACGCGATATGTTTTGTCCTCAACTTTGAAATCGTTTTCGGTCCAATCGGGAGCAATTTCAGTCGGGTTATCGATCATGATGTCCCAATTTGGAAATTGCCATTCCGTTTTGTCCTTGCCTTCTGTCTGGCCGTTTATGACGCGCCAGTTCTTCGGGGCATTGATCGAGAGACTGACCGGATCCTGTTTGTGATTGACGACGTACATAAAGACGCAGCCGCCGTTGAAGTTAGCATGGCGCGAATCGAGCTGAGAAAAAGTGCCGGAGAGATCGTTGGCGAAGACTTTATAGCTGAACATCACCGACATGCCGGATGGCGTGAAGCTGCCAACTTGAGCACGCCAGGTTTGGTCATCCAGGCGAGTTATCGCGAGGTTCGGAAGTGCGCAGTCAAGACCTGCGGGGCAAGCCATTCGGGCCTTTACCTCCTGCACGTTCTTGGCGAAATCGAACACCGCATAACGCCCAGGTGACCATCTGGGCATCTGAAAGTCGAGCGAGCTTGGGTTCGCATCTGCGGGCAATCCAACTTCGATCGTGACTTCAAAAAGGTGTGAGCTTGGATGCGACATCGCCAGCCAGTATTTGATTCGAAGCGGCTGCTGCTGTGCTAGAGCAGCGACGCTGATCGTAAAAAGCACGAGGCTCAAGGATAACGAGCGCGAAATGAGAAATTTGAGTCTGTTCATGACCTGCAGATGAATCACCTTGGCTTTTGGGTATTTCAGTCTCGCATTTGATAACATTGACTTTGAATGAGTGCAACCGAAAGACTCTATTACCACGATTCACGCCTCCTCGAATTCGATGCTCGCGTCATCGGCGTGAACCAACGTGACGACGGAGCAGTTGCGATCACGCTCGATCGCACGGCGTTTTATCCTACCGGCGGCGGCCAGCCAAGCGACACCGGAACCCTGGGCGAGGCGCGCGTTCTTGATTGCATCGACGCTGAAGATGAAGGCGTGTTGCATGTGATCCAAGGGCTCGTGCCCGACGTCGACGACACAGTTCACGGCAAAGTCGATTGGCTGCGCCGGCTCGATCACATGCAACAACACACCGGCCAACATATTCTCTCCGCGGCGTTCGTTAGCTTATTAGCGGCGCCAACCCATAGCTTTCGCGTGCTCGAACATGAATGCGAAATCGACGTGGCGCTCGACGATCCGACGGACGCACGCATTGACCAGGCAGTCGATTTAGCTAACCAGATCATTTGGGAATGTCGTCCGATCCAAATTCGGCAGGTAACAACTCAGGAAGCCGCAAGTCTGCCGCTGCGCAAGGAGCCGGCGCGCGAAGGCGAGCTGCGATTGATCGATATCGATGAATTTGATTTGACCCCATGCGGCGGCACGCATGCAAAATCAACCGGTGAAGTCGGCGTGATCGCGGTCCGAAGTTGGGAGCGCGCGAAAGGCTTGACGCGAATTCAATTCATGGCGGGCCTTCGCGTGCTGAGTGACTATCGCAAAGCAAACAGGACGGGGCGTGCGGTGGCCGAGTTGTTCAGCGCGGGGCGTGAAGACTCGCCGGCCCTGCTCAAAAAGTTGATAGAAGAGAACAAGAAGCTCGCGCGTCGTGTCCGTGAACTTGATGAAATTGCTTGCCGCGTCGAAGCAGAACAGATTCTCAAGGAATCTGGTTTAGAGGCGGGCTACCGCTCGCCGGATCCAACGATCATCGACAAAGTCTTCGATGATCGCGACGCAGATTCTCTCAAGCATCTCGCCCTCGCCTTGATGGCTTATCCGAATGTGGTCGCGTTGCTGGGTTCACGCGATGGCGAAACTGCGCGCTTGCTGTTTGCGCGATCACCCGATGGTCCTGGTGACATGAATGCGTTGATGAAAGAAGCATGCGCCCTGCTGGATGGACGCGGCGGCGGCAAGATTGATCTTGCTCAGGGTGGCGGGCACAGGATTGAAAAACTCAAGGAAGCAATTGATAGTGCCTATCGAAAGTTCTCTGGTATCATCGCCCCCTAGCACTCTATTTCCAAGTGATGTAAAAGGAGCAGTCTATGCCTGTCTACATGGTTGAACGAGACCTTCCGGGAATCGAAATGGAACAACTGGCCGCAGCTCAAAAGGCAGCAATCGAGACCAGCGATCAATTCACCGCCGACGGCAAACCAGTCCGCTACATTCGCACGACTTTCGTACCCGGCGAAGCACACTGCATGTGTTTGTTTGAAGCTGGCAATCCGGAGTTAGTAAAAGAAGTGAACGAAAAAGCGCAGATACCATTTACCCGAATCGTCGAAGCGCTCGACCTAACTCCACAATAACGCCGTCGATTAATATACCTGAGGTCTAATAACATAGATGAGCGTCTTTGATTGAAAATGATTTGACCACCGGAGCAACCGACGCTCAGCGAGCACCGGAGTTTCGCGAGTCGCCAGAGATTCGCAGTAGCTCTGTAGCGCAATGACTTTTGTGGCAAACTTGAAATGTAGTATCTTGTTCCACGTGGGGCAGTAGCTCAGTTTGGCAGAGCGCCGCGTTCGCAATGCGGAGGTCAGGGGTTCGATCCCCCTCTGCTCCACCAATTGTTTTTCAAGCACTTACAGCTACCGCCATCGGTGGCTGTTCTTGTCTTGTGACGGCGTGGTGACGTGGGACTTCATAATCAAGTCGCAACGGCTTCGACGGCAGCACGTTTGTTGCGCTTGCTGCCTCTTACATACCCAGCAGTCATCCGCATATCCGAGTGCCAGTTTTGAGAGAACTCAATAGTCATTTTGTTTCAGGGTAGGGTCCAACGCAGAATCTCATCGCGATCAAAGCGAGTGAGATGACCGAGCTTGCGAAATGGAATGGCCGCTTCGAAACCCCAAACGTAAATAGTCGCCCCACAGCCGGAGTAGTCCGCGTCCATTTGGCCCGACCGCGGAGGACCTAGCCCTTTCGGCGTTCACCCCATAATTAAATGGCGACAAAATCGGTGAGAGATTTCACGCATCGGATTCGATGCGGGCAGGGTTCGAACCTGCTTATACCATGTACTCCAC